>ENA-ORMS01000072-ORMS01000072.1-human-gut-metagenome-genome-assembly--contig:-NODE-72-length-112348-cov-9.432369_pt1 | contig 112348 bp, 76 predicted proteins | sample MGYA00242104_ERZ508997 | MGnify/ENA primary metagenome ERZ508997 (study PRJEB26280, sample SAMEA2338704) | human gut metagenome | biome: human gut; feature: human-associated habitat; material: faeces...
AAAAGTATTGATAATCAATAAGTTGAAACATAAAAATGAAACATGAAACATAAAATATGCAAAGGTAAAATATACGTAACTCCAATGCCTATTTAGGGCGTTCTGAAACATTTTGTAGAGGATTTCAAACTTCAATTTATCGAAAAGACAGGAATGAACATTAAGGCGCGCTTCGCGCTTTGGACTTTGAACATCAATGTTTCATTAACTCTTCAGCCCGCTCTTGTTAAATCCGAGACTTAAGTAAATAACCTTACGCGCTAACCAACTCTTTACATTAATTCCATATGATAACCCATTCGCTTCAATTGCACTGCGACTCCCATTAAATACAACTGATGCAAACAAGCCACATAAGCCTTGAAAGCTGCCGCCGTACCCGCTTCGATTTGTGAATGACACAATACATTATTCGTTCGTGAGGCACACTCCGCCACTAATTTATTCAGTTGATCAAGTCCGTCCCCCTTCATTTGCAATACGTCTTCAAGCACATATTCATCTAAGCAATCATATCCTCGCTGCGCACGCATCTGTTCATAAAGGTTGTCCACTGCGCCATACCTTTCCCAATCCGTGTCCCAATATTTAGCCACAGCCATACCAATAAACATCATCCAGCCAAGCGACACAACAGGGTAAGCAGCAAACTCACGCATACCATCTGGTAAATAAGCCTCTGCTATGCCATTCCACTTATCTTCTACATCTGCACACTCAGGCAAACGCTCGTCAATACTTCCACACCGCAACAAATACTGATAAAGGTCTTGCTTTACTTTTTCTTCCATTCTTTCCTACACAATTAATTATCAAGGTGTAACAACGTGTTAACAACCTCTTCTAAATTTGCCGGTAATACTGCGCTACAATTCATAGCTACCCCGTCTGCTCCGCTTTCTATTACTTTCTTTGCATCACCATACCCCAACGCACCAACGAGTTGTACCGAAATAGGCAAGCGTAGTTGCTCATCATGTGCCTTAAGTATTACCTCACGTAAATGCTCAAACCCTTCTGTAGTACACACACTTACGTAGTCAGCACTCATGCGTTTCAGTAGTTTCAGCCGCTCAAAGCTGCTTGCAGTTGCACCAATAATAAATTCGTGGCCTAACGCCTCACGCACTTCATCTACGCGACAATCCTCTCTCGTCAGACATACGCCATCTGCGCCCACTGCCCTACACAAATCCACATCGTCCACCACACAAAATGTGGCTTCACACGCATGACACCGTTTCAGCAAGTGTGCCGATACTTCCATAGCCTCTTTCGATGACAAAGATGCCACACATAGCTCTATCCACTTTCCTCCCGCTGTCAACACCGCTTCAGCCTGTTTTATACACGCCTCAGCCGTCGCCGCCTGTATTATAAATTGTACTGGAACCATTCTTATATTATTATTAAAAATCGCGAGCAAAAGTACAAACTAAATGAAAGCCCGCAAAAAAAAGAAAGAAATATTTGTTACTTACGACAGGAAACAATAACTTTGCCCATACGTAAAAACATCATTTGATTATGAATCATTATATACTACGCATATTAGTCCTTACACTAACCATGTTAGCTTTGCCCGCCTTAGCTAAAGCTAACCCTATCACGCTACCCTCAGACGAAGCGCCTCAAGTCGAAGCAACAACAATAAGCACAATCAACGAAGCGAGCAACTTCACACTCTCTATTCAGAAAGGGGGCATACAAGTACACGCCACAGCATGTCAAGGACAGACATTGAAAGTATACGACATCGTTGGGAAGCTCAAATGTGAAGTTGCTATCGATAGCAACGACAAGACAATTCGTGTCAACCTCAGCAAAGGCATATACCTTATCAACATTGGGCAAATTACAAGACGTGTCAACATCGCAGGTTAACCCACCTTGCACGTACATCACCACAAATAAGCGCAACACACATGTACAACATCAATTTGTTGCAGAATCCACAGACACGTATGCAAGCCTTTGCCGAAATGGTAAACGACTTAACACCAAAACTTTACACGCACATTCGTCGCCTCGTACAATACCATGACGATGCCGACGACGTGCTTCAGAACACCTTCATGAAAGCTTGGCAGGCACTCGATACTTTTCGCGGTGACTGCCAAATTTTTACATGGCTATACCGCATTGCCACCAATGAGAGCCTAAGTCTTCTACAGAAGCAAAGCATTACAGAGAGTATCAACGCGAACACCAACGAACAAGTGCGCGCACTCGAGACCGACCCCTACTTTGACGGAGATGAAACCGAACTACTTCTACAACAAGCCATTGCCTCCCTCCCCGACAAACAGCGCATCGTGTTCAATCTAAAATACTTTGAAGAAAAGCCTTACACAGAAATAAGCCAACTCCTCCACACAAGCGAAGGAGCACTAAAAGCCTCCTACCACATTGCTGTAAAGAAAATAGAACTCTTTTTTGCCGAACACGATTAAACGAACCCACACCTTTCGCGTCTAACCTTAAACAAACCGAGATTTCTTATTAAAGGAAACATGAAACATATTGACTTTTCACACCCCGCCCCACAACATAACCCCTTCACGATCCCCCAAGGTTACTTCGAGGAGTTTACCGAGCGCATGATGCGCAGTATTCAACAGAGAGATACCTTTATTAAGCACGAGATGCCCATCATTCGGTGGATACCATGGTTAGGAGTTGCATGTTGTGCCGCACTCATGTTCATCTTCGCTTACGCCCATGAACAGCACCCCCAGCACCAAGGAACTAACGTGTACGTAGCAAGTTCTACCACAACTAATACTTCGAACAATACCGAAGCAGTATTCGACTATTATTACAACACCGATACAAAATATTGGGCTTATGAAAGCGACTACTAAACTCCTACTCTTCACCTTACTACTTGGCTTCATCATCAACCTCCCCTTACGAGCCAACGACATCCGTCAAGCCAAAGTACAAGACGATAAAAATTGTGTAACCAATCACAACAACGAACGAAAGCCACGCGCCCCCTTCAGTCTGCAAGACTTCAAGGTCCACCTCATGGCCTACATAAGCAAAAGCGCAAGCCTCACACCCGAAGAGAGCAAAAACTTTTTCCCTCTCTTTTTCGAGATGCGCGAAAAGTGTCGTAGTATAGAACACCAAAAAGTACGTACACTTAGGAATGCCACCCAACCAAACATGTCCGAACGAGACTGTCAGCGCGCACTCGCCCTAATAGCAGAACTCAACACGAAGGCCACGCGCATAGAAAAGCAATATATGGAACGCTTACGCAAAATCATTGGAGCCAAAAAGCTAATCAAAGCCATCAATGCCGACCACGACTTTGGACGTAACTTCTTCAAACGCATGACAAAAGCGAGGTAAGCCCCCACGAGTCAATGTGCAAATGTGTAAGTGTGCGAATGTCGCCTTTGTACGCTCAGTTATAAAAGCTTCATTCAACCATTTGCACACTTGCACATTTCTCACATTCACACATTATTTACCCCTCTCCCAATGGAAAATCAGCAAAAAGAATTAGCTCGTAAGATCATCGAAACGACCGATACCAACCTCTTCCTTACAGGCCGCGCAGGCACGGGTAAAACCACCTTTCTACGGCAATTACGCGACGAGTCACCCAAGCGCATGGTAGTACTCGCCCCAACAGGCATTGCTGCTATCAACGCACAAGGTAGTACCATCCACTCCTTCTTCCAGCTATCCTTCGGTCCCTACGTGCCAGGAGTGAAAGTGCAAGAGCAGCGAAACTATAGGATGAATAAGGATAAAATAAAGCTTATCCAAAGCCTCGACCTACTCGTCATTGACGAAATAAGTATGGTACGTGCCGACCTACTCGATGCCGTCGACGATGCCCTACGACGCTACCGTCACAACACCTGCCCCTTTGGTGGCGTACAACTCTTACTCATTGGCGACCTGCAACAGCTCACTCCCGTCGTAAAGGAAGAAGAGTGGACCCTACTTAGCGCCTACTACGATACGCCCTACTTCTTCAGTAGTCAAGCACTCAGACAGACTGACTACGTCACCGTCGAACTCGAAAAGATATATCGACAAAGCGACACCCACTTCCTCACACTACTCAACAACGTGCGCGAAGCCAAAGCCACCGACCAAACGCTCAGCGAACTCAACAAACGCTACCTCCCCAACTTCGCCCCCCGCAAGGAAGAAGGTTACATACGCCTTGTCACCCATAACTGGCAAGCCCAACAAGTAAACTCACACGAACTCGAGCAACTCCCTTCGCCGACCTTCACCTACGAGGCCAAGATAGCAGGCCGCTTCTCCGACCAAGCCTACCCCACCGACCCCATCCTCACACTCAAGCAGGGCGCACAAGTCATGTTCGTCAAAAACGGCACCAACAAAAACTACTTTAACGGCATGATAGGCGAAGTAGTCGAAATCAACGACCATGGCTTTAGCGTACGCCCCAATACCGCCCCCGATAAGATCATCTACGTCCAGCCCGAAGAGTGGCAAAACACACGCTACGCGCTCGACCCACAGACTAAGGAGATCAAAGAAGAAGTAGAAGGCACCTTCACCCAATACCCCATAAAGTTAGCCTGGGCCATCACCATTCACAAAAGCCAAGGCCTCACCTTTGAGCGTGTAATGATCGACGCTTCAGGCGCCTTTGCCCACGGCCAAACCTACGTAGCGCTAAGCCGTTGCAAGACACTCGAAGGCATCATCCTCACCACCCCCATTCCCCCCAGCGCCATCATCACCGACGAGGCCCTCAACGCCTTCACCGCCGAGATGCAACGCCGCACCGTCAGCCCCGAGAGGCTAACCACCCTTCGCAAAGCCTACAGTGCCAACCTACTCACGCAGCTCTTCACCTTCGACAAGGAGCGCATACTCCTCTCAAGCTACACCCGCCTACTGCAAGAACATCTCACCAGCCTCTATGCACAGACAGCACGCAGCTTCGAAGCAGCGCTCCGCAAGTTCGACCTCAGCGTCATGAACGTTTCAAGCCGCTTCCACCAGCAGTATGCCTCCCTACTCGCCGCCAACGACGGACAGCTGACCGATGATCACCTACAAGACCGCATACAACGAGGCGCTAACTACTTCATTGACTGCCTCTACGAAGTGCGCGACCTTCTACAAGCCATCCACCTCGACATCGACAACGCCCAACTCAGCAAGCGCGAAAATGCTGCCCGAGCCGACGCTCTCGCCCAATTCAAGCTCCACATCAAGCTACTTGAGGCCACGAGCGAAGCTGGATTTAGCGTAAGCCAATTCCTCCACACCAAAGCGCGCCTCCTACTCGAAGCAAACGAAAACACAGTTCCCAAGGGCAAAGCGCGCACGAGCCGTTCGCCACACGCAGAGCAACACAAGTTCACCGTGCCCGACGAAGTCACCAACCCCACCCTCTACTATCGACTCAAAGAGTGGCGCCTCAAGCGCGCCTCCGAGCTACACCTACCGCCCTACACCGTGCTCAACACCAAGGCCATGATGACGCTCGCCAACTTCGCCCCGACTCACCCCGACCAACTCAAGAGGATACCCTACTTCGGAGCGCGCAGTATCGAGAAGTACGGCCCCGACCTCTTGCAACTCATTGCCCAATACCTCGACGACAAGCGCCAAGGCCGCATAGAAGAAGCGAGCGTTGAACCCGTCAAACCAATCATAAACCCTGGCGAGACCACCTTCGATGCCACCTTACGCCTCTTCAAGGAAGATCGCATGACCATCGACCAAATAGCCCGCCTGCGCGAGCTCACCCCTTCTACCATACTCACCCACCTCAGCCGCTTCATCCCTACTGGCCAAGTCAGTCTCACTGACCTCGTCACCCCCGAAGCCTACGACCGCATCAAGGCTTACTTTAGTCAACACGACAACCTACTGACCTGCCCCCTCTCAGAAGCCAGAGCCGCCATAGGCGATGACCTTAGCTATGGCGAAATCCGCCTCGTCATGGACCATCTGGGCGTAAAAAATGCATAAAAATATACCATTATATCCAAGAAGGCAACACTTTTGTGCTGCCTTCTTTTGGCGCAAAGCAAAATAAACACTATTTTTGCACCCAAAAGGATGGTAAATATGAATAATGGCCAACACGCCATTATCTACTTTTCCGCTACCACCCCTTCCCATTTTGGGCCAGACTGGATTTGACAGCAAGCCGAAATGGTAAGTAAGCATGCAGTGCGCCTTGGAGGTGGGCACTTTAATCTCGGCCTTCAGACAATTTAACTGGCGAAAACAACTTTGCTCTCGCTGCTTAATCGAAGAATAGTAGATTAGCTTTATTCCGTCACAAGGTGGCGGAACGAGACATCACCCCAAGAGCTCTTGCTCCGAAACGTCTTGATAGTGGTGGTGCAGATAAGTCGGAGCTAGTCATAGTGGGCCTTACAACTATGATGAACCTTACTCTTAAGGCTAAGGTGCGAATCGGTGGCACAGGTCTTCTTCGCGCTCGAAAACATTAGTCTGTGATAAGCATGTAGAAAGCTTGCGGTTTCCTTGTTTGGACGAGGGTTCGACCCCCTCCTGGTCCACCAAGAGTACTGATTATCAGCGGTATACAAAAAATGCGTTCCAAATTGCGTGCAATTTGGAACGCATTTTTTGTATACGTACACTCGCTACCTGTTAAACATTCGCATCGCTGACTTCTCAGCCGTATCGGCTATGTCGATGTAGGGCTTCATACTTTTATTGGTGTCCGATAAAAATTCGAGACTTTCTAAAAAAGGTGACTATATACGACAATACCCCTAACATAGGGTAGCCAAGTATGTAAACTTTGTAAGATTACACAATAAATCAAGTATTAGTCCGTTATAATATCAAAGTTAATAGGAATAGAAAGGAAAACCCCAATAGAGAGACAACTCTATCGGGGCGCATTCTAAAAGAAGTTAATCGTAAAGGAAACGGACATTATGCGTGATATAGGCACTTAGACCTGCTCCATTACATGCGAGTCGTTTCATTTCCTCAACATTGGCTCTACCTGCTTTGGCATAACTATATGAATATGCCTTATATCCTCCTTTGAACCAAACTATAATGCGAGTGGGTTCAATCTGATAACCAACCACAGGTGAAATTCCACGCAAATTTGCATATGGACTCATAAAATTTCTCCTTTCTGTCCTATGGTGGCACAAGCCACCATTATACATGGAAAAGCCTCCTTACCTATACTCCAAATAGGTTTGGAGGCTTTTCATTAACAATTCTCGTATTCTCAGTAAGTTAAGGGGAGAAATCTATAAGAGCCTCTTCTCGCATTAGCATTAGGCTTTAGGCTGCGAGTGCCTAAAACACCAATATAGCATATACAAATGCCGCGCCAATAGGTATTACACTTTGTTGGACACATTTAACGACAATTTGTCTGTCAGTTCTACCTTCTTGACATTCCAAGGTTAATTGAAGAAAAACATCAGAATTATGACAGATACAAAGATTACAATCGTCTGTAGGGAAGGTGAAGACCACATTACAGACATAAGCCTTACGGCAGAACGGAATTACACTCCAATCTTTACGGAAGCATTCTCCACACAGGAAAAGCCATCAAGTGTATATCTTATCAAAGATAAAGATATACTCAGCGAGAATGCTGCTAAAAGTGGTGCAGAGCAAATCCTATCTAATCTTACTGAACTTATCCGTAACAGCCTAAAGATGATAGCACGGGTATTTACCCAAGAAGAATTGGATTTGAAATCTCAAATCACAGATTATCCTATCATCAAACGGTTTGAAGAGATAGCTGATATTGAGTTCGATTGGAATAGGTTTCACAATCGCAGAGAATTTAGAGCCTACATAAAGAGCCTATTGAATATGAAAAATCAATAAGTAGTGTACACAAACATCTGATATTCTTTGCAGAACTGCTGAAATTGCAGTATCTTTACAAAGTCATTTCGGTGGCAAAGTTTTCGTGGAATAAAAGAAAGTGCCTTACTTCTTGTGAAATCGCCAAATCTCAACAAAGAATATACAAGGCACGGAGCAGCTCATATACGTGGGCTGCCTATCCGTGTTGTATATTCAGGTGTTTGGCGATACCTACAAGAGAATACGGAGGGCAGCCCACTTTCTTTAACAATAACATTGTAAAATCTCCAAGTTGGCTGTCTGCGGAGAACTCTTGTAAAATTCGCCATTATGAAAAAGTTTTTCTATGCTTCCTGTTGCGGAATGTGCGCAATGTCAGTATATTGTTTTGCTGACTTATTATTCCATATAAACAACCCACCTATGATAGGTCTTTCTGTAGTTGGTGTTCTTTTCATTACTGGATTCATTGGCGGTTGCATTGAGTACGACAGAAAGCAACGCAAGAAAGAAGAAGATGAAGAACGCCAAGCCGAACAAGACAGAACTAACGAACTCATGCGTGAGTATCTTAAAAAGAAACTCCAAGAAGAACGGAACGATGAATAAAAAAGAAAGAATTTTCTTATCTGCCACATCGGTAAAACAATCTAAGAAGTTGCTTGAAGCAGGTTATTCCGCTGATATGGCTGATATGGCATGGGTTAAGCCAAATACGTTTATTACGACATACACTTTATTTGAGAAGGAACAAACTCTAAACTATCCGCTTGAGTCTTATGAGGTAGTACCTGCGTGGTCTTTACTTAGGTTGTTGCAACTATTGCCTTCAAGTCTTGAAGTAGTGATGGATGAAGAAACAATGGAATGTAAAATTTGGGATGTAGTCGTTAGAAAAGATAACGGTATTTCATACGTTGATAGTAATGATGGAGAATGTCTGTTCATAACTCAAAGTAATCCTATGCAGTTGAAAAATTGCCTTGTAGAAACATTTCTTTGGCTTGCCAAAGAACAATGGCATTTTAAGGTGGAAGAAGAATTTGACAGCCTTTCAAATCGTTTTTGAAATCATACTAAAACGAGGTAAATGTAAAATTTAACAATCCGACATACCCTACCTTATTAGTGGGTATATAGTAAATGCGAGCGTCCTCACGGATTGCTCGCATTTTTCGTTGTCGCTTAATCATTGTACCTTTGCACCACTGAGGTCCCAACTCAGTAGTAAAAATTATGTTTCACCTTTAATTCAAAAATATGAGTACAAAAGCAGACAACCGAAATTATGATGAACGCCCAATTGGCGAGTTCTTTTGGGTAGGTAATAGACTTATCCGTCTTGTAGAACGGATATACTATTGATTACTAATAGTTGGAAAGGCTGGATTTAGTTCTTGCCTTGCTTTTTGCCTTTTTTCTTCTTGTCTGTATGGAGCATCTTATCCATAGTCTTGTCGAAATTTCCGCTATTGTCATCAACATTCATTAGTTCCCGCAGCCGTTCTTCAGGCATCTCTTGAAGAAAATCAGACAGTTTTGTTCTATCTATCATTATGCTGTGAGTTTGTTATACGTTAATCTACTCTTGCAATGCAGAATAGCCTCCGCAAAGCGTTCGTTTATAGAAACGTTGCGGGTATTATAGCGGAAATAAAACTCATCAAAATACCGTTGCATATGCTTACGGCTAACCCAGTTGTATATGCCGTTGATAGCACGTTTGCAATAATTCCCCCAAAAGGCTTCAATCGTGTTCGTATATGCGCCACCACTAACATAAATGCCGTGTCCGTGGTCAACAATATGGCTTTTGTAAGTATTCCATATAAGCCTATATCCGTGCCACTCATCAGAATATATAGTGGCAGAGTGCTTAACTTTACACAATACAGGTGGTGTTAGCTGCTTGTAACTCGTATTTTCTACCACTTTACAGAATACCTTACCGCCACGCTGCAATATGCCCATTACGGGAACTTCATCAACGAATGCTCTGCCTTGGCATTTCTTCGCTTTCTTATTCCAATGGCGGTTTTTGTTCTTGCCACCAACGAATGTTTCATCAAGTTCAACCTCACCGTCAAACTTTTCTTTGTAGTCTTGCTTGAAAGCTTCACGTATGCGGTGCGTCATAAACCAAGCTGTTTTCTGTGTAACGTGAATGTCCTTAGATAATTGCACAGAAGATATACCTTTCGTGTGACAAGTTACCATATAGATGGCATAAAACCACTTACGCAAAGAGATTTTAGAGCCTTCAAACAGCATACCTATCCGTATGTTGAAGTTCTTGCCAGTGTTCTTACAACGATACATACCATCACCCCTTCGGTAAACTTTTGAAGTTGGGTCGTAAGGAGACACTGGCTCGCTATTCTTCCAAAGTTTACTTTCAAGGTAACGGATACATCTCTTCTCTGTATAGAACACTTGCATAAGTGTGAATGCGGAGTTGAAATTACCAAAGCTAATCGTCTTCATAATCCAAACATTTTGGTGCTTGGTTACATTAACTTTGGCAAGATTTTGCGTTGAGCAAGAAAAAGGCTAAAATCTTGCGATTTTAGCCTTTGTAAATACGCAACTATCAGTGTATCAATCGTTAATGAGAGATAGTTAAACTTTGTAAACTAAAATTTTCGGCTACCCTATGTTAGGGGTATTGTCGTATATAGTCACTAAAGTTTAAATATAATCTTCGTCAGAAAAGTTTAGACGACTTCAATATCCCTATTGCTATTATCAATATCTTGTGTACTATCAATCAGAGCAAAACGTCTACCAGCAGTACACTACCATCACGCTTCTTCCCTTGTCCTAGGAAAAAGACAACGTGCCCCATACAACACAAAAGCCGCACACATGCCACTAGTCAATAAAGACGAAGCATGTAAGCGGCTTGTTACGATGATAAATGTTGACACCACGCGCGTTGAAAATGGCAGGGGCAAGATGCACGAGGCACACTGAGCATTCTGAACAACCGGAGCCTAAAACGCCCCATAAATCATACAGATGCTAACTTACTCGTTTCATCAAGTTCTTTCTCTCAAAAGAAAAAGACTATCAACAAAATCAGTTTACTGAGTTTGGAATCGTTTGCTTGCACGAAGTATATGACGTGCTGCCGACATTAACTCTTGAGTCTCTTGTAAGGTAGAAAGATAGAGCAAAGCGACCTTAATGTTAGAGTTTTCACGCTGAATACGATCTTGTTGTGCGTGGCGTATTTGCGAGATGCGACTCTTAATGGCATTACCTTGAACTAGAAGTTCGTCAGAACCCTCAAAGTTGCCCGTTGAAATCATACGTTGCTCACTTTCTAAGAACTTATCTACGTCATTGCAAACGGGGATAAACTCGTCCACATAATCTTGTGGTAAAGGATTGAAGTTGTTGTCAACATGCTCCACACATGGTTCGAGCATACGCTTCAAGCCATATATGATTTGCGTCGAGTTATTACAACCCAAGTGGAACCAAGTGTTCTTTTCTACTGCAACGAGATAGTCAATCTTACGCATACCAAGAATTTCCTTACGACGATAACGCTTCCATACACTCTTCTCATTTTCGATATCATGTGACGCCGTACGGAGTGCGCGAATGTTCTCATGCATTAACCCCTGCGTAATGTTGCGGAATGTAGTGCGCGTAAAGGTAAGCATATCCGTTTGCGTACGACGTACATGCTCTAAGAGCAACTGCCACGTTTCGGCCTTATCATGACTGCGTACCAACTGACGGAAAAGCAAATCAACATTGTCCTGTTCACGCTTTTGCTTAAACTTGCGGTTGTTGTTGATTATTACTAATGCAACTACACACATAACCAATATCATGGCGAAGAAACCGCCCCAATGATTAATAGTTGCAATGAGGAAACTTACAATAAAGGCTGCACCGGCTGTAATAAACCAGCCACCGATTACGGTTATAACACCCGTTATACGATAAACTGCAGTCTCGCGTCCCCATGCACGGTCTGCCAACGAAGAACCCATAGCTACCATAAAGGCTACATAGGTGGTAGACAATGGAAGTTGTAAAGACGTGCCGACTACGATTAAGAAACCTGCCATAACCAAATTAACAGCAGCACGCACTTGGTCAAAAGCTGCGCCCTCGGCCATAACAACGCCCTCTTGGTCAAAACGTGTATTCACCCAATTTGATACACACTTGGGGACGTGCTTTGACATGGCATTGGTCGTATTTAACACAGCACGAACGGTGCGACGTGCTAAACGCGATGAAGAGAATACTTCTTCTCCCTCATCTTGTCGCGAAAGGTTGACCGTTGTCTCAACCACCTTGTGTGCCTTCTTAGAAGTACAAATGGCTACAGTCATGACTACACCTGCTGCTATAAGGAACAAGTGCTTGAACGGCAACTGGCTTTCGCCTGCTAACACTGTCATCATATAATCATTCGCATTTTGACCAGCCCCATTTGCAGAATAATCAAGGAATGACTCAAGGCCAGCTAAAGGCGTACCTATAAAGTTGACCAAGTCATTACCTGCAAAGGCCATAGCCAACGCAAAGGTGCCAAACAGTACAACGATGCGGAAGATGTTTACTTTCAGTAAATGTAACACTTCCATTATCACCGTAAACGAGCCAAAGCAAACTAACAAAATATTCAAGCGATTTTGGTCAATCCACTCAGGCGTCCAACCTATGGAAGTAAGCAGAGGGCTTGTGCGCAAGCCACTTACCAACAAGAAATAAAATATAGAAGTGATACTCAAACCGCCAAAGATAGCTATACTATAACGAAGGTGCTTCTTGTATTGAAATGTAAAGATTAAACGTGCAATCCACATTACAATTAGACCAAACACAAAAGCTATGGCGACAGAAAGGAATATACCGATTATAACGCTCAAAGCCTTATCGGTATTAATGAGTTGAGCATAAGTTAAGCCGTGGCTTAATATTTTAGAAAAGGCGAGTGCTGTACTACCACCTAACAAGCCAAACACCATTGATACGGTGGTTGACGTAGGCATGCCTAACGTATTAAAGATGTCAAGCAATATTACATCGGTAGCAGCTACGCCTAAAAAGATGCACATCACATCGTCTAACGAATAATAATGCGGATTGAGCACACCATGGCGCGCTATATCCATCATTCCGCTTGATGTACTTGCACCAACAAAGATACCGATTGCAGCTACTACAAGAATGGTGCGAAACTTTGCAGCCTTGGCTCCCACAGCGGGGCTAAGAAAGTTTACTGCATCATTGGCCACACCGACCGACAAGTCGAACGTGGCTAATACAAAAAGGAATATTAGTATTCCAAGATAAAAGAAATCCATATAACGTGGGTTCAAATGTTATGCTGCAAAATTAGTATATGCGAAGTTAATTGCAAAGGCTTTTGTTAAATTTCTGTTACATTCGTATAAAGTTTTTGTGACGCTATAGCGATTTGTGTAAGTTGATTTGTTCTTAACAACAAATACAAACAACGACTTATTGCGCCTACGCAATCCTTAAGAATTGCGATTATTCCCAGCGCTCACGATTGATTTATTTTACCCACACTATTCGTTACAGAGCCAACATTTCTTTCTCCGTCCTATTTCGCAGACATTCTGATACCCATCCAAAACTTACTTCTAAAAAAACGCTCAACAAATAACTTGCTTCGTTATTTGTTGAGCGTTCAAGAACTTATACTTAACTATTTACTTTAAAATCCCAAAGCTACTGCTATCCAATAAGTAAGCAAAGAAGCCACATAAGCAAATAGTGTAGTATATCCTGCAGTAAAGAGTGCCCACTTCCAACCCCCACTTTCATTCTTAATAGCAGTAATAGTTGCTATACAGGGGAAGTAGAACAGGATAAACACTAAGTAGGCCAAAGCTGAAGCAGTAGTCATATTCGATTGCAATGCCTGCGATAAGTGTGTATCGCTTGCAGCACTATCTGTATCAACGTCCTCATTGGCATACATAACAGCTAATGTACTAACAACAAGCTCTTTTGCACCGATACCCGAAAGGATGCCTACACTCATTTTCCAATCAAAATGCATGGGCGACATCACGGGGGCTATAAATTGGCCCAAAGACTGTAAGTAAGAATCTTCAGGTTCATCAACTGATGCACTCTGCTCCACTGCAGCTTGTTTCGTTTGCGTTGCGTCTGCTACACTCGAATGAGGGAAATAACTTAATGCCCATATAATCAATGAGAATACAAGAATAATACCTCCCATCTTTTGCAGATACTGACGACCTTTTTCCCAAGTATGCATAAGCACCGACTTAGCCGTTGGCATGCGATAAGGAGGCAGTTCCATAACAAAAGGCAGATCCTCACCTTTCATCAAGAAGCGACTAAACACACGTGCCATAAGTATAGCTGCTAAGATGCCTAACGCATATAATCCTAACATCACCACCGCACCATTCTGTGGGAAAAATGCATTCACCAAGACTACGTAAATAGGTATTCGAGCAGAACACGACATAAACGGTGTAATTAACATGGTAATCAATCTACTTTTGGGATTTTCGATTGTTCGTGTTGCCATAATAGCAGGCACATTACAACCAAACCCCATCACCATGGGAATAAACGATTTACCATGCAATCCCATGCGGTGCATCAACTTATCCATTATGAATGCTGCACGAGCCATATAGCCTGAATCCTCTAATAATGAAATAAATAAGTAGAGGATCATGATATTGGGCAAGAATACTATCACTGCGCCCACGCCACTTATAGCACCGTCAATGATCATATCCTTCAACATTCCGTCAGGCATTACATATTGCACAAAGGCTGAAAGTTGACTAACCAACCAATCTATCCAATCCATAGGGTAAGCACCCACTTGGAAGGTGATGAAGAAGATTAAGAAAAGTACGACAAAGAACAATGGGAAGCCCCAATAGCGATTGGTAACAAAGGCATCTATTTTCTCCGTCACGGTGCGTCCCTGTCGAGCCACATGGGGTTCGTACGTTTCTTTAAGCGCTCCTTGTATAAAGCCATACTTTGCATCTGTTATGGCATTATCGGGAGTATCGTGTAAGACCTCCTTCAACCGATTATTCTCCTCATATCGTGCAGCTACGAGTTCATCATGTTGGGGCAAAGACTCTACCAAACGCTGCGCCTCTGTATCTCCCTCCAAGAACTTAATAGCAAGATAACGAGTTGAATACTTTGAGCGCAGAGCTTGATTTTTCTGAAAGATGTACTTCAGTCTGTCAATACTCTGTTCTAATTCCTTACCATGATTAACGTGAATGTGACGTTCAAGCGAAGTGTCGTGTTGGTTTTCATACACAGCGATTACCGTTTCAAACAAATCGCGAATGCCTTGTCCCGTACGCGAAATCGTTGGAACCATTGGTACGCCTAACAAATGTCCTAACTGATGATAATCCAATCGGTCGCCATTACGTTGCAAATCGTCATACATATTCAATGCCACCACCATACGTTGATGCATATCAATCAACTGAGTTGTAAGGTAGAGGTTACGCTCCAAGTTGGAACTATCTATTACGTTGATAACGATATCAGGCGTTTCGTCTATCAAGTGGCGGCGCACGTACAACTCTTCTGGAGAGTAAGCCGAAAGTGAATAAGTGCCAGGGAGGTCAACGATACGAAAATGATACACTCTATCTTCATACCCCTCGACAGCACTATTCAAGCAATCGCTTCCGATTGTGCAACTTGTACACGTTGCGCTACAGCCTTCGCCCGACTTCTGGTGATAGATTTCGACCTCGCCCTGGTCGTTTCGTCGAACTTTCACCTTCATATCAAGAAAGCCCTCTTTCGCATCGACCGTCACGCCACTATAATTGCCCACGTGTTCATGTCCACCCGAGGCCACATTAAACAGCGAAGTCTTTCCACAATTTGGATTCCCCACAAGGGCTACATTAATCACACGACGCTTATCTGCAGCCATGCGCTCCATACGAGCCTCCAATTGCAATTTGAGTTCTTCGTCTTCATCTTTACCCGCAACAATACCCTTCAAACTTTCTTCAGGATGCAAACGGACATCATTCTCTGCCTCACTCTCGCTAATCACCTCAACGAGCTTGGCTTCCTCACGACGCAGGGATATCTTATACCCCATTATCTCATATTCTATAGGGTCGTGCAAAGGAGCATTAAGTATTACCTTTACCGACTTCCCCTTTACAAACCCCATTTCAACGATACGCTTGCGAAAGCCGCCATGGCCAGCCACTTTCACAATTACGCCACGTTCCCCAGTATGTAAATCTGATAATTTCATTGTTTACCTTTTATCGATTAACTTCTGTTTTTAGCCTGCAAAGTTACAAATATCAAACGGCTTTACAATACCTACTAATAGGTATTAAATACGGATAAAGCCGCAGTATTACAAAATACTACGTAATTACTTTGCTCGCTCACGTTCTTTATCTACCTTTGTAAAGGTTATTTTTACGCATCTATCACTATATACAATATGAATCAATATATAGATTTCGTACTAGCGTACTCTCCACAAAACGAAGCGATAATAACGCTTTTAAAAGAGAGCGAGCTCTTAAATACGTTGTTATTGGTCGTTTCTAATGACCATGTACAAGAAGCTGAAAAGTTTGTAAGTAATAATTGTAAGATCATTCAATCAAACAGTCTTACAAGTGCTAAGTTCCTTCGACAAGTAAGTCAGAAGCTTACTGCACCCTACACACTCTTTTATTTAAGCAATCACAAGCTCACACTATCCTATCGAGCATTAGATCGTTTCCTACAAATCGCCTCATGCCTTAACACTGACAGAGAGCCGCTCATGGTGTATGCCGACCATAATGACGGCAACGGAGCACACCCTGTCATCGACTATCAAGAAGGCGCCTTGCGCGACGACTTCGACTTTGGTTCACTTGTACTCTACAGCACCGAAGGAATAAAAGACTTCTTCAAACAACCCAAAACCATTCGTTATCAATACGCAACGCTTTACGCACTGCGTTTGTTCATTAGTGCAAAAGGCCGAATCGAACACATTCGGGAGTCCTTGTACACAGAAACTGAAACCGACCTTAGGTTATCAGGCGAGAAGCAGTTCGACTATGTGAATCCCTCAAATAGGGAAGTACAAATAGAGATGGAGCGTGCTTGTACTGAACATCTAAAAAGCATCAATGCTTGGCTTGCCCCTAATGAATACGCTGAATATACTGAAGACCAAGGTGCTTACCCAGTTGAAGCAAGCGTTATTATTCCCGTTCGCAACCGCGTTCGTACGATTAAAGATGCTATTCATAGCGCGCTAAGCCAAAAGGCTGACTTTGACTACAACGTCATTGTAATCGACAACCATTCTACGGATGGTACAGCCGAAGCCGTAGCTTCTTTTAATAACGACAAAAGGGTGGTTCTTTTACAACCCGAACGGACAGATTTAGGCATTGGTGGATGCTGGGACTTTGCCGTACGTTCTGAGCACTGCGGCCGATATGCCGTCCAACTCGACTCTGACGACCTCTACTCCTCACCCTCAACGTTACAACAAATCGTCGATGCGTTCCACCAACAACGCGCTGCCATGGTGATAGGTAGCTATCGCATGGTTAACTTTGACCTACAAACACTTCCCCCAGGATTAATCGCACACAATGAATGGACTGCCGAAAATGGGCGTAACAATGCATTGCGCATAAACGGATTGGGAGCTCCCCGCGCCTTCCGAACCGACATTTTGCGACAAATTGGATTTCCCAATACGAGCTATGGTGAGGACTATGCTTTAGGCCTTACTATCTCTCGTCACTATCGCATCGGACGCATCTTTGACGAGCTTTACCTCTGCCGACGTTGGGAAGGCAACTCTGACGCTGCACTAAGTATTGAGAAGCAAAACAAGAACAACGCTTACAAAGACACACTGCGAACTTACGAGCTAAAAGCTCGCAAGGCGTTGATAGCCCAATGGAATCACCCATTAAGTAAGGACGAGATTGAACACTTCTTCGAACAACAACTTTCTCAATGGGACGAAGCGAAAGAACGCTACGAAGCACTACAAGCGACAGTCATCACCAAAGAGTTAGCTACTGACAACGGAGAATTACGTGTGCAATTCAATCCTTCGCGCATTGTTAGCACGGGAGCTAAAATTGACAAAGAACATCTTAAGCAGCGTGCTTGCTTCTTGTGTGATCACAACAGACCTTCTAAGCAGAAGCAATTACCCGTATTAGGCAACGTACAATTCTTGGTTAACCCCTACCCCATTCTCCCGCAACATTTCACCATACCGACAAGGCATCACGTAGCACAAAACATTAGCCACTTCACAAGTATCATTGATAAACTTGCATGGAATCTGCCTGGACTATTCGTCTTCTACAACGGAGCACGATGTGGTGCTTCTGCCCCCGACCATGCACACTTGCAAGCTGGCGTACGTGGCTTAGTGCCCATCGAGAAAGATTGGAAGTTGTACGAAAATCGATTAGAACGCATCTATCCCTCTACAAAAAACGAAGAGGCTGACCTCGAAGAGCAAGGATACAATCCTAAGACGGGCGGTATCTTCACACTCAAGGGCTATGCTTGCCCCGCATTCGTCATTCAAGGCCCCGCTTGCGATAGCAATCCTATCTTGCTAAAGAAATTAATAAGCGTACTGCCAGTTGAAAGCAAACGAGCTGAACCAGACATAAACATCTTGTCGTGGCGACAAGACGGTGGGCCTACGGCCGACGACTACATCGTAACGGTCGTATTCGTGCGCAAAAAGCACCGTCCTAATTGTTATTCAGAAGAAGGGAAGGCGCAGTGCCTCGTCAGTCCAGGAGCTATTGACATGGGTGGACTCCTTATCACACCGCGCAAAGAGGACTTTGACAAACTTAATGCAAAATTGGCTACCAACATTCTGCGCGAAGTAACCATTAGCGAATCCGAAATGAACGCTATCGCGCGAAGGCTGCATGGACACAAACATAACAATGCTAGCTCGAAAGATAATTGGACCGCCAAGTCTGAATCTAATTTACTTAAGAAGTTAGCCGAACGCGACATCTCTATTGGTATACTCCATGCACAAAGCATTCAGTTTACACTCAATGGTCACTACTCTGCTAAAGGCGAAACGGTAAGTAACGAGCAAAAAGCCGAATGCGTTGATGGGGCAATTCTATGGAATGGCAATAAATACAGCGAACTCTGCTTTATACCTGAAAACGAAGGAACTGACTCCTTCACGCTCAAGGACGTTACGATTGGCATCGGTTTTCATTGGGAACGCCAAGAAGAACAAACCTTTAAGGGTAAGTTGCGACTCATCGTTGACGAAGAGAAGTTAGTAGTCATCAACGAACTATCAGTTGAAGACTATCTTGAGAGCGTTATATCATCTGAAATGAACGCCTCCTCATCTCTCAACCTACTAAAGACACATGCCGTCGTATCACGCAGTTGGGTTTACAGCCAAATGCTTCACCGACTTGAAAGCGAAAGTACGTCAAGCGATTTCTTCAACTTTGTTCACCGTCCAGGCGAGACAATCAAATGGCACGACCGCTCAGACCACTCTCTATACGACGTCTGTGCTGATGACCATTGCCAACGCTATCAGGGCATCACTCGCAGTACACTGCCACAAGTCAAACAAGCCGTGCGCGAAACTACAGGTGAGGTTCTAACCTACGACGGACACTTATGTGATGCGCGCTTCTCAAAATGTTGTGGTGGAGCAAGCGAACTTTTTAGTAGCTGCTGGTCTGACACGGAATACCCTTACCTACAATCCATTCGCGACGACATTACCCCTTCCCTACCCGACCTCACCATCGAAGCAAATGCTGAACAATGGATACGAACGGCTCCTCCCGCCTTTTGCAATACGCACGATGTACACTTGTTGTCGCAAGTGCTCAACAACTACGACCAAGAAACTACTGACTTCTATCGTTGGCGCGTTGATCTAACACAACAGCAGATCAAAGAACTCATCAATGAACATACAGGAAAGGACTTTGGCGAAATCATCGACTTGCAACCTGTCGAACGCGGCGTTAGTGGACGAATTATTCGGCTGCGCATTGTGGGGACGAAAACTGAATGGATCGTTGGTAAAGAACTCGAAATCCGCCGCATCCTCTCCAAAACTCACCTCTATAGTTCGGCCTTTGTCGTTGAGCGTCACAATGTTGACGATGCCACCAACATCCCAGCACAGTTCACACTCATCGGTGCTGGTTGGGGACATGGGGTCGGCCTCTGCCAAATCGGTGCAGCAGTAATGGCTGATAAAGGCTACACTTACGACTACATCTTAAAACATTATTACAAAGACGCTCATATTCAGCGTCTAACAAGTCATAAAGGCATTGAAGACAAATAATCATTAAGACCAGTCACTTTTAGGGGGTGTTCTAAAAACCGAACCTTATCGTTAAGCCAAATGAGCAAAAGAAAGCTTGCTTTCATTTTGCCATGGCGAGAAAAGGTGCGCGAAAGCGAACGAAATACTGCACCAATTCATATCAACTAATTTTTAACACCTACTTATCAAAATCTATCAATCTTGACTATCGAGCATGATGAAGGCAGCCCAACAAGAGGGAGAGCTGAATGAAGGGTGCTGACGCAGCTCATTCTGTGCACGACGGAAAGCCTCGTGCTTGGGAAGTCCTTCAGAGAGGTGAGCGTAGAAAGAAGTCATCATCTGTTCCGTAGCGGCATCGTTCACACTCCAAAGGCTCATCACCAAGGTTTTAGCCCCCGCCTTCTTAAAGGCACGCTGCAGACCGAACACGCCATCTTCTTTTACCTCACCCACACCTGTCTTACAAGCTGAAAGCACTACGAGGTCAAGCTGACGGAAGTCAAGCAAAGAGATTTCGCGTGCGGTAAGAATGCCATCTTCGAGTTCGCGAGGGAAGTTGGGCATTTTGAGTGCTGTCGTAGCTCCCGCAAGCAGCAGACCAGCGTAGCTCATACTTTGGTCTTCTCCACCCGACTCTTGAAGTATGGCACGTGCTGTCGACGAACGTTTCATATCGTCAGGTGTGAAATAGAAGCCGTGCGTAGCAATGTGGAGCAACGAAAAGTCTTGTCCACCGAGGGCTTTGAAGGACTCTTCAGTGGCATAGTCATCTGTACGCATAAGCGTGGTCACATCGTTTTGCATAAGTATCTCACCTATCGTTTCGGCCTCCACCTTTGTGCCTGGCAAATAGTGGAACCCAGCACGCGTAAGCATCTGGTCAGCCTCGTCGGTGAGGGCCAAATCAACGTCCTCAACGTCGGTGATATAGTCCATCGCTTGCTGCCACTCATGTGTATTGTGAAGCGTTTGCAGCGTAGTGAGGTCGGTTTCGTAATTGATACCGCCATAGATAGCAGCCTTGGTGATAGGTCGCGCTTCGTGCGTAAGGCCCGCCGTAGCCGTTGATGATAGACGGTAGCAATTGTAACGGTCGGACACGCAGCAAGAGTCGGTAAGTGGCAGATACTCTATGGCCAATTGATAAAGCAGTCCACAAGGTGAGAAATAAATATTCTTCACGTCTGGGCATGCCCTCAAAATAGGCGCCCACACGAGATTGGTAAGTCGCTTGTCTGCATACACTTGATTAATGTCGCGCTGTGCACGCATAACAGAGGTAAAGTTACCATGCGTATAATTCAGCGTGTCGAGTTGGCTTTGGCTGAAGAGCACCTTCATAAGTGGAACGTCCCACCCCTTACGCAGAAGTAAGGCTACATAAGTAGTGCCTCGGTTAGCCATTTCGAAATTGACAAACTCAATGGCTACATCTTTATCACCCAACTGGCTGGCCACGGTCTTATAGTCCACTTTCAAATTGCTCATAAAGTCGCCATAAGCCTTACACCCCTTTACGAGTTGTTTCTCCAAAGATTCGGCCTCAGCTTCTGCTGCCTTTACTCGTTCAGCACGCTCTGCCACAGGCAACTGGTAACAGGCGTCAATTTCTTTACGCAAGAGGTCGAGACGATTGTACTTTTCGAGCATCACAGAGTCCTTCACCTGCGCCAGCAGTTTATGAAAGTTCACCTCAGAATTGAGCAATAGTCCCGTAGTAAACAATTTGGCGTTGTAAGCATCGGCTATCAAACGCGGCTCTTGATCGTTGGTATAAGCAAAACTTGGGGCAACGCGATAGAGGTAGCTCTTGGTGTTCCAGAACTTCTCACGTTCAACGGCTGTTTGGTGGGAGAAGTTTTTACGTATCACGTCGGTCTGAAGTTCAAGCGCACGACTGTAATTGTCGCACACATCGGCAGAGTGGCCGCCCTCTAAATTGTAAAAGCTGGCTAAGTTGTAATACAATGAAGCATTGTCGGGGTGTGATTCTCCTAATGCCGCCTGTAACGTTTGCAGCGACTTTTGCGAAAGGCGTACCGCTTGATCGTAATCGTTGCGCAAAGAACTATAAAGCGCTAAATTGCCCAACGTCTTGGCATAAACCGACGTGGCAGTATCGTTTAATGCCACGTAACAATCAATGGCCTTTGCTCCATAGACGTAAGCACTGTCGTAGTCATGGGTGTAATAGTAGACGATAGACAATACGTTATAGGCTTGTGCGCGGTAATGACTCATGTCTTTAGACTCAAGAATACGAACTGCCGAGAGAGCATAATTCTTGGCCGTAGCATAGTCCTTCAGACTTGTGGTATAGTAAGCTAATTGGGTAATAGAATTGCCCATCATGAGTGTGTCGCGTCGATTGGTAAAGACTTGCAAGGCACGATTTTCCATTTCAACAGCTCGCTCAAATTTGCCATTCATTGCCAATGTATTGGCTTCTCGGCTCATGGCTTGCGCATAACGAGGGTCAGAGAGGGTAGTAGAGTCGGTGATTTGTTGCGCCAACTGCCCAACTTCTTCAGCTTTTTCATAATTACCCATGCGACTATAGGCTGACGATAGTTCACTGTGGCACCGCACATAGTCGGGGTGGGACTCACCTACTAACTCGCGCAGCAGGGGTAACTCTTCGTTGAGCAAGGCAAGGCATTCTTCATTCTTCTCGAGTTGGGCATTGAACGAGGCCATATTGCCCAACAAACGTGTATATCCCAACTGGCGTGTAGCATTCATGCGCTGATAGATAGAGCGCGCCAGATGAGCATATTCGAGTGCCTTTTCGTAATTGCGCACATTAGCCAATCGCACGGCCAGATTGCTGAGCATTGCTGCATTGTCAAGCGATAGCTCACCATAACGCTTCTTGCCTAAGTTGACCGCTTTCTTACCATACTCATTTGATTTCATATAGCTACCCACCTGTGCGTAATAGACGACTAACGAATTGAGGGCATTGGCATAATTGACACTCCCTTTGGGTATGTGTTTGATTGCTTCTTCGCCCAACTTTACAGCTCGTTGAAAGTCTCCTTCGTCACCACGTGATGAAAGGAATGAGGCCATATTGCTCAACGTGACGGCATAGTACTTATTCTTCTCACCATACGACTCGCGCAATATCTTTAATGCCTCGTCAGACTTACGAATGGCTTCATCATAATTGCCCTTATAAGAATAGAAGAGCGAAAGTTCATTGAGGGCTACGGCTATGTGTTGCTGTTCACAGTCAGTAGCTTGTCGACGTAGGTCAACAGCCTTTTGTTCTAACGCAATGGCAGCATCGTAATTTAAGGCCCGTGCGGCACAATGCGCACGAAGGTCTAACATACGTGTATAAGGATAGCTTTTAATTTTGTCAGTAAGTTCGCGTTCACACACTAAGCAATAAAGGTTGGCCAAGCTATCCGCCTCAGCCCAACGCTGTTTGTTAAATGCCTTCTCAGCATCAAAGTAATAGTCGTTGACGTGCTTTACTTCTTGCGCCCATAGAAGTGAGCATGATGACAAGACGAAGGATAATAGGAAGATCAATCGTCGCATGATTTTAGGTTGTTAGTTTGAGGTCAAGAGGTTCGACAATTATAAGGTTACATCATATTGAAAGTCAGGCAAACGAACTTTATAACCTTATAGTCTTAAAACATAAAACGAAGAAAAAATAGGGGGCGAAACTGCCCCCTATTGCTAACTTTTAACGATTTTCTTCTACAACTATAGTAGAATCAGTGACTGTAGAGTCCATTTCAACATCACGATAAGCACTGGCAGTACGGTCCATATAGCAAGTGCGCGTTTCGATAACGCCCTTGCCCGACATTTGTCCAATCAAATAGCGAAGATATTGCTTTGAAAGGTTCTTCATAGAACAACGGGTGTTGTCTGCTATGAGTTTTGACACAGTGCCACTGTAGGGCTTATTAATGGTAAAGAGTTTGCTATTGCCCTTATCGAGCAAAATGAGTTTGCCCGTAGCTGGTACGATTACATTATCTGAAGCGTGAATATTCTGACGCAACTTTAAAGGGATAGACTTCTTATTATTCATCATGCGCACATCACCACGCACAGAGAATACGGCATAAGTTTGAGCCTGTGCAGAGAGAGCAAAGGCAAGCGATAGAAATAAAATAGATAAGACGTGTTTCATATTGTATGCTATAGGGTTATAGAATAGAGCGTATTGCCTTTAGGCCTATCTGAATGATACGCTCTATTTATGAGTTGTTAGACGATGGGGTAAGCACATCATTATCGGTCACATTGACATCAGCTACATCAGCCGAACCACTTTCAACGCGCAATTCCTCATTATCATGAGAAGCGGTCTTTACCTCTGGAGCTACATAATATAAGGAACTTTTGAGCCACTTGAAGCGGTCGTGGTGTTTGAGACAGAGCGTCTTAACAAAGGCTGAATAAAGGCCACGCGACTCGGCTACCAGAACGACCGGTGCAAATATCCAGGTCATGGCCAAATAGATGTTGCACTTTACGTACAAGATAAAGCCCAACCAAGCTAAAAGGCCCAACCAAGAGAAGGTGATAATACGCAGGAAGAGGAAGGATCCTGATAGGAAGATACTCACTGTATCGGTACGGCGTGCTACTAAACGAACAGCTCCATATTGTATAAACTGTGTCAAATAGCAGAAGATGAAAGCTAAGATTATGAGCCATACTTCACTCACAACATGGATGTCGCGTTGTGAGAGCAGCGTTTGCAGCGAGAAGGCTTGCACCTCAAGGCCAGGCATCTTACCCAAGGGAGTATAGTGCATGTCTTCTTCCTCATTGACGGTACCCAAGAGAACGATGTGGTCACGTATGAGGTCGGCCTTCTGAGCAATGCTGTCATAGCGCACCACAGGGAAACGCGTTGGCACGTAATTTATCATACGATCTTCTGGCTCTTTCACGCTACTGGGGAGTGTGTCGTTGATAGCTGACATGTAGAGCATGGCGGGCAACGAATAGACTTCCATCTCCTTCGTGCGACGCGATATGCTAAACTGACGCACGCTGCCATTCGTACCATTGCTCAACACATTGGTGTAACCTTCGATTAAAGGTACATCGTTGATGAAGAAAGAGTGGAGCGAAGAGGTAAATGTCTTGGAAGGCGCATTATAGTCAAGAAGCTTAAAAGCTGTAACCGTCTCGGAAGAGCAGTCTGAGAGCGCATTGACCAAACTATCATTGCCTATAGAGTCGTCCTTTAGTCCTTCGAATATAATGTCAAGTCCTAAGGCTTTGGGATGCTGCTTGTTCACCTCTTCGATGGTCTGCGCTATCTGCCCACGCTTGTGGAGGTCGGTGATGTCGACAAGGGTAATAACCTCACTCTTCTCAGGTTCATCGCCTGTCCAAAGGATATGATAATAAAGGTCGGACATCGAAAAGTCCTTAATAGCGCGCGCCACTGGACTTAAGAAGGAGATATTCATCGAGACGAAATAGAACAAGCTGAGAATCATCACTGCCAGCACCGAGATGATTAGGTGATCACGATGAAATAAAATTCGTAGAAAATGCTTCACACTGGTGGAGGATAAAGAAGTCGTCTAAACTTTTCTGACGAAGATTATATTTAAACTTTTATATCTTCTAAATTCAATCTTTACCTTTCTTTTTGACCGCTTTTTGACCTTTCATCGGTCGTGTAGCTCGCTACACTCCCTCTTCAAGGCCAAAAATCGCTTCAAAAATAAAGGCAAATCTTGAACTTCATAAAAGTTTAGACGACTTCAGAAGGTTATTGTCGAAACATATTACCTGTATTAAGGGGAGACCTCGACAATAACCTTCAACTTTTATGATACGGATTATTGAGCTACAACAACGACTACGCGGTTGTCATCATTATTAGCGAAAGGCTGAACGGTGTCGCCCTTATAGTCTACTACAAGGTTTTGATCCTTAATGCCATATTCCTGCTTAAGGATAGTAGCCACCGTGTTGGCACGTGACTTTGACACTGCAAGGTTTATCTCTGGAGAGCCAGTACCAGCATCAGCATACCCCGTTACGTGTACTTTGGTATTAGGATATTGCTTTACGTAGTCGGCAATGCCCTTCAGTCGCTTATCCACATTCTTGGCATTGGTCTTACCCAAGTCAAAGAAGATGTTGACGGGCTGACAAACGGCTTGCTTCTCAGCAGCGCGTTTTTCGGCAGCTGCACGCTCTGCAGCAGCGCGCTCTGCAGCAGCACGTTCGGCAGCGGCTTTGGCAGCAGCCTCGCGTTGTGCTTTCTCGCGTGCAGCAGCTTCGGCAGCATTGGCATTCAAGGCGTTTTGCGCATTGTAATAGTCCTGCATAACCGAAGAACTATTGGCGTCGGCCTTGTAATTATTCTTTCCTGTGAAGCAATACTTCACACCGATCATCGTCTGCACTTGCCACTGCTTTGTGGGTTGTGGCACATTGTTACGTTTTACACCCAAGGCTTCGACATAAAAGCCCCATGACTGATTGATGCGTGCTTCAAGTTGGCCACCTGCTCGCACGTTGTAGGGGAAGCTTGTCGTTCGCGACTCTGTAGGCAACGTTCCAAGACCTACACCGCCAATGCCATAAAGGTGGAGCAAATGGGGACGAGCGCCATAGAAGAAGTTGGTGATATCAATTAAACCGTCAATGTTAGTATATAAGTAAGTTTTCTTGGTCTTCTCACCATCAACGAGCAACTTCTCAGCACCAACGTCGAATGTAGCACGAAGGCCTACATAGGGGCAAAACATGCCACCGATGCCTACTTGGCCTAATGGGATAAATCGGTTGCGACCTGTAGGCAGTGGATTCTCAATTGTCCACAATCCTCCACCCGCTGCGCTCAGAAAGCCGTAGGGGTAAGTATCCTTTAATCGTTTATCTTGCTGTGCCTGTACTGGCATAGCCATAAAGCATGCCGCTAAAGCGATCATTCCTTTACCTATTAAGTTATTAACTTTCATATTTAGCGTGTTTTTATAGTTTACAAACATTTGCGTAATTTATGCTTTAATTTGCAAATATATATAGTTTTTTATTAGGATTCAAGTTTTGTATGACAAAATTAGAGTTCTGCGGCTAATTGTATGGCATTAAATCATTAAAAATAATAAGGGAACCCCCGATTTATCATATAGGGTTGTGTAGAGCAAAAAGCGGCTTTGGATGATAAGCTGCAATTTATCAACAAAAAAGGCTTACACAAGAGTTACCAAGTGTAAGCCTAAAAACAATTGTATAATGGAAATTTGGAATAAATGATTACTTAATCACCTTTTTGCCATTAACGATGTTGATGCCCTTAACCAACTTGTTGAGTTTGCGGCCATCGATGCTGTAGATAGTCTGCTTAGCAGTAGGAGCTACAGTGATATTGTTAATGCCAGTAGTAACACCATTGAGAGAGTAGAGGTAAGCCTTGCCAGCAGCAGTCTCAGCAGTACCGTTGTAGTTCATTAACTTACCACAAATGATAACTTCGTCACCCAACTTGATGTTGGTCTTAGACTCGTCGTCATACTTCTCGTTGCCAAGATAGAGGGCACGGAATACGTAGAATTCGTTTTTAGCAGTACCATCTTCTGAAATATAGAAGGTTGCATTGCCAAATTGTGTGCCATATACATTTTTAGCATCAAGTGTAGAGATGATGCCCTTAACGTAAACGTCCTTTTCAGTCATAGCGCCTGACTTAAGATTAGAAGCTATTTCTAAGGCAGCAATGGCATTGTAAGGGTTAGCTAAAGTACCATCACCTGTTGCTTTGGGTTCGTCAGGAGCGTCAAGTGCTTTGTCGGTAAGTGTTACGACAAGTTTGTTGATTTGAACTTGTGCTGTAGCAGTGTAAGTTACGGCTTGTGTGAAACCAGTCCAAGTAGTACCTAATGTGCTAAATTCACCTTCAGAGGGAGTAAATACGGTATATTTAGAACCTTTGGTAATTTCAACAATACCAACTTTCATACCTTCAGGAGCAGTGATGGTGATAGAATTGCCTGTGTAAACACGCAATTGACCTTTACCGCCTACGCTCCACATACGTGAAGGAGTTGCTTTTTCATCAGTAGAATTGGTGAAAGAGATTGTTACACCGTCTTGTACGATAGGAGCAGAAATGTCACCAGCATCTTTAGAAGGTGAGGTTGTGCCCGAACCTAAGGGAAGATTCCAAGGGTTGGCTGTAAAGTCAAATACTACTTCTTTTGTCTCAGCATTTGCACTAAATGCAACTGCTAACAAAGCAAATAATGAAAGTAAAATCTTCTTCATACGCGTTTTTTAAGTTTTTGGGTTAATTGAATAGAGTTTTTCTATTCTGAGAGCAAAGTTATTGAATTAAAGATTGATTTGCAAAGTTTTTGGCATTAAGTTTTTGTGAAAACGTAAAAGCTAACAATAAAAGTGGATTTTGTGTTAATGTACGTTTGACACCTTTCGGTAAAAAGGTCAAAATAAAGGGTTTAATTTTGCCTATTCAAAATAAAGGACTACTTTTGCACTTGGAAATAGTTATTAAGGTGAAGTTGAAAGGATTCCGACGCACGCAAAATGGTGCTGGAGTTCTTTCGGTTTTTTTTTGACTTTAACTTAACTAACCTCAACATTGAAAATATAAACAAAAAATAATACTATAAGCAATTTTATTATGGCTTACATGACACAAGAGGGTTACGACAAAATGGTAGCCCAACTCCGTCACATGGAATCAATTGAGCGTCCTGCTGCTTCAGCTGCTATCGCTGAGGCTGCTGACAAGGGTGACCTCTCTGAAAATAGTGAATACGATGCTGCGAAAGAGAATCAGTCAAAGCTCGAAGGCCGCATCGCAGCTCTTAAGAAGGCTATTGCCGAGGCTAAAATCATTGACAAATCAAAGATTAAGGCTGACACCGTACAAATTCTTACTACGGTCGAGATGAAGAACGTGAAGAATGGTATGGTGATGAAATACACGATTGTTAGTGAAAGTGAAGCTAACTTGCGTGAAGGAAAGATTTCAAGCACGACTCCTATTGCACAAGGCTTACTTGGTAAGAAGGTGGGCGATGTAGTAGAAGTAAAGATTCCTCAAGGAACAATTCACCTTGAGATCTTAAACATTTCGATTTAAAAAAGTGCGAATGTGCGCCTACGTAACGCGTGCTTTCCAGTACGCGAACGATGATGTTGTTACCGCGTGCTGGAAAGCGCGCGTTATGTTTAGGCGTACACATAGCATATTAACAGATTAGCATATTAACACATTAACATATTAACACATTAACATATTAACACATTAATACATTGGTACCATGACAATCTTTAGTAAAATTATTGCGGGTGAGATTCCCTCATACAAGTGTGCTGAGAACGATAAGTTCTATGCATTCCTTGATATCAACCCTGTAGCTCAAGGTCACACCTTAGTTGTGCCAAAGCATGAAGTGGACTATATTTTCGACCTCTCTGACGACGAATTGGCCGAAATGATTGTCTTTGCTAAGAAAGTGGCTTTAGCCATTCAGACGGCTTATCCTTGTCGCAAGGTAGGTATGGCCGTGTTGGGATTGGAAGTTAACCACGCTCACATTCACCTTATTCCGTTGCAAAGCGAGGGTGACATGGATTTTCGTAAACCGAAACTCCAACTTTCAGCCGAAACGATGAAGGAAACGGCAGAGAACATTCTTAAGGCTTACGAGAAGTAATAATTTGAAGCTTAACATGAATATTAACGAAAAAAATTAATGAAATAATTAATGGATAATTGATGATAATTAATGTTTAAAACAACGCGCGAAGTGCGCCTAAACTTTAACGCTAACTATTTATGTTATGCGCTTCGCGCTTTGTTTTGAACATTAATTATCATCAATTATCCATTAATTATTTCATTAATTTTTTCGTTAATATTCATGTTAAGCTTTCAAATTGTAGCTTATCTGTTAGTTGAAAGCTTTATAAAAGGTTCTATTCAACGTTTAATTCGTCAACGAATACGAAACCAGGGTTGCCCTTGCCTGGGTGCCAGGCGGGAATATGGTGTTCGGATAGCACCATTACCTTAACGTAACGAATAGGAGAAGTCGTGGTGAGCGTGACGGTGTGACGATTGATTTGGTTGGGATCCGTCTCCTTCATTTCGGGAAAGGCTTGTTGGCCGAGCGTGGTGTAATGGATGCCGTCGATGGACCCTTCAACGAGTATTTGGCGTGCATCAAATAACCAATAGCCTTTTTCTACGCACGTGTTGAGCGAGAGTTGACGGAGTTCTTGGGGAGTTCCTAAGTCGATGACGGCCTCAAGGTCGTTGCCACAGAAACCAATCCAACGGCCAGAGGCATAGTTGGTGTCGCCAGCCGTCAATCCGTCAACTAATAAGGTCGGGCCTCCATACACCTGTTGTGGGTGAGGCTTTTGCAAGAGGCGAATGGGACAGGTCGTAGCCTTATTAAAGTGGAACGTTTCGCTCACCTCGGGCGTTGTGCCCCACGAACGAAAAGCAGCAGCTCGCAGTGTGCAGGGCTGCTTTATTTGTATCGGTTCGCTATAGAGGGGAGATGAAAGGGTGGGCGCTGTTCCGTCAAGCGTATAGTGAATAGGAGCATTGTCTATTGTAGAGAGCGTAGCTACGATACTGCGACTTGTGGTGTCTGTGGCTAACGTTAGCGTTGGGTTGTACACCACGCGAGCGTAATTATAGCCTACTTCATCGTACACTTTGACTAATTGCTGCAAACGCTTGATAAAAGCATTGTAGTCCTTTTGTTCGGGACTGCACCATTGCACTTCGCTCAATGCGGCCATACGAGGCAATTCCATATATTCCACTTGGCGAAAAGACGGAATGTATTCAGTCCATAAGTTGGCCTGCACGCCTATAATATATGGCTGCTCGTCGGCCTTGAGTTGGCGCGGCATGGGTTCGTAGCTATACACGTGTTGCAAAGGCAGGTAGCCACCAATGGCTTCAGGTTCGTGCGCTTTGTCGGCACTCTGATAGTAGTCAAAGTAAAGGTAAGTATTGGGCGTCATAATCACCTTGTGATGTTGGCGTGCAGCCTCCATGCCTCCACCTTCGCCTCGCCATGACATGACGGTAGCGTTAGGAGCCAATCCGCCTTCGAGCGTCTCGTCCCAACCAATCATTTGACGGCCTAATTGATTAAGATGTTGCTCGGCATGCTTAATGAAGTAGCTTTGCAGACGCTCTTCGGCTGTGTGGCGTCCGTCAGCCTGTAAGTGTTGTGCTGCAATCAACGCTTGACACTTGGCACAGCGTTTCCACTCCTTCTTTGGGCATTCGTCACCCCCTACGTGAATGTATTCAGAGGGGAAGAGACGTACCACTTCATCGAGTACATCGTCGATGAATTGGTAAGTTTGGGGATTTCCAGCACAGAGCACGCTATCCGTTACGCCCCATTCTTGCCACACCTTGTAAGGCCCGCCTGTGCAGCCGAGTTCGGGATAGGCAGCTAAGGCAGCTTGCATGTGGCCGGGCATGTCAATTTCGGGAATGATCGTAATGTAGCGATCAGCAGCGTACTTAATGATGTCTTTAATCTGTTGTTGTGTATAATAACCTCCATAGCGCTTGCCGTCGTAACGGCCTGAATTGTGACCAATGGTCGTTTGTTCGCGCCAACTGCCGATTTTGGTGAGTAAGGGGTACTTCTTTATTTCGATGCGCCAACCTTGATCGTCGGTCAAGTGCCAATGAAAGCGGTTGATATTGTGAAGGGCCAACATATCAATGAAGCGGTAGATAGAGTCGGCCGTAGTGAAGTGGCGCGCTACGTCGAGGTGAGCGCCACGATAACTGAAGCGTGGGTAGTCTTCTACCTCAACGCTGGGCAAGGTGACTTGTTGCACCCTCCCCACGGGCAATGCCTTGCGCAGCGTTTGTATGCCATAGAAGCAACCAGCGTCTGAGGCACCGTCGATGAAAACGCCCATTTTTGTTACCTTTAGCTGATAAGCCTCTGTATGGTTACTTGTTAAATTATGACTCAGCGTAATGCTATTGTCATTAGCCTTCGTAACGACTTTTAATTGCAGCCCCGTGCTTTGCTGAATATATTGTGCCAAGAGTATAGCATTTTGATGCAACGCTTTATTGCCTTTGGGATAGGCAATTGTGGTTTGACTATTTAAGATGAAGTCACCCGCATTAGCATATTGAATGCTCTTAGGTAGTGGAACTACATTATAATTGGCCGTTTGTGCCCAGCCTATGAATACATTAAAAAGGCTGAATAATGCGATGAAAACGCTCTTTTTTATCATTCTTGTTTAGTAGTGTTTAGGTTATTTCTAAAAATAGCAGATTTTACGTTTTAAGGTTATAAGATTATAAAGTTACATCACGTTGATAACCTCATAACCTTAAAACTAAAAATCTATCTTACATATCCTTTAGCATTTGCCAGCACTGGAAGAGGCCGCGGGGTACGTGGAAGCAGCCCTTCCACTTACCGCCCTTTAGGGGGAGTAGGACTTCACCTTGGCGATTGAGGTAGCCGTACCATTCGGGATAGTCGGGGTCGGTAAAGTGTGTCCACACGTAGTTGTGTACACGTTCGAACCATTCTAAGCACTTCTTGTTGCCCGTGAGTTTATAGCCTTTGAGCATAGTAATAAGCGTCTCAATATGTACCCACCAGAGCTTTTGGTCCCATTCCAATTGTTGACAGGGGTGTCCAAGGCGATCCATAAAGTAGAAAATGCCACCGTACTTTTTATCCCAACCATATTCAGCCTCGTTGAGAGCTATTTGAACGGCTTTCTCTATTAAGTCTTTACGACCTAAGCGTTGTCCTAAGTCCATTATGAACCACATAGCTTCAATCGCGTGGCCAGGGTTGAGCTGACGACCTTCAAAGCAGTCGACGAGTTCGCCGTCCGTACTCAAATTTTCAACAATGAGTCCTAATTCAGGACGATAGAATACGTCCATTACTTCGTGAATGCATGTGTCAATCGTGCGCTGCATGAAGTCGGCATCGAGTAAAGGCTCAATCTCAAGCGCTACGTTACACAATATCATGGGTAAGGCAAAACTCTTGAGCGAGCGCGCTCCAGAAGCGGCCTTGTTCCACTTGCCTTTGGGATTGTCTACCTTAGAGAGTACGATGTCGAAGGTGCGTTTGGCGATGTCGGCATACTTCTTATTGCCTGTGGCAATGCTCAATTGTCCGAAGGCAATTACGGCAAAGGTGTAAGAGAATATGTTATAGGGTTCTACCAAAGGGTGTCCTTCGCGGTCGAGCGAGAAGTACCAGTTCAACTGTCCGTCGTGGCCATACTTCTTTAAGAACTCTGCACCTTGAATGGCGCAATCGAGCCATTCTTGTCGTTTCTCCACTTTATTGTAGAGAGTGGCAAACATCCACACTTCGCGGCCTTGCAGCCAGATAAACTTGTCGGTGTCGTACACCTTGCCTTTGCGGTCGAGGCAGGTAAAGTAGCCCCCGTATGCTGTGTCTTGTGAGTGGTTGAGCCAAAAAGGTATTACTTTGTCGAGCAACTCTTTTTTATATTGCTCCGCTAATTGTTTAAAGTCCATAATATGGGAGTTTAATGGGTTTAATGAGTTTAATGGGTTTAATGAGTTTAGTGAGTTTAATGAGTTTAATGGGTTTAATGAGTTTAATGGGTTTTATGGGTTTAATGAGTTTAGTGAGTTTAATGGGGTAAACTTATTAAACTCACTAAACTTATTAAACTAAATTCTTTCCCTCCAGCAAAGGCCAGCAAGCGATTTGCTTTCGCGAATAAAGCACGAACAGATGAGACCAACGATGATGGAACTGAACATGCCGATGAAACCGTATAAAAGGAAACTTGTGTCGGTGAAGTAGCGTGTGAGGAACACGGCTGCGACTCCGCATACAAAACCGATGAGGGCAGCTCGACCACCAATGCGCGGACAGAAAATACCCATTAAGAAGAGACCACCTAAACCGCTCGATAGCAATCCTAAGATTTCTTGGAAGAAGTCGAGCAGCGAAAGAATGTCCCATGTGGCCATGAGCAAGGCTATGCTCATACCCAATACACCCGAAACAATACAAGTGCGACGTGCAACAGTGAGTGTGGCCTTATCAGTTGCAGAGGGGCGAAACCGCTTGTAGAAGTCGACACTAAAGGCCGTGGCCACCGAGTTGATGTTGGAAGAAATCGTACTCATCGTTGCTGCAAAGATAGCTGCAATGAGTAGTCCCGCAATGCCTGGGGGCAATTGACTCATCATAAAGAAGGGGAAGATGGTGTCGGCCTTTGCCATGGTAAAGTCCAACTCTGCAGGGTGCGTCTTGAAGAATGTGTACAATCCTGCACCAATGGCAAAGAAGGCAATGCTAACAAACACACTCATTACGCCATTGAGCAGAATGCTACGGCGTGCGCCCGCCTCGTCTTTCGTTGTGAGATAGCGCTGAATGACGGTTTGATCGCTCGTGTAGGATATTAAGTTGTTGGCCATTCCGCCTATGATGATCACCCAAAAGGTGGCCGAACGGTAGTCAAAGCTCCAATTGAAAAGGCGCAACTTGTTGTCGTCCATGGCAATCTGACAAAAACCTTCAAAGCCACCTTCCGTACCCCAAATGAGGTAGCCCACAGCAAAGAGTGCGCCACCAACAAGAATGAAGCCTTGTACTACATCGCCCCAAACAACGGCTTCGACACCACCCATGGTGCAGTAGACAATGGTGACAAGCGCCATGAGTACAATGCAAATGTAAAGGTCGATGCCCGTAACGGCCGTGAGCGCTAATGAAGGTAAGTAGAGCACTAAGGCCATGCGTGCTACCATGAAGATGATAAATAGAGCCGAGGCCATGAGCCGTGTGGTCGCATTAAAACGCCGTTCTAAGTATTCGTAAGCACTCGTCACGTTCAAGCGGCGGAAGAAGGGCAGATAGTATTTGATGACGGGGAAGGAGACGATGAGAATGGTGACCAACATGGGGTAGTACGTCCAATCCGTAGCATAAGCCTTGGCGGGATAGGCCATGTAGGTAATCGCACTCAGCATCGTAGCATAAATGCTAATACCTGCTGCCCACCAAGGAATGCGGCCACCTCCCTTGAAAAAGTCGTCGGCATCGCCTCCGCGACGCATAAAGTAATAGCCTAACAATACCATACCCACCAAGTAAGCAATGAGTACGGTCCAATTCAACCAACCAAACGTGGGGCGCATGGTCATCTTGATAGCCGTTACGGCCGAAGAACGTATGCCTGGCTTCGTCTCGCCATTTACGACAACCCATTCGTTGCCACACTTCACGATGCCTGTGCCGGCACGTGCCAATAGGGGCGATTGACTTTCAGTCACCCAAGTATTGGTAATGGTATGATAAATAACCAATTCATCGTTAAATTGATACCACTCCTCGGGGTGGAATAGATATGCGGCTTGTTCAGCCTTTAAGCTTTCTAAAGCCTGAATGGCTGCTTGCGTATGATACTTTTTAGCGGTGAATTCGGCCTTTTTGAGCAAAAGAGGCATATTTACCGCCCGTTCAAAGCGTTGTTTGTTCACACCACCTACAAAGACTATATGGGCGCAGCCCGAACTAATGCCGTAGGCGCCAGCCAACGTCATCGCCTCGCTGCGTCCGTGCGGCACGATATCAGCTATTTTTATCCATTGACGTGCGGCAGCGTTGTAATAATATCCGTCGGTATGTGCCACTGCTGGTTGGTCTCCGTCAATCGGAGCAAAACCACCTACTAAGTAAAAGCACGATGAAGTCGCGTTATTTTGTACCGCTGCAGCAGGTTGTACACGCGCTGCACCTGGGAAGTCGGGCAATCGTTCCCATTCCTTGCCTTGTGGATAACGCATACGAAAGGCTGCATTGACAGCCTTGCCATTGGAGAGTCCGCCTGCCACGTAAATGTAACCACCACCATAAGCTCCCGCCATGTTGTCGAGGGCAAGGGGGAGTGAGGGCAGTTCGTCGACCAATAGATGAGATTGTTGGTCGGTATGTAAAAGATAAACCCGTGCCGAACTCGTTTGGCCATCGCCTGTTCCACCCACACACACCATACCATGAGGCACACTCACGCTCACACCATAGGCTAAGGGCTGAGGAAGTTGAGCTATTTTGTGCCACTGTTGCGTGTCGTCGTCAATGTTGGTGAGTTCGTAGATGTCGGCATAGAATTGCTTTTTGCCGCCTTGAGCTGCAGGTGTGGTAGGGAAGTTACAACCACCAGCCACCAACACGCTCTTGCCTATCGTGCCTACAAAAGGGGCAGAAACACCCTGCTCCCCATTTATGCGTAGGGGAGCAATCGAACGATAATTTACCGTATTAAAAGCATTGTCGTTAGGTGGTGAAGCCTTTTGTGCGACCAAGGGTAGCACGATGAAAAAAGAAAGGAGATATAGAAGGAGGTTTTTCATGGTTATTGTTTGAGGCTGTTAATGAGTTGATAAGTTGACGAGTTAACGAGTTGACAAGTTAACAGGTAAGTTTCTATAAAGATAAAAAGTTTACTCGGCAACTTGTTAACTCGTCAACTAAAAACTACTTATTACAATGAGTGAAGAAGTCAATGGCTTCGAGTTCTTTGCGCAGTTGTACTTCTTCTTCGTCGGTAACGTTTTGGAAAGGTGTGCGGTTAGGGCCTAAGTCAAGTCCGATAAGTTTCATGATGCGCTTACCACCTACAATGTTGCCACGGAAGTGACAAATCACATCAATTACGTCTTGCGCATAGTTCTGCAGTTCGCGTGCCTTTTCGAGATCGCCAGCTTGCCATGCCTCCAAAATGCCCGTCAATACGCGGCCGTTGTAGTTGGTTGTACCACCAATGCCACCTTGAGCACCGCCCATAGCCAAGCAGGGAAGAATCGTTTCGTCTTGTCCGTGCAACATATCAAACTTGCCGTCTTTATAGCGGCGGCAACGATTGTATTCGTAAAGGCTCTCAAACGTGTACTTTATGCCGGCAAAGTTGGAAATGCGGCCGTCAACGGCCTTTAAGAAGTCAAGCATTGAGAGGTAAGCGCCATTAAAAGCAGGGATGTGGTAGAAGTAGAAAGGTAAGTTAGGCGCACCGCAAGCGATCTCTTCGCAGTACTTTACCAACTCTTCGATGCGATTGACCTTCGGGAAAGGAGGAGCCATCGCACCAATGCCCCACGCCCCGATCTTCTGTGCGTGCTCGGCCAATCGACGACTGCTCTTTACGCAAGTGCTACCTACGTGTACGATCACTTTAAAGTCCTTGGGCACAGCCTTCACCCAAGCCTCAGCCAACAACATGCGCTCTTCCTCGGTAAGCATATAGCCCTCGCCCGAAGAACCATTAATAAATACGCCTTTCAGCCCATTGCGAGCCAAGAGGTCAGCATAAGCCTGAATAGGTTCGTAATTGACTTCTCCATTTGCATAAAAAGGCGTAAAAGGAGCGTCGATTAATCCGTGAATCTTTTCCATGATATTATATGTTGTGATGTATTGAATACTTACTTGAATAAGTTCTTATTGCAAATATACGTTTGTTTCGTTAATAAACTTCTTCTTTATCTTTATTTATTTTTATCTTTGCTATGTTTGCATTAACTTTGCTCCCAAGAAAAATACAAATCCATTTAACATAATCATTATGCGCAAAACAACGATGACGCTCTTAGCGGCGCTGATGTCTGCTCCCATGTGGGCACAAATCACACCGTTGGGAGGTTTTTACTATGGACAAATGCCTACCCCTACTGGTTGGGAGTGGCAAAGTCCTGATTCGGTAGCTTATAATAAGCAGCAGCCGCATGCTTGGTTCTTCTCATTTGCCAATGTTGACCAAGCTCGCAAGGTGTTGCCCGAGAATAGCTCGCTTTGGCAGAGTCTTGATGGCCAATGGCAGTTCCACTGGGCCAAGAACCCTGACGAACGTGTCAAGGACTTTTATCGCACAGACTTCGATGCTTCAGGTTGGGATAAGATACAAGTGCCCATGTCATGGAACATGGCAGGAGCACAAAGCGACGGCACATTTAAGTATGGCGAACCGCTCTACTCTAACCAGCGTGTCATCTTCCAACACCAAGTAAAGGTGGGCGATTGGAAAGGCGGTGTGATGCGCACGCCGCAACAAAACTGGATGACCTATAAGAACCGCAACGAAGTGGGTTCGTATCGTCGCACCTTTACCATTCCAGCTGATTGGGACGGTAAGGAAGTGTACGTTAACTTCGATGGTGTTGACTCTTTCTTCTACCTCTATATCAATGGCCATTACGTAGGTTTCTCAAAGAACTCACGTAACTTGGCACAGTTCGACATCACTCCTTACCTTAATAAGAAGGGTGAAAACATCATTGCAGTTGAGGTATATCGCAACTCTGATGCTTCCTTCCTTGAGAGTCAGGATATGTTCCGCTTGCCGGGTATCTTCCGCAACGTAGCCTTGACGGCAAAACCCAAGGTGCAAGTGCGCGACCTGAAGGCTATTCCCGATTATGATGCGTCATTCACCGATGCCTCACTTCACATCTCAGCCGAGGTGCGCAACTTGACGGCAAAGGCTGCTAAGGGTTACACCATCGCTTATTCACTCTATCAAAACAAGTTGTACAGTGATGAGAATACCCTCGTACCTAACGTTACCGCTACGGCACAGGTAGGCGAGGTAAGCAAGGGAGGCGAACTCACAGCAGAAGTTACGCTCAAGGCTGGGCAAGGTATTAAGCCCTGGAGTGCTGAGGCTCCTTATCGTTACACCTTGGTGGGTGAACTGAAAGATAAGAAGGGCCATGTAGTAGAAACTTTCTCTACTAATGTAGGTTTCCGCAAGATTGAAATCAAAGACACACCAGCTGAGAAGGACGAGTTTGGCTTGGCAGGTCGTTATTACTTCCTCAATGGTCAGCCCATTAAGTTTAAGGGTGTAAACCGTCACGAGAACAATCCACAGACGGGTCACTACATCACCCGTGAGCAAATGGAAAAGGAAGTGTTCCTCATGAAGCGTGGCAACATCAACCACGTGCGCAACTCTCACTATCCTGATGCTCCCTATTGGTACTACCTCTGCGATAAGTACGGCATCTATTTGGAAGATGAGGCTAACATCGAAAGCCACGAATATTATTATGGTAAGGAGAGCCTCTCACACGTGCCTGAATTCCGCAACGCTCACATTGCACGCAATATGGAAATGGTGCATAGCACCGTCAACCACCCTTCAGTCGTAATATGGAGTCTTGGTAACGAAGCTGGCCCTGGCGACAACTTCAAGGATTGTTATGCTGCAATCAAGAAGTATGACACCAGCCGTCCCGTACAATATGAGCGCAACAACGATATTGTCGACATGGGTTCTAACCAATATCCCTCTATCGCTTGGGTGCAAGGTGCCGTAAAGGGCAACTATAACATGAAGTACCCCTACCACATCTCAGAGTACGCTCACTCAATGGGTAATGCGGTGGGTAACTTAGTAGACTATTGGAATGCCATCGAAAGCACCAACTTCTTTATGGGTGGTGCTATCTGGGACTGGGTAGACCAAGCCATGGAAGGTACTGACCCGAAGACAGGACAAAAGTTCTGGGGGTATGGTGGCGACTTCGGTAAGGACAACAAGCCTAATGACGGTATGTTCTGTATGAATGGTGTGATGCGTCCCGACCTCTCGCCCAAGGCACAATACTTTGAGGTAAAGAAGGTCTATCAGAATGTTGGCGTGAAGGCTGTCGACTTGAAGCAAGGTCGTATCGAAATCTTCAATAAGAACTATTTCGAACCCTTGAAGGGCTATCAGATTGTTTGGTCACTCTATAAAGACGGTGTTTGCGTTGAGAGCAATCGTCCGTTGATGGGTGCAAAGAACATTCTCGGTCCGCGTGAACGCCAAGAGTACGTACTCAACTACGATTATAGTAAACTTGACCCCACTAGCGAATATTTCGTTAAGGTGCAGTTCTTGCAAGGCAAGGACATGCCTTGGGCTAAGAAGGGCTACGTACAAATGGAAGAACAATTGCGCGTGAAGGGTGCTGACGTAAAGGCTCCTGCTATAAAGAAAGTAGCTGCTACTAATAAGGCTGCGGTCAAGATGAACAAGACCGCTAAGGCCCTCACCTTTAGCGGTAATGGCTTCAACGTAAGTTTCGACCTCCAATCAGGTGCTATCAACACGCTCGCCTATAATGGCAATACGATTGTTGAAGCAGGCAATGGTCCTAAGTTGGATGCTTTCCGCGCTCCGACCGACAACGATGCCGGTATTGGCTTCCATAACGAATGGTTCAAGAATGGCCTTTACGACTTGCAGCACAAGGCACTCAATGCTCCTACCGTAGTCAAGAAGGCTGACGGCTCTTACCAAGTAAGTTTCACCGTCGAGAGCCAAGGCCGCGAGGGTTGCCAACAGGTGTACTCTGACCGCGATCGCGACCCCGAAACGATTTACACCTTCGATAAGGGCAAGCATGCGCTCACAGCCGACGACTTCAAGTTTACGACCAACCAGATTTATACCATCTATCCCGACGGCTCTATCGAATTGCAAAGTGCCATTTCGGCCAACCGCTCTAACGTCGTGTTGCCACGCATTGGCTATGCAATGAAGTTGCCCAAGGCATTCAGTCAATTCCAGTACTACGGTCGTGGCCCTGTTAACAACTATGCCGACCGTAAGACAGGGCAGTTCATCGAACTCCACCATGGCGAAGTGGGCAAGCAAGACATCATTCTGCCTAAGCCTCAAGCTATGGGCAACCGCGAAGAGGTGCGTTGGTGTGCCCTCAGCAACAATGCAGGTGCCAGCGTAGCCTTTGTCGCCGATAGTGTAATGTCTGTATCAGCATTGCCTTGGAGCCAGCAGCAGATGACCACCGCAGCCCACATCTATCAGTTGCCTGCAAGCGACGGTACTTACCTCCACCTCGATGCCAAGGTGACAGGTTTGGGTGGTGCAAGTTGTGGTCAAGGCGGTCCGTTCATTGAAGACCAAGCACGTAGCACCAACTACAATTTCGGTTTCGTTATCCGTCCCGTAGCCGCAGGTCAACAACCCGCTGATGTAGCTAAGGTAACTCTTTCAGGCGAACAACCTATCAGCATTGAACATAGCCGCACAGGCGTCGTTACACTCAGTTCACCTGCTAAGGGCCGCACGATTATGTACGCCTTGAATGGTAGCAAGAAGGCTACGGCTTATACTGCACCTGTTAATATGCGTGCTGGAGGTACGATTACAACGTGGTATAAGGACAATCCTTCGATGAAGACGTCTATGCGCTACGACAAGGTAGAGAGTGTACCCCTTCAGGTAGTCTTCGCTTCGTCTGAAGAGCCCAATGGCGGCAGTGCAGCCAATATGGTAGATGGCGACCCTGCAACCATGTGGCACACGATGTATTCTATCACCTTGGCCAAGTATCCTCACTGGGTAGACTTTGATGCTGCTGAGCAGAAGGTTATGAAGGGCTTCACCTTCTTGCCTCGCCAGAGTGGCACGAATGGTTGGGTGAAGGATTACGAAATCTACGTAAGCCAGGACGGCAAGAACTGGGGCGAACCTATTCACAAGGGTACGTTTGCAGCCAATGCCGAACTCAAGCGTGTAATGTTCAGCAAGCCCGTTAAGGCACGTTACATTCGTTTCCGTGCGCTCAACGAGCAAGGTGGTCAGGACTTTGCCTCAGGAGCAGAGTTCTCACTGATTGCTGAGTAAAATTTATAAATCATAGAAAGTTCCCCTATGACTTGAAGACAAGTTGTAAGGGAACTTTTTATGATTGTTTCTTTAATATCAGTTTATTGACGATATATGAAGGAAAAGAGATATATTTGTCTACCTAATTGGGGGGCGGGTTTGTAACCCGCGGCAGCAGCATGCTTTGAACATCTACTTATGGTCGCTTAGCGCGAGAACATAAGCAAATATTTACAACCTGCTGTTGCCGCGGGTTACAAACCCGCCCCCCCAATTAGGCAGACATTATATTTATTCCTTAGTTATCATATAATTTGCCGTTAATTATTTCATTAATTATTTTTCGTTAATTATTCATTAATTTTTTTCGTACCTTTGCCGCCAAAACGAAATAATAAAAGCGAAACAATGGCTCAGAAACCTAGTATACCTAAAGGCACACGCGATTTCGGTGCAGTCGAAATGGCGCGTCGCAATTACATCTTCAATACCATTCGTGAGGTATATGCCCTCTATGGCTTCCGTCAGATCGAAACGCCAGCAATGGAAAACCTCTCTACCCTTATGGGCAAGTATGGCGAAGAGGGTGACAAGCTACTATTTAAAGTACTCAATTCAGGCAACTTCCGTGGTGAAGTATCAGCCGAAGAGTATAGCGAGAAGAATGCGGCACAATTGGCAGCTCGCTTCTGCGAGAAAGGATTGCGTTACGACCTCACCGTACCTTTTGCACGTTATGTGGTACAACATCGTGATGAGTTGCAGATGCCCTTCAAGCGTTATCAGATACAACCCGTGTGGCGTGCTGACCGTCCACAGAAAGGTCGCTATCGTGAGTTCTATCAGTGCGATGCCGATGTAGTAGGTTCCGACTCCTTGCTCAATGAGGTGGAATTAATGCAGATTGTAGACGAAGTGTTCACTCGCTTTGACATTCGCGTTTGCATTAAGATTAATAACCGTAAGATACTGAGCGGTATCGCTGAGATTATTGGTGCTGCTGATAAGATTGTAGACATCACAGTAGCCATTGACAAACTCGATAAGATAGGCCTTGATAAGGTAAACGAAGAACTGCGTGCCGTAGGACTGAGCGATGAGGCAGTAGAAAAGTTGCAGCCCATTATATCCCTTTCTGGCACCAATGAGCAGAAGCTTGACACGATGCGTCAAGTCTTAGCACAGAGTGAGACGGGCTTGAAGGGCGTAGATGAGGTAGCTTTCGTACTTGATACGCTCAAGGCAAGCCACTTGCGTAATGAGTTAGAACTTGACCTTACCTTGGCACGTGGCTTGAACTATTATACAGGTTGCATTTTTGAAGTAAAGGCGCTTGACGTGCAGATAGGTTCTATCACAGGCGGTGGCCGTTATGACAACTTGACTGGCATCTTTGGTCTGCCAGGATTGAGTGGCGTAGGTATCTCGTTTGGTGCAGACCGCATCTATGACGTACTGACACAACTCGACCTCTATCCAGCCGAGACCAATTCTGGTGCGCGCATTCTCTTCATCAACTTTGGCGCAAAAGAGGCCGCACACTGCTTGCAGTTAGCTGCTGCCATTCGCAAAGCTGGCATCTCAGCCGAAGTCTATCCCGACTCTGTGAAGATGAAGAAGCAAATGAGCTATGCCAATGCTCATCATGTTCCTTTTGTAGCACTTGTTGGCGAAACAGAAATGGCTGAAGGCAAGGTTGCTCTCAAAAATATGGAAACGGGCGAACAACAAAGTCTCACGATTGATGAGGTGATTGAGACAATAAAATAATTTTTTAGTTGGCGAGTTGACGAGTTAACGAGTTGACAAGTTAACAAGTTGACGGGTAAGTTTGTTTTGTAGTTGATGCGTAATAGTAGCTGTCAACAAGCGAACAAACTTACCCGTCAACTTGTTAACTCGTCCACTTGCCAACCAAAAAACGTGTCACTTCAAAAAGATGTCAACCAAAAGAACGTGCAATTTTAAGAAGAATGGAAAGCAACAACATACAACCTATGCAGCAAAGTGCGCATAGCACCTATTTTGAAGAAGTAAATCGCATGTACACCACGCGTGAGGCCATAGAAGAGGCCAAGCGTTGCTTACATTGTAAAGTACCCCAATGTCGCAAAGGGTGTCCGATTGAAAATAACATACCCGACTTTATACACGAACTCTCTAAGGGTAATATGGGGGAGGCCATGACCATCTTACACGAGAAGACCAACCTACCCGCTATATGTGGCCGTGTGTGTCCACACGAGAAGCAGTGCGAAGGCCACTGTGTGTTAGGCCGCAAGGGCAATCCCGTGCGTGTAGGTAAACTAGAGAGCTTTATCGCTCAGTTTGATGCAGAAATGAACCTAACGCATGAGCGCATACCCGAAAAGACCCGTGGTAAGGTAGCCGTTATCGGTTCAGGTCCGGCAGGTCTTACCGTCGCAGGCGACTTGGCGCGTCAAGGCTTCAACGTAACCATCTTTGAGGGACAACCCGAGTTGGGGGGCGTATTGATGTATGGCATACCCGAATATCGATTACCCAAAGCTGTCGTACGCAATGAGGTGAAGCGCATAGAAGCCTTAGGCGTACACTTCGTGACCAATTGTTTGGTAGGTTCACCCGAAAGCAAAGTCACCGTTGATAGCCTCTTTGCCCAAGGCTTTGATGCCATATTTATGGGCACAGGTACGGCCTTGCCTCAGAACCTCAATATTCCGGGTGCCAACTTACGCCGCGTAACTCAATCAACCGACTTCCTACACAATGTCAATGCCTACGTAGAAGGAGCAATGCCCTACGAAATGGTGCCCCTTCGCAAAGGCGATCGCGTAGCTGTGATTGGTGGTGGCAATGTGGCCATGGACGCAGCTCGTACTGCTCGTCGATTAGGAGCAGACGTGACCGTTATCTATCGTCGTACGCAAGAAGAGATGCCCGCTATCAAGAGCGAGTACGATGATGCAGTAAAAGAAGGCGTAAAGTTTATGTGGAAGACCAACTCTATTGAGTTCTTGGGCAATGACAAAAGCCGTGTGCGTGCCATTCGCCTTTCTACCCCAGAGGGAGAGCACACCGTAGAGTTCGACCGCGTGTTCTTAGCCATTGGTTCGCGTCCTGCCAACCGTATTGTCAGCACCACAACGGGTATAGAGGTAGACGAGAAGGGCTACGTAATCGTAGGTCAACGTCCTATGGGCATGACAACACGTCGTGGCGTCTTTGCGGGGGGCGACGTTGTACATCGTCCGCAAACGGTCGTTCTCGCCATGAAGGCAGCCAAAGAAGTAGCCCTTGGTATCGCTCAATACGTAGATGCCATTAAGCTATTAGAGGACTGCGGAGAGTAATGCAAACTGCAATTTGGCGAACAGAACAAGAATAAAACATTAACGAAACAATTAATGAAATAATTAATGTTCAATTAATGATAATTAATGTTCAAAACAAATCACGAAGCGCATAACATAAATAGTTAACGTTTAAGTTTAGGCGCGCTTCGCGCGTTGTTTTAAACATTAATTATCATTAATTGAACATTAATTATTTCGTTAATTTTTTTGTTAATGTTCATTCATGTTAAGTTTTCAAATTTCAATTTGAAAGTATCTCACCCCTTACAGAGGCGATTGAAATCCTCGTCAAACGTGTCGCGCTGCTTGGCGCGGTTCTTTATCGCCGTCTTGTAGTTATAGATAGTTTGGGTAGAGTAGAAGAGTAGGGTAGCAATCTCTTGACTATTCGTCACGCCGAGGCGCATCAAGGCATAGATGCGTAAGTCAGTGGTCAGCGCATGCTCTGAAGGAGGCGTAATCTGCGCATCATCGCGCAGTAAGGCATTGAGTTGACACACAAAGTCGGGGTAGAGCAACGTAAAGGCGCGGTCGAAGCGATTGTAAAAGGAGTTCGCTTCTTCCTCTTGAATGCGTAAACGGCTGATTTTTGACAACAAATCGTCCGTCTTGCCCGCCTTAATGCTGCGCATGACCAGTTTGCGCAAGTTGTCCAACTTACTAATATAGATAGCACTGAGGTCGAGAAAGAGGCGTAGATAGGTTTCTCGTCGTTGGTTTGTTTCATTAAGCTGTTGGTTGAGTTCAGCCAACAGCTTATTTTGTGCATGCAGTTGTAGACGGCGGTGGTTTAACTTCTTGTTCTGTTTGAGTGCAAACACAATCATGCCCCCAAGTAGTAAAGCCAAAATGCTTACCCCACCTAAACCCCAATAAAGTAACGTGGTGCGGCGATTAATCTGCGATTGATAGGCCGTTACGATTTTAGGCAATATATGAGAAATCTCAAGCATGCGCAAGCGATTGTTGTAGAACTGCGCGTCTTCCATCGAGCAGTAGATGTACTTCACAGCGCGGCTGGAGTATCGTTCGCCCTTTTCATACAAGTAGAGCGAAAGTTCTTGCAAGGCTAAGTTCTCTTTAAGTGGACATACCTGGTCAGAAATGCCCGCTTCCACCATGTAATGTTCGTATAAGTCCCAACGGTGGAGCATCTTATAGCCGCGCGCCAAGGCATAGGCCGTTGAGGCGTAAAGGCGATTGTTTACCCCTACTTGATGCAGCACGCGGTGGTAGTAGCGCATAGCCAATTCAAGCTGATTTCCGTAGAAAGCCGCTTCGCCATGAAGGTAGTGATACATAGCACTGCCGCGTGGCGTATGTGCTATGGCTTGTAAGAGATACCTCAAGCGCAATGCGTTCATCTGTGGGGCAAACTCACGGTCGTTGCAATAAGCTGACCAAAAGTTGTAGAGCCACGACATGGAGTAGTAATAGTTAAACTTCACCTGATCGGGCAGTGAGTCGGGACGTATGCTCTTGAGTATGGCTTCTGCTTGACTGTAATAGCCACTTGTGGCTAAGAGCAGTCCGCGATGAATGCGGAATTTGTCGATGAAAATGCTATTTTTTGTTTTATAAGCCAAGTCTAATCCCCGTTTTACATACACCATAGCCGAATCAAATCGAAAGGTATAGTATTCTTCAAAGATGCAATTGTAAACGTTCAGTCGCTCCTCAGCCGTGATGGGTCGTTGTAATTGCTGCTTGATGCTGTCAATGCGGTGTTGCTTAGCGCTGACGAAGGTAGCGCGCTGCTCAACGTAGTGGTCGAGTCGCGTTAAGTCGTCGAGCGTAGAGGCTTGCAGTGATAGTCCGCAGAGCCATACGAGTAGTAAAACAATGCGATGTAAGGTCATGGTGGTCGCTACTTGGAACAAAAGGTTAATACTTATTAATGCTCATTTTTTATTTGATTTTGTAAATGTAGTGATTTACTTTTAATTCAGATATATCTACTTTAAAATTTTTTTTCGTTCGATTTAAAGCATTGATATTCAATGAGATGATAGTGTTGTGCTGCATAAAATAATCTACTTACCATTTACTTACTATGGCGTCTTGATGTGTCGAGCCGTAATTTTGTCGTCGAAAACGCAAATACGGCGTTTTGCAATAAAAGGTTTGCAAATAGCCGTTTCGACTGAAAACTCAACCAAACAAAATGTTATCCATGAAATCAGTTACCTTTAAAGCGCTTACCTCATGTGTGTTGCTCGCCTCAACCTTACAAGCACACGCACAACAAGAGGCAGCAGGCCAAGACGGCAAAGGCGAAGAGCGCAACGTAATGTTAAATGCTGCAGATGCAAATAAGCCACGTGAGATACAGATAGGTTTGCCCAGCGAAGATGTCAATGTATATGAAAATGGCCTACCCGCCGTTTATTCATCGTCTGTTCACAAACTCTCGGCCCATTGGCGCAACGATGCCAGTCTGGGCAGTACAGGCCTACTTTCCCCTTCAGAGTCGGCTATTACAACGGGCAATATCGCTTATGCCGTTACAGGCTTTACCGACTTTGGTCAACAACAGTTCCATGGCAAGCTTAACTACCGCATGAACCACTTCGGTATGCAGAACTTCGATCTCAACTTTAACGGTGGAATCGGCAAAAATTGGCTCTATAACGCAGGAACGTATCAAAACTTCGACCCCGGTTCGTTCAAACTCCAATTTACCGATTATGCCGACCGCACGCAGATCTATCATGCAGGTCTTACACGCATATTGGGCGAGGGCAAGGGCTACATCTCATTACAGTATAAGCATGCCAATAGCAAGAACCCAGGCAACTTTGCCAATGCAGCACCATTCATTTACGTAGGCGATGGGTCTATCAAGAAGGTGAATGGCTTCGACCCAGGGCGCGACTCTTACGTGCCACGTAATGGGGCTTATACCTACACCGACATTATGAATGGCCAACAGAAGACGTGGAACTTCAATAAGGGCAGTGAAAACCGCTCACACGAGGTGGCACTCCTCTCTAACTATCGTTTCGATAATGGGCTGCAGTGGAAGTTTGATGCCAAGTTTATGTACGTGCCCGTCGCCAATTACGTCGATTTCGGTGGTAGCACCATTAGTGAAGTAACGGCGGCTGATGGCTATACCATCGATGAAAACGGCCAAAATCCGTATGAAGGACTCATTGAAGGCCGTCGCACGTGGTTACACTTCGGCAAGGTGACAAGTGGTATGTTCACCACCGAACTCAACAAGCAGTTTGGCCGTCATGCCGTTCGTCTCGGCCTTAATGAATGGTATTATCACTTGAATTATCATTCATCGTCATTGCAGTGGACAGGTACAGTTGAACGCTATCCGCAGGTGCTTTATAGTATGGCAACCGACCCAACAGACCCCACACAGACGGCTAAGCGCACACAATTCTATGGCTTTAACGAACTCAGTCCAGAGTACACGGTAGGTTCGGAAAATAAGTTGGCCGTTTACTTGACGGATAATTGGAAGATCAACAAGAAGCTAAACCTCTACTATGGTGGTCGCTTAGAGTACTATCGTATGTCGGCCGACCAAATCGCTCAGTCGCGTTTCTCTGGGTTCCATATTGGCGACTTCAATACTTATAATCGCGATGAAAACGGCCAAATCGTAAGCACAGCACATAGTATCCACCCTGCCAATGTCACAAAGAATAAGTTGAACTATGCAGCTACTGCCCAACTTACTTACGATGTGGTAGGAGGCTTTGGTGTCATGGCCGACGGAACGATCGCAACGCGTTTTCCACGTATCAGTGACTATGCAGGCACTGGTCCAACGGCTGAGCAGTACAAGCGCGTGACGATACCTTTGGTGCGCGGTGGTATCTATTACAAAAACAAATGGTTAGACCTCTCGTCAATGGTCACTTACATTGCGAAGTCGAACAATATCGACCAACAAAACCTGACCAAACCTGGTACGAGTGAGGGTAAGACCGTATTGCTTATCTACAATATTCAGACTTTAGGTTGGACCACAACGGCCGAGATTAAGCCTTTCAAGAACTTCTCATTGCACGCGCTCTTCACTTATCAGAAGCCAGTGTATAAGAACTACAATGCCAGCGTAACGTTTAGCGACGGTCAAAAGATGTCGGTGAATGCGAACAATATGATTGTAAAGGAAATTCCACAGATCCTTATCGAACTCGACCCGAAGTATAACATCACGAAGGACTTGAACGTTTGGCTCTCATTCCGCTACTTTGGTAAGACTTACGCCAACCTCCAAGAGGCGCTCTACTTTAATGGCCACTGGGAAACGTTCGGTGGTATCAATTGGAACGTCAACAAGCGTCTCTCACTCGGAGCCAGCGTAGTTAACTTCCTAAACCAAAAGGGAGCGAAGGGTACAATCAGTGGCTCTGAACTCATTAAGAAGGAAGATGCTGGACAATATGCAGGTAAGTATATGAGCGGTAGTTACCTCCGTCCCTTAACCTTTGAGTTTAGCGCAAGCTTTAAGTTTTAGTTCTTTATTTGACGAGTTATTTAGTTAACGAGTTGACAAGTTGACGGGTAAGTTTGCTTTGCTTACCCCTATAAAAGAACAAGAGTAACTTACCTGTTAACTCGTCAACTTGTCAACTTGTCAACAAAAAAATATAAAAAAACTATGAACATCATACAGCAACTCGGCCGTCCAGCTATCGCATTGATGGCTATGGCTATGGCCACAACGGCCGTTGACGCACAAACTGTGCGCGTAAGTACGAACAATACTGACCTCGTGTTGAAGGTTTCGCCCAAAGGTCGTCTTTATCAAGTATATTTTGGCGATAAACTGAAGAACGCCGCCGATTACGATAACCTCACTTGGAACACCTATGCTGCCTCAGACGGCGCAGTAACTACGCGCGGCCATGAAGTCTATGCAGGGTCGGGTAACGAAGACTATTTTGAACCTGCTGTGGCTATTACCCATGCTGACGGCAACATGACCACCTACCTTTATTATAAAGGCGTAGAGACAAAGGCCATTGAAGGTGGAACGGAAACGATCATCACCTTGCAGGACAATAAATACCCTGACACCGTAAAGTTGCACTATGCCGCTTACGACAAGGAGAACGTGATCAAGGCTTGGACGGAGATAAGCCATAACGAGAAGAATCCTGTAACCTTGTGGCGCTATAGTAGCACGATGCTTTACTTTGACGCTTCCAAGTACTTCTTGACCTCTTATCATAGCGATTGGGCAAAGGAAGGACAACCCGAAACGGTACAACTCACCGCAGGAAAAAAGATAATTGACACGAAGTTGGGCACACGTGCTGCCATGCACACGGAACCCTTCTTTGAACTCGGACTGAACGAACCCGCCAAGGAAAATGAAGGCAACGTTGTGCTCGGTACGATTGGTTGGACGGGTAACTTCCGCTTCACCTTTGAGGTGGACAACGTTGGCGGATTGCGCGTCATTCCAGCTATCAATCCGTATGCCAGCGACTATAAACTCCGTGCTGGTGAGACATTCACTACCCCAGAGTTTATCTTCACCACCAGCAGTACTGGCGTAGGGCAAGCCAGCCGCAACCTTCACGACTGGGCACGCCGTTATCAAGTCAACATGGGTATGGGCGACCGCTTGAGTTTGCTCAACAACTGGGAGAATACAGGTTTCGACTTCGATCAAAAGAGCCTGGCAGAGCTGATGAAAGATGCCAAGGACTTAGGCGTTGACATGTTCTTGCTCGACGATGGTTGGTTTGCGAATAAATATCCGCGTAAGGACGACCATGCCGGCTTAGGCGACTGGGACGTAACGCATAGCAAACTGCCTGAAGGTATTCCCGGTCTCGTACGCGATGCCAAGGCAGCAGGCGTGAAGTTTGGCATTTGGGTAGAACCCGAAATGGTCAATCCCAAGAGCGAACTCTTTGAGAAGCACCCCGACTGGGTCATTCAGCAGCCCAACCGCGATACGTATTACTATCGCAACCAATTGGTGTTGGACATTTCTAACCCCAAGGTGCAAGACTACGTGTTTGGCGTAGTAGACCGCATCATGACCGAAAATCCCGATGTAGCTTACTTTAAGTGGGACTGCAATAGCCCTATCACCAACATCTACTCGCCCTATCACAAGGCCAACCAAGGCAATACCTACATTGACCACGTGCGCGGTATCTACAACGTAATGAGTCGCATTAAGGCCAAATATCCTAACTTGCCCATGATGCTTTGTTCTGGTGGTGGCGGCCGTATGGACTACGAAGCGCTGAAGTACTTTACCGAGTTCTGGTGCTCAGACGATACGGATCCCTACGAACGTCTCTACATTCAATGGAGCTTGTCAAAGTTCTTCCCTGCCAAAACGATGGGCTCGCACGTAACGAACTGGAACAAAAAGACTTCTGTAAAGTTCCGTACCGACGTATGCAGTTCATGCAAGTTGGGCTTCGACATCGACCTCAAGCCTTTGAAGGGAACAGACGATTACACCTTCGTACAACAAGCTGTGAAGAATTGGTCACGCTTGAAACCCGTCATTCTTGACGGCGACCAATATCGCCTCGTTTCGCCTTACGAAACGGACCATAGTGCTTTGAACTACGTGTCGAAGGATAAGAGCCACGCTGTACTCTTTGCCTACAATCTCCACCCCCGCTATAAGGAGCCACGCCTCTTGAAGGTGCGCATGCAAGGTCTTGACCCCCAACGTCAATATACAGTAGAGGAGATCAACCTTATGCCCGGCACACAGTCGACTTTCGACTTTAATGGCAAGCGCTTTAGTGGCGACTACTTGATGAAGGTAGGATTAGACGTACTTACTCCCGATGAGGGCACAAGCCACGTATTCGAATTGAAATAGTGATTTTAAGGTAACATAGAAAGATTGTCGTGCATTAGGGTAACAAAATATAGACAATCGTGTAAGAAATGAGTGTGAACGATGAATACAAGCATTTTTCTCAAAAATGTACGTATTCATCGTTCTTTTTTAGTTCGTCTCTACAAAAACCTCTACAAGCGAATCAGCGGATTACGCTATAAAACCCTTACGTGTTTTTACCGCCGAAGATTTTTGTTTCATGTTTCATTTTTAGTATCTAAACTATTGATAATCAATGCGTTAATCCGCTGAAACATAGCAGTCCGATGTTTCATTTTTAGTTTCATAGTTTCACTTTTCATTAGGTGGGGAAAATAGCGCATTGACTACAAAGAAAAAAAACACTGTGGGAGCGCTTTAAAAACACTGTGGGAGCGATTCAAAAACACTGTGGGAGCGATTCAAAAACACTGAGGGAGCGTGATTGCGCTCCCTCAGTGTTTTTTTATCTGTTCCAGTACGTTGCAAAAGTGAAACATGAGTGAAACATAAATGAAACATTCAACGTATATGTTTCATATTGTCAACACCTTGATATTCAAAATGTTACGAACATAAATGAAACATGAAAGTTAAAATGCCCCTTTTAATTACGTATATATAGAAAAATCGGTATACCGCAATTTAACGCCCTTTTTTGTTTGTGGGCGATGCTTCCCATCCTGTGGGCGATGCGTCCTCACTTGGGGGCGACGCGTCCTCGCGTCGGCATACTTGTTGGCCGCCGTCTTCTGAATGCTATTCAGCGCATAGCCCTTAACGCTCGCGTCGAGTCGGTGAAGTCTTGTATCGTCGTCTTTAAGCCATTAATAGTACTAATGGATTGGTTTATATTTGATATTTTATCTGAGAACCGATAAACTGCGCTTTTTGCCTCTTCTATGGTTTTAACGACCTCCTTTGTAGAAGAGCTATAAACCCTAACTGTTCTTTCCCGTCAATAGCGAGCCTTAAGTTGAATTTTATTTCTTTTGAAGCCATATATTTATTGAGTTTTTACTTGGTTAGTAAATTATAAAGTCACACCTTTGCGAAACTAATACCTTTTGCGATATGGAAAGCGAACAAAAGCCGAAAGAGATCAAAATAGAATTTACTTGCGAAGTGAAAGAGAAACCACTCTCTCCAAAGTTGCAAAAGCGAAAGAAGAGAGCAGATGCGGCTGAAACATTTTTTAGCCTCATCGTGGTAATACTTTTAATACTTATCCCTTATTTTGTTGTGTCCACTAACGATTGGACAGACGCACAGTACACGTTATTTTTTACGTTATTGGGCGCGTTATGCTTTTCAATTTGCGCGGTGCGTCTATGCCATTTTATATATAAAAACCCTACGCTTAAGAAGGAAAGAGGAAACGACTTCTTCCCCTCGGATTATTTCTTTTGAAGCCATATATTATTGAGTTATGAAAAGCGAACAGCAATAGCACGTACCATTTGGCTTCCGCCTTATTATTGATCCTTCAACCCCTTCATCAAGCTAACAAGCCGCTCACGCGTCTCGTCTTTACCGACTGGTGGCACGTGGGCGGCTTGCGTTGTGTGTGAAGTGGCTTCGTTATCCCAAGGTAAGGGCAATAGCGTTTTGGGGGATACAACACCAATGATATATCTTATGGGCAATCATTGTATCAAATTCTTTCCAGTTTTGCAAATATTGGAAAGGATTTGATGATTTTTGAATGCTTAGACTTATGCAAACCCATTTCACCAGTATGAAGTGCCAATTTGGCATTTCAAAATGCCTCCAATCACGTCCATCATTCTTTATCACATTGTCCTCTTCTGTTGCATAGCCAAGAGCATTTACAGCGCCATACCATATGATGTCTTTGTCTATGATAGTTGTGCACACGGAAACCTCACGGAATTTTCTGTTTCTTACAAGCTCTCATTGTATAATAATAAATCCAGATATCGTTTCCCAAAGATTTGATGGCGAATCTAATCCTTGCTGCTGGCGGCAGAGGCGGAATCTGTACAAGTGGTGGCGGTTCTACTAGTGAACTTACCAACTGGGACGGCACGAAAAAGCAAACAGGTTGGGGTAATAGTAAATGAAGCCATGATTTCACATTAGGTGAGAGGTTACTCAGACAACCAGATGGTAAAACAGTCTGGTTGTTTTTTCTATGTTCAAAGCCATATACTCATTATTTTATTATGCTTCGTGACTGCTTATTGCAGCCTTTCATCTCACTGCGTGGGAAATGTAGCATTCGATGAGTTTCAGCAATTTTACCTTTCTTTCACTCGAAAAATCATTTGATGAGCGTGATGGTTGAGCAGGTTTAGGCGACATCTGGAATGGTGCAATCTTTATCTATTGATGTTTATACTCAGTGCCACAATCATCACAATGAAAATGGTCATTTGAATTACTCATTAGTTTACCGCATTTGTAACAATAATACTCATGCTTCTCCCAGTGTCCTAAATCGTTTTCAACAAACAGTCGCAATCTGTCTGATATATATCCACCTGTCATATGTAGATGGCTTATTCGCAGTCTAAAGTTTTCTGTTGAACAACAAGCTCCGCATTCGGGACAAATATACTGTCCATTTGGACATTGCTTTGAGTCGCGGCTATCAATAGTCGCATTACACTTTTGCTTATTGAAACAGTGGTTGAGATATACAATAAATCCCTTCTTTTTACAATTGTCATTGGTGCAGGAAAATTCAGTAACAGCCCTTGACGTGAAATTTGTTATACCTGATGGCTTCATCAGTTTACCGCATTCACGACATTTTAGATGCTCGTAAAACTTGGCAAAACTCTTCAAATAGGATGAAAGAATGATGTAATGGCCGAATTTAGTTCGTTTCCCATTTTTATTTATGTAGTCGGGGGATATTCCCAAAATACGCATAAAATCAAGAATCGTGTAATACTCCCATTCATCATCTGTGCGATACCTTACAGGCGGGCGAAAGCAAGGCTTGTTGCCACACCAATAAAAAGCAAGACCGTGATAATTGTCCACTTTGTCTGAAAGACGGCATTCGCAGAATTCTTCTTGATCTTCTTCTTTGGTTTCAAATCCGACAAAATTGTTTAGACCATTATATTTAAAATTGAATGGTCTTGCTATTGCAAAAAGTTCAGCCTCGTAAGCTTCATCAAAATAGTAGGAGACCCCATTGGGCTCACTTACCATTTGGTATTCATCCTCCTTGTATGTTATTTGTATCTGCTGGATGGCGCGGGCATAGTACTTATTATTGTATTCTTTTATATTGCCATATTCATCAACCATCTTCTGAGGAATGAAAACCCTAAGTCTGCTATCTTGTATATTGCTGATGATGCCATTGAAATAGCTATTACGTTTCCAATTGCTTCTATTGTCAGGGAGTTCATTTACCACCCATCTGCCAGAACATTGAGTAACAATACTTCTAATGCCAATCCACTCGTCCGTATCTTTTCTACCTTCAAGCAACTGAAGCATAACATTGTTATCCAAAGTCTTTGTTTGGTCTTTCTCACGCAATTTAAAATATGTAAAAGCAATTTCCAGAGGGAAGCATATCGGCCTCTCTCCATTGGAAATGAGATTATAAAAGGATTCTGCCGTGTGATGGATTTTTCCCTCACTCATAGACTTGAAAAGTTTCTTGACGATCTTTATCTGTAGGTACGGTGGCAGGATTGCAAAGACTTCTGTCAAAGAAGCCGTCGATGTTGTGGTCTTAGAATGAACTGCCCACCATATCACGGCTAGTCTTTGATTAATATTATTTGTTTTTTTGAAGTTCTGTATTTGGCTCGTAAAACTTGTTTCCCAATTTCGCCGTGTATAGTAATCACTATCGCCACCTGGCATGTTGGCTGTCATAAGTTCGGTCAAGAGAACAGCAAGCGCAACATTTTCGTCGGTAATTTCCATTGATTGTAATCTCTGCGCAATCAGCTGGAACAAATTAACCTCAGTCGTTTCCAGGACTTTTGCATGTGTTCTGTTTTTGAGCGACGGTTTATTATACCATCGCTCCTTGTCTGCATACACTCCATTAAGGGAAATTGCGTTGATGATAATCTCTACAATATTCTTTGGTAATGACGTGATAACATCATGCTCAAATAAAATCAGTAAGTCATCGACCGACCTGCTGTTGACGTAGTCGTCCCATTCTGAAGAACACTGACCATCTGGGATCAACTTCTTCAGGTCTTTAAGAAAAGCACTATTTTCCCTTTCAGGATATCGAGAGTAATACCCTTTCTTTCCTTCTTCCAAAGGTGTACCGTCAAAGAATTGACAGAGTTGGATAGTCCCCACCACCTCTTTAGCTCTAGCAATAACAATGTTTGCAAAAACTATGCTGTGGTCAAACAAATCAGGTTCGTCACTAACAAATTCTTTCAATTTTCCATAACCCCATTGCGAAACAATTTGTTTCGACAAGGCTAATGCTTCATCTGTCGTGAGCCAAGTATGAAAACCAGTTGATACCTCAGAAAGCACACCTATGGAGTGGGTTTCTCTCAATATGGGAATGAGTTCTTGTTTAATTTCCTCTATCTCTGCTTTTTCATAGACTGAGCTATAATGCTCATATGCAGAGAAGAAATCAGACTCTATCCTGTAGGGAGAATTTAGGTTGGTGCGCAACAACTCTTTGAGTCTATCCTTTATCAATGGTAGCAATTTCTGCCTGTAAGGGTTAAGGAATTCTTCCCCCATAACCTTAAGTTGCCTAATGTCATCAACCATTTGCCAGTATTTATTCTCTTCAATAGCTTTATCAATAATTGACGAGATTGACAATACCAATTCCTCTTTAAAAGACAAGAAATCCTCAGTAGCCAAGTTGTTGAGATAGGTGAAGAAATCGTTTCTTCCGTAGTCATTATACTGTTTCCCGACAAATGCTGTCAATTCCTTTTTGAAGCGATTCTTTTTCACCGAAGCCAAACATTTGGCTATTTCCTCTTCATACTGCTTGGAAGTTAAGTGGAGATATGACCATAGTTTGCTGACAGCATTTTGTTTGTCGCGGTCAACATACATCCCCGTCCTCCTTCTGTGTTCACTCGAAGCTTTTAATTCATCTTCGGATATATCCGAATGAGTGGACAATTCTTCAAACACCTCGTTAATTTTTCCATCCACCAACATCTCGATGTGCTGTTTCGCATACATCACACATTCGTTAGGGATATACTCAAATGATTTTTCAACCTCTTGCCAGTCAGAGAGCGTACTATTGTCGTTAAGTTTCTGTTCCAGCCATTTCTGTACAAGGTCTGTATCGTCAAAATATCTAACAATGGTTGGATATGTTTTCAATACAGCCAGCCGTTCTTCATCAGTAAAAATAGAGAGAAGTGACAGCCAGATGTGCTTATCTTCTGTTGAGAACTGTCGATCAAAGATATATCGATCTTTGGAGTATTCGTTCTGTTTGTAATGGCCTACAAAGAACTTAAAGTGTTCAGACGTTTTTTCTGGGGAACGCTCTGCATCCTCCTCAATTATGTGTCTCACCTTATCTGCAACCATACCTAAAGGTTTGAAGGTATGCGTATAGAGATTTATTTTTCGATTGTCTTTATACTCAATACACTCATGGTCTCCGTAATAGGACAATGCTAACTGTGCATCCTCATCTGACTTGGTAATGCGCCTGACATTTACAGCTCGTTTTTTGCCGTTGTCCTGCTTGTCCACCTGAAAAACAACAATCAGCCCTTCTTTCTTGGCTTCATCCTCAATGAAACTCGCAGAACAAACATAAAAGTCTTGGTTGTATTTAGGTGACGGCATATTACAGTTGTTAGACGCAATGAAGCCGAAGTCCTTATTTGTATCAAAGAACTTCACCGCACCTATAAAGTATTTATCTGCTCCGTATATCAGTTTCATAATATAAATTTCAAATTTTATTTCATACGCCTAACAGTTTCCTTGAAACCTTCACAATGCTTATATAACAGACCTTCCCGGTAAGTGACATTTGACCCTAAAGTGCAAATGCTCCACACTTCTTTAACAGCATAAAGGATCCTTTCGATGCTTACCTCAGATGGAATTTCATTATTCGCAGTCAGATAGCCACTAAGGTATTTCTCCGACGGGTTGCCTATGCCCAATCGCTCGCATACCAGCCATGATACCGACTCAGCCTCGAACTCTTTGGCCGCATGTGACAGATTTCGAACCTGCCATTTCTCCCATTCATTAGGAGCAATAAGGTGCTGACAGAAAAGGTGACCAAGCTCATGGCAGATACTTGCAAAGCATTCTCCCTTCTGTGCATTCTTATTGATGCTCAACAGATAGTTCGCTCGCCAATTTATATTTTTGTCTTTGCCTACATGTAAGTTGATGGAGTGTGAATGATTTGCCAACAGTTCTATCCTAGCTGCATAATTAGCTCCAGCGACAAACGATGTGTCTATAGCAATACCATGTATAGATAGCCTATCGATAGTTGCATTTAGAACTTCATCAGATACATCTTTTCGCGTCTTGTATGGAGCTGCAATTTCTTCCAGAATCTCATCGTCCGATTTCCAGAATAGATCTGTCTTCAGTGGATAAGTATCGTTGATTTCAAATAAAAAGTCCACAGGACCGAACGGAACCAGCACAATCAGCGGGCGTGCATTTGGCTTAATTCCTCGATCATATTTATTCCGCCACTCTTTTTCAGACAGCACATAACGTGCACCAGGACGTTGCATCTCCACTAACATGGCATTATAAGGAGCGAGATGACGGAAGCGCGAACACGCTTTCATCACTGTCAAAAAGTTTTCACTCGAACGATATGCTTTTACATTTCGCCAAAGTGAATCGAGATTAGTCTCTAAATTACTGCCATTGTTTGTTGTAGCGCCCATATTTACTCCTACTTAATCATTCCTCTTACTTTATAGTCATATAATTCATTGAACCATACTCGCTTGAAAGCAGCATTGGTAGCTTCTTCCGTAAGCTTATTATAGAGTTCCAGCTTCGTGTTGATGAAGTTAAGGAGTTCTGAGTCCACATCCTCATCAAACTTCGAGCGTACATCATCACGAGCATTGTTAGGGTTGAAATAGCTCATCAACTCCTCATTACTTTCAACACGCTCTCTCATTCGCAGTAAATCCACTCGGTCTTCCTCTGTCAGTTCTACATCGTATGTATCGTTAAGCACCTTTATGATATTGCTCAACCAGTCGTAGTCATCTTCTGGAGCTGTGGTTGGCTGTCCGGCACCCATACCTTTCATGAAGGTGTCTCCACTCTGCAACGAAAGATTCTTCATTCCCTGATACTTCACTTTGTAACTGTCAAGTTCACTTTCCTTTAGCACATCATAAGGCAGATTCTCCGAAACGTATGGCAGTTTCTTTGCCAGCGAGAATGAGAAAGCAGAGAGTTTCTCCAACTCAGCATCAGTGAATGTAATGATCTGACTGAGGAACGTGAAGAGTTTGTTAAAGGTCTTGCACAACTTACGGAATTTGTCGCAAGCATCTTTATCAAGCTGTTTAACTGCACGGTTACAAACCTTGTCAAGTACAATATTCACTTTGTCCTTGTCATCGTCTTCGAACCAGTATTTTGCAAACTCGTCAACTTCCTCCTGTGTATAGACATTAAACTCTGCCAGTTTGCTCTTTACATCGTACAAGGTGTTGGGGTCGGTTTCATCCTCTTCCATCATCTTGTTCTTGTTGTAATACTCCTGGAATGCCTTCCTTATAGCATCAGGATCGTTCACAAAGTCAAGCACCATCGTTGTGTCCTTACCTCGCTTGCAGCGATTCAAACGCGAAAGAGTCTGTACGGCATTAGCCCCGCCAAGCAGCTTGTCAACAAACATGGTCTGCAGCAATGGTTCATCGAAGCCTGTCTGAAACTTATTGGCAACAATCAAGATGCGATATTGTGGCATTTTCAATGCTTCAGGAATGGAAAGGTTTCCTTCCAGTCCATTCATTGATTTTTCTGTATATTCTTCGTTGGTTTCGCTATCCTTAACTGTACCAGAGAAAGCCACAAGACAGCGATATGGCAGTCGCATCTCCTGCATGATGCTGTCGAACTTCAATTTATAGCGCACAGCGTGAAGACGTGAACGAGTTACGAGCATGGCACGAGCCTTACCTTCCAACTCATTCTGTGTCTGCGATGCAAAATGCTCAACCATGATGCGAGACTTCTTCTCAATTGCAGCATTCTGCAAGTCCACGTATGAAGTCAGCAGTCGCACGGTCTTCTTCTTGTCATATTCCTTATCTGCAAATTCCTTCTTGCGTACCAACTTATAGTATCGGGAGAACGACATATAACCTTTCAGCACGTCAAGAATAAACTCCTCCTTGATGGCTTCTTCCATGGTATAGCAGTCGAATGGGTCTTTTGATCCATATTCTCTTTCACAGAAAAGTTCTATGGTTTTACCCTTTGGCGTTGCAGTAAATGCAAAGAATGACACATTCTGCTTGTCACCTTTTCGTTTCATCTCTGCCTCAACCTTCTCGTTGAGAGTCATTTCCTCGTCGTTCTCTTTTTCATCCTCGCCATCAAATTTCTCCGCTTCGGCGAGAGAAAGGGCTTTGCGCATTTGTCGAGCATTTTCTCCACTTTGAGAAGAATGTGCCTCGTCAATAATGACGGCATATTTCCTGTTAGGATATGGCGCAATGGCATCCGAAATGAAAGGGAATTTCTGTATAGTTGTAATAATGATACGACGACGTTTCTCAATGGCATCCTGCAAATCCTTACTGGTGTGACCGTCGGCATCGGGTGCGTCACTAATAGTCCACACTTCGCCATCCACCTTGGCAAACTGCTTCACATTACGCTTCATCTGCTCATTGAGTACACGACGGTCTGTGACGACCAACACACAATCAAAGAGTGCGCGGTCGTCAGCGGCGTGCTGGTAGAGGTTGCTTAACCTGAATGCCAGCCATGTGATAGTGTTCGATTTTCCTGAACCAGCCGAATGTTGTATGAGGTAGCGATGTCCTGCCCCTCGCTCTATCACGTTTTTCACCAGTTTATGTACGGCTCGTCGTTGGTGGTAGCGTGGGAATATGAGAGCTTCGCTTACCTTTTCATCAAACTTCCGTTTCTTATCGTCATAGTAACGTTCCTTTTCGACTTGCACAGTAATAAAGTTTTGGAGCAAGTCCATCAGATTATCGCGACGTAGAACATCCTCCCAAATATAGTAAGTGGCGTAACCCAACTTAGCTTGCTTACGTTTTTTCAGTTCCTCTGGGTCGTCAGTGCGATTCTCAAAGCATTGGTTGAATGGGAAGAAGCGTGTATCGTCACCTGCCAAACGTGTTGTCATGAACGCCTGTTCTGAACCTACAGCGAAATGAACCAGACAGCGTTTGAATTGAAGCAGTGTTCCATCCTTGGCTGGGCGGTCAGTCATATACTGCTTGATGGCATTATGATGAGTCTGGTTGGAGAGCGTATTTTTTAACTCAACCGTAACAATGGGGAATCCATTGAGGAAGATAGCGAGGTCAATACGCCACATTTTGTCATCACTAAACACCAATTCCTGCGTGATTGCTAATCGGTTGGCACGATAAAGCACATCGTGTTCAGGTGTATTGTTGTTGGCTGGTTTGAAGTATGCCAGACTGAACTTCATGCCACGTCCGCAGTCAATAGTTTCTTTGTCGCGCAGTAGCGTGAGTGTACCTTGTGGCGTATTCATGCCATTGAGCACATGATCTTTGGTAGCTTTCTTTAGGGCTGCAGCCATTTCCGATTTGATACGAGTAAGAATGTCTCTCTGCATCGCCGTCTCGTCACCCTCGTATTTTTCGGTAAGCCACTTGCGATAGTTGTCGCCTTGCGATGCTTTTAGGAAAGCAAACAATTCCGACGGCATAAGACAAGAATCCCTGTCATACTCCGTAGGACTGACCTCATGGTATTCCATCTGGTCGGTCACGTTGCCACTCGCATCCACAATAGGTTGTGAACATAGATACTCAACAATGCGCTTTTGCATATATCTCTCGTCTGGAGTTCCTGGCATATCTTTATTAGTTTAAACGTTTTCTTCTTTGGGCTTCCACTCACGCAAATCAATCTTGCCTGTCACGGCTTCCGTGATTAGGGTCGATTTGTAGGATTTGAGCTCGACGATTTGAACAGTTATTTGGTCGATAGTTTCGTCAATCATTGAGGTTTTATCATCTAAATAGTTTGCAATCATGATTTGCTCATTAAGCGATGGCATTGGAGTCACAACATCAAGAACTTTTGTTCCAGTTATAAGAGGCTGTGCGTTGCTACTATTTAATGTATTCAAATCGTAGGCTGTTAGATAATAATAGAGATATTCATAAGTAACGTCTCTTTTAATATTAAGAATAAGAGCATTATCTGTAACCCACTTCTTTGTCTTGATTAAATGCACATTGCCACACAAAGCACCTACCCTTCCAATTATTATGGCTGGGGATTCTGTATTATACTCATCTGCCCTTCCCATACATCCGTTTCCACCATATACTTCGTACAAAGCGTCTTTTTTTATATTGTTGATGGGCAACGCAGAGCCACTTCTAATTGAAGCTATATATTTTAATTTCGATGTATTCCAATTGGATCGAATCATTGGAAATTTATCAATACCGCTATCTCTAATCTCGACATTCCTGTCTAGACCTTTGGTAACAGCTTCGCTAATGATGGCAGAACGGTAGTTTTTGAGGTCCTCCAACATCTGCTCTTTTTCCGCAATGGTAGCATCTATCTGACTCACCTTGCGGTCAAGGTAGGTGGCAATGTTTTTCTGTTCGATTTTCGGTGGGCATGGCAATACCAAATGAGAAATGAAATTCCAATTTGCTCGTGGCATTTTTGCACCATAGGTAGAACCATCGACCACAGAAATGAAAGGATAAGAAAGAAGAAGATATTTTAGATATTCAGGAGCTTGTTCTTCATTGCCTCGGAAAACATAGATGTCGCCAACAGCCTGTCCTGTAAATTCTGCTTTATATATTTTTGCCAAATAAGGACGCAGTTTTCCGAATAGAATATCATCTTTCTTAAATTCCACACCCTCACCCATAAATTCACTGTCGGTCTCAATGTATTTGCCAGTCCAACTCTCGATATTTTCAAGTGCAATTTTTGGCAAAGAAGAATCTGACACGTTCTCTGTAACCAAAGAGAACATGTGCTTGGCTTTTTTCAAATCCCAATGAGTAGGAATTTCTTCCCACCATTGAATCCCGCTATCCTTATATGTTTCGTATCTCTTCATCTGTTAATCTTCAAAAATAGAATTAACCAGTTTCAAAATAGTTTGTTCCCTATTTTGAATAGCCTCTTTCAGAGCATTCAAGTCTCCTTTTTTCTCGAACTTATAGAAATACTTGGTAAAGTTGATTTCATAGTTCGTACGAGTGCGTGCAAAGTCTATCCACGATTCGGGGTCAATATGTGGCAGTACCTCCTCGGCGAAATATTGCTTCACATTGCAATCGAGAGGCACTTTCTCAGTATCACGTTTCTTGGTGTCTGGCACCTTCTTCCCGGCACGTTTTACAACGTTGCCATCCTCGTTGCGCATAGGCTGCTCAATGGTCAACTCATACTGTCCAAAGTCGCTATTCGACATAATCTTGCAGAACTCATTCTCTTCAAAGTCGAGATAGATTTGCAGGACCTTCTGAATATGCTCCTCCAAAATGTCGTTACGCTTGTTGCCTAGACTCTTTGTACATGGAGTACAAAAGTCAACAGCGTTGATGAGCTGTACCTTACCGATGCGCTCCATCTTCTTCTTGTTGGTGAAGAACCAAATGTATGTGTAGATACCTGTATTGTAGAACAAATCTTTTGGCAGAGCAATGATACACTCCAACCAATCATTCTCAATCATCCATTTGCGAATATTGCTTTCACCAGAACCAGCACCTCCTGAGAAAAGCGGAGAGCCATTTGTTACAACACCAACACGGCTGCCGTCGGCTTCCATCTTCGACAACATGTGCTGCACAAACAGTAACTGACCGTCACTTGTACGCGGAGTACCTGCGGTAAAACGGCCATCAGGATTTAAACTTTCATTGATGATAAACTCCTGGTCTTTCTTCCACGTTACACCGTATGGCGGATTAGCCATGATATAGTGGAAACGCTTGGTGGCAAACTGATCTTGTGTGAACGAGTTGCCTAACTTGATATTGTCAGCATTCTCACCTGATACAAGAGCTTCACTCTTTGCAATGGCATAGGACTGTTCATTCAATTCCTGGCCATAGGTCACGATGGTAGGTTTCTCGCTATCCTTGCAAATCTCTTCAAGAATGTAGCGCTTGCCCACATTGACCATACCACCTGTTCCACACGCTGGGTCATAGATAGAACGGATGATACCACTGTGACGAAGACTGTCTGCGTCAGGAGTGAAAAGTATAGCAGACATCATACGGATTACATCACGTGGCGTGAAGTGTTCACCAGCCTGTTCATTACTTTGGTCGTTGGCAATGCGGATGAGTTCCTCAAAAACATAGCCCATGTCATGGTTGTCAACGGCTTCAAGCGAAAAGTCGAGCTGTGTAATCTCTTGAATCATACGATAAAGGAGATTGTTACGTGTGAGGCGCACCACAACCTTGTCAAACTGGAAGTTCTCAAAGATAGTTGTTACCTCAGAGTTAAATCCCGACATATAGTTGCTGAAGTTCATCGAGATATTCTTGGCATCATCGAGCAATGACATCAGCGTATGACGTGAGATATTGTAGAACTTGTGCCCTGCAATCTTTCGGAGAGCAGGAGCAAGTTTATCCATAGTAATCTTGTCTTTGAGCTGGTTGTACTGATTACGCACCTTCTCATTGACAGGCTCCAAGATGCAGTCGATACGACGGAGCAACACGAAGGGCAAGATTACGTCTCCAATCTCGCTTTTCTTGAAAGTATCGCGGAGCACAATGTCCGTGATATTCCAAACGAAGCCCACATCCGGGCGGTGTAAATTACTATATTGTGCCATATATTTTTGTTTTCGAGTGCAAAGTTATATACTATAGGTTCAATCTAAATGAGTCTATTAGGAAAAGGTGAGAAAATTAGAAAATTTATCTCCAAAAGACTGGACGGGTGAGTTTGCAACAGATTGAAAAAGTTTTATTAACCCATCTGTAACCGAATTTGCGCTAGCACTTGTACAAGAAGCAATATCTGTATTGACATCATCCTTAAGTCCATTATCAATTAAGTGAAAACAGCTCGTATGCACTATTCGAAAATAGTTTGTGATTAGATGACGACTATGAGTTTTACGAGTTGTCAGAACCGTCACTTTACATTTTCCTTTTGATATACCTGAGATTGAAGAAATCTGATTCTTTATATTCTTACATTCTTCTTCAATATCTATTGCTGGATCAATCTCTCCCTCTTTAGTAATAATTACAACGTTAATTTGATTCTTAGGCGTTTGACAAAGCGATGTTAGTATTTCGTTTTGATTCTTTTCATACACATATTTGTTATTGAAATAGTGTTCATCGCACAGAATGATGTCTGTTAACGGAAGCTTTGGACAATATTCATTCCATGAGCCTATACTATTTGTCAGTATCTCCTTATCATCCAACAATGACAGCTTTTCAATCACATCATATTCCTCACCCACATTACCAATGAGGACGTATTGTTTGTCCTGTATTGATTTGGAAATGTTATTATCCATACATAGAAGATAGATGGAGCGGTAAGCGTCTGACCCTTGATTGCTTAAAAAATTTGATTTTACAGGCCGTGGACTTGGAAATATATCTTTGGGAGGACAGAATTCTGGCTTTGACTTAACTCCATCGCCAGAAACTGTTGCAAACCAAGCTTGAAGATATTGGCTTTTTAAAAGTTCTTCTTTAGAGAAATTGTATTGAACTATCATCCCCTTTTTGATATAATTGGAAATGTCAGTATAAAGAGCGAGATTATCTTTCCTGCCCTTTACAAGAGACTCAACATTTTCCTTATCAATATATAAACGCATATTAAAGAATATCGTATAAAAGTTTTGTTGCGGCATCAAAGAAACCTGTGCCAAATTCATTCGAAAAATTGCCATCCGTGCGATACTCCATTGGATAGTAAGGTTTCTTTTCATCTTCTCCATCAAAGTAATATACCATGAATGGATTATTCTCCTTCATAGAAAAATTGTCCTCAAAGTTTTCTTTTGATACGAGAACCTGAGTTTTACGAATTAAATATTCAGAGTGAGTTTCTACAACAAACTTGCAATGATACTCTTTATTGAGATACAAAAACAGATCAGCAAGCTGGCTCTGCACCTTTGGGTGAAGATTCTGTTCTGGCTCTTCAATGATGATGGTAGGATAGCGTAACTGGTCGCTCTCCTCCAAAGCTACGATGTTCTGTGGCTCATACTCACGGAGTATTGTGGCGAGGCGCAGAAGGAGTATCATGAGTTGGATAGAACCCATACCTTTGTCGGCAAGGTTGACGGTAGAGTCGTCTTTATCCTTTATCTTCACTCTATAGGCTTCGCCATCGATGGAGATTACGTCGAAATCATGACCGACACCGAATTTACGCATCCAGTCTGTGACAAAAACATATTCTTTCTGACCACGGCCAATCTTAGCACGCACAAAACCGTGTACTGTTTGTGCAATATAATCGTTGCGGTCTGCAGTATTATAGATGGTATTCTGGTTAGCCGCATGTGCCGTAATATACTCAATTCTGAAACTATCGAGGAGTGCTTTCAAGTCTTCCTGCGACTTGCGAATCTTATCTTCCTCCTGCTTCAAATCTTCGCGAGCAGCTTGGATACGCATATATTCTTGCATGGCAACACCATATTCATTCGGGTCTTCAATATCCTTAGGGGCTGCTGCACCTGGATTTTTAGCAAACTGGATAAAGTTGCCTATGAGATCCACGAGAAGATTACCTTTAAGTTGACTATAATAGAACTCCAATGGGAGGTTCTCCCACGAAGTTGTGGTATACTCATGGGCATGGAATTTGAGGAATTGCTGACGAAGAGCCTGCTCATAGTCAAAATCCTCTGGCAATTCATTGTCGTCGGGATTAACAAACTCCTCGATGCGTTTTTCCAATGAGGCAACTTTCTCACTTTGTGAAGAAATGGCTGCAATATCACTTCCTTCGTCAGATAACTTTTCTAATTCCTCTTTTGCAGACTTGTAGTCACGGTAGAGACGCTTGATAAGTGTTTCGCGTTCGGATGTTGAACCCAGTACTGAGTAGCACATGTTGTGCGACTTGAAGGATATGTCATACTTTACCATGTTTCCACGGTCTTCGATGGATATATAAGATACTTCTCCAGTTACCTCATCGCCATCGCGTTCGCCATAGACATCGAAAACGAATCGGAACGAGCCAATGGTAAAGACAAAACGCATTTCGCTTGGAAGTTCAGTCTTCTCTTCGTCACTGCCCAGGTCAATTACGGGCACAGGCTTGTTGTGAATGGCGCGTGAGAATGTCTTTATCTTCACGTCATGCCATTCGTTAGCATCAAAGCGGAACTTAGGAGCACCAAACTCGAAGATGTTTGTCTTCGTGTATGAAGACATCAACTTCAGATTGTCAACACAAAGCAAGAGTGCTTTTACCAAGGTGGACTTACCTGAATTGTTGCCGCCAACAAGGAGAGTAATGTCTCCTAAATCCATTTCCGGAAACGTGGCAAAGCGTCGAAAATTGCTGAATCCTATAGTGTTCATATCTGACATTTTTTATTTCTGGGTGCAAAGTTAGTGACTATACGTTCAATCTAAATGAATCTATTAATATTTTTCGAGATTTTTTTTGATTCTTGCTGAAATTCTATCTCTTAGTGATGGAGGACTCAGTATCTCGAATCGTTCACCAAAGGAAAGAAGCAGTTGCTCTAACTCGAAGTTGGGGATTACCTCAATGGCTATTATAGCACTACCGTCTTCGTTCTCTTCAATCACTGTCTGTGATTTGTGCAGAGGTTTTGATAGCGTGTAAGGCAGTTGTTCCCTATCAACCCAAATTTTTACGATTTGTGGAGATTCATCTGACTTGACACTAACACCAATCACGTTATCGAAATAATGTGAGAAATCTATATCTGTATTGGGAATGAATTTGGCAGAAGACTTCCCCACAGCCTCAATACGGTCAAGTGCATAGATAGACAAGTTCTTATACTCGTCATTAAGGGCGAATAGGAACCATCTTTGATTATACTCTTTAAGGTAGTAAGGATGAACAACACCCTCTATCACCTTATTATTCCTATATGTATGGTATATAATCTTTATGGCTTTCTTTTCTGAAATGGCCCTGAACAATGGCGTAAAGAAAGACATGCCTTTCAGTTCCTTGTTCTCATCGAAACCAATGACTGGTTCTGGTTTGGCACTGACTGTTTCTTGAAGATGGGCATTCATTTCTTCGACCCATTCAAATCCAGGCATCCCCTCAAAACGGCGAAGCATAGATACAGATTGAGTTAGTTGGGCTATCTCTTCTTCATTCAGCGGCGTGTTAAAAATAGAGAAGTGCGGGTCTTCATAGCGATACCTGATTTCACGCCCACTTCGAATATGTTCCACCACAATATGCCAACGGTTCTCGATGGATAAGATGTCGTTGCGAATGGTGTTCAATGCACAGATAGGCATCTCGCCACGTCGTTCCAAGGCATCATTGCATCTGTCAAATATCTCCTGAGTAGAATAGCCCCTTCTACTTTGGAGACATCTGTCAATGATACTCTCTCTGAATGATCCGTTTTTTACGTTTGCCATTATTACAAAGGACGTACTAATTCATTTACATTTACTTCCAGTACTTTTGCTATTTGCAACAGCATTTTCAAATTAGGTTGCGTTGTATTCGTCACCCACTTGGAGATGGTAGCTTGGTCTTTGCCTAATTGCTCAGCCAGCCACTTGTTCGTCTTTTCTTTCTCAGCTAAAGCAACCTTGATTCGGTTGAGATGTTTACTGTCCATAAAATATATAATGTGTATTTAGAGTATAAAGATACAATATTTTTGCCAAATATATTCTTCTGACCGATAAAAATAAGTTAAAGACGCAAAATATTTGAAGAAAACACCAATTATTTCTGTTGCAAAGGTTCTTCTTCCTGCTTTCATCATAGCGAAAACGTTTCTTGAACTCACAAAAAATCACTCTACGTTTCAGAAGGTTACGTGAGGTCACTTTATCCTCAAAAAGGTCACTTGAAGGTCACCAATAAAAGAAAAAGCACTTACGAGAAATTCGTAAGTGCTTGATTTTCAGTAGTGGACCAGCTAGGGCTTGAACCTAGGACCTCCAGATTATGAGTCTGAGAGAATGATATTTTATAATTTTTTATATTGATAATTTTCGTTGATACACAACGTTTTGCTAATTTTGTGGCAGTTTATGATATGCCAAGAAATCCTATATCAAAACGTCTGTGTTTTCCCATTGTTTTCCCGAAAAGCATAGGAATATAGGGCGTTTGGGAGGGATATTAGGGAACTTGTTTTCCCATTGTTTTCCGAAATTCGGGATGATTGGCAAGTTGGGACCTACAGACTATTGGCAAAATGGCAAAGAAACTGGATACTACTTACAAGAGTGCAAGGTATGGAAGTTGTACCTACGCCCTTATTCTCGACAAGCGTCACCCTAAGAAAGATAGGGATACGCTTCCTGTTGCAATGCGCTATACCATAGATCGAAAATCATGGTATAGTTTTGTTGCTGGTGAGTTCACAGAGGAGGATTTTGCGAAAATTTGCACACTGAGTGCAAAGGCTGTTCGCTCGGAACTCTATGAAAAGAAGATGGAGTTTGATACCATCTTCGATGCTCAGACCGAGATGATAGAACGTTTGGGCAATAGTCTGTCGCTCGAACGTATCAAGGTTGTTGTTACAGGAGTGGATTCCACAAAGGAAACGTCATTCATAGGCGTTTGGGAGAAAAAGATCAATTTCTATCTCACGGATAATAATGGTGAGCGTTGCACCACCGCAGAATCATACGAGTGTGCCTTGAAGTCCTTTCTGAAAATTATGTGGGATAGACCTGTCGTTGGCTTCAAGGTCGACAAAGAAGACATAGAATATTGGAACAATGGCATGATGAATGGCGTAAAGGACGAAGCAGGCAACATTGTCGGCAAAATTAGTAACACTACGCGTGGAATATACCTTCGTTCTTGTCGGGCCGTTTGGAATGAGTGCGTGTCTATGGGTTACCTCACCAATCAAGAATACCCCTTCTCCAATATCCAGAAGAAGAAATTGGTGTCTATTCCTGTTGGAGAGTCGAGAAAGCATTGCTATCTGACAGTAGAACAAATGACCGAATTGTATCGAGTGTTCATTGAGAAACGTTATCCCAATACTTGGAAAAGTGGATATGCGGAAAAGGCGCATTATTCATTGGGATTGTTCCTTGCCCAATATCTGTGTAATGGCTTTAATCTTGCCGATGCTGGCGAATTGACTTATTCTCAATATTATTTCGACACTGGTAGAAAAGCCTTCAAGTTTAAAAGAGTGAAGACCACAAATCGCACGGAAGGTGGTTCTGAGGTGATTATTCCCATAATAAAGCCTCTCCAGCGGATTCTTGACGAGATTGCTGCTGAGCCAACGCTCAATGGCTTTGTTTTTCCTGATATTCTGCAAGGTGCAACACTGAAAGCTGATAAGCGCAAACGAATCTCACAAGAGAACTCCAATGTGCAGGACAGAATCATCAAGATTTGCCAAGATGTGCTTCATTGGGAGGTGCGCCCATCGGGAACATGGTGTAGACATTCATACGGAACAAATCTTTCCCATGCACGTGTGGAACAGAGATACATATCCGAAAGTATGGGGCATTCAACCAATCATTCGATAACAGATAGGTATATTGCCCAGTATCCTTTGGAGACGCAATTTGAATATAATAGCAAACTCCTTGACTTGGAGCCAAAGATAACGGAGGAGGACATCAACAATATGACGGAAGAACAGAAAACAGCAATGCTTCTGAAACTTTTGACGAAAAAATAATCACATTCAATATATAAAGGTCTAACATGGCAAACGAAATATTAACATACACTCACGAAGGGATGGAACTTCCTTTTGAGGATTGGAGCAGCACGTTTCACTCTTTCAGCGACTTGGCATCCATCATTCAAACGACCCATGATGCAGCCCAGTCATCGGCTGTAAGGGCTATCAACCGTATGCAGACCATGCGCAACTGGCTCATTGGTTATTACATCGTTGAGTTTGAACAACATGGCAAAGACAGGGCTGAGTATGGTGCTCACCTGCTGAAGAAACTGGAGGAACGGGTGGATAGGAAAGGACTCAATGTTACTTTGTTTCAGACTTCTCGAAACTTCTATAACCTATACCCACAAATGGAAGGGCTATTCGTTCCAAATAAAATTTATTCAACGTTGTCGAATAAATCAGGGAATCGTATTCCTTTGATGGATAAATCTGCTGATGCCCAGTTTAATACAAATTGTGCGACAGTGTCGCATAATTTTCAGACACCACCAGAAATGATAGTCTCACGCTTGTCTTTTTCTCATATACGAGAGATTATGAGCGTGGATGACCCTCTTGCTCGTTACTTCTACGAGCAGGAATGCATCAAGTGTACATGGTCTGTTCGCGAACTTCGCCGTCAGATTAGCACCAACCTCTATTTCCGTACAGGTATTAGTGACAACCCAGAGAAAATACTTTCCCTGCCCTCTGTGCAAGGACATGACTCTGCTGCGTTGCAGATTCGCCAACCTTTCACCTTTGAATTTTTAGGATTGAAGGCGCAGGAAATAGTGGACGAACACGATTTGGAGGATGCGCTAATCACCCATCTGCAAGAGTTTATCCTCGAATTGGGCAAAGGCTTTTGTTTTGAGGCTCGCCAAAAGCGCATCATTATCGATGACGAGTATTATTACCCCGACCTTGTGTTCTACAATCGCATTCTGCATTGTGGTGTTATCATCGAATTGAAGAACGAGGAGTTTTCGCATGAGAACCTCGGACAACTCAATGCTTATGTGTCATATTACAAGGAGAATGAGATGCAGCCAGGGGATAACCCTCCTGTCGGCATATTGCTCTGCACACGAAAGGGAAAGAAAATGGTGGAGTATGCCCTTGCTGGCATGGATAACCAACTCTTTGTTTCCACCTATATGCTCCAGTTGCCAGACAGAAAGACCTTGGAAGATTTCTTGTTGAAGCAGTTGGGTGAATGAAACGTTTTCTCAAATTGCCACCTAATAGCAGTAACATAGCAGATGGAGATAAGAAATTTCAAAAAGAACGCCATGAGGGATGCGCTTGACAAAGTGCATTTTTGGAAGCAGGAACACCAAGAGGATTACTCACGCTTCTCATTGGATATGATGAAGATGATGCGCAACGATTTCAGCCAAATTGAACGCATATTCAAAATGGCTGCGAAATATGTGCCTACATCCGTGCTTATTGAGTGTCGGAAACTATTTGTGTCCAACACAGATACCGTTCTGTCAGATGAAGAAAAGACAGCCGTGGCTATACGTGTTGTCGATGAAATGATGGCTTTCACTGGCTATCTGCGATTGGGTTTCTATTCCGAAGTTATTGGTAGGGATAAGAATGAAACAAACGAAGACCTAATCTTGATAAGGGAATATGGTCTTGTTGACAAGGATATGAGTGAGGAAGATGACGATCATCTTTATATCCCTTATGTCTCAGCTAAAGAGTTTTGGGATTCGTTGCCTTCCCTCGTACAAATGGCTGTATTCAATTTTAGCAAAGGGCATACAGCGGAAGAACTTGCAACAATATCAAAGCGAATAATGCTGTCTGCCATTCATGCTCTCCCAGAAATGTATTTCCGTCTTCGTGAAGAAATCTTTGAGGAACGAAATACATTGCTGATGTGTACGCTCTATTATATCTGCTTTGACCATGGACTACCCAAGAGTGCAACGGCATTGAGCAAAGTAAGTCTTAACGACAAACAACTTTCCATCGTGCGTGAAAGTGTCAAAACAATTATAGTAAATCTTGTGGAAACCAGCGTTACGCAAGGTCTTGACAAGAAAGCAGAATGGACAAAACAAAGTAAGGAAATAGAGGACATAGAATTTCGACAGACCATAAAGAATGCTCTTGCCAATACAAAAGGGAAGCATGGACGCAGAACCATTCTGCAAGAAGAACTGAGTATTGATGATATCCTAACAGCAGAAAATAAGACAGCATTGAAAGAAACCATCTTAGTTGCCCTAAACAACATGGAGCATGAATACGAGACTGCTTACATCAAGGCTGCACTTTTGCGCACCAACCACCTTGATTCAAAGACATCTTTCGCCACTTTCCTGCGTGCTGTAAATCATTTCTCTGGTCGAGAATACAAGTACGACCCAGCCCAAAGGGTTGATTCGTTCATCACAATCAATCATAAAAAGTTTGCTGTGTCAAGTAGCTCTAAGTGGCAACGTGCGAGAAGAGTTATTTCGGGGTTGGTTGAGGGGTTTGAGAAAATAGAATAAGTGATTTCATGTAAACATCTATGTCGTAGACATAAGATATAGCCCTTTCTCTTATTTTAGAAGTAATATTGTTTTTTGGAGTCAAATTGCTCCATGACCCGAAAATATTCCTCCAAAAGGAGTGAGTTTCTCAGATTTAATATGTATTTTTGCCATGTATATCGTTGAATTCTCTTTTTTGTTTTGCAACACTAAGATAAGTGAATTCTTCGACATGGCGAAATCCTGGGGCGCTCGGCTCTGCCGCTTGCCAAAGCAAGAGCTTTTTGTTGCTCAGGTACTTAAAAAGTTTAAGTTATAATAGTGTAGCGGAATTAAGGTTTATAAATGAATGATATAAATTTAACATATCAGGACATTGGCTTCCTGTCAATGAAAAACAGGGAAGTTTAGATAAGGACACTTTAAGAATTAAGGTGTCTGGTATTAATTATCACACAAAACCGGATACAAGCTATTGGGGAGTTTTTACTGGTAGTATAAGGCTAGAGCCAAACAACCCATATGATTCTAATGCTATTGGTTTCTATAAATCTGATGGACAACTTTTGGGGTATGTACAAAAAGAGTTGCAAGATTATGTTGGGAAATTTACCAAAGGAAGAGAGTTGGATTGTGTAATTGTAATAACACCATTCTTTTCAAAGGAAGGTAAGATTCAAAACCAAGCATATGCTACAATCCTTAAGTTTTTCGAGGATGATATAGAATATGCAACAGAAACGATTAATAGAGTTACTGAAGATGTTGGTAATGATGCGCTGATTGAAATGACGCATTTTGAAAATGAATTGTCTTCGCATGGGAATTTACAATCAAATGATGATGTTATAGACGATAACAAAGATTTGGGCAATACGTTTTTTAGATATGACGATTACTATAAGTTTAAACAATGTGACAAAACAGGAAAGAAATCATATGATACCCTCACGGTAAAAATTGAGAATGCAGATTGGTATTTCGATAGGAAGAAATGGCAAGCAGGAGTGTTTAGTGGATATGTAGATGTTGTGCATATAGAAAGTCTAAATCAATATGGTATATATAGAGATGATAACACTCTTGTAGGATGTCCTGATAGTTTTGAATTTGATGATGAAATAAAAGAATTCACAGAAGGACATCGAATCTTCTGTATTTTTATGCTTGTTCCACACATAGATACAAAAACTTCGTGTATTGATATAAAAGGAAAAGCTGTTCTAATCAAGTTCTTTGAAGATGAAAGGGAGTACGCCTATAAATTATTTGAAGATGTAAGAACACGACTTGCAAATAATGCCGTTGTGGATTATAAGAAATTCACAACAAAAAAAGCTGAGTTAGAAGACTGTGGAATATCCGTATTACTAAGTTGGTCATTTGATACTCGCAGATATAAATTTGGTGATCAAGAAACAACCTACCTTGATGATAGCGGAAAACCTCAAAAGTCCCATAGTGGATGTTCTGCACTTGTAGCAATATTTGCGACTGTATCAATATTGGTTATTGTCTTTACGATGCTTATTACAATAGTTCGTTAAACTCGCATTAAGTTAGGAGGATTTCCTTGTAGCATATGGATAGAAACCGTTTAACATATAGGAAGACAACGTTTGACATACCATCAAACCGTAATCTCTGGCTGACATTGGGGCAGTATGATGCACTGGTCGAGTACCAAGAGGTGGCCAGTAGATATTATCTTGATACTTTCGATGCCAAGAAAGAGTCTTTCGATGCCTTTCTTAGCCGCACTTCTACTGCTACAGGGGTGAGGTTAAATAGCATAAGTCTTGCAAACTTCAGGAAGAAACAATATCAGGGTTATCTTGTGTTCCCGAATGCGAGTTTCGATGATTTCGTTACAGATTTCGTTGATGATGTGAGGTTCTTAATAAACCCAGCTTTTGCATTAAGCAAAATAGACGGTTCAAAGTTTGATAAGCTTTTGGACGCACTTTCGCAAAATGGGATTAGCCCTTCGATTGAGAAGTTTAAGAAAGATCTGTATGACTATTATAGGTTGTTGCGTAATGACGTGGCTCATTGCTTGAATCAAGACTACAAGAAAGAATACAAAGCTCTCGATAAGATAGCTATTGCTGCTTTTTACCCAACTCTCAACGAGCCAAAGGAAAAACCACTGTTGTCGTTTGACGACTTTATTCTATGCACAGCAAATATTAAAAATATTGCAGATCTTTTAACTGTTAGCCTATTACCTCACATTGATTGGGAGCAGTTAGTGCTTAGTAACAAGGACAAACTGATTCCACGACATGTAAGGTTCCTTTGCGAAGGTAGGACAAAAAGACTTCATACCTATGTATTAAACTGTGTGAGGACTCTTTATGGATATACTCTTGATGAATTGACGATAAACAATATAATTGACTCATTAGAATAGTGGTAGTTCATCCCCCTTCAGGATAGGTACAGAATCGTGGCTATGCTGAAGGGGAAGGCAGAAGTTCGAATCTTCTATGAGTCACTTACTGTTCGATTAATGGAAGAACCTATAGTTAACAATACACTGGAACTTGAAGATAATCTGCTAACGGCGCAGCAGGATATTTTCTCATATTATCGGCGTCTGAGAAGTAATCTCTTCTCAGACACGGAGGTCGTGTACGAGACTAAGCTCACTCCTGAACTTTTTGATCTGAAATTGCAACAGCTCTCGCAGGATAAGAAACAGTCGGAGTTTGAGAACTTTGTTTTAGTGCTGGCAGCACGACTAGTGACTCCCAACATAAAACCGCAGACCGGTCCCGATGGTGGAGGCGATGGTAAGGTGGATGGTGAGACATATCCTGTCGACAAGGCAATATCTGACAGATGGTGGGTGTCTGAAGGCAGTACTGGCGACCATAAATGGGCAATAGCTATCAGTGTACAGAAGGACTGGAAGAGTAAGATAGAGGGTGATGTCAAGAAAGCTGTAGAGACTGGTCGTGACTATACGAAGGTGATATTCTTCTCTAGTCAGAAAATCAAGTCAAGTAAACGTCAAGAGGTAGAGGATGAGCTGTCGAAACAATACGGGGTTGCCGTTAGTATCTTTGACGGCAAGTGGTGTTCGTTTGCCGTATTTGAACAAGGCTGTTATGATGTTGCAACCGATAAGCTGAACTTTTCCGAAGAATATAGGAGAAAGACCATCAAGGAAGGCCCCCACGATAAGCGCAGGAAAGAAGAACTGGAGCAGTTGGAGAACGATTTGTTGTCACGACAAGTAGAAAGCCTTGATACTGACTATATTGACGATTTGCTCCAGACCTGCATATTAAGCAGAGGGTTGGAACGTCCACGAATGGAGACCGAAGGACGCTTCAACCGTGCGCAGCGAGAAGCAGAAGCACATGGTTCACTCGTGCAACGATTCAATATAACATATAATCATGCATGGACATCATTTTTTTGGTTTCACGATGTGAATGCCATGTATGCAGATTATCTGAAGTTAAAGGAATTTACAAAGACGCACACAACTGTGCATACTATAGAACTGATGACCAATATCCTCACGAATTTGGAAAATGCGGCGGGCGTTGGCTTATTCGATTCAGAAAAGTTTTGGGAGGAAGTTAAGGATTTAAAGACGATAAAGGAGCGAGAAAATCTTTCGCAGGCGAGCCGTCTGTTTCTTGAACTCTTCTTCACCGAACATAGGTTACTCCAAATGTTGCACTATGCGCAAGCCCCAACGTCAGAGTTAAAGAAACTGTCAGAGTTGATAGAGGCATGTGCCAACTATCCAGACATTAGTTTTGATGCTCAGATAACTATCGTAGAGATAATGGGACGAGTTATAGATGACAACGATGAATATGAGAAGCTTATCGACAAGATTTCAGAGATTTCGTCTCAGCGCAAATCAGAGGTTGAGGGTGCCTTAATACATTTCAATCGTGCACAGACCTTGATAGACAAACAACAATACAAGCCTGTGGTGAAACATTTAGGGCACTGTGTACAGGCATTTCAGAAAGAAGGCTATGAGTCCGAACTGGTTAAAACATACGGCTATATGGGCATAGCTCTTTATAATCTTGAACTTCCATATAGTGGAAAGGCATATCTGGTTAAGGCAGCGTCGATACTCGTCAAGGAGTTTTTTACTAAGGGATCTATCAGCCACCTGCTGCTTACCGTGCTATGGAAATTGTGCGAAATAGAACTGATTACAGGTCGTCTGGTGATGTATCTCAACTGGCGTGAACTGCTATTTGTCATTGCCCATAATGGTCAAGAAATAGAGAGTAAAGAATTTGTTGAAAGAGATGTGCTGTTCGATGGAGGTTGGGCTTGTCAGTTTGCGGCAGCAGACCTTACGAGAGAAACTATTTGCATCTTGCCTGACATTTTTGCACGTTGCGATATGCCCATTTCAGAAAACTATCTGAAGTATGCTTTAGGGTACGAAGACTCTGTAAATGAGCAGTATACTCATCTTGTCAATGATGATTGGAATAGTTTGCTTAGGCAGCAACCTATACACAAGCAGTTTCTAAACTCTCTAAATATAGCGGAAGAAGGGCAGACTTCTATCAGCACCCTGGCAAAGGGCTGTCGTTTCACTGTAAGTTATGAGAATTCAGTTAGGAACCAAATGGTTGCTGAGACATTTTTAGCAACTGTGGAAACACTGCTTGCCACTTTTGACACACTGGAACTTGTGGTGATGAGCCATGAGATTCAGGTGGAAATTGTCTTAACTGATGGACAATCAGAACTGGAAAGAGGAGAAAACGGAACAAAATATGTGTTCAAAGTGAACCACGACTCTCTTGATGGAGAAACATATTGGCGTTGCTTTGCCTTCTTTATGGCATGTTTCATGTCCATTAATGCAGTATCAAACACAGATGTAGGAGAGTTGGTGGCTCAGCGACACGAAAAAGAAAAGTTGATGGACAGGGTGACTGCTATGATGGAACTGAACAACTCAGTGTATAATGTGCTTGGCGATAAGTTCAAGTATTCAATCCGTCAATGGAAACATGCAAATGACAAGTCCTATGTATGTAAGGCAGATACAAAGGGAGAAACATTAACAGATCAGAACCCACATACAAATCAACTGGGCGTACAAACATTCAGCATCTCCAGCACTATGGAATGGTGGGAAGAAGCAGGATGGACGGGTGTGTGCTTCATGTACGACCGATGGTTCGCTGCTCCACCTATAGTGGGCCTGGCATTCAAGAACTTGGAGGCTGGCAGAAAAATCATCCATGAATGGAAAGAAAAAATAGCAAAGGGTGAACCAAGTATAGAACTGCATTTGATAAGAGGCATTGACAAGTCGCATCCCTCATGGTATAGAGCTTGTGTTACTCCAGAGATACCTTTTGATAAGATTACAGTAGGTCGATATGTCGCTGTGATGTGCCGGAAACATACAATGACCCCAAAAGACACGTCGAATCTTGATAATTTTGAACGGGTATATTCTCAACTTAACAAATGCCAGCTGGTGGCAGTTGAAATTGACGACCAGATGCATGTTAACATGAAAATCGATTTTAGCGAGGCCATTGAGCTTAAAAGGGTCATCATTACTGATGCATGGAAAGTATCGGCACACGAACCTACGAGAAATGCATTGGAGTGGGACGATGACCCTATCATTCCTGAGTCAGAGAAGACCACTGCCCCCGTCATTGAATTAATGAAGAACTTGCGTGAAGTTCATGATAAGATGGAGAAGAGAAATTTTAAAACCGTTTAAGAATATTACTGGGAAAATAGACAAACATGGAACTCTTATATCTGGATTCTCCAATGCATGACACAGTTCAGATAAAGATAAAGTGACATCGCATCTGATGCGTCATACATTTATCTTCTTATTCCGAGGTCTTACATCAGAAAGTCACTTGCAATCCATTCCAATTCCCTATCCACCTTGGATAGTTCCTCTTTAGACAACACATATATGCAGTCAATCGCCAGTCGGTTGGCTGCTATTTTTCTGTGTGCGAGGATGGCCTCTTCGCCACTGATGGAGGAGCGGTTTGCACCGCTCACCTCCAGATAGTCGTTTACAGCTTCACGCATGGCGAACTGTCTAATGCCAGTTTTTGCCCAGTTTATAAGGGCATCGGCAGTTGCTTTTCTTGTCTTGATATATTCGCTGTCTGTCATAATGTTTATGTTTTGAAGTTTGCTAAAAAAGTTTGATACATATCCAGATGGTGATTCCCACAGGGATAATTGCCCAACTTATAAAAGCCAAGCCGAACATCCAAGCATAGGTGCGACCATTGAAGTAAGCGCCTTCTTCAATGTTTCGGATGCGCTTTAGTTCTTTCTGTTGGTGAGCGAATAGGACATTTATTCGCTTTTCATGTTCATCGAGAGCTTGCTTGAAGACTGAAATGGCGGCATCGTTCCGCTCATTCAACTGTGCAAGTCCTTCATCGTTGATACCTACTTTGAGGTTGCTTTGTTCTGCCTTGACAATAGCATTGCAGATTCCGTCAACGATATTCTCCGTACTCTTTTGGACAGCCATAAGAGCGGTTTTTGTTAATCTCATTGTACGATTGGCTTCTGTAAGTTCCTTTATTACTGAAGAAAGGGCTTCCTTTGCTGACTCAATTTCATTGAGGGTGGCGTGGATTTCCTCCTTGCCACTCTCAATGATTTCGTCTTCCTGCATCTGATTGTACAGGGTTAGCACATCCTGTGCTGCATCTTTCTTGTTTCTTCCCATACTGATAAGTGTTTTAATGTTATCTTCTACGACTTCTCTTTATCGGTTTGCAGAGCCAATTGGCTTGCATTGCGCAACGTCTTGCCCAGTCACGGTCATCTTCGTCCTTGTCACGTCCCCAACTACTGCCTGGACTACCACCGCCACCACACGACTCCGACATACTGGTGGCAGCATCAAGGTAGCCCATAAAGAGTAGTATCGCCACATTCATAATGTCATTATGACTTGCAGATCCATTTTCGGGAACTTTGATACAACTGTTCATCGCATCGTATGCTATAGCTGGCATCTGTATATTGAAGTGCTTGCCATCAACTTGCAGCACCTTTCTGAAACAAGGAGAGCTTTTTGGTTGAACCACATTGTAAGGATGAGACAAACCACTTGGCTTGGCTACATCCCGACTTTCTTCTGTTGTTGGATTTGGCACAAAGGCAGATGACCTTTGACTAATAGGAAACGCTTGTGGATGCAGCCTATGGAAGGTGCTCTCTATTTTCGATGCCGTGAGATTTCTGCCAACGCCCAGTTCAGATGCCTTGATGGTCGTTCTACCAAATTTGAAGCGATACCCATGCACCTTTGCTTGATTTGTCTTGTCACGGATTAACTCAATGTTGTACCCCTTTGACCTCAATCTGTCAGTATAGACATTCCAGTCAAAGGCAGACATGGAACTCAACACATTCATGCAGGCGTTAGTTACCTCTGCAATACGCTGATTGCGAATATCCATAGCATCTTTCCATCCATGATGCAGATTGACGGCTTTCGCTGCCATTACGGCACGTTCACCAATGAACTTCACATCATTGAGATTGCCGTCCATGTCAAGGCGGTTCACCACCAGATGCAGGTGGGGAATACCACTCTTGGAGTCACGGTGCAGAGCTGCAAAATACTGTGAGTTGGCTATATTGGTAGGTTTTACTGATATTGCAGACTTACCTTTTCTTTTGCCGATATGGTTTACTTTTGAGATATTGTCTATCTCATGGATGAACTCATTAAGACATCTTTGCCAATCATCCAGATTCCAGTTCCGTGCTTCTTCCTCAGACGGGGAAAGTTCAAAACGTATGGAGGTCAGTTCGATGGGTTTCTTGACATACCTCTGCTTGAACATGGACTGATGCAGAACCATCTCATCCCACATGCCCATAGGAGGCAGACCTTCGCTAAGATGGTTGGTCTTGACGATGTCTGCACGATTGTTCTTTGTTGCATAATTGGTCATTGCCTGACCATGCTGAATGGCTGATGCTTTTGATATCATATCATGTCTAAAAATCTGTCTCTAATATGGCTCCATTCCCTGATGATGTCGTTGATACCTTGAAGCCAACGCTCCATGAAGTCTGCTCTCTTGAAGAGTTTCTTCCGCTCTGCTTGTGGCAAGGCGTGAAGCGCATTGCGCACGTAAACCAGTTCTGCTCTTGCACCAGTCAAGCCTTTCAAGGCTTCTTGTTGTTCAGCAGTCATGGGTAAAGAGGGATTATGCCCAATGGCAATGTCGTGGAGATAGATGCTCTTACTTCTTCCCGACAATTGGGCATTCTTCAATACACGGTTAAACTCGTCCTCTGTGAAACGAACATCAATATGCCTGTCTTTAGGAGATTTCTTCATTGAAGTCTTCTTTTTGTGGTTGTCTTTATCTTCTGTCATTGTAAATGCATTGTTGAAAATTGATACTCTGGTATAAAAGGATTGTCAATGTGAGCCTGCGAACATTCAAGGATGCCAGTAGGAAGCGGCAAGCGAAGCAAAACCGTCAGACATTGGTACTTCTTGTTTAGACCTCCTAAAAAGCCTACGGCAAACGGAGGTACAGACTCTGTGGTGATATATCCATAAAGATTGGTTGCTGGCGAAAAGAAAGGGAAAGAAAAAAATCTTTTTTCATCACTCGATAGTGGCTTTGGCTTCTGTAAAGTGCGATGCCAAGCGAACGTATGTCCCAAGTTGTCCCTCGGTTAAGGGTACAAATCCTTTGTTTATCCTATACGCTATTATTTTTAGCCTTTATAGGAAAATATTAGGGACAAAGGGACATGAAATAAAAGAAAGGAGATGGTCAGAATGGTAGTTCTGACAGCCAATTTTCTTCTTTTCCCTTTTGTTCTTCTTGTTGAACACTTATTCTCACCCATGGGTGCTTCGCCCGTCCCGTCTTGTCGCAGTATGAAGGGTGCAATCCCTTAACCTTCTCCTGCTCGCTGCGCTCCCATCCGTCCACCAATGACATGAGGCGGTTGATGTACTGGGCTGTGTACTTGGCAGGATTCCTACGTACAAGGTCGTTGGGCAACTCTTCGATAATCTGTCTTGCACATACCATGTTTAGCAGTACCTCATGCTTGCTATTAGGCGTTGCTTCGGTATATGCACCTTTTTGGTAGGCAGCACGCATGGGAATGCTCCATGTGTCGTATGCCTTTGGCACAAGACGTTCCAAATAGAGCCTGATGTCATCAAGGATAGGGTCGTTGAGAATGCTTGAATGACACATTTGCACTTCATTGGCTTCTGCCTCCAATTCTGGACTTAGATAGAGGTTCGTACCTTTTATATAATAGGAGTAAGCCTCTGCCCATAGTTGATGCACCACAGAATGTAGGGAATGGAGCCAATCAGAAACATGACCATTGCCTTGAACAGGCACTATCCACCAACGACGATTGCCATTATCGCCTTGCAGAAAGTTTGTCTCATTGGTGGTGGCAGCAAAGACATTGTGACGCAGATATTCTATTGGCTTGCGACCATAGGCAGGGCGCATACAGTCGCTACGACGGCTAAGGAAAGCCTTTGCCGCCTCTGCATCATTGGCTCGCTTCATACCGTTTAGCTCACTTATCTCGATAATCCAACCATTCGTGATAGTCTCAACCTTTTCCTTGTCACCACTTGCGAACGAAAAAGAGTCGTTGAACCATCTGTCTCCAATAACTTTGAAGAACGTGCTTTTGCCAATACCTTGTGGTCCTGGCAAAGTGAGCACATTGTCGAACTTGCAACCAGGCTCAAAGGCACGCGCAACAGCTGCCACAAACCACAACTTGGTCTGTTCTCTGATGAGTGGTGTGTCTTCCGCACCGAGGTAATCAATGATGGCAGTTTCAATGCGAGGTGTGCCATCCCATTTCTCCTTACAGATGTAGTCTTGCACTGGGTTGAAGTTGCGCTCGGAAGCCGTGGTCTTCAATATCTCAAACACCTTGTTCTGTGTGAGGCGTAAGTCATAGTTCTGCTCCAAATAGTCTTGAATCTTTCCTACGGATTCTTCATCCACCTTGTTCCCATTGACATTGCGGAACAAAGGCGAAAAGGAAATGTCGTCTTGACAAAAGGTGTCAAAGCGAATTTGGCGGAGGTTCTCGTCATGCGTGAAAATCATTCTGAGATTGCTAATGGTCTTTGACACATTCCCTTTGCTGTCGGTGACTAAGTTGTCTTTCCAATCTTCTTCCATACTACTTTCTTATAGAAGTAAAGTCGCCTGCCTTTTTGGCAAGTTCCAAAGCCAGTTCTACATCAACCACTATTTTACGAGCAACCTGAGTGATGGCAGGGGCTATCACTCCGCTTTTCTTGATACGATTAGCCGTAGGAATGCTGCAACCGAATATCTTGGCTATTCCAGCAATACCATGCTCATAATGTCTCTCTTGCACCACCTCGGCAGGTGCCTTTGCCGTTCCTTTATCTGCATTTTGGAGGAGCAAGATAAATTCTTCTCCCGACATCATGCAGACAGGCTTCTCTAACAATTGTTCTATTGTAACGAGTCTTGTCATACAATTCTTGCTTTGTGGTCCGACAGTTGTACTTCCTGACATTCCGATTAAACATCTGTTGTTGGCTCATGAACCATTTTTGAATTTCCGTGATAGATAATCCGTTGGCAAAGGTAGTTCGTTTGGTATAAAGGAACATCATAGATGCTATGCGCCAAAAATAGAGAGAGTTTTTTATGTATGGTTTCTTAGCAGTCGTTAACGAAAGTGCATGGTTTTATGGAGAAAAAGACAGGAGAACTTCAAGGAGCGTGATGCCATAAAGCACATAAGCCTCAAAACTCTAAAAAGAATCTTGTGGCTTTTGTTTCTCTATATAATTGTTGTTTTCCAAAGTTGTTTTGATACTCGGTGAAACCTTATTTACATGCTTTACTTGGAATGATATGATGTCAAGCTTATTGAAAAATCATGGAGTTTTCAAAAGCAATGTGTTTTCCCATTGTTTTCCGAGAAAAAGAAAAAGCACCTACAGAAACTCTGTAAGTGCTTGATTATTAGTGTGGACCAGCTAGGGCTTGAACCTAGGACCTCCAGATTATGAGTCTGTTGCTCTAACCAACTGAGCTACAAGTCCGATGCAAAATGCTATGGCATGACACGTATTGTGCCTCTTTTGCGATTGCAAATGTACAAGTATTTTTTGAATTGTGCAATATTTGTACGAAAAAATATGAGAGTTGACGGGTTGACAAGTTCTTGAGTTGATGAGTAAATGGGTAAACGAGTAAACGAGTAAACGAGTTGACGGGTAAGTTACCTTTTGGGCTATAAACAAACTTACTTGTCAACTCGTTTACTCGTTTACTCAAAAAAATCTATCGAATTACCTTCTTTGTACCAATGATGTAGATGCCCTTGCCAGGAATGCTGACGCGGCGACCGCTGAGGTCGTAAATGGCGGGGGCAGCGTTGAGGCTTGCAGGGGTATCAATGGGGGTGGTGTTAATGCCACTCGTTAAGCCCTCCATGGGAGAGAGCTGATAGTGCGTCAAGGTGAATGACTGGATGCTTAAGCATTGTTGACCGCTCATGTTGGCTAAGAGACCAAGACTGAGTGTGGTCGGTTCGGAGAGAATGAAGAAGAGACGGTTTTGACTCACTTCACCCTTGCTCGCCATGGCTTTGTAGGCAATAGACGACGCGTCGAGTGCTTTGGTGTCGGGTAGGGTAGTACCCTCGGCTGCTACGAGGTAGCAGTTGTCGGCTTGGCCTTCATAATTACCATAGTTGGCGGCAAAGACGTAGGCACCTGCAGGCAGGGTGATGGTCTGGTAGACTTTGTGATTCTCTAATAGACTTTCAAAGCCGTCGTTGCCAGTGGTGATCGTAAAGCATTTGTCGCGCTGCGTATCAATGTGGGCACCAGTGTTGTACTTCTCCGCATTGATGTTCTCTAACTGCCATGCTTTCAGCGTCATGAAGCGACCTGAGTAAGCCTCGCTAAACTCTTTGCCCGTCGTCTCGAACGGTGCGCGTGTATTGCTCAAGTGCTCTGCCGTAACATCGGTGGCACCGCCGTCAAAGTTGAGCGCAAATACGCCCTTCGACTCGCCCCAAGCATCGCCGTCGGGACCAAAGCCTACGCGAAGGCCTGTATTGTGGTTAGAGGTGAGGTCTTTGACGTTGCCTCCGTTCTGATTGAACTGATAGTACACCTTCAAGCCTGCCGTTTCGGCTGACTTCACGTCCTCGGCCGATAAGGGAGCGATGCTATTGTCGTGCATAGGCTTCAGATCGTACTCGTTATAGGCGAAGCCGTTCCAAACGCGGAATTCGTCAATCGTACCACACATCGGAGCGTCTGTGCTACCTAAGCTAAAGCTACTAAGAGAGGGGAATGTACCATTGACAGAACTGCGGCTGATCTGTATGCCGTCGCGATAGAAGCAGACGTAGCCTCTGTAGTAAGTGACGGCATAGTGGTGCCACTCGTTGGGAACAACGTAGCCGTTGGCTGACTTGGCATATTTGCCGTTGATGTAAAGGCGCATTTGTCCTGTCGAAACCGTTTGCAATTGGAAGGTAGAAGTGCTTTCGCCAATGCCGTTGCATACGGCGGGTAGCGAGTTGGGCTTCATCCAATATTCAATGGTGAAGATGTCCTGTCCAGTAGTAAGCGGTACGCTTGTGAGGTTAACGCGAGCAGAACCTGCGGGCATGAAGCTGAGGCCCGACTTGCTATCTGCATTGCATACGACTAAGGCATGGCTCTGCGTTGTTTCACTGCTGCCAGCAGTGTTGGAGGCTCGCAGCGTAACGTCGTAGATGCCGGGGACGGAAGGACGGAAACTGATACGTGCGCCTTCGCCCTGCATGGCCGTCTGTGGACTAACGAGCGTCCAGCGGCTATGTTCAGCACCGTAGAGCGATTGGTCGGTCAAGAATACTTCGTCGCCCTTCATTACTACGGCAGGTTCGATGTCGAAGGCAGCTTGGGGGGCAACGGGCGTTACGTTGACGGTCTGTTTGGTCGTAGCCTTTTGGCCCACAGCGTTCGTTACGGTAAGCTGCACTTGATAGCTGCCGCTCTCGGCATACGACACGGTGACGCAAGGTTGGTCAGACGAGGTGGTAGAAGCTCCTTGCAACGTCCAATGGTAGCGATAGCCGTCCTTCATCTGGGTAGGCATGAAAGTGACGCGGTCGCCCGTGGGTACGTTCGTTTTGCTTGACTTAAACTCGGCCGATGGGGCAGTAGCAGCAGTCACGTTGAGCGTGATAGTAGCTTCTGTCTCAGCACCAGTAACGTCGGTAGCAACGACCTTCACTTGTTGTTCGCCAGCTTGGTTGAAAGTGAGCGTTGGGGCGGTGCATACGAGGTCTTTAACGCCTGCGCCTTCGGCCGTCCAACGCAGTGACTGAATGTTGGTAGAACCTGTGGCCTGAAGTGTGACGGACTGGCCTGTCGTAATGGGTACGGAGGGTTGCTCAATGGCCACCTGAGTAGTGGTGGCATATTTCAGCGTCTGAGCGTAACCACTATTGAGTGAAAAGTTAGCATTCGCAAAGGTGCCGTGGTGGCCGTTGGGCGTGAGGTCGCGCAGCAGGCGGTTGCCGTCTTGTTCAATCAGGTCGCCACGATAGTAAGCGATGAGTTGGGAGGGTAGTAAGCCTGTAGCATATTGTTGCTTGTAGTCGGCCTTAATCTCGGCTGCGGTGCGTGCCTTTTTCCAAATGCGGATTTCATCGTAGAAGGCGTGCTGGTCGTTCTGCGTGCCGTTGCTTGAGAATACGAGGTTGCCAAAGCCTCCTATGCCACTGTAAGACTTTGAGGTGACTGTTCCTTTCTGTGAACCATTGACATAAGCCGTCATCTTGTTGCCGTCAACGACTAAGGAAATGTGTGTCCAGCGGCCTGCAGTTAAGGCACCCGTTGCGTTCAGACGGTTAGAGGTGTCCCAACCTGCCGTGAAAGTGCCGTTGGCATTGGCGTGGAACATAAAGGTACCCCAACCAGGACCAGCACTTTGATTCCAATTGGCGAGAGATTGTGGACGAATCCAAAACTCAATCGTGGCTTTGTCGTACTTAGACGTGAATACATTGGGCAGTGTAAGTCCGTTGTGCTCCATCTTGATGCATTGATTGTAGTCGAGTGAGGGCACTGGTACGCTGGCCGTGATGAGACTCGACTCCTTGTCGCCATAAACGGCCATAACACCATAGTTGCCTGTGGCGTCGGTGGGGAGGTCGTAGTGAGTAGTGGCCTTGTCGAGCGTGGCAAGGGTAGTTCCGTTCTTTACTACCTTATAGCCCGTGAGCGTATAGTTCGAAAGCTTGGGAGCACTCCATGATAAGCGGTTGTTGGCAATGTTGACATTGAGCGGTGCTTTGATGCCACGCCCCGGAACGACAACACTCAGTACCGTTTGGTCGCCTTGGCTTAGCACGTTGACAGTCTGGGCGTTGAGAGGAATTTCAAGTCCTTCAGGGTCATTAGCATAGTCGATGATAGAGGCATTATAAATGTGTCCCTCGCCAATGGCCGAACCTTTGGTCTTAATAATAAAGAAGTATTTAAGGTCTTCGTTCTGGTCGAACTCTGCGCTTAAGTCTGTCAAGTCGTAACCAAACTCCATAGGTTCGCTGTGCAACTTATTGTCGGCCCAACGACCTAACATAGGCACTTCGGGGGCGGGGTCGGTATTGCCATAATTGCCGTCGCCAGCGTACTTAAAGTGGTCGAAGGCTTGTGACTTTTCGGGCGAGGTGGCATTGACATCGCTCGAAACGCCTGCCATTAAGTAAAGTTCGGAGCGGCGGTTGTAGTCCATATTTACCTTAATCGTTCGCAGCGGACGATAGTTCTTGCGTACGCGGTATACTTCGGGGGTCCACCAATTTCCAGTAAAATTTCCATTTGCATTAAAAGTGGCACCTGCATAAGCGTATGGTACGTAAACAAAGCCATCGTTGCCCCATTCCTTGCCCCATGAGTTGACCAAAATCCAAGCACCGCGTTCGTCGGCTGAGGCTTCGCCATAGATGCCGTTTCCATTGATGTCGAACTCAATGCGGTCGTCGTAACCTACAATGGTCATGGCGTGGTCGGTTGTTGTGCCCCACTTCTTGAGGTAATACTTACCCGTCACGCCCAATTCGTCGTTCGTAGGAGTTTTACCAATTGTCGTATTCTCAAGTCCTTTCGATGCGCACCCGATGCCCGCAATGCCACCCGAGTGGAAGTCGGTGTCGCCATTATGATTCCAAAGCCAATTCTTTAAGGCTTCGCGGCCTTCCTCTGTGCCCAAATTCTCGGTGAAGTGAACGGGTTTGAGCATACGATTGAACATACCTTCATACCATTTCTTATAGCCTGTCATCCAACCGAAACAATCAGACGAAGTATCTTGGCTACCAAAAATCTTTGAGTAGGTCTGTCCGCCATAGGTCTCGGCCGAAGGTACACCTACAAACTGCACAAACGCGTCCTTACCAGAGTTGCCGTTGGTTAGGAGCCAAACGAAGTGAGAGGGGTAATAGTTTTTAGCGTTCTTTCCGTCTAAGTCGCGGAACGAGTTCAACTCGTGTGAGAACATATAGCAAATGCGCGAGGCAGAGCCGCACGAACCGCCTGCTTGGTAGATGACGGGAGGAAAGTACTTTGTGTCGGCATTATTCACGTGGTCGGGACGTGTCGCTGTGACACGAGTGCTGCTCCTTTTCACTTGCATGAGTGAAGGGTCAGGATTAACCTTGTCAGAATAGTCGGGATATTTGCTGCGGTCGACAGCCACCTGCGCACAGAGTGCGGTAGGTAATAGTGCTGAGGCCAGCAACCATTGTTTTAGATAAGGTGTCATTAGCGTGTATTAGATAATGTATTAGTATTGTGAGGGCAAATTTACAGAAAAGTATGTAAATGAAGCTTTTTGAAGGAAATAATCTATTTGGGACGAGTCAACGATGATTAAGAATAAGTTTGAAAGAGTCAACTTGCCTTACAAATAAAGATTGGAGAGATTAAAACAAAATCGTTTAATCACAAAGAACAGTCGTCCACTTGGAGGTGGACGACAAGTTTCTATGGTTTAACGATTTTAGTTGACTGCTTTTATTTTTATTTGTAAGGTGGGTTGACTTGCTTTTTGCTCACTTATAAAGTATATATAATAGATAAATTGCAATTTGTTGCAGTGCATGGCTTATTCTCCCCAGTCTCCACGGTCGAGACTTCGGTAGCCAATGGCTTCCTTAATGTGGCGTGCAGCAATTTGGGGCGACGCATCGAGGTCGGCAATGGTACGTGCCACTTTGAGTATGCGGTCGTAGGCACGCGCTGAGAGGTCGAGGCGTCGCATGGCTCTTTGTAGGGATTGGGCTGCTTCAGCGTCTAATTGTGCAAATTGTTCAATCATGGCACGCGACATTTGGGCGTTGCAGTGTACGCCGTGTTCGTTTTTATAACGTTCGGTCTGTATGGCACGCGCAGCGATTACTCGCTCTCGAATAGAGGCACTTGGTTCGCCCTTAGGGGCACGTGCCAATTCAGTAACGGAGACGGGAGCTACCTCTATCTGTATGTCAATGCGGTCGAGTAGCGGTCCTGATATTTTGCTCTTATAGCGTTGTACTTGGGTAGGGGTACATGTGCAGTGGTGGTTGGGGTCGTTGTAATAGCCACACGGACAAGGATTCATGGAGGCTACTAACATGAAGGAGCAGGGGAGGGTAGTGGAGTATTTGGCCCGTGAGATAGTTATCTCGCGGTCTTCAAGTGGTTGACGCAGCGTCTCGAGGGATGTGCGTGAAAATTCAGGCAACTCATCTAAAAAGAGTACACCGTTGTGAGCCAAACTAATCTCGCCTGGCTTATATACCGTTCCGCCTCCAATCAGTGCTACGTCGCTAATGGTGTGGTGAGGCGCTCTGAAGGGACGTTGCGCAATAAGGGAAGTCTGACTGCCGAGTTTACCCGCCACGGAATGAATTTGTGTGGTTTCAAGGCTTTCGGCTAATGTAAGTTGAGGTAAAATAGAAGGAAGACGCTTGGCCATCATACTCTTGCCACAACCAGGGGAACCAATGAGTATGATGTTGTGTCCGCCTGCGGCTGCCACTTCAAAGGCTCGCTTTACGGCCTCTTGTCCTTTTACGTCAGCAAAGTCGGGGCCTGCTTGTGCTTGGGCAGCATAGAATTCTTCGCGTGTGTTGACTACTACGGGCTGAAGTTGTAGGCCTCCTTGTAGGAAGGCAACTACTTCAATCAGACTGCTCACACCATATACTTTGAGCTTGTTGACGACAGCAGCCTCACGCTCGTTTTCCTTAGGCACAAATAGGGCTTCAAAGCCTTGTTCGCGTGCTTTGATAGCAATAGATAGTGCGCCCTTTACGGGACGTATTGAACCATCAAGTCCTAATTCGCCCACAAAAACGTAACGGCTTAAAGCATCGCATTGCAACTTTTTAGCAGCTACTAACAAACCAATGGCTAAGGGAAGGTCGTAGCCTGACCCTTCTTTGCGCACATCAGCAGGAGCAAAGTTGATCGTATATTTCTTTTGGTGCGGAATTGTTAGGCGGCTTGTCTCTAAGGCTGCTTCAACACGTAGGCGACTTTCGCGTACTGCGTTGTCGGGCAATCCCACCATCATAAAAATAGGCTTGCTTTCCTGTCGTTCGGGCAAAGTGGTAGCATTCACCTCTAAAAAGACGGGCATTGCCGTGAGTCCGTTAACTGCTGATGTATGAATGGTGGAGAGCATAGCGTATATGTTTTTGTTAGTTTGACGAGGGGTTTCTTTGGGCTGATGAGTTGAGGAGTAGGTTTTTCCTTTTTGTTGATGGGTTGATGAAATGGAGAAAGTGAAACTTACCCGTCAACAGGTTACCCCATCAACTCGTCAACAAAAGAATTAAAATCTTGCGTCTGGTACTTGAGTTACATCGCGCTGTATGATGCGCCCTTGGGCGTTAATCAGCATCAATGAAGGCACATAGTGTACGCCTAATTGATTGATCAAAGGTGAGTCGAAGGCTTTTCGGTCGCAAATGACGGGATAGGTAATAGAGTCGTTACGCAAATTGGAGCGTAATAAGTTGCGGTCGACATCAAGTGAAACAATAAGGCAAGACCATTTGCCATTGAGCGTCTGTAGTTTGCGACGCAGTTGTACTAAAAGTGAACGAGAATCGCTTTGCCAAGCTCCTGTAAAGGCAATGATAAGATTTTTGCCGCGATAGTCGGCAGATGAGACTTTGCGACCGTCGAGCGTTTGTCCTGTAAACGCAGGCAAGAGTTGTCCTTCACCATTCTGAAAAATGGGTCGGAAGAATTGGTCAAGGCTTATAACTGCACTTTCCTTGGGCTGTGCCTGTTTCAATAGTTTAAGCAGTTGTAGCGCCGTTTGTGGGTCGGTGGATTGTTGGTTAGCAAAGTACATGCGAAAGACTGCCACTGCGGCCAAGGACTTGGCATTGTCACGCACAAACTGTGCTGCGGCTAAGCGTTGATTGGTGGCTACGTCGTTGGCATGCTTCTTACGAAAGTCGGATAATTTTTCATTCTGTTCTGTGCCGCTAAGGGTGGCCTCGCTAATGGTTGAGGCATCGCCTTTTAATTTGATAGTCTTGCCTGGTTCGGCAATGATATAGCTTTGTGAGAAGTTGGGGTAGAGTAGGGTAAAGATAGCAGCATGAGTGAGTTGACGTTCATAGGTAAATTTGCCGTCGGTTATGCGTACCGTGTCAATGCCTTCAAAGGCTCCGTCTTCGCTATATACGTAAAATTCGGCATCGCTAATGCCGTTGAGCGTTCCCTCAAAACGCATGTGTGACTTATCAGGGCCACAAGAGGTAAATAATGTAAAAACGAATAATAGAAAGGTGACGATTTTTCCTACTCCCTGTTCCTCACGTAGAATAGAGGATAAGCTGCTTTTTATGAAGAAGGGAAGTCTTGAAAGGATTGGCTTCAATGTGTAAAAGAGACTTTTGTACATATATATATGCTAATATGTGGGGTAGGGATATTTAAGGTATAACTTATCCCCCTCTCTGTTTAAGGAGAGGGGGATAAATAGGGAATGTGATAGAGCTTATAAAACTTTTGTCTTACTTCACTATGCTTTGGAAAGCAGCGTCGTTGAAGAGTGATACGAATTCAAGGTCGTTAGCTGCGCGCTTCTTTAGAGAACTATCCTTAGCAAAAGCGTCTTTGAGGTTGCTTACTACGGCAGCATCTTGATTAGTGCGTGCTGCAACAATGGCCTTGAGATAGCTTGTTGTTGCATCGGGATGAGCTATGGCCTTTAATGTGTTGGCAGCTGACGTATAGTCCTTATTTAGGATTTGAGCCAAAGCGGCAGTATTCGTTTTAACGCCCTTGAGGCAATTGGCAGCCTTGGCATAGTTGCCAGCAGCTACTTGCAGATTGCCTAAGACTTCGTTGTAGTTCTCAGTAGAGGTAGCCTTCATCAAGTAGTTGCTTGCAGCTTCATTGTTGCCTTCGGCCATGGCGATGAGCGCTAAGTTGGCATTTACTTCGGGAGCGTCGGCCTGTGATGCAGGAACTTGTGCTAAATAGTTCTTTGCTGTTGTCAAGTCACCTTGTTGGTAGGCTAATGTTGCCAAGTTGTTGTAGGCACGATAATCGTCTGGGTAGAGTGTAGACGTTTTGGTGTAAATGTCCTTTTGCTCGGCTATGTCCTCAGTCAGCGTTGCTGCATAGAGTAGCTCTTCAACAGATAGCTTAGAGGCATCAGCTTTGTATTGTTCTTCGATTTCATCGTCGCTGCGGCCAATTAAGTTGTAGTTGATGGTCAAGCGGGCACGACGCAATTCGGGGAGGATCTCGTCTGCTAACTCTTTGTAACCAGCTGAGAGATTGCGTATCTGTTGTTCGCGTTCTTCAGGGTCTTCATACATAGAGAGTACGCGAAGAATGATGTCCTTGTCTTGAATGTTTGATTGGCCTACCAACTCTTTAAAGCCTTCCCAGTCTTCGGCAGTGTATTTTGAGTCAACATCAGCGTCGAGTTTAGTGGCTTTGAGTTGCTTACCTACGTAGCCCTTAGAGGTCTTTTCACGATTTTGAGCTAAAGCTGTATTGAGCTTCATGCCACCATCGGGTGATGCATAAGCAGACACTTCGATGTTGTCGAGCATATAGCCCTTTTGGTCGGCCTTAATCTCTCTCAGTGTTTTGATAAAGTCTTGCACAGAGGTGCTCTTTAACTCACTGTTGCGAATGTTGGCTTGATTAATTAGATATTTAATCTGTGCTTGTTTGGTTTGCTTGATAGCATATTGGTATTTGTCGGCAGCAATTTGTGTGTGAGCAGAGGTTACGGTACTCTTCAGCAATTCTGAAGTAGCCAATACACCATCGGCAATCTTCACTGCGGGCACGTTGGCTTTCTTTTTGCCTACTTGACCATCAAATTCAAGCCAGAGTTCGCTCTTTTCCATACCAGGCTCGAAGGTGAAGTTGTAGCGGTTGCTAAAGTTTCCACCTAACTTGTATGAAATTTCTTGATCGTTACCTTGTACTTTTTCGCCCTGGAAAGCTGCATATTGTGCTTGGTCTGCGACTTTGCCTGCATAACGAATGACGGGTTTGAGTTTCAATACCGCTTTCTTTTTCATGTACTTTTCGGGAAAGCGGCCGTTAATATCGAAAGGTACTTTGCCACTTACAGCTTCAAGTGGAGAAGGCGTAACGGTAAAGTTGTCGGCTGAGAGCGATCCTAATTTATTATTACACGAAGTGAGTGCTAACGTTCCGGCCAACACTCCAAATAATAATTTGTTTTGCATTTTTATAATGATAGTGTATGATTTCTTAACAAGACTATGAGCAAAGGTAAGCATTTTATACTTATACACTTACCTTATTAGTCATCTTTTGTTAGCTGATTAAGTATATTTTAAGAATGGGACATAATCTGAGGTAGCTTGTTAAGACTTTAATAGGTCTTTTACATCATCAGCACTTTTATTGATGGTATTTGCAATAGTTTCTACACTCATGCCATTCTGTAGCATGACTTCGACAACAGCTTTTAATTGAGCTGTCGTTTCATTCAGCTGTGAAGTCGTTTCATTCAGCTGTGAAGTCGTTTCATTCAGTTGTGAAGTCGTCTCATTCAGCTGTGAAGTCGTTTCAGAAAGTCTTTTATTCATCTGCATTAGTTGCGTATCACGAGATTCTATGGCAGAAAAGAATTCGTCTTCATCATCCATTTCTTGTCTTACGCTTGCGTTCATAGCAGCAAGTCCTAATCGATGTACAAGATGCATGAGCTCAGAATCGCCTTCGTAGTTGTTTATGTCAAGGCGAACGATGTGTTGATTGCTATCATCTCGTTGTGATTGGTCGAACACACTGAGTACACGATCAAGTTTGTTGTTAATCTTTCCATGTAGCAAAGGTATCTGTACGATGATGCTATCGTGTGTAAGGCTATTGATAAAGGGATCGTTCTCTCCGTTTTCAATTTCTTTTCCGTCGTAGTCGAGGGCTTTATGATTTACATACACAACGGCTTTGTCAATGTCGCCAATGCGGTGACCTAACAGATAGATTGCAATCATGGGTATAGCATAAGGGCCTGCTTCGGAATTGCTCTCTTTCAGCATGTTTTCTTCTGCATTATATTGTGCTGCGAGATAGCGGCGGAAACGAAGCGTTTCGGTGCTCAACCAGGTCTTTTGCAATTCAATAAGTACTAAGCGTGTCGATCCATCATCTTGCACCACTCTTGCGGCAAAGTCTATACGGAACATTGAAATATTGTCGCGTGTTATATTAGGGTGTTCATGCCGACGCATTTCAACGCTTACTACTTCCTTCTTAAGCAAGGCTGATAGTACGGTCTTAGCTATACGCTCGTCTTCCATTAAGAATTTGAATACAGAATCGTATATAGGATTGGCTACTGAAAATTTCATGTTTCTTTTTATTTATTCTGTTGCTATAAGGTGCAAATATATGGTATTGTTTCCAAAATGCCAAAACATTAAAGGGCGTTCTATGCATTTGCTATAGAACACCCTTTAATCAATTTATTTTGCTCTTTTATAATAGTTACTTTTTCTTTCGCAGCATGCAATATAGGCCTAATACCACGAAAGGAATGCTAAGTAGTTGACCCTGATCTAAACCAATGAGTTGTTGCATGTGCAGTTCCCATGGTTCTTGCACTTCCTTAAAGTATTCAACGAAGAAGCGGAATACAAAGATAGTGGTTAAGCAATAACCAAAGAAAAAGCCTGTGCCGACCTTATTCTTCATACGGAAGTAAAGCGCTACACCTATTACAAAAAATAGGAAGTATGCAATGGCTTCGTATAGTTGGGCAGGGTAACGTGGTTGCGTTTCGTTAAGGTGAACAAATACGAATCCCACGTCCGATCCCGTGAATTTACCTACAATCTCGGAATTCATCAAGTTGCCTAATCGAATGAAGCAGGCGGTGATGGGAGTAGCAATGGCTATGTTGTCAAGTACGGTGAGGAGTTTAACTCCCGTCTTGCGCACGTAAAGCCAAAGGGCTATCATAAGTCCGAGCGTTCCACCATGTGATGCAAGGCCCGCATAGCCCGTAAACTTCCACGTTCCGTCGGCCAGCTTGTGTATGGGTAACACCATTTCAAGTGGGTGGCTTAGGAAATAGGCAGGTTCGTATAGTAGGCAGTGTCCCAAGCGCGCACCTACTAATATGCCAACAAAGCAGAAGAGAAAGAGTGGATCGAATTTCTCTTGCGGTATGCGTTGCTGCTTGTAAAGTTTATACACAACGATATAGGCCAAAGCCAGTCCAATACACCAACATAGTGAGTACCAACGCACTTCGAGCGGACCTATGCTAAAAGCTACGATTGAAGGATTCCAAATGGTCATTTCCCTTTAAACTGATTTTTTGTCAACGAGTTTACAGGTTGACGAGTTAACAAGTAAGTTTGTTCTTTAGTTGACGAGCTTGGTTATTTGCTCGTTAACTTGTCAACTCGTCAACAAAAAAGAGTTACACGTTAAATCTGAAGTGCATAATGTCGCCGTCTTGCACTTCATATTCTTTACCCTCTACGTGTAAAAGGCCTGCTTCGCGAACAGCGGATTCAGAACCTAAACGAATGTAGTCGTCGTACTTGATTACTTCAGCGCGAATGAAACCTTTCTCAAAGTCTGTGTGGATAACGCCAGCACATTGTGGTGCTTTCCAACCCTTGTGGAATGTCCATGCCTTCACTTCCATTTCACCTGCGGTGATGAATGTCTGTAAGTTGAGCATATGGTAGGCGGCCTTAATCAAGCGGTTGCAGCCACTTTCTTCAAGTCCTACGTCTTGTAGGAACATTTGGCGTTCTTCGTATGTCTCGAGTTCTGCAATGTCAGCCTCGGTTTGTGCGGCAAGTACTAATACTTCAGCCCCCTCTTCTTTAACAGCTTCGCGTACTTCGTCAACGTAGTGGTTGCCTTTAGCTGCTGAGGCTTCGTCTACGTTGCAAACGTAGAGTACAGGTTTAGAGGTAAGCAAGAAAAGTCCTTTAGCTGCCTTTTGCTCTTCTAACGATTCGAATGAGACGCTACGTGCACTCTTCGAGGGCTGCTTTATAGGCCAACAGTACTTCGTATTCTACTTTAGCATTTTTATCACCACCAACTTTGGCTATTTTTTCAACGCGCTTGATACGGTTCTCAACTGTCTCAAGATCTTTGAGCTGTAACTCAGTGTCAATAATTTCTTTATCACGTACAGGGTCTACGCTGCCGTCTACGTGTACCACGTTGCCATCGTCAAAGCAACGTAACACGTGGATAATAGCATCAGTCTCACGAATGTTGCCCAAGAATTGGTTGCCCAATCCTTCGCCTTTTGAAGCACCTTTGACAAGGCCTGCTATGTCAACAATCTCGACAGTTGTCGGTACGATGCGTCCTGGGTGAACTAATTCGGCTAATTTTGTCAATCGTTCGTCAGGAACGGTGATAACGCCGACATTTGGCTCAATGGTACAAAATGGGAAATTCGCTGATTGTGCCTTGGCATTACTTAGGCAGTTGAACAAGGTTGACTTACCTACGTTGGGCAAGCCTACAATGCCACATTGTAAACTCATATTTTATATTTTCTCTTTTTTTGTTTCTTTTAATGCGCAAAGTTACAAGAAAAAGATGATTCTTAAATGAATCGGGTTGATAAACTGCAATTTGTCGAATAGACAGGAATGAACATTAACGAATAATTAACAAAAAAATTAATGAAATAATTAATGTTCAATTAATGATAATTAATGTTCAAAACAACGCGCGAAGCGCGCCTAAACTTAAACGTTAACTATTTATGTTATGCGCTTCGCGCTTTGTTTTGAACATTAATTATCATTAATTGAACATTAATTATTTCATTAATGTTTATTCTTGTTCTATTCGACAAATTGCAGTTTATCAGTTACTCTCCACCACCCCTCCATCTTGGCTCACACCACGCACACTGATATCGAGCCACTGCTCGGGGCGTGAATTGGTGAAGAAGAGTACGTGTGCCTTGCCGTCTTTGTCAGTCTTTACCGCAGGATTCCAATAAAGCGTGCGACGCACATCATTGTCTGACGGTAAATCGAAGCGACGATAGTCGGGAGAGTAGAATTGAGGGTGTGAAGCAAAGCCTTGTAAGATGCGTTGATCTTGGCCGCGTGTGCAATGCTGCCGATAGAGGTCGGGCTGTTCGTATACATAGAGTAAATCTTTATCACTATGTCCTAAACGCTTATCTTTACCTGTCACCGCATTTTCGTTTACAATGCTTGGCACGAAAGTGATGCTCTTATACCCCTCGGCCGATTGTATGAATACGTTATCTTGATAACGAAGGTAATAATTCTCATACCAAGGCAAGTTGTTGATAAACATCGTTACGTAGTTGGCATTGTAATTAACGTGAGGCGCTTCATACATTTTCTTCATCATGACTTTTTGTGCCTTCTTTTTGTCTCCTTCTAAATGGATGTCATTTCTTTTCCGCGCTGTTGGTTGTGCTTCAGAGTTGAGCCCACCGAAATGATCACCGCCAGTAGTAAATTCAGGCTTTTCGTCACCATCTTTTTCGTAATCAGCTTCGTCTTCTTCAAATGAGCCATTTTTTCGATACAAACCATACAATTGTACAGAGAAGTGATTGTCGAGCATAGGCAGCAATTCGCCCAAGTCGGGCAGCGGCTCTCCTTCGTCCTTGAGGCGCTGCATGATTTGGGCAACGTTATAATATACTGTGCTGCGATCCAAACCTTTATTTTCGCCTCCTAACCAAGTGTAACGCGTACCTGTAAGGCCATGATATTTACCTCTGATTGTTACCTTTGCTTCGTTGAGCTTTGAAGGCAAAGTGCGTGGAATGGTATCGCGCCACGCAAAGGTTTCGGGCTCTTCTAAGCGTTGATAAGTGACCAAACTATCTTGGACGAGTGGAATGTTTAAGGCTAAACTCTGAGTTGTAAAGGCACGCGGTTGAGGTGCAAACCATTGGTCTATCGAGAGACGACTCCATGACTTCTTGCCTGTATCAGAGGATTGTGAGAATTGGGCATAGAAGTTGCCCTTAAAGGGAGCATTATTCTCAAATGCGAAGCGGCCGTCCTTATCGGTACGCGTCTTGCCCTGCATGGTCTGTCCATCGAGCGAGTAGGCCAACATGTTAAGTTGATAGTTAGCACGTGGCTTTTGGCGAGCATTGTCGGCAAATAGGCGGCCGCGCAATATGGGGCGTTCCTCTATGGGTTGCTGCAAAGTGAAAGGCTCAGCTCCACACATTACACTAAATTGATTCGCTTGCCAACCTTGCACCATGAGCAAGAGGTCGAGCATTTGGCGGTGGGCGGCGTCGTCTTTTTCAAAATAAAGGTCGGGACGTGCCACATAGCCGCGCAACTCAGATGTTAATAATAGGTTGGCCTCCAGTCCTCCGTCACGCGTGTCGGTTATGTTGCTACCACCGTCGCGTACGGCTACTGAGAGCGTAGTTGACACGGGGCGATTGGCCTTGTCATGCAAGTCGATAGTTACGATGGCTGGACTAAAGGGAGCATATATCTTCTCGTTTTGTTCAAGGTGCACATTTAGGCAGCGGTTCTCCTCCTGATTGGGCGCAACCCATACCAAGCGCGTGGCTTGACTATGGCCGCTCACATCGTATAGTTCAACGCGATTGACTCCTCCGCGCAAGGCTTTGCGAGGAATGAAGAGTTCCGTTTCATTCTCGTTGACCGTCAATGTGTCAAAATAACAGACCTTCTCGCGTGAGAGTACGGCCACCCCTAATAGGTTACTCTGTTGGCATACTGAATCGTTAGCCAATATAATTAATGAAAGTCCGTCTTCTGCTTGTTGCGCACGCAAGCCGTAGTTGGTTGTAGCTGTGGGTAGGGTAAATTGTTTTTTCTCTCCTTTAATACTAACGTAACCTCCATTTAAATTATCTGGTAGTATAAAATATCCTCGCCCAGCATATAAGGGCGCAAAGGTAGCTAATAGTTGTCTCTGTTGGTTATAAAGTTGTAGTGTATCGTCAGCAGGCGTTCCGCGTCCGTCCGTTAGTTCGTAAGCAATGCGTTGTGCAATGCCTTTTGCTCGTGCGCCCCCTTCGGGGTAGAACGTGAGCACTCGCTCGCTCTTATTCCCCATGATGTAAGGGCGCGGAGCGCCTAACGTCACCTTATCGTGACGGCGCGGACTGGGTAGGGTGAGTTGTGAAGCATCGCCAGAGGCAAGTGTGTGTTCAGCCTTTTGTGGATTATGGCTTTCAAATATAGGCACAATGCGTGAAAAATATCCCTCCCAATTAGTCATGGCACGGGTGTAGGCGCGCACTTCATAGTAGCCAGCGCGAATGGGCTGTTTTAGTACAAAAGCGCCATCAGCCTGTCCTAAAGAGTCAATGTGCAACATTTGGCGCTCCATCTCTTGTCCGTCGGCATTCAATAGGTCAACATAGAGCACCCTACTCACATCGGTAGGAAGTAGACTGGAGGCGCGTACCACATAAGCCTTATACCACAGTGTATCGTTTGCCATATACGATGTATTGTCCATGTGTAGATATACCTTTTCACGTGGATAGTTGCGGTCAAAACCCGATGCCTTCTTAAACCATTCAAAAAGTGTTTCAACGTCTTTTTGTCTACTTTCATCTTGTGCTTGTATGCTTAGCACCGAAAGTAAACAACACAATACAGCGATATATTTTTTCATAGTATCAGATTTTGTTAGACTAATAGGAAGTCAGATTTCTCCCATTTTTGGAATGGTGAATTGTTCTTATCTATTTGAAATTACAAATTTGTAGGACACAATGTTAACCTCTAATGATTGGATTTACCCATAACAACAAGAGTTACAATGTCAAGGGGGCGAAAGTAGGGTTAGGGGGGAGGCCCAATTGCAGTTTATCGGTAATGTTCGTTTTTTTGTAAGAAAGAAATCCCCTTGTCACCCCGTGTGGGGTGCAAGGGGATTTCAAGCAACTATGGCTTTCTTTCATTCAATATTTTCAGAAAGGGAAAGTTTCGCGATGATTAATCGCGACGAGGACGACGAGGAGCGTGACCGCCTTCAGCGCCACCTTCGCGGCGTGGACGACGTGCGGGACGTTCTTCCCAGCCTTCGGGCTTCTCCTCCAATACGCGGTGTGAGAGTCGGAACTTACCCGTCTTCTCATCAATCTCGAGGAGCTTCACTTGAATGGTATCGCCTTCCTTAATGCCAGCTTCTTCAACTGACTCAAGACGCTTCCAAGCAATCTCTGAGATGTGGAGCAAACCTTCCTTACCTGGCATGAACTCTACGAAGCAACCGTAAGGCATAATGCTTACTACCTTAGCGTCGTAAACTTCGCCTACTTCAGGAATGGCTACGATTGCACGAATCTTAGCTACAGCAGCGTCGATGCTATCTTTGTTAGGACCTGATACTTGAATCTTGCCTACGCCGTCAGCCTCTTCGATTGTGATCGTTGCACCCGTATCTTCTTGCATACCCTGGATAATCTTACCGCCCGGGCCAATAACGGCTCCGATAAATTCTTTAGGAATATCGAAGGCTTCAATGCGGGGTACGTGAGGTTTGAGTTCTGCACGGGGAGCGGGCATCGTTTCAAGTATCTTGCCCAAGATGTGTTCACGTGCTTGTTTAGCTTGTGCAAGGGCCTTTTCAAGGATTTCGTATGAAAGGCCATCGCACTTAATATCCATTTGAGTGGCAGTAAGACCCTTAGCAGTACCCGTAGTCTTAAAGTCCATATCGCCTAAGTGGTCTTCATCACCAAGAATGTCGCTCAATACAGCGTACTTCTCTTCGCCAGGATTCTTAATCAGTCCCATTGCAATACCACTTACAGGAGCCTTGATGGGCACACCAGCGTCCATAAGAGCGAGCGTACCAGCGCAAACGGTAGCCATTGATGAAGAACCATTTGACTCAAGAATGTCACTTACTACGCGTACAGTGTAGGGATAGTCTGCAGGAATTTGGCCCTTGAGGGCGCGCCATGCTAAGTGGCCGTGACCGATTTCACGACGACCTACACCGCGTTGTGCCTTAGCTTCGCCTGTAGAGAAGGGAGGGAAATTGTAGTGTAACAAGAAGCGCATGTAGCTCTTGTCAAGCACGTCGTCTACCATTTTCTCGTCTAACTTTGTACCGAGAGTGGCGGTGGCCAAAGCTTGTGTTTCACCACGGGTGAAGATAGCTGAGCCGTGAGGCATGGGGAGGGGTGATACTTCACACCAGATAGGACGAATGTCGGTGGTCTTACGACCGTCGAGACGCTTGCCCTCGTCTAAGATGCAACGGCGCATAGCGTCGCGCTCTACGTCGTGGTAGTAGCGGTCAACCATGGCATTCTTCTCTTCCAATTCATCGGCAGAGAGTTCGGGGTGAGCCGCAGCGTAACGTTCCTTGAAGTCTTCACGAATTTGTGTGAAGGCATCTTCGCGTTGGTGCTTATCGTGGTCGCCAGCTTCAGCAATGGCGTAAGCGGGCTGGTAGCATTCGTCTTTAACTTGCTGACGGAGTTCTTCATCATTTACTTCGTCATCATATTCGCGCTTAACGTCCGTACCAAGTTCCTTAGAGAGTTCCTTTTGCAATTGACACATAGGCTTAATGGCCTCGTGAGCAACCTTGAGCGCTTCGAGCAGTGCGCTTTCGGGCACTTCGTCCATTTCGCCTTCTACCATCATGATGTTCTCTTCCGTAGCACCTACCATGATGTCCATGTCAGCGTGCTTGAGTTGTTCGTAGGTTGGGTTAACTACGTATTCGCCATTGATGCGAGCTACGCGAACCTCAGAGATCGGGCCTTCGAAGGGAATGTCGCTGGCAGCCAAGGCAGCTGAAGCAGCGAAACCAGCCAATGCGTCGGGCATGTCAACGCCATCAGCAGAGAAGAGCGTGATGTTAACGTATACCTCGCAGTGGTAGTCAGAAGGGAAGAGGGGACGCAATGCACGGTCAACAAGGCGAGAAGTCAAGATTTCGTAATCGCCTGCGCGGCCTTCGCGCTTAGTGAAGCCACCAGGGAAACGACCTGCTGCACTATATTTTTCTTTGTAATCGCACTGTAAGGGCATAAAGTCTGTGCCGGGCTGAGCTGTCTTTGCAGCACAAACGGTGGCCAAAAGCATAGTGTTGTTCATGCGCAACATTACTGCGCCGTCAGCTTGCTTGGCCAACTTTCCTGTTTCGATGCTGATGGTGCGTCCGTCAGGCAACGAAACGGTTTTCGTTATCACGTTCATCTGATTGTTATTATGATTGTTGTTTTTTATTATCTTATAAGAAACGTGCAAAAATAGTAATTATTTTTCATGTGGTATTAAACTCTGCACCTTTTTTATTCACATACAACGATTTATGCTACAAAAAAAAGACTTGCCAAGTCCCCATTGCTTTTGTTAGAGCAATGAGGGCTTGACAAGTCTTTGAAGTTTAGTTTATGTTGTAAGGTAATAAAAGAGAGGATTACTTACCTTTTTTAGCAGTTAGCTTTGTGTTGAGAATTTTGTAGCGCGGTTGTTGCTTCTTGCGAAGTTCAGCCATGTGTTGCTGACGCACGCTTTCGCCACGTGTCTTCCATTCCTCCATGGTGTAGAAGCGACCGGTGGCGGGGTCGAGATATTTAACTTCGGGAATGTAGGGCGCGGCTTTTGTATCCTGTCCGCCGACATTGCCAATGGGTTCAAGTTTGACAGCTGCGATGCCTTGGTTGACCATTCCCAATTCGCGAGCGGCAGCCATTGAGAGGTCTACCACGCGACCGGCAGCGTAGGGGCCACGATCGGTTACGCGAACGATCACTTCCTTTCCGTTTGTCTTGTTTGTTACCTTAATCAAGGTGCCAAAGGGAAGGGTGCGGTGGGCGCAAGTTAAACTGTCTTTGTGATAGCGCGAGCCATCGCTAGTGCGATGTCCGTGAGCGCGGTTGCTGTAGAAAGATGCCTTGCCGTGCTGTTGGGCATGGGCGTTAGTGGTGAATGCGAATGTTACGAGTGATGCTAATAATACTTGTTTAATAGTCATTTGTTTTGTTTTGCCACGAGGATTGCCGACGATGCTTGTGCTGTGGCAGCTTAGCCATACTGCCTGTGCCGCACCATGGTTTGAACGGGAGGGGTGAACTTATAACAAGTCGAAAAGAACAGGAGGTAAAGAGTTTCATTATGCAATCACTATCGGCCTCAAATCTGCCTCAACTTGTCTAACTTCACGCGCCGTAAATTCGGCAAATGCACGAGGGACAATTTGTGTCTAAAATAGACCTTGTAAGTGTCCGCCCCGTGAGGTTTACGGCTGCAAATATACGCATTTTTCTTGGTTTGGCGAAACAATAAGTGTTGATAATCACCACTTTAACATTTTTGGTTGTTGGTTTTAAGACATTCGTTTATAAGCGTCTCTTAGATAGCGCAAGGCTTACAAACTGTGTGAGAATAGGCTTTTGGGCGTCCTGTTTCTTTGTTAAAAAGTATTGAATAGGCAAGAAAATGCAGCATGTAACGAATAGAAGTGTTAAATGCTTTTTTAACAACTCTAAAAGGCTTGTTTTGGTGTAAAAAAGCATAGTTTTCAATTGCCTTTGCTTACACTTTGCGCTTTTATTGTTACCTTTGTGGCCAATGAAAGCAGATAAATTCATGACACGAATATACACATTACTCATTGCGCTTTGTTGTACACTTGTCGTCGCAGCGCAAAATGCGTTGCCAACGGCCAATCCAACGATGACCTACGTAGACGCTGACGGACAGGAGGTGAGCGAGAGTCAGTACGACGGTTCGGCCCCCTTCCGCGCCACCTTTAAGGCCTGTCCTGAGAATGTGGGCGACTACACGCCACTTTATGAATGGCGCTTTACGCGGAGTGGCGAAAGCACCCCTTTTTTGGTGCGCTATGATGAAGACACAGAGTATGCCTTCAATCAATCGGGCACGTTCAGTATTGAAGTGCGCATCAGTTTTGTGCAAGGCACCGACACGATAGCATACGAAATGGACCAACCCTTCGCAGTGACCATCAGCGAGTCCAAACTTGAAGTTCCCAATGCCTTCACGCCCAATGGCGACGGTGTGAACGACGTGTTTAAGGTGAAGGACGGCTATCAGAGCATTGTATCGTTTAAGGCGATGGTCTTCGACCGCTGGGGTAAGAAACTCTATGAATGGACTGACCTATCGGGAGGTTGGGACGGCCGAAGCAACGGACACGATGTACCCGACGGCACTTACTACCTCAACATTCAGGCGCGAGGCGCTGACGGACGAAAGTATAACATAAAAAAGGTAATCAACCTATTGCGTGGCTATAAAGAAAACGGCACGTCAACAAACTAAAGGTCAATGTCAGAACAAAAGATTGAAATATTAGGAGCACGCGTTCATAATCTTAAGAACGTCGACGTAACCCTGCCCCGTTACAGCCTCTGCGTTGTAACGGGGCTCAGCGGTTCGGGCAAAAGTTCGTTGGCCTTCGACACGCTTTATGCCGAAGGCCAACGTCGTTATATCGAAACCTTCTCGGCTTATGCTCGCAACTTTTTAGATAACTTGGAGCGCCCCGATGTTGATAAAATTACAGGCCTTAGTCCCGTAATCAGCATTGAACAGAAGACTACGAATAAAAATCCTCGTTCGACGGTAGGCACCGTGACCGAGATATACGATTTCCTACGTCTACTCTACGCGCGTGCTGGCGAAGCTTACTCCTATGTGTCGGGCGAACCGATGGTGAAATATACCGAAGAGAAGATAGTCAACATGATACTTGACGATTATGAAGGCCATAAAGTCTACCTCCTTGCTCCCCTCATTCGCAATCGTAAGGGACATTATAAGGAACTCTTCGAAAGTACCCGTCGCAAAGGATTCTTGACTGTACGCGTCGACGGTGAATTGCGTGAGATTACTTCGGGTATGAAGCTCGACCGCTATAAGAACCACGACATTGAAGTAGTGGTTGATAAGTTAGCCGTACAAGCCAAAGACGGCGAACGATTGACCAAAAGCGTGGCCGAAACGTTGCGTCAAGGTCATGGTATGATGATGCTGCTCGATGCTGCCGACCACCAAGTACGTTTTTATTCTAAGCAGTTGATGGACCCCGTATCAGGCATTGCGTATCGCGACCCCGCTCCTCACAACTTCTCGTTCAATTCTACGCAGGGAGCTTGCCCCAAGTGCAAGGGGTTAGGCTTTGTAAGCGTAATGGATCGCGACAAGGTAGTGCCCGACCCCAAGCTCTCAATCAAAGAAGGAGGACTCGCTCCTTTAGGTAAATATCGCAACGCTTTGATATTCTGGGAGATACAGACCGTCTTAGCCGATTACGACTGCGATCTCAAAACACCCATCTGCGACATTCCTGAAGAGGCTATGGACGAAGTGTTCAACGGCCGTGCCGACCGTCTACGCATTCCCGCCTCGACGGCTCATACTACTGACGATTATTATGTAGAGTTTGACGGCCTTGTAAAGTACATTCAGCAAATGGCCGACTCTGAGATGAGTGCCGCCTCGCAGCGGTGGGCAGAACAGTTCTCAAAGACGGCCCTCTGCCCAGCGTGTCACGGAGCACGACTCAACAAGGAGGCCTTGGCCTATCGCTTTGCAGGTAAGACCATTGCCGAACTGAGTAATATGGACATTGCCGAACTCTATAACTTCTTGCAACACGTTGAGGCTGAACTCAGCACCAAACAGCGCGCTATCGCCCACGAGATATTAAAGGAATTGCTCTCACGCCTAAAGTTCTTGCTTGATGTAGGACTTGACTACCTCTCGTTGGCTCGTTCGTCAATGACGCTATCAGGTGGCGAAAGTCAGCGCATACGTTTGGCCACACAGATTGGTTCGCAGTTGGTCAACGTTCTTTATATATTAGACGAACCGAGCATCGGACTTCATCAGCGCGACAACGTGCGCTTGATTAATTCACTTAAAGAATTGCGTGATTTGGGCAACACGGTCGTAGTCGTAGAGCATGACAAAGACATGATGTTGGCTGCCGACTACATCGTCGACATGGGGCCCAAGGCAGGCCGTTTGGGCGGTGAGGTCGTATTTGAAGGTACGCCCCAACAGATGCTCCAAACGCAAACACTCACCTCACAATACTTAAATGGCAAGCGCGAAATCAGCGTTCCTACAGTGCGACGCACAGGTAATGGCAAGACGTTGCGCCTCATTGGTGCACGAGGCAACAATCTTAAAGGTGTGACGGTTGACATTCCGCTTGGCACACTCATCTGCGTAACGGGCGTTTCGGGCAGTGGCAAGAGTACCCTTATTAACGATACGCTGTTGCCCATTCTTTCACAACACTTCTATCGCTCTTTACGCGAGCCTTTAGCTTACGATAGCATCGAGGGCATTGACTTGATAGATAAGGTAGTGGCCGTCGACCAAAGTCCGTTAGGCCGCACCCCGCGCTCCAATCCCGCCACCTATACGGGCGTGTTTGCTGACATTCGTTCGCTCTATGTCAACCTTCCTGAAGCTAAGATACGTGGTTACAAGCCTGGCCGTTTTAGTTTCAACGTACGAGGGGGCCGCTGTGAAGTGTGCAAGGGCAATGGTTATAAGACCATTGAAATGAACTTCTTGCCCGACGTATATGTGCCTTGCGAGGCTTGTCATGGCAAACGTTACAATCACGAAACGCTCGAAGTGCGCTTTAAGGGCAAAAGCATCGCCGATGTGCTTGATATGACGATTAATCAAGCCGTAGAGTTCTTCGAAAACGTGCCCAACATCCTGCACAAGATTAAGACGCTGCAGGACGTTGGCCTTGGCTATATTAAGTTAGGTCAAAGCAGCACCACGCTTTCGGGAGGTGAAAGTCAGCGCGTCAAGTTGGCTACCGAACTCTCAAAGCGTGACACTGGCCAGACGCTTTACATACTTGACGAGCCGACTACAGGACTTCACTTTGAGGACATTCGCGTACTAATGGACGTACTGCAAAAGTTAGTAGAACGTGGCAATACGGTTGTCGTGATAGAACACAACCTCGATGTGATCAAAGTGGCCGACTACCTTATCGAAATGGGTCCCGAAGGCGGTCGAGGTGGTGGTCAACTCCTCTACGAAGGCACCCCCGAAGGCCTTGTCGAAAGCGGCGTGGGCTATACGGGCAAGTTCTTGAAGGACGAACTTGCGCGTAGCGAATGTGCAAATGAGTAAATGTGCAAATGTGGGCGAAATGTGCAAATGTGAGAATGTGCAAATGTGCAAATGGTCGCCTTTGTACGCGCAGATATTCAAACATTATTCAAACATTCTCACATCTGCACATTTGCACATTCCCCTTACATTTGCACATTCTCACATTTAAAAAAATTATTCACTCTTAATAAATTCAATTTTCTATGTTCGAAGGACAACCGAAAGGCTTGTATGCCCTTGCCCTTGCCAACACAGGCGAGCGCTTTGGTTATTACACCATGTTGGCCGTATTCGTACTCTTCCTCAAAGCCAACTTTGGTTGGGAGGCAGGTACAGCAGGCGCCGTATATGCTTGCTTCTTGGCCTTAGTTTATTTATTGCCCTTGTTTGGCGGTATGATAGCCGACAAGATTGGTTACAGTAAGTGCGTAACTACGGGTATCATCGTAATGTTCTTGGGCTATGCTCTGCTCTCTATTCCAGCAGGAGCTGGCACAATCGCTGCAGCCCTTATGTTTGGTGCACTCGTTATGATTAGCGTTGGCACCAGTTTGTTTAAGGGAAACCTCCAAGTAATGGTGGGCGACCTTTACAATTCGCCCGAGATGCAAGGCAAGCGCGACTCAGCCTTCTCTATCTTCTACATGGCCATTAACATTGGTGCCCTCTTTGCGCCCACTGCAGCCGTTAAGATTATGGAGTATGCACAGCACAGTTTAGGCGTAAGTGCAGCCGACTCTTACCACTATGCCTTTGGTGTAGCTTGCGTATCATTGATTGTGTCAATCGCCATTTATTATGGTTTCCAAGGCACATTCAAGCAAGTAATCGTTGCGCCCACTCGAAAGGACGCTGTCAAGACCACCGATGCTGCCGCCGCTGAACCCGAACTCAGCAAGAGCGAAACGAAGGACCGAATTGTAGCCCTCTGTCTCGTGTTTGCCGTTGTTATCTTCTTCTGGATGGCTTTCCACCAGAATGGTTTGACGCTTACTTACTTCGCCGATGAATACACCCAGAAGCACGCTGTGGGCGTTGAAAGCATGCTGTTCGACGTTACCAACCTCTTGCTTTGCATTGTAATCATCTACGGTCTCTTCTCACTCTTCCAAAGCAAGACGGGTAAGGGTAAGATGATTTCAGCCCTTGTTATATTAGCTTGCTTGTGCGGTTTAGGTTATAAGTACGTCACACTCGATCCCAATGGTATTGGCATCGAAGCGCCTATCTTCCAACAGTTCAACCCTTGCTTCGTAGTAGGTCTTACCCCCATTAGTATGGCTATCTTCGCATGGTTGGCCAAGAAAGGTAAAGAACCTTCAGCACCTCGCAAGATTGGTTATGGTATGTTGGTGGCTGGTATCGGTTACGTAATCATGATATTGGCTTCAATCGGTGTAACTTCAGCTGATCAAAACACCGTTTCGCCCAACTGGCTTATCACTACTTATCTTGTCCTCACCTTTGGTGAATTGTTGCTCTCACCGATGGGTATCTCATTCGTGTCAAAGGTAGCACCTCCCAAACTCAAGGGTACGATGATGGGTGGTTGGTTTGTAGCCACTGCCGCTGGTAATATGTTGGTATCTATCCCCGGCTTCCTCTGGGGCAAAGTGCCTTTGGTAGTTGTATGGGGCGTATTAGTTGCCCTTTGTCTAATCTCATTCATCTTCATCTTCAGCGTGATGAAGAAGTTAGAAAAGGTTTGCTAATTCTATATAAACGCATAATTACGGCCTCAGTCCTCTTTTAGGGCTGAGGCCGTAATTACTTTTACAATTTGTCGAAGAGGAAATAAATATTAATGTCTCTTTGTGAAATTCAAGTTACAACTTTCTTGAAAATTTTGTAATGCGCAGAGTTTGCATTACTTTTGCATGTATAATAAATAGACTCAATATGCGTAAACTACTCTTTACCTTCGCGCTCTTTGTTTTAGCGCTCACAACGCTCACCTCATTCACAACACGAGGCACAGCAGTTGACCAAAAGCGTTATGCCCTTTATGGCGTAGCCTTTTATAATCTCGAAAACCTCTTCGATACCTTACACGATGCGGGTAAAAATGACTACGAATTCTTGCCTAATGGCACGATGAAGTGGGGCAAGATGAAGTATGAGGCAAAGTTGCATAATATGAGCCGCGTACTCAGTGAACTCTGCACCGAGAAGCTGCGTAGCACGGGGGCGGCCGTTATCGGTGTGTCAGAGATTGAAAACTCTAACGTGCTCGATGATCTCTTGAAGCAACCTTCACTCGCAGGACGTGGTTATAAGTACGTCAACGTTTCCAGCTACGACCGTCGTGGTATAGAGTGTGCCTTCTTCTATAATCCCAAACTCTTCGATATGGAACGCTACTTCTGCGTACAATACAACTATGGCCCCACCAATAAGGTAGACGACCCCATGGTAGGTTTCTATATCGACGACAAAGGCAAAGTGCAAGCCTATGACCACCTACAGGGCGACACTACCTACATCACTCGTGGATTCCTCGTTATGGAAGGAAAGTTGGCAGGTGAAAAGATGTTCTTCATCGTCAATCACTGGCCCTCACGTGCAGCAGGTGACGAGGTGCGTCAGCGTGCTGGTTGGCAAGTACGTCAGTTGAAGAATGCATTGCAAAAGAGCGAACCTGGTGCCAAAGTTATCATCATGGGTGATATGAACGACGACCCAGGCAACAAGAGTATGACGACTCAGTTGGGCTGTAAGAGCGAAACGAAGGATGTGAAGGAGAGTGATATGTACAACCCCTGGTATAACACCCTTTATAAGGTAGGCCAAGGCACGTTGATGTACAATGGTAAGTGGAACCTCTTCGATCAAATTGTAGTGAGTGGCAACCTAATTGGCACAGATCGCAGCACCTTAAAGTATTATCAACACGCCATCTTTATGCCTCCCTACCTCTTCCAACAAGAGGGCAAGTATAAAGGCAACCCCTTGCGCACGCATGCAGGTGGTGTATGGCTCAATGGCTATTCTGACCACCTTCCCACCCAAATCTATTTGGTAAAGGAAGTAAAGTAACCCTAAACGTTCGATTATAGGGGCGAGTCTCATAGACTCGCCCCTTTTTGTTGGGAAAATGTGCAAAGAATACATTCGCTTTCGCGCACCTTTTCTCGCCATGGTAAAATGAAAGCAAGCTTTCTTTTGCTCATTTGGCTTAACGAAAAGGTTTTCTTAAAATTGCACATCGAAAAACGTGTGCAGAACAATAGAAAAGCCTTATATTTGCAACGCGAAGAATAATCCTCTCTTTATCCTATTATGATTATAGAACAACCCGCTTGTTTCTTGCGCTGGCTCTATCCGCGAGCCCTATGGCGCATGAATCCCAACGAGCATGCTGTATATTTAACGTTTGACGATGGACCGATACCCGAGGTGACACCTTGGGTACTCGACGTACTCGACCATTATGGCATTAAGGCCACATTCTTTATGGTAGGCGATAACATACGCAAACACCCCGAAGTCTTTGAAATGGTGAAGAGTAGGGGACATCGTTTGGGTAATCATACCTATAATCATATAGGCGGTTTGCGCCATGGCATACGTTCTTATATGCGTAATGTCGAAAAGGCCAATGAATATTTACAGACCGACCTATTCCGTCCGCCTCATGGCTGGCTGAAGTGGGAACAGTATATACGTGTGATGATGAAGTACCGTGTGGTGATGTGGGACCTCGTCACGCGTGATTATTCCATGCGTTTGAACGGTCGTGATGTGCTGCGCAATGTAAGGCATTATGCGCGCAATGGCAGTATTATAACCTTCCATGATTCCTTGCGTAGCCAAGACAAACTGCTTTATGCCTTGCCACGTTCTATTGAATGGTTGCAGAAGCAAGGCTATGAATTTAAGGTGTTGCCGTAAAAACTGCGGTTTATCTGCCTAATTGGGGGGCGGGTTTGTAACCCGCGGCAGCAGCAAGTTGCTTATAGTCGCTTAGCGCGAGAACATACATAACATACAATTTTACATACTTTTTTTACATACTACTCAATTTGTGCCAAGGCACAAATTGATACAAAC
>ENA-ORMS01000074-ORMS01000074.1-human-gut-metagenome-genome-assembly--contig:-NODE-74-length-111490-cov-13.170036_pt1 | contig 111490 bp, 103 predicted proteins | sample MGYA00242104_ERZ508997 | MGnify/ENA primary metagenome ERZ508997 (study PRJEB26280, sample SAMEA2338704) | human gut metagenome | biome: human gut; feature: human-associated habitat; material...
TTTATATTATATTATGTAGTATAGTAGTATAGTAGTATACATATTCTCTATATTCATATATATTCTATATATTATTCTTCTCTATTATAATTATTATATATTATTATAATTATATAATATATTCATATATATTCATATAATATATTATATTTTATATACGTGCACGCGCACGCACGCGCGCACATGTACATGTATACACACGCGCATACATACGCGCGCGCATGAAGAGATGCATACGGAATCAGAGCATTAAGGCAAACAATCCTTACGCAAAATGGCGGCGGACATCTACCATCCGTCGCCTTGTAATGATGCGCAATTGCCCGCCGCCTTAAAACGGCAGTTCTTCGTAGTCCTCTGAGGATTCGGGTGTAACCTCGTCCGCCGCCCCTTCAACAGAGTCGTCGTTGTCGGTCTCGTCTACCGGTCCACTACGTTGCTTAACCACGGTGAACGAAAACTTATTAGGTTCACCGGTGCCAGCGCCATTCAGGACGAGGTAAACATATCCGTCTCTTTGAAGATTGTGTTCGGCGTAAGTCGCTTGCCTACCCATGGCAACAACTTCGATGCTGCACCATTTGCCGTAATCTTTACCAGTACAGACAGTATAGGTCGCCGTCTTTACTTTATTACCGCGAGCCAATTGTTTTTCACCGATGGTGATGTTGGTGATGATTTTCCCGAATACGGTCGTCTCAATCATTAGATTATCCCTCCTGTGGGGTGTTTTGGTTTTCCTCTCGTGTGCACACCTGTAGAATTATTTTTTTATGGTCGGGTTGATAAATCTATCGACCGAACCCCTTTTGTCTGGCACATCCATAAATAACTGGGTGTACAAACCAAAAAAGGGTATTCTAGCGTGTTTGGGCGAGAGTTATTATTGTGCGGGGGCTTTTTTACTTGGCCGCCGCCTTACTACGGGCCTTGTTCTGTATAACTAGACGCTCAACAAGGGCGGCCCGTTGCTCATCTGTTAAAGTACGTCCAGCAGTTTTAAGTGTCAAAAATTTTTTAGGGGCCTCAAATTCATATGCCACCGGTTGCCCATCATAAGTGGAGATTGAAATCAACTTATACTCTTTGGGGTTGTTCGTCATTAGTTTTTTGAGTTTAGTGACCATAGTGTTATCGCTGGTCCAGATGGTCATTTTATCGCTGTTGCGTTCAAAAACGATCGAAGTTTCTTGTTCGTCCAAGGGATTGTTTGGAAAGGCAACTACGTCGTCAACTGTGTACGTCTTTTTTTGTTTAACCATAAGCTAAACCTCCAGTATTCTTTTTTATACTACTATTATACCACACGGCGGCGGGTATGTCAACACAGGGTGACAAAAAGGGTTGGATTCTTGTTGAACTGTGGTAAGCTCTACAATAAACGAAAATACCTCGGTCGATAAATCTATCGACAAAACTCTTTTCTTTTACTACAGAGCTTAAATAAGCTCAAGAAAAACCAAAAAAAAGGTATCTCAGCCATATTTTCTCCATCACGCGTCCGCCTACACACAAAAAAATACCCAGGCTGCTATGCCTGGATATCTTTCTTACTCCTCATCATCCCATTCGTCGTCTTCTTCGTCCGCCAGCATAATCTGGCATTCGGGGCAGATCTTGTTGTACATCGCCACCCATCCCTTCGGATTTCTCCATACCGTCCTGGTGGTCACATCACACCAATGAGCGATGATGCCGACGACGGACTTGAGCGCCTGGGGACGATCGTATTCGAACTTGAAGCACGGGCACTCGCGAATGTTGTACTCCTCACCCAATGCCCCCTGATGCGTCTCATACTTGCTCCCTTCCACCGGGACACCAGTTTTGAACTTCGAGCAGGAATGTTCTTTATTGTCGCGGGCGTTCATACAAGACCAGCACAAGGTGTCTGTCTTCAGATTGTTGAAGAAGATCCTGGCGTTGATGGCTTCGACTTCCGACTTGGTTAATTTGGTTGCTTTAATGACTCTGTTCATATCAGTATGTCTCCTAATCTTTTTATACTTTAAGTATAACATAGGTTCGACAGTTTGTCAACATATTTTTAGAAAAAAAATAAAAAATTTTTAAGAGAAAAAATAGTGCAAAATTTTCCTATTCCATAGTGCAAAAATTTACCATCGGCGGCGGACATTTTTTTATGCGGCTGCGCCCGTTTTTTACCCGTTAGCACTGGTTTAGAAAACTGAACATATCGCTACCAAAATCGTCCTGGCGGAGCTGCATTTTTATAAAAAAACAGGGTATTTTGGGATATTTGTGAAGAAAATTGTCACACGATGTCGACGGTTGACGACGGTCGATGATGACGTAATGTACCATAAACGGTACATAACTTTAGACAAAAATGACACCGTCCGCCGCCTGGAGTAGGACAAAATATTCCTATTATAGAACAAAATATTCCTATTGAAATGACAAAAAATTACCATCGAATTCGACGCCTTTCGTTACCAAAAGTGTGTAGTTTTTTCAACGATTTGGGCGGCGGATGTCCCTATAAATGTCCCTGATTTACGTCAAAAACGAACAGAATCCTGCGGTTTCTATGCAAAGTTAGTACTCGTTAAAAGGGACGAAATCGGATGCCTACGGCTGCCATCGTCCGCCGCCTACGTGCAAATAATGCACAAAAAATGAGCCAAATTGGTGCAGGTTTTATACGGTATAACCCCGTCGAATTCGACCAGTTTAACCGCCTCGATTTCGACACGGTGGTCACAAGTGGTCAGCCGTCCCTATTTTAATAAAAAAAAGAGGCATCTCAGCCTCTCTCTCGCGCGTACGCATGTATATATACTATATATAATACGCTCACTTTTTCAGCGCATTTTGAGCGATCCACTTCGGTATTTCCACGAGTGTGTCCCTCCCACATTCGACTTCGACAACGGCTTCGTCTGATGTCGCTCGAAGGTCGACAACGAAGTAGAAGGTCGGGTTCTCCTTAGTCAAGATGTAGAAGCGGACTTTTTCGTCGAGTTCCTTGTTCGGATAAAGACTACGGACGCTGGCGAATTCGGCCGGTAAAATGGGCCGCTCAAATTCAATTTGGTTGTCTTTATCGAGCTTGTACTTCGTGCACGCCGTGTATGTGGTAGTACCGTTGCCATCGACGAGTTCGCGGATACGACTACGGGCGACGCCATCGTTATACGTCCACAGTTGACGGATGATGACGCGGTCAGCAATCGTGAACGGTTTGTAGGGGCTCGTTAACAGGTTGACGAAGACCGACTTCGGAAGACGATATCGGAGTTCGTGTTCGAGTTCGTACGATGATGAGTTAGTTGTCATTTATTGCCTCCTTTGGCGGTGATTTAGAGTGATTTATAGGGGTTTATGGGGGTTTATAGCGGGTTATGGGCAGTTAGGGGGAAATTTGGCTCTTTTTACACAGAGGTCCAGGACGCTCGATGAAATTTTTGACCACTTCTGACCACACCCCTAGAAATTAAGAGTCCATATAGACCATTCGGTCTATATGAGTCTGATTATAGTCTTATAAATTACCTTCTTGTTCTGCTCTTTCAGCCTTTCTCAAAAGCATCTTAGCACACATCGGGCAGAACACGTAGGAGTGCCCCCACACTTCATCCTCCGTCGTCCGGCCATAAACTTCGACTCTGGCCATAGCGTTACCCGACGGGAATTCTCGTCCACAATTGTCGCACGTTTCCTGTTCTCGTACTTGGACAAAACGAGGGCGATTGACTTTCATATTCTTAATCAGGGGAAACTCTCGATGTCCGACGTACAAACCAATCTTCGCCAACTTTGTATCATTCACGCACTTACGTTCGCTTTCGAGGGTATCCATACACGGCTGTCCCTTATTGGGGCAGAAGTTACAGAACCAGCTTTCAATCAGCAGACGGGCTCGTTCGTTGGTCAAGCCGTTCTTAATTTGCTGGCTCTTCTCTTTACGTCTAACTGAACGAATGTAGCATCCTCTTAACTGACCCAGCACCGCTCGGCAGTCGTTGCAGATCCACGCAGAGTCATCGAAGAGCAGCCCATCGTTTTCGGGTTTGCCACAGACAGCGCACGTCCGACAGCGTTTGTTGGTTAAGTCCTCGAATGCCTGTTTGGTTTCATCAGCCATCGTTTTACTCCTTACTCTTTTTCAGCTCTTCCAAAACATTGCCAAACTCTTTATAGAGTTTCGTCGCACACGTTTCGCAAAGCACTAAAAAGTTCTTGTGTCTTCGATCGGTAATTATTATCTCGCCTTTGTCGCCGCAGTAACAAGGTTGTGAAAGCCTGTCGTGCCAATATTTTGACAATCCCATTTGATGGACTTCTACGTCATCGTCTTGGTCCATTCTCAATTGTGGAATGGGGTTCAGCTCGGCGTTCGCGATTTCGCTCGGAACAGACTTCATCACCTCAAATTGTCTGGGAATGAATAGGTAGAACAGGTCATTGCGTCTATTCTCGGGCATCACAGTAATGGCGGTGAAAAACGTTCTACCGCCGTAAGCTCTACCGTCACAAACTTCGTGAATTTTACCTACCCACCCGTCGGGAATGCCTGAGTCCCAGTTAGTGGCCACCAAACCTCGTTTAACGTCTTGCCTAACTTGGACGTAGTCCCCCACTTTATAAACGAGGTCATCGTCAATTTTCAAAACTTCTTCCATTGTTTTGCTCCTTTTTCTTCTTATTATACACCAGCCATTGTCGTTTGTCAACCTTTTATGACTTTAAATTTCAGTAATTATCGGCTCTTCTTTGACCTCTTCTTTCGTAGTCGCCGGTGTAAGGGGTTTTTTAAAGAGTGAGAGTTTCTCGTAATGCGTCAGCAAAATCTCGATAAGATCCCTAAACGGCATCGTTACCGAAAACTGTAAACTGTACCCGTAGTTGTCCAAGTCGAACGCCGACAGCGCCGCAAGCAGCATGTGAGCTTTTGTGATATACCACATCGGCAGCTCCGAGGGTTCTTCGGCGACGTCGAAATAAGTCAGCAAAAATATCCACATGTCGCGAGGAAGTCTCTTCATAATTGCGTCGACATACCCGTCTGCTTGGGAATATTGTTTCAAGAGCTTTTTGAACGCCTCTTGAGAAATAAAAGTGTTGAAAAATTTGTCGCAGATTGCTTCTCTGTCTTCTACGGTTGTCCCTTCTACGAGACAGCGCTGCCGAAAGTCGTCAAACTCTCTAACGAGGCGTACTATCTTCTTTGCACATTGGTAGTCTGTCTCTTTAACGGCTATTTGTCTTGTCGTAGTATCCATAATTCAATTCTCCTATTAACCACCGATTCGTGGTTTAGTCCTTCACGCTGAATAACGGCTCGTTCTCTTTCCCCATCGCCGTGAGGAGTCGCTGCTCACTCTCGTGGAGAATCGTGGCGTAATCAATCGTCATCGCCATCGCTTGAGCTATTTTGTTGAGCTGAGTGCAAATGACATCATAACAGAAGTTATATTTGGCGCGTTTAGAGAAGAGCATCGTGAGAGACTCGTTCCTTTTGTCGGTGTAACGGTCTTCGTCAAGAGTGAGCTCACTACGTCTCTCTACACAGACTTTGGTTTCGTCGTATTCTGTTTTCTGGCACGAGTAAGTTGCCAGCCGTTGCATGAGACGCTCATCAACGGTTTTTTGGATGTAAGCGATCAGCTCATGGGTGGGCATAAACTTCTCGAGACCAATGGGGGCGAGTGCGCGGGTTATGTAAGCAACCACGCTGCTGCGACTTATTATGAGTGAGTAAAACGCCGTGAGAGCTACGTCGCTCTCTTCTTTAAGACCTCTCATACTGGTGCCGATGAGGGTGAGGGTGTTGAAAAACTGTAATACGTCCTTGTGGGACATCTTTTTGCTTTCTTTAATTTTCATATTATATTCTCTCTTCGTATAGTTTTTGTAGATTAGGAAGGTATAGTGCGTAATGCACTGCGGTTGCTCTGCCGTGATAAATAACCCCCTCGCCGTCGTGTATTAACAAACTCCAACCACAGAGTTCATGGCATTCCATCGTTTCGCGCAAGATGTCTATGGGGTAAGTTTCTGACCATTTGCCGAGCGCTTCGTTGTAAGCCTTTTGCTCTATTTCTTCTGCTTGCGAAACAAACTCTTTAGCGAGTGTTTGTAGATCGGTGTTTTCGTCTACTGGCAGGGACACCCTATAAGTTTCCAGTTTACCACGGAGTTCTTTATAAGTGTCACTTCCGGGAGATTCGGGATACGCGATGATGACTTCGTTCCCCCACACATTGAGTGATGAGTGGTAACAGGGATAATTTAGGTTTCTGAGCGCGTCGGAAACCGTTTGTCTGAGTGCGTTGTCTAACTTGCGATTAACCATATCAAACCTCGCGTCTGTTATAAGTCTTCTTCGTTAATAGTCTCATCGTCGTCGCACTCGTATGCGATTTCGAAGTTAGTATCAAATCGCGTGATTTTCGAGAACGGCGTACCAAGACCGAGGTCGTACTCACCTTCCGGGAGGGGTTTGGTGCACCTGTGATGAGCGAAAAAGAAGTCGTTGAGGGCTTGCGAGAGGGGAATACCGTATTCTTGATAAACCCACAGGCCATCGCCGTCGTGTTTGCCCAAATAAAGAGCGTCTCCGCATTGTTTGCATCTTAAGTAGATTCTATTGTTTGCCATATTATACCTCCTCTTGTTTCGGGAACCAATAAATCAAGACTGCGAGCGGCAGCCGAGTATTTTGGCGCTTTTCTGTAAGTATTATAAAGTCGTTCAATAGTAATTTGTTATTCTCGATACCATCTGCCATTTTCGCGAGGAATGCTCGGAACAAGTTTTTGTTGATATCGGTGAGAGTTTTATAACCGAGGGTTCGGTCCATCACCAACTCAAACACACGCGGGAAGAAACAATCTATTTCCTGGACCTGATTTGGGTCCGCGATAGTTTGTTTGATTCGAGCGATGTCATCAGCATTCGGTTTTCCCAGCCGTAAATAATGAGTAACTGTGTTTTCTGCGATGTGTGTATTATATGAAAAATAATACGTCTTGTTGGGAATGAGAAAATCTACAGCTTGTGTAAGCTCTAGAAAAAGAGATAAGAGAATCTCTTTAGTGGGTACGGGATTTTCGGGAGTGGTGACTTTGCACACTTCGGTGATAATGGTCGATTGTGCCATGCTTATTCCTCCCAACCACATTCTGGGCAATATCTTCCGACCACTTCGCTTACTTGATAAGCAGGTCTTCCGTCAAGATACCCTATATCGGTTTCAACCTCTTCTTCGAGTTCTTCCCCGCAATCGGGACAACGTCCATCTTCGATAAGTTCTTCGCGGAGTGTGCGGCGTGTTTTTTTCACCCACTTTTTAAGGATTTGGAAGATCTCTTCGGGTGTATGTCTTTCGAGGTCATCTGAGAAGTCTTCGAGGTCCTCGAGGGCTTCAAATTTGTCGTTATAATCTTCGCTGATGGTAAAATCTAAACTGTCTAATACAAATTTCATAGTTGTTACGCTCCTTGTGTGTTATATTGTTAGTATAGCACAGGGATTAGCTTTTGTCAACATATTTTGAAAAATTTTTTCAGAACATGAACCCTAGTTGGTGCGCACTGAGAACAGCGCGTTCAAAGCGGCTGGTGGCACAAATGGCGCCGGCGTTAAGTTGAGCTAACTTATTTTTGATATAATCTCGTTTCAGGGTTTCAAAGCGAGCCTTGTCGGTCGTCCAGTTGGTAGTATTTTCCTCGCTTTTATTCAAGGTGTCTTCCCAATCGAGAGCGCGGTGTTGGTCAGTAGTGAGACGTTCGTAATCGAAGATGTACGCCTGGTCAGATTCCGTCAATATGGGGATTTCGGTGATAAAAAATTCTGTATCGTAATTTATTATATAAATTGTTTTCATAATGTAACCCTTTTATTCTCCTACTGTTATTGCGTCTGCTCTTATTGCCGCACCGATTACTTTACATACAGTACACGATATATTGCTAAAATCGTCATTGTCCATAAACGGGCACCTACATTCAAAGGTGCAGCAATATTCTATGTTTTTATTTGTATAATTACTAATCTTATTCGATACTTTTCTTATTTTATCTTCAAGTTGTTTATCTGTCATTTTACCACCTTAAATATTCTCCTAAAACTCCCACTGTGGTTTATCCTTAAATTCTATATTATATCTTTCTTTAAGATATTTTACTGTCGGCATAAAAAATACTCTCGGAACGTTTATGTTTGGAATATTTTCTTTTGCCCAATCGAGAATGTCGTCTGGTAACGACATAGACAGCATACAATATGTTATAATGCGATTTAACATATCGGCAGTTAGTTTATCGTTAGCAAACTCTTTGTTACAGTTCACATCAATCTTGCTCGGAAGCCAAGATTGTGCAAATGATAACTTGTCTTGTAATTTCTTGATTTTATGCGCCGACAAGCTGGAAATCATAGAAAGTCCTACATCTTCAAAGTCGTTTTCAACAAACCATCTTTTTATGATCTCTGCTTCTTTAACCGGATCGGTTGTGTTTCCATATTGTATCAATAATTCTTTAAGTGTCATTTTCATACTCCTTTAACAGTTCGCCTCAATAAAAAGAGTTATGTCTTCCGTTATATTCATTCTTCTACCTCCTCGATGAGTTCGTCAATATCATCTAACGCACCCTCTGCAAGATAATAACCACCACTATCTAAATTGAAATAAGCATCTATTGCGGTTTCAACGCGTTCTTTCAACTTGTTCAACACTGCGATTTTGGCTTGTTTTCGTTGTGCTATTATCTCTTTGTCGCTCGCCATTTGATATTGCGCAAACTGTTCTTGCAATTTTGCGTAATCGTTTTTCCACTTTTCAATCTCTTGTTCTTGTTCAATGATAACGTTGAGAGCATCAGTTTTTAGTTTGTCGGTACACGTTAAGTCGTCGTGATACGCACAGCCCTCGCAAGGGAAAGCGTTGGCACAAAACTCTAACGCTTTCTTAATATCGTCTTTATTCATTCTTCTACCTCCACACCGTAGTTTTTTGCAATTTCTTGAATCCTACCCATCACGCTATTTTGCAGATTAAAATATAGGACATTCAAAATAGCTTTCGCCGTTTCCTTGCGCGTTTGTTTAAGTTCTCGCCTTAAATCTTTCGCTTCGTTGTAATATTTTGCATTGAGTTCTTGCAGTTCAGTTTCAACTCTATTAAGTCTTGTAATCTCGTCAACTGCTTTTCTTAACCCTTCAACCGTTAAGGGTAAATCACCTATACTTGAAGTCATAATCGCACCTTTTTGAGTATCGTATAAACTTTTTAACATTTCATACTCTTCTCTTGAAAGCACCACGCTATCTTCGGGGAGTTTTCGGTAGTTATTTCCATAGAGAACACTTGCAACTTCACTTTTATACATTGGATTTAATGAAACACATTTATCTAAAAGTTTCATAATATCTTTTATTTCGTTTCTTTCTTTCGTCATTTCCTCGATTTGCTCTTGTTTAGTCATCTTTGTGTTCCTCCAAAAATTCGTGTAAAACGGTGTCCTGATATTTGCGTATCAGGTCTTGAGGGTTAGTGTCTACGATATTGCCCGCATCGTTTAGAAATTGAACAAAATCTGCGCCGTCCACGAATCCTTGCTTCACCAATTCGATTGCCGAATAATAATCGTGGCACCTATCGTTGACTGGAAATATTGACGGAATGTCATGGTAATGACAATCGGCGCAGTTTGTCATCCCACACGAAGGACCATGTAGGATTTTTGCAATTTTCATAATTTGAATGTCGGCCTTAGAGTTGGACATCGTCGTAATCCTTGTCGTTCATTATGGTATCGTCATCAATTCCCCACAACGGGCCAGAGCAGTCAAGGCAACCCTCGAAGAACTCAAAGAATTCGTCGTCGGAATCGTCTTCGTCGTCGATATCATCGTACTGATATTCGTCGTCATCGTCATCGAACCCGTAATCTTCGAGCGCTGTCATTTGCTCGTCTTGAATATCTTGTTCCATCGCTAACCACGTTAAGAAAAATTCATCCATGTGTGTTGTCGCTCCTTATCTTGTTTTAGTTACATATTGAGTATAGCAAAAAAAAAGAAACCTGTCAACATTATGTGACAAGTTTCTTTATGGTTTTTATAAAACTTTTGCGTATTGATTATCGCTCGCCAGCGTGACTCCCAAGACATCGTCATATCTCGAAGGGCGATTGGGAATATACCGCCCAAATTTAACAATAACGTTTTGATACTGTTGAAGTTGGTGGTATTCATGACTAAACCGCGTGCTACGCACTTCTTCCTCGGTGTAACCGGTGTAGATTACGACATCGGCGTTGCTGTTGTGGATGTTCCGCAACCGGTCGATAAATTCAATGACTTCGGTGATTTGAAGGAAGGGTTCGAGGCCACCAAAAACTACAGCATCGGTGAATGGATTCGAAAGAAAACGAAGGATGATGTCGTCAGTCGGAATTGATTTGATGGGACATTGTCCCCACTCCGCGTTTTGACACGTGGAGATAGGGAGATTGTTTTCAGTGCAACATTTGAAGTCACACATACACGCCCCGATGAACATGGCAGGCTTCTTATAGTTGACGAAATCTTCGTCTTTGATAAACTTAATTTTCATCAGAGTTCACCGAAAACCAGTCGCGTTTTGCAAATTCCGCCTTGCGTTCTTTGGAATAGGTTTTTTCCGGCGTCAGGAATCCGACAATGCGTTGGTAAGTTGTTTCGACGGGTTCCCCACAGATTGGGCAGATGTCGCCGTAAAAACCGTGGTTATTTTTACACGCACTGATGCGGGTGCAGAAGGCAAAATACGGGACTCCAAAGTCGGCCACAGTATTGAGTAGTTTCCACGCTGTGTCGAAGTCTGAGAGGGGCGCGTCGATGTTAATATGCGCAATCGAACCACCACTGCAAGCCGCGTCGAGAGTTGAGCTCGCTATCATTTTATTGTGGAGCGAAGTGTGCGTTGCCAGCGGAATCCATTGGTTGCCGTAAAGAGGAAGATCATACTCACCATTTTTGTACAGGAGTTTGTCTTTTTCTTGTAAAATAGTTGCGCAGCGTTCAGCAGGTACTTGTTCAATATTGATTTGATAATCTACCTTTTCTGTCTGGATAAACAGGTCTTTTGCATCATGAATAGCAGCGAGGATTTCGGTGGCAAATTCAAGGCCGCTTGGCGTGTAATTCGCGTTACCAAGGGTGTCGACATATGTGCCGTTTAAGTGTTTAATTGCTTCCCATAAACCTGTGATTCCGATTGTGTTGTATTGGGACTTGAGGTGAATGAGATCGAGTGTGTAATTGGGGAGCAATCCTTTTTCAATATTGCGAGCAATGATTGAACGCACACGGTCAAGCACTCTTAAACACAGGTTAACCTTCGATTTGAGCAAGTCGAGATAATAGGCTTTAATTTGTGCTTTGTTGGTGATGTGGTTTTTCTCGCTCCATACTTTTGTAACGTATGCGATGCGAGCTAAGTTAATTGTGTTCACTTTGACAGAGCCGACCTCGAGGGCGGTGCCCCCAATGGAATTAAAATACCCGAGATTTTTAACATCACTCACAAGGCGACAACAGTTTGAAAGACTGGTAACATCTTTACTTATAAAGAAGTTGCTGTCGGCCCATTTCATATTATGTTTGCAACACCATTTGGCAAAATCTTCATCAACGAATTTGCCGTCGATACGAAGAAGAGCATAGGTGAGCACCGGGAACGTCATCATATTGATTGAGCGAATTTCGCTAACCTTTTCCATAAAGGCTTTTTGATATTCGATGAGTTCGTCGATGTAGTCAATCACACACGTTCCATCGGGATACTCTACTCCGCCGAATAATGCCATAAGGTATTCGCGGTCAAAGATAGAAAAGTTTGTAAATGCACTTTGCGTAACGCGCAGGTAAGGTTGATTCAGTTTATAAATAATACGCTGGAACTCTTGGTCACGGTAATATTCGGGAGAATGGAGATAGTATTTGTTCTCACAATCTTTCTTCCAGAAATAAAAACTATAAATCAAGAAGTTAGGAAGACCAACAGCGCCGGAAGTCCTATTCGCGCACCAGCTTACCATTTCTCCAACAAAATCCGTGTAGGTTGTTAGATGTTGGGGCGGCTGTGCGTTGAAATTGTTTACAAAGAACAATCCTCTATTCACGAGTGGGGTTAGATCATAAGCGAAACAATAGGAACGAAACGTCGCCGAACAAAAATCGTGCAAATAGAATCCGCCGTTCCACTCTTCTTCTGCCCATTTTTTTGCTTCTTTGAGACCGTATTTCTTTTTCATCTCATAGAAAATTTTATGAAAGGCAAGTAATTTAGAATGCGGTTTTGACATTTCGTTTTCGAGCGTCGTAATATCTTTATGGTCTATGTTAGCGTTGCTGTCAATAGAAGCATCGGCAACTGATGTAGACTTCACAAACTGATCGATGAACTCTGTATAATTGATTTGTTTGTCTGCTAAACCATTGAGGTAACACATTTGGTCGCCGTATTTTCTGTGTAAGTGTTTCAGTGTAGTGACAAAATCTTTGTCGAGATTGATATTAATGTGTAGCTTTCGTTTTGTCATAAAATACTCCCATATATATTTTAATTAGTAAAAAAGGGGTTGCCCTTGGCAAGGGTCAACCTCTGGTTTTCAGCCATTTGATGGCTTCATTGAAATCATAAGATACTCCGTCGACAACCAAGTGAGGCGCTGAATTATATTTCAATGCTTTCATTTGTTCGATGTCGTCAACTACTGTAAAATCTACACCCGCTTGGGTAAGTTTTGTCTCAAGCATTTTACACTTGGGACAGTGTGTGCTGTAAAGAATTGTCATAATAAATTCTCCTTAAAAATTATTTTGGTCGGGGTGACACGATTCGAACGTGCGACCTCATGGTCCCAAACCACGCGCGCTCCCAGCTGCGCTACACCCCGAAGAAAAGGGGGCCGCCCATACTTCTGACATCCCGGATTTTGGGAGCATTTTCTGGGGAGCCCCGTTAAAAAATTTTGTAGTAGAACCGTTTCCAAACTACTACCGTACTCTTGTACTTTGAGTACCTTGTTACATTAACTTACCGCGAATTAGTTAGTAACCTATGCTCTATCACTGCACATATGATTTTTGTCAGTCGGGCGACCATTTGTCGTGTCGCCGTGGTGCGACCAGTGAGACTCGAACTCACACATCTGTGATACCAGCTCCTAAGGCTGGCGCGTCTGCCAATTCCGCCACGGTCACATATTGTTATTGTTTGCGTTTCCCAAACCACATCTCGGCTGCATTTTCAGGCAGCGGAGATGGGGTGGCTGGTGCAATATCTTCGGTATACACCATACTTGATTGTAGTGCTTCTTTAATCTCTTTGATTTTCTTAGGGTCTGTAACAATTACAGGCTTATCGTCAATCATATAAACCTCCTGAATTATAGTGGCTACCGAGGAGGGACTTGAACCCCCAAGACTTTCGTCGCCAGAATCAAAATCTGGTGCGTCTACCAATTTCGCCACTCGGCATTATCAAAAATATTATTCTATTGGCAGGCCCTCTAAGATTCGAACTCAGATCTTACGGTTTTGGAGACCGATATTTTACCATTAAACTAAGAACCTAAAAAGTTTTGAGGGAATAGGCCACTCACCCTCAATGCTCCTCTTGCCGTATCTCGAGCTTTGGACGAATCTTTGTTCGACAGTCAGCCTCGTTTGCCCAATTGACAATGTTAGAAACGAGACAACCTAACGTAAATATCGGCTTTACCCGATTTGTGTGGTGTAGGATAAAATCAACCACGCCCTCCAACATTTATCCAAGCAGGAGTTTTTACAGCACTTTCGCTGGATGTCAACATATCCTAGATTTTAGTGGCGGTATGCAACCACTGGTGGCAGGCGTAAATAGATTTGAACTATTACTAGCAGAGTCAAAGTCTGCTGTGCTCACCATTACACTATACGCCATTGATTTTGACTTTTATGATAACCTTCCTTTTAAGGCTTCTTTTATAAATTGTGCGCTTACGCCATAGTCCAACGCAATCCGTCTATATGACTCGGTTTTGTGACGTTCTCTAATCAAATCTAAATTTGCTAAAATCACTTTACGTTTATCTGACATTTGTTTTGGTGTAATTGATTGGCGATATTTCATAGCGCAAGAATTATTACAAAATTGTCTTTTATGAGAATGTTTCATTGGTAATAGATTGCCACAAAATTTACAATATGCAGGTTCATTCTTACTGCCTCGTTTACTGCCTCGTTTAGTATTGTTATAAGTAGCTGCACAACTGTGACTACAAAAAGTATTCAAACGATGATCGTAATCAAGAATTTTATTACACACTAAGCAGCGCTTTGGATTCTGTTCATAACGTTTTATATTATCTTGCCTTACTTGTTTAGCACTCTCGTGTGAAGCAAGGCTGGCAAAAGAAGCCCGATCGAAAACTAAATTATCATTTATATAGTCAAAGCTGAAGCCGCCGTTTGTTTGATTGAGACACTTCGCTGAATCCTCTTTGCGACACCTCTGCGCTAAAATATGCTCCAAATCCAGCGAATCTTGTCGGGTCTCAAAAACACCTAAAATCTCTTTTTTATGATTTTCAACACCATATTGCTTGATAGACTCTCGAATAAGCTTACCAGACCCCATGTAATTATCATCTACATTATCGGTTTTATGGGAACCAATATAATATTCCCCTGTAATGTTACATGTGATTTTATAAGTTACAAACATTGTATCTCCTGATTCGTCAAAATTTTACCGCCATTGAGCCATATCAGCCTATTTTTCACTTGCAAGCGTAATTAACAATAACCAACTCTTTGATTTGCCCACGTGCATCGCCCTTACTATTGATGTTACGACGAGCTAAAACTTCGTGAACATACAGTCCTTCTGTGCTTTCATATTTATCACGAAGAGAAGTGTCATTTTCGTCAGCCGAATTCGACAACATCGTCGCCGCGCCGGTTTGACCACTTTTGATAAAAAACTCACACAGGCGGTTTTGTTCTTCGTCACCGAACCCATCTTTGTCGTAAGCAGTAAAAGAGTTTTTGCCTTTGAGAGGACGATAAGGGGGATCGAAGTAGACAAAAGAGCCTTTCTCGATGTCCCACTCTACTTCAGTGAAATCACCACGGTAAATATCCACCTTTTGAAGAATGTCCGCGCATCTCTTGAGGTTGTCAGCATCGCAAATCGTTGCTGTTTCATATTGACCAAACGGAACATTGAACTCGCCCTTACTGTTGACTCTATACAAACCATTAAAACAGGTTTTGTTTAGAAAAATAAACTCAGCCGCTTTTTGGTAACAATTTGTATGAGAGAGCTCGGTGGTGTTGAACGATTGTCTTGTCAACAGGTAAACCCCTTTCTTACCATCCAAAGTCGCCTGTCCGTCGTACTTCGTTTGAAGCGTACGTAATTCGTCTATCAACCTTTGATGATTTCTCTTAAGGCACTGGTACACATTAATCAGTTCGGCATTACGGTCGCAAATAACGCCGCGACGGAACGGATAACGTTGCATCATATAAAAAAGCATTGCCCCACTGCCAACAAGTGGCTCCACATATGTAGTGTATTCCCCTGACTTCACTCTAGTGTAGAAGTCTTCGCCTGATTTAGACACCGGGAGAAGTTTATCCAATTGAGGAATGAGTTGGGTTTTACCACCTGCCCACTTCACAAAGGGGCGAGCAAAAAGTTTTTTCTGTTTAGCCATAAATATGCTCCAAGTTGTGTTATGTCAAAATTTTACTACTTTATATGGATTTTGTCAACTTCTAGTGACAAAAGAGTGCAAATAAAATCACAGTTTTATTTGCCGTATTTTTTGGAATTTTTGTAATATCAGAGGAAGGATTGGCGACTCACACAAACAAAAAAGAAAATGGGTGATTTTTACGTTGTCCGCCAACGCCAGGAGAACCCTAGAAAAGAGTTCGAGTTTTTCCGTTGCTCGTCAACCTTCGGTGCATTCGTCCGATAACGCTTCGGATTATTCTAGTGTCACAACACTCGTGCTGTCTGCCAAATCCTTCTCTGATATTGGTGGAACATCTGGGTGCTGCCCCCAGGTCCCGTACAGTTCACTTCGGATTTAAGTACGGTCGAAACTTTTCTATGCCCCACGTGCGGTATTACACCGCAAGTTGTTATTTGTCTAGGAAGACAACATTGGCGGGCTGAGGAATTTCTTCGTCGTCGCCCTCTTCTTCTTTTTCCTCAGGTTCCTCTTCGGAATCCGCAGCGTACTCTTTGATGTATTCCTTGGTCGGATCTACCCACACAAGATACGGACACCCGTAGTCGCGGTCTGCGTAATCGTACTCTACGCTGACATACATTCCATCGCTCCAGATTTTAATATCTTGTTCTTGCGCCAAGAGGATTCTAATGAAGTCGTTAAAGTCTTTGCTTGCTTGACCACCTTCTAAAACTCCTGTGAGTTCAAAACATAAATACTTTTCCGCTTGCATAATCATGCCTCCTGTTGGTTGGTGCCCTGCATATAATCTTTGTCAAGCCATTTTTTCTTTTCGATAAAATCGATGGCTTCATCAATATGTAAGAACCCAACACAGTTGAAGTTACCGTCATCGTTGCTGTCGCTATTGGGGACGCCCACATAGAACGGACCGAATGCCTCATTATGTGCGATAATAACCTTACCAAGCTTATCTTTGTTAAATTTACACAAATGATTGGTGGCAGGATTCTTAATCAACCCGTCGAGATTAATTAACCACACCTTATCTGGGCAGCATTCTCCAGTGATTCTCGAAACACCACCGGGAGCAATATCCAAGACGTTCAGGTCGGCAAGTTTTTGTTCTGCGTCCTCAGCCGTGAATACAGGAACCAATTTGATAAAATCGAATTCGAGATTCATTTTTTTAATGACGAGGAACAAATAATCACTAAAACCGCGAACGATAAATCCTTTTTTCAATTCGTCCTCAGAATGAAGAGCGATTTCTTGGTCGATCTTTGTCCATATTTCATCGGCCAACACCTGGCCTTCCTCAAGTCCTTCGACATATATATTGTCGTGCATATACAAATTCTCCTTTCAGTCGTCAATTTCTATTCTTCTATAACCATCTTCAACGCGAACGCTAATCCAGTTCGACTCAATTTGAGTATCCGACCAAATTATTTCTTGTTCACGAAGAAGTCGTGTCGCAAATGAGATAAAAGCCGATGAACAGCCAGCTTGTCTCATAGCTTTCCTAAGTTCAATCATAATCGTCTCCTGTTACTTGCGATACTTGTGTATCCCATATGTATCTGGAATGTCCAGAACTGTGATTAGTTCAGCAGTTGGGCTAAACACGAAGATTTGATTCCCGAATACCCTGAGCTCTGCGTCTATACAAGAACGAGACGCGACCTTTTGTAAATACTTACGAAATTTGGGATGCGTAAACGTGTTAGGCTTTTTACCGTTGCGATATGCTCTGTCGATATATGCGACAGCGTCTTTACAATTTGAGCGTTGAATCACTCTTTCTAATCCGTGTTTTGTTGCGTTGCAATTTTCCATAGTGTACCTCACTTGTTGTTTATACACTGATATTAGCACACTTTTGGAAAATTGTCAACACGTAATGACAAAAAACTTTTTTAAATTTCATCCAACGACGAAACCAGTCCGTGGATGATACCTAACTCTATAGCATCTTTTGCCCAAATAAACCACTCTGTGCTTCTTTTTTTATTATATGTCTTTTCTGGAATAGTGGTTCTATCGAGGACATATTTTTTCAGCAGTTCCACACACCGCGTATAGTGTTCCATTTGGCTTTTGCTTTGTTCATAGGTTCCCGCAGCACCGCCAGAACCACTATGGATTAAGAACTGAGCGTTAGGATACGCAAAACGCTGGCTACCAGCGAGCATGATATAGAACCCAGCCGACATTGCTACACCTACGTTATAAGTGTACACCGGAGTCTTACTCAGCAACAGAGTGTCAATGAAGTGCAAGCAAGCGTCCAGACTTCCACCATAAGAATTTACTAAAACTTTAATGGGTTTGCGTTCTTCGATGGGTATATCCTTATCTTGGCGATTCCAACGAATGATTCGACGAGAATACTCAATAAGAGTGTCGTCGATATCGAAATCGATATAAATAATCCGTTCGTTGAGATCGAGATAGGTTTCGTATTCATTCAAACTAGGAAGGGGACTAACTTGCCCAAGTTTCCCCAATTCAACTGTAAGTTCATCAAGATTTGTAAACTCTTCACACTTTTTGTTCATCTAAAGACTCCTTTGATTTTGTCGCTTCTTGTAAGAGCTCGCACAGCCAGGTTTGTTTTGTTTTCACACGACTAATTTTAACTGCCTGTTGTAAAATTTTCTTCTGTCCAATCAAAACGCAATATTTACGAGCTCGAGTAATCATTGTGTACAGCAATTCTTTGGACATTAGGGCGTATGACGAGCTGTCGATAGCTCCGATTACATACGGGGATGAGTCGCCCTGTTTTTTATGCACGGTGATAGCATATCCTAAAGAAAGGTTGTTATAATCCTCTACTCCCAAAACAATATCACCCTGCTCTGTCAAATTGACAATCATAAAATCAGGTCCGATTTGTTTAATATAACCTACATTCCCATTATAGATAGGTTCTTTGTTGCCTTCTATATTGATGGTCTTGTAGTTGTTTTTCATAATGATGATTCGATCATTAGGACGGTACGTATAACTGTATTTATAGTTCCCGTCGGTATATGGTACTGTTATTTCATCCACACTGGGCGTACCGTTGACAATCTCTTGAATGGCTAGGTTTAACGCTCTACAACTGGCCTCGCCTCGACTACGCATCGGAACTAACACCTGGATGTCATTTGCTGGAACGTGTTGGTTAATATAAAGTTCCTTAAACTCGTCAATAATTTTTGATTGTGTCAAAGCACTATCAATATAAGTAACGAGTTTAAAATCTTTACGAACTCCACGATATTCAACACCACTGGTTTTCGGCCCCACAATTTGTTCTCCACATGCAACCTTAAGTGATTGTGTGATAATGCCGCTATCTGCCTGTTGTCGTTGTATTTTTGTTAACTGGACAGTTGGCATCGTGTGTGATTTAATTGTGTCTGTAAGAACACTGGCTAACCCAATTGCTTCAAGCTGTTTGGTATCACCAATAAATAACACTTTGGCGCCGGTGGGGATTGCTTGTAACAAAGAAAGGGTAATTTCCCCACCCCACATTGATACTTCGTCACCGATGATGATGTCATATGGTACGGGATTCTCTTTGTTGTGGAAGAATTTACCCGACTCTGGATCATACTTAAGCAGACGATGAATGGTGCGCCCTTCGATGTGGGTTATTTCGGTCAATTTAGAGGCAGCACGACCTGATAAGGACACTTGAGCAACGCGAAAATTATGGGCTTCGAGGACGTGAGCGATGCCATTAACCGCTGATGTCTTGCCGCATCCGGCCCCACCCGTCAAAATACTGAACTGATTGTTCAAAGTGTTCCAAATCGCGGTTCGCTGTTCCTCAGTATATTCGAAGCCTTGTTCTAGTTCCACGCTGCGAATTATTGTTTCGGCTCGTTCTGGGTTAATCTCAATATGAGCTGCGCCGCGTTGAATACGAAGTATCTCATTGGCGATTTGTTGTTCAAGTTCACGGTATTCCATTAACCCAACACGTTCAGTTTCTTTATCATAATACAAAACGTGATTTTTAATATTACGACGAATAAGTTCATAAATTCGCTCATCGTTTTGTGGGTCACACACCTGGTCAATAACCACGCACAAATCTTCGACGCTTACCCAAGAGTTGCCGTTCATCTCTGCTTGTTCTCTGAGATAATGTACCAGATAGGCGCCCATGCGTTCATCAGAGTCGTGAGCAAGTCCTTGTGACATCGCTATAGCGTCTGCCTTAGCCCATCCGTAACCAGGCACTTGAATAATTAACAAATACGGATTCTTTTCGATAACTTCGACCGCCGCCTCAGGAGAACCATAAAAGTGCACCAATTTCTCAATCGCACCCTTCGTTAACCCTAGATCATAAAACCGAACAAATGCGAGACTTAAGTCTTTACTGTCCTCGTACTTATTAATCATACGTTGCGCTGTCACCGGACCAATACCTTTTATTTTCATTAAGGCTTTCGTGTCGTGGTTTTGTAACAGCACCAATGGATTATCGCAATTCTCATATAACGCCGCAGTTTGTGTTGGAGTTAAAAAGAAAGAGAAAAATTTAAGTTGGTCATCTTTATCGGTCAAGTCGTAATCAAGACACATCAGATCGACTTCGTATTGCAGCCCGTATTTTGCGTCTTCGACAAGATGAGCAACCATTGTGTAAGTGTCACGTGCATTTAACGCAGGCATCGAACCCTTGGCAGTAAAACGCAAAGACCACTGAAAGCATTCTGGAACCTCTCCCTCCAGCACTTCCTCAATACGAAAAGCAGCAATGGTCCAACTGCCGGAAGTTTGACCATTTTTTGGATAAATAATCCTTTCAACTCGTACTTTTAATCTAACTTTATCTTCAAAAGCCGACGATGCGGCCAATGCGTAATTTGCGTCCATTACTACCTCTGCTTGCAATTTGAATTCATATTAACACAAAAAGCTCCTGTTGTCAACTTATTGTGACGAATTCTTTGTTTTTTCACGCTCGAATTTTAGTTTGGGATATTCGCTCGAGCATGATTCAATTAAATTAACCGAATGACGGATACCCTTATCATAATCGGTCTTTGGTAAAAACATATTTTCTTGGCGTACGCCATATATAAGCAATTTATTACCGCGTGTAAACCAAGATTTTTCAATCATTGTTTTCTTGCCATTGGCATCCACCGTACTAATATTCTTGTTATAATGAATATAAGCCTCGGCATAAAACTTAACATCTACCACGCCCGTTGGGGTGAGTAAGGTCACAATATGTTTATTATTATTAGCGCCGACCACAGTGCCAGCAATACCAACCACATCGTATACGGGAGTTTCTTTGCCGCTTTTAAGCGTTTTCATCCTAAGAGGTTTGAGTTCTTCGGGGAGGTCTTTAAAAGAACGTAGATTATATGCGAGCGATTTCATATTCGCCAATTCGTGGCCGCTGTAATAAAAACTCATTGATGACATTTCCCACGTGCTCAGACTTCCTTGGCAATATTTATCCCACATTGACTTAACCACATCTTCGCATTCCGCACGATATAAAGCTTGACGGCCTTCGTTGGAGCTAAACCACTCCATAACGGGTGCCATAATCTCTTTGTATTTTTTCTCAAAAGTTGAGGTTTTGAATGTATATCCCGCCGGAACGGTATCGTAATCTTTGCCCAACACCATTTTATTTTTGAGGTAACGCTCAAAGAATTGAACACTGTCAGGGTCGACGATAGCGTAGATTTTCTTGTCCGCCTGTTTCTCGTTTTTATCAATCCACTTTTTATAGTTAAACATGCGAACGTGAGATTTATAATCGTCAGGGACAATACCAAACTCAACAGCTTTACCAAAATGGACGGCGGTTACCTTTTCTTTAAAGGTTACTTTGGTACGAGCATACGCTTCGAGATATGAGCGCATGATTGCCTGACGCGGACGGTTCTCAATGGCATCAAAAGAACCTGCTTTAATCAATGAAATCATTTGAACCGGCGTGAGTGTCAGATGGCTCATAAAATCTTCAAGCGAGGAGTAAGGACGGCCAGCAATGATGGCCTTAGCCCACTCTTGGTTGATGTTAGTAATGGTCGACAAACTATAAATAATAGCGTTGTGCTTAATGTCGGGAATGAAGTCTAACTGTGCTAGATTAATATCAGGCAACATAATTTGCACACCGCTTTGTTGTGCGTCGCTGATAGCCTTGGCAATTTTGGGATAGTTGATGGGAACGGATTTAGTCTTTTTGATCTCGTCGGCATCGCTAATATCGTCGTCGACATCGGTGTCCCAGGGCGAAGTGATATTTTCTTCATCGCCATAATCTTCGTCACCATTATCTTCGAAATCGGTGGCAGAAGAACCTGCGTTCACACACAAGCAAGCACACGACCAAAAGAGGGGATTATAGCGCGTAGCAAGGTTTGCCTCTTGTACTGCTTCGATACTATAAGCAATATCGTGAGGAATAGAAAAGCTATAACCAATTTGCGGTTTAACTAAATGGTTCCAACAATAATCAAGATACTCTTTTCTAGCCATTTGTTCATTCTCCCCCTTCGTCAACTGCCTCAAAGAAACGTTTTTTCATTTTCTCAATTTTCTTTGCGTCTTTTTTCGCCACTGCTTTGCGCAACAAGTTTGCCTCGCCCAAAGTGAAATTCGCAATTTCAGGACGTTGTACTAAGCGCATCATATCTTCTTGTTCAACAGAATTGCCATATTTGGACAACAACTCTTCTTTGAGAACTTGCTGTTCTTCAGGAGTTAAACCAGCTTCATCCATTTCTTTGTACCATTCATTGATATCGTTACGGAATCTAACATATCTGTCCAGGGGGCGTTCTTCGCCCTCTTCGCCCATTAATCTCATAACAGCGTTGGCTGCTCCAAGTTCCGCAACCGACGTAGGACGAGTACGTTTGATACAAACACTGCCGCATTGAGAGTCGAACTGGAACAAGGAAAATATTCGTCCATTGTGCATATCGTCCCACATTTGTGGATTGGTGTAGTCCAAAACATCGGGATGAAGATATTTATTGTATGTTGCTCGCAGAGAACCTTGCCATTGAATTTCACCCGCTTTTAACAATAAATCCATGCACTTCATCAATTTACTCTGAGCTTCAGTATATAGGCAGTCAAATTTTAATGAGCCAACCTGGTCTGCGGCACGATAGTCGTAACAAGTAATACGAGTGCCGTTCGGGGCACGCATCATTCCTAAGTGCTCAAGATATCCGTTAGGAAATACATAGCAAGCAGAGGCGTGCACACCAGCACCAGATATCAACCCCTCTATTTTACATACAGTTTCGTAAAGATTAGGATACGACTTCAGCGCTCTAATTAATTCGGGCGCAGGTTCATAATCTTGCTCTTCATTGCCGTTTTCGCACTCCTCCAAAGTGTACACATGTCCACGTGACATTGGTACCATTGCGGATAAAGGCTGGGCTTCGTCTACTGGGATCTCAAGACCGCGACAAGCGGTTAGAATTGCAGATTTCAGTGATTCTTTTTTATAAGTTAAAGTGTTTAATACACAATCATATCCATAGTGTTCTCGCAACGCATCCATAATTTTTGGGGCAAGTTCCGGATTGAAATCAACGTCGATGTCCGGCAGAGTAGCACCACTCTCCACGTTCATAAAACGCCAATAAGGAACATTATACATCATCGGATTGGCTTGTGTAATACCTATAAGATAGTTAATCAGAAAAGACATTGCAGAACCTCTTGACACGCCGACGAAGGTGACTTCCCAGGCAATGTCGATAATTTCTTTTACTAAGTTAAGATAGGCACTCATGCGTTGGCCGAGAGACTCGCTAACCACTTTAAGCGTATAAAGCTCAATCTCTATTCTCTCTGCTTGTTCTTTGCCTACCACAAACTTTTTATCAAGAATCCCTTGCTCTATTGAATAAAGCAAAAATCTATCTTGTGGGAATTCACTATACGCATAAAACTTGATGTTGGGGCAACTTTCGTACCAATCCTTGAGTAGGTGTTGCACTTTAAATTCTGGCAACTTACGTTCAGGAACAACAATAGGACAACGCATATCATAATATTCAATTTGATTATAAATCAGTTGAGTATTATTAATCGCGGTATCGACAACGTCACGTGGGAGATAAGACAAGATTTGGCGAATCTCGTCTTCGGGTTTCATATAGGTATATTTATAGAACGCGTTGACTTCACGATCGCTTTCTTCTTTACTGTTTAAGAACTTTTCAAAAATAGAAAGATCTTCTTTGTTAAGATAGTGGGCATCCTGAGTTACAATATAAGGTATACCAAAAAATTCAGACAACTTTATAATATAACGGTTAATGTCCTGTTGGTCATCGGAGTCGGAGTCTTGCATCTCCAAAAAACAATTTCCCTCGCCAAAGGTGTCTACCATCCAACTTGCCATGAAGTTAATTGCATCAGAATCTCTACGTAAAATGCTCGCACCTAAACGACCGCCGATACAAGCGGTTGAGGCAATCAAGTGTCCTTTGTTTTTGCCGACGATTCTTTCAAAATCTTGATAGAATGTGGGGGTGCGACGTTGACCACGTTCCATGTAAGAACGTTCCCACGCCTGACTCGAGAGTTCGCGCAATTGCCTATGACCAACTTCGTCTTTAGCCAAAAGGATAAAGTGCCAATACTTATCGGCATTTTTATACTCGCTTTCATCTATAAGATAAATTTCATTGCCAAGAATAATCTTAAAATCGGGATGTTCTTCTCGTATCTTATCTCCACAATTCAAGGCTTCAATATGGCCACTAATAATCTCATGATCGGTAATAGCCAAGCCGTTAAATCCATATTCAATCGCCTTATCGATCATCTTTGGGATTCGGTTAATCGAATCTCTGAGATGTAAATTACTATACTGTGTATGGTTGTGTATTGAACAGAACATTTAACTCTCCTTTTTGTCAACTTTTCGCCAGGTATACCCACCCGCAATAACCGTGTCGCGTTCACGCAACTTTGTTTTAAACCAATCGTAATTTACGCCTATTTGCTTGGTAACTTGGCGTATAGAATCAAAGGTTTTATTCAGCTCAACGCAAAACACTGGTGTAGCCGCATGATTCGGACGAATCGCGTACGTATCTTTGTCTTCAGCATAACAAAAATGATACCCATGCGTGGAAATACCTTCGCCTCGTAAAATTTCATGTATTTTAACACGACACACTCCAAGAGATTTTGCTGCTTCTGCAGGTGTTAAATAAACTGTATCAGTTTCTAAACAGTATATTCTATTGTTCCGACGACATTGGGATTCTCGAGGCGTCCATCCCTCATGGTAATCCTCACAATAGCACCAACAATATTTGTTCGCAGTTCTAATAAGACGCTGACAACACTGCGTAATACAAGGAACCGAACCATTGACAGCTCGAGCGGCTTCAGTTGTGCTTTCATAACGAGCTATTATTGTCAAAGTATTGGGGTCTAATTGATAAACCGCCGAGGGCGGAGTTATCATATTTCCACCCAAATTGGCATTGTAACCGTTGTGATAACTGTCATAAAATGCAATCCAATATTGCTCACGCTCATTGGCTTGTTCAGCTGTCATGCTCCCTTCTTCAACAATAAAATGTTCTATATTCTCCCAACCATATTTATTGATGGCTCGATTTACAAGAGTTTGTTCAACATAGCCCCCTCCATTCTTTTTCCATCTCGTTTCAGGGGTTAAGCATCTTGTTTGCCCAATATAATATTTCCCATTAGGGAACTTATGAGCATAAATATAATAATAATATTGATTTTGTTCAATTTGTTTCTTATCCATAATCTCATATTACCACAAATACAGAAAGGTGTCAACTTTCACTGACACCTTTTGAATATTTTTCTACCATTTTCTCGGCCGCTCCACAAGGGTAAAATTCTGTGCATTTCCCTCCGCGATAGACGCAGTTTGGAACGAGCAATCCTTTGAATTCAGGGTTAAGTATTTCCACTTGACGACAGATTTCAGCAACCACAGCACGCGTCTCGGGACTTGCTTGATTACATAAACGCTTATGGGCAATCGTCATGAGCTCCTGAGCGTTCATCTCCCAGCAAAAGTCAACCGGCGCATCTTGGGGTGCTTTACCTCGGTCATAGTTTTTCTGACGATCGTTCCGTTGCGTCTTAACAAACGGTGTGGCGTGAACGTGCCTCACTAAGTGCCCTACGACCCAATAGGGGACGTTCGTGATACGAAAAACAAAATGTAATACCCTAATTGGGCTGTGTTCAGAGGCTAAAATCCTGTGCTTCCACTCGTCAGTTGGCGGCTGTTTAGCATCTTTGCCTATTGTTACTAAAGTACATTGTTTACATAACATCCAATCTTCGTCGGTTGGATGTCTAAGAATCTCTACTTGAAAATCTGACATTCTACTCCTCTATGACAAAACAATTACATTTGTGACTATGGACTGTGCAAGCATCGAGGCCTACAATACCATCATCGACAAAGATATCAAAGCAAGAATCGTCACCAAATTCTGTCCCCTTGTTATGTAAGAAACTATGCGCCCAACTTGTGTGCCAATGACCAACTACGACAGTTTTGTCAGGAATTCGGTATCCACGATTCCACAACTTAAACGGATTTCCCCATCTTGCACTGCGCCACTCTTCTTTGGTGGCTTGTCGTAAGTCGGTAACACCAATAGGAACCCAGGAGTGCACAAAGATATATGTGCCCAACTCGTAAAAATCGACACATTCTGCGAGGTAATCCCATAATGGTTTAACATTGGCGACGCGATCGAATATTTGATGATAATCACCATTTGGGTCGCCGGGAACACCAAACCAAAATGCGTCATCTTGGAGACCACACAAATTAAAAATTGTTTTTAACGTGCCATTGGAAATATCATTGGGATAAAAATCACGACGGCTAATGCAATCTTCAAGCAAATCTTCGTGGTTACCTCGAATAAAAACTCGACGGTCTTTAGGGATAGACAGTAAGAATTCTAGCACTTCCGATGATTGTGGACCACGGTCGAGCACGTCACCACAAGAGATTAAAATGTGGTCGGGGTTATTAATTTCGAACCCCGCCACATCCAACGCGTTCTTCATTTCGGTGTAAAACGAATGAACATCAGCAATTGCGAAAAACTTCTTACTCATGATCGCTCTTTGTGTTGACTTCCGCTTTAGGAAGAAAATGTCCATATCTGTCTAAACCGACTAGTTCATTGGCGAATTTTTCTGTGTAAAAGTCATAGTAAGTCTTGTTATGCTTTTTCATATAATTGTCGCCAAACGCCGCCCAGCAGATTGAAGGCAATCCAATAACAAACAAGAACAACGGCCCAAGGAATAGACTTTGCAACGAGTGGCCATATTCGTGAGCCACCAGCTCTTCATCCTCGTCGTCGGTTACAAACAAAAACATCCCAAGCGATACGGAACCATATTTGTTGTTCCACTTAGTCGCGATAGCGTTTTTGTACTTCTTGGATTTACATCCAAGCATTTTGCATACCAAGAACATTACCAAACCCACAAGGTTTTGGAGAATGCCCCAGGTGAATTGAATCAATGTGTACATAAGCTGATTAGTCACAACTATAGTCTCCTTATAACAGATTTGGGTAAAATGTATTAAAACGTTCTGCAAAAGCTCGTGCGCGTTCTTCGGCGTTTTGACGCCCCAACATCCTGTCTTCAGTCAACATATCGGCGATAATAGCAGCAACATTTTGTTGAATCGTTTTAGATGTGACGATAGGATCAAGTTGTTTAGCGGCAACCAGATATGCGTGTGCATAGTCAAAACGATAAGGATTTTGGTCTATTTCGTCAGCTCGAAAGGCAGCCGTCATTATATAATAGATGCGCAACCCAAGCTCTCGTGTCATTGTTTGCGGAGGGCCAAATAATGTATCAAAAAACAGTCCCATAGGTTTTCTCCTTAAAAGATAAAGTTATACTTCTTTTTAATTTTTTCGCGGTCCGGCGGAATGTTCTCGCGCTCCTCATCGGTCAAATCTCTGCACTGTTCCATCAGATAATGGCGCATAATAGCCTCGTGTCGTTCCATTCCTTCCCATTCGTTCAGTTTGTCAAATGTTTTATTGTCCTGTGTCCATTGGCACTGATACGGACAAAGATGTTTGGCACCTTCCGGTTGGTTCGGATTTGTCCCGCAGAAGTTACACCAGTGACAGAGAGGGGATGGGTGTGGTGTCCAATCTTGCGCGTCGATTCCAGCAAACAGCTTCTCTAACTTCGCGTCCGCACGTTTGAGCCATCCTTTGGTTCCCGCGCGTTGCCTCATATCAATAAACGGCAAATCCCAGTAACACTCATCTGGCTCGGTTGCAAGATTGTAACAACTTTTAAGAGCCATGGTGTAAATCTTCATTTGTAATGGTGTAGGTACGTCATTCTTTTCATCAAATGGCGCAGCCTTGGTTTTTATATCATCGATGATATATTGATCAGTACCTTTGTATCTCCATATACGATCAATATATCCGCTGAATAAACGCCCTTTGTACGTATATTCAAAATACTTTTCAACATCAACAAGCTCGATGTCGGGGTGTTCTTCCAAAAACTTTTGTTGACGATAAATACCAACATCGGCGTAGAACTTACATCTTTGTGCATAAGAACTACCGTATTTGTCGATTTCGTAAAATTCATCAACGTATTTTTGTCGTAAAAAGTTAACGCCCTGGATGCCACCAGTTCTATCGTATTTATCTTTTTGTGGAATGTTGCAATTCCAAAAATCTTCAAGCAGCGCAGGATAATCGGGCTCTCGTCCATTGATATACGCTTCGGAGATGCGCTGTTCAATCCAGTGAACCAAGGTACCAATGCTTGTGGCGATAGTATCGGCGGCGAAGAATCTTCCTTCAACATATTGAAGTTTATATTTCCACCCACACTGTTTGTAGGTGTCGAGTTTCGTATAAGAGAATCTCTCTACTTTACTTCTTTGTGGCACGTCTTCGCTCCTTTTTGAAGTCTACTTCGGGGGATGGTATATAGATCTTCTTCTTCATTAATTTTTCAAGGGTTTCACGCCCATTGTCACTGGGCGAGCCCTTGTATGGCAATAAGCCTTCGTAGTCCATAACTACATATGTGTTAGTATATTTTGTGAGCGGTAATATGGTTTTGAGCAACTTTTGTTCATAAGCTTTGGTAAGCTCTGATTCTGGATCTGTGTCGTTTTCTCTATCGTATGCCAGAATAACTTCTTCCACTCCCAGTCGCAACAGTAAATCAATCTGTACGGGGGATATAGACGAGCCACAGGTAGCTGCTACAAAACAATTCTCACCATAATAACTGTAGCACTGCATGACACTCTTTTCACTTTCCACTAACATAATCTTCTTATGTTTTTTGATTGCTTCAAGATTTTCGTGTAAACCGTATAAACAAGAACCTAACGGATGCCGATAACAAGTGCCTTCTAAATACGCTGGCATATATTTTCGCCCATCCAATAAGTCGTTGGCGTCATACGAGCGCCCTCTAATTCCTACTAAGTTACCATCCATATCGTAGTGAGGAATTATAATTTTTTGGTTGGCAATATCAACACGAATACCAAACTTTCTCATCGTTTCGGCCGTTATGTGCTCGGCTTTCCACTCCATCGGACTGGCTAAGGGGCCAAAACATTGTAAGATATTTGTGGGTAATATTGGCAACGAAGCGTCAGGTTTTTGAACTTTTTGATAGAAATCATATTTGTTCAAAATATTCCAATCATCACTCAATTCTTTTTCGGTATCGTCAGCAAACCCGCGACGTCTTACATCCAAATGAAAGAAATTGATAACGTATTTATACGCCTCTAAAAACGATTCAAAACCCTTTGCTTTTTGAACCAACTCAAAAACATCCATTGAACCACATTCGGTGTAGCAATAAAATGTTTGAGAGTCGGGATAATAATATAATTTGTAACTACCAAATCCCGGCGGGTTGTGACAGATTGTTTGAAAAATTGGTGCCCCAGACGAATCCCAAAGATTGCCATTAGAGCCCAATCCCTCAGTAACCAACCTGATAATGTCTTCGGTGGACAACAATGCTTTTACTTTCGAAGTATCCATTATTCACCTCAAAAAACAAAATCGTACTTTTCTTCGAACGTTTTGTCAAACACAACCTCGATACTCGTGTCTTCAATGTTTAACAAGTTGCCATTATTATCGGTAACAAAACACTCAACGGCGCGACAAGTCGAACGATCAAAGTTAATATAGACTTTAATATTGTTATAATGTCCGCGACGCACTTTGTAAACGTGGATAACGTGCGTAGGTTCAAGCTGGAACCCTTTTGCCAAATACGATTCAATAATTGGCTTGTCGGCCTCACGAACCGGCAACATAATGCTACCAATGTCGATTTTGTCCGAAATTGATTTCGCACCACGCAACAATTGTTGGTCGGCCTCTTTAGCGTTTTTCCAGTCACCAGACAACTGCGTAGCTGTCCAAATAAAGATGTCTAATTCGTTACACAAGTCTTTTAACCTCGTGGTAAACATCAATAAGATTTGATCTTCACGCAAGTTGCTAATGCGAGATTTTGTAGCACCTTCCGACATTATTTTGATAGTGGTACTTAAATAGTCGTAATACACATAATTAACCTTGTTTATTTGATAATACTTCCTAATTAAGTTTTCGATATCGTCCATATCGTAGTTGCTGATTTGAACAAAGTATAAATTCGAGGCCTCGAGCAACTCGATTGCCGTATCAACTCTCTGTTCCTCACCCGCGCTGTATTTGCCGTCCAGAATCTTATGTTCGGGTACGCCGGAAACATAAGACAGCCACATTGTTTGAACTTCTTCCAACTCCAATTCTGTTGAAATAAACAACACGTTTTCTTGAAGCTGGGTTTTCACCCAACAGTTGTGCTCTGTGTCAAAAATCTTGGGTACGGCCAAATGAGCAGATTCTGCAGCCATTCGACGAGACTTGCCAACGCCTTGTGCAGAAGATTCAAGATAAAGTTTCTTCAATCGTTGCCCGCGATACAACGTAGTCAACTTGGGAGTGGTTAACGGCAATCCCAATTCCGGTGTCTCTTTGAGACGCTCTTTGGTTTCACGCAACCCGTCGCCTACTTTGGTTTGTACGATACCACGATTCTTTGCAAAAGTGTCTTTAACTTGAATGAACTTGGTTTCGTAGGTTCCTATAATTTGTTCAATCGTATAAGAATCGAGCCTTTCTTGAAGTTCTGCAGCCTTAAGAGGATCTACAACACTATCGTCGTAAAAATCGCTAATATCAAAGCCGTTGTCCTTAAGTTTATTTAAGAGGCTCATCTTCTTCAAGGTGTTGTAATAATAGGGGAAGTTACGTTCTTCAGCGATTTCCAACGCTTTAATAACGTATTCGACACCTCTGTTATCAGTAAACACCTTATATTGCATTGGGTATTGAGCCAAGTATTGGTCAATATCAATGTAGGTAATGGTTTTCAGTCCAGAAGAGGATAAATTACTAATGGCACCGTACAATATACGATGAAATTGTTCCACAAAGTCATCCATTTCGATATTGTATTCTGCCCTGTTGCATAGCAGCGGGTTTTTCATCAGACAAGCAAGCACTTGTAACACTGCTAATTTATTAGTAAGTCTTTTCTTTGTTTCTGCCATGTGTTAAAGATCCTCTATGTTATATTTTGGTTTCCGTGTGGGGTTTTCGGGAGGGGACATAATGACTGTGCGTTTAATAGGGGTTAAGTCCACTTGTGTGTTGGATTGTCGCAACTCTTTTTGTTCAGCAAAATACTGTGATGCTGTGTCGTAGTAACTCCTAATTGCCCACAATCCCTTGTCTGGATCTGCTCGATTCCCCACAACCTCATAATAATAATATAAGGTTGCTCGCATCCCAAAATAGGTTTTCTTGTCTTTTTTATAAGCTTTGATTTGCTCGAGCCAATCGGGAGGAATTTCGGTGATACCAAATAGTTCTCTCGCATACTCCAACAGCTCCTCAAGCTCTTGTTCTGCCAGCTTAACCTCTTCGATGGCTTTGCGATAGCAAGACGGGCAGAGTGTCTGCCCATCAAGTACCTTTTTAGATGTGGCTACTACCGCAGTGCCACATCGGGAGCATCGTAACGAGGTTGACATAGGTTACCCTCGCTTAATAGCCAAGTTCTACAAGCCCATCAATCAACGCTTCGAGCTGTTGACGTTGAGACTCGGTTGCCTGACTTGCCTTGAAGTCGGTTGTGCCCAAAACGTCCTGCATAAGGTCAGAGTAACTACTAATGTCTCCTTCCTTTGCACTCATTTTTTGAAGCTTGTCACCAATTGTGGAGATAAGTTCTTCAATGGGAACCTTTCTCTCGGTCTCTTCTTTTTTGGCTTTGGCAACTTTCTTGGCTGTTTCCTGTGCCGTAGCGGCTTTTATTCCGCTTTCTTTTTCCTCTGCCACAATTGCATCGCTGATGGCTTGATCCAGTTTTTGGATATTCCATTCGGGAATGCTTTTTACAATGTGAACAAAGCGACTGCGAGCATGATACGCCGGCGAACCTTTCAAATACAATGTTGAAAGGACTTCCTCTCCATCTTCGGTATCGGGCTGGATTTGAGCATAACCGATAATGTCACAAAGATCGCAAATAGGATCGATAACCCTTTTGTCACCCCTGGGATAAATTTTCGTATACTCATTACCCTGTGCGTCCTGGAAGACGCGTTCGCCTTCGTGCGCGATGAAGAAAATGGTATAACCAGCGTTGGTGAGGAGCTTGAGATACTTGTTGATTTCTGCTCCATATTCTTTCCACAAGCCGTAACCCCTGTTTCCGTCGTTAATTCGCGCAACTCCAAAGTTGCCACACACAAACTCAGCAGCAAGGTCTGCCATACCATCGACAGTGTCGATAATAATAGAAGAATACATCTTCTTTGCCTCAGCAATGGTTTTGTCGCTCGTCAACTGTTTAACGAAACTCGTCCAATCAGTCCACTTTTTGATCTTGACGTTCTTGACGCCATTAATAGCACCGAGGCCATTCTCAAAACAACATACCAACGGCTTGTCAGCCTTGGCAAGGTTTTTAGTCTTGCCAGTGCTGTTGGTGCCGTAAATGAGAATGAGTTTGCCTTCGATACCTTTAGTTACCTGAGATACTTCAGGGTTGAAAATATCCACCATAATTCTATTCTCCTTTTTTTGTTAACTGAATTAGAAGTTACCGCTGTCGAAAGTGAATTTCTTCTTCGGTGCCGCCGGTGCAGAATCTGCGAAGCCTCGTTTAGCATCCGATGTTGCGGCGGGCTGTTCTTTATCGGGCAATTCGTTGATTTTTTGTTGACGCAGGGTGAGCGCTTTCTTAATCTCTTCTTTTTTGAGACCAAGTTCGTCATCCTCGTCCAACGGGGTTGCCGTACCACCGAAGATTTCTCTTTCTTGGGTAAATTTGGTTTCATATTGAGGTTCCAGCGTGCGGCCAAAAGTGCCACCAACGACTTCTTTCTCAATACGAACAAAAGTATTGATTACGTTGCCGTAAACTTTAACAGTTTGGCCGACTTCATAGTTTTCTTCGATGTAATCGGTTGCATCTCCGGCTTCGGTCACAAATTCGATTCTGCTGACGCTATCATCATATTCAGGAACCAAACCTACAAGAGCGATACGTCCAGTCTCTTCGCCGTCTTTCATTTCAGGGCGTTTGGATTCAATATACATTTCCACCTCAAACGTCGCATGGGGCTCAAAGGGGTGGTTTTCCGATTCGGTTTTCACACCTGCCGAAATACCACGAATGGTCGTCGAAGAAATAACCTCACCTTTTTCATCTTTACGCAGATATTCTTGCAGACTGGCAAATGCCCACATTTTGGTTGCCGACAGTTTCGCAGTTTCGAAATCCATTGAAGCATTGTCTTTCATCAGCGAAGCCACGGACATTGTATTACCAGGCAAGACTTCCACCAACTTGGCAAAGCTCTTGTTTTCTTGTTTGGTGGTTTCACCAGCACGCAACGCCTTGTATTTGTTCACGTAGAACTGAACACGGCAACTACGAACATCGTCGATTGCGATAATCAACGAGCCGCGAATCACTTCTTCGCCCGTCTTGTCACGGACGAGCTCAAGATTGTTTTCTCTCAAATAACCTTCAATTGTCACTTTGTTTACTACTTGTCTCATAGAACTATTCTCCTTTTAAAATCTTACTCTTCAGTCGCTTTCTCGCTAAGTTTTTCCAACTCTTCTTGAGTATCAGTGATTAGCTCACTGTTGTCCACATCAGCAAAGAGCTCTTGCTCCTCGCGTGCCGCAATGATTTCCAATGCTTCATACGCGCCGGTTGTCTCATCATAAATAAGCAAGTCGGTATAAAGGTCGAATAACCACTTTGGTTCAGTTTCATCTTCCGCAAGGCAAACCAGTGAATTACGGGCTCCCTCACGAGTGATGGTGAATTCTTTCTCTTTGTTGGCCTCTACCCAGTCTTTGAACTTGTCTGTCAAATCCTTTTGAGGCCGAGATTGAATTCCTTCTACATTCAGTTTGCACTTGGTACCGTCAGGACAGGCCTCTACATTGTCAAGATGTGCGAAGTTACTATTGCGCAATATTTCGATGTCTTTTGAGTCTGCGATACCACTCTGAAGACGACGAATTGCGATAGAACCCATTACTTCCTTTAGGTTAGTAACGGCTTTGCCCAACTGGCGTTCAGTGCGATTCAAACGTTTTACCTGTTTTTCAAGGTCTCTACGCTGTTTTCGGTTCATTTTTGCTCCTTTTTATTAAAATAAAATTGTAGTTTTATTTGCTGTCGTTTTTGCTTGTAACTTCATTATATACGATAACTTTTCAAAAGTCAACATATAATGACGAAATTTTTAAAATTCTTTCGACCAAAAATTTCCAACACACTTGGTGTATCGCCAATCGGTGCAATCCCATATGTCCCACGCCTTACAATCCACGACAGCGGAGTGCCCATTCCAATCGTACCTACAAACATAGTGTTGTGCTTTTGCGTCGAGTCGTGTTTTCAACTTATCCGCAAAGTCTTGTACAGCTTGGAGCATTTCGATTCCAAACAGTGCTTTGATCTCGTGTTCCAACCGCTCGTGTTGTTCCAGCTTTTTTTGTAACTCGTCGATTTCTCGGCGTTGAGATTTCAGTCTTTCCCACGCTCTGTTGTAATCTTGTTGAAGCTGCATGTTTAGTGTTTGCAAACGCAACACCTCGTCCTCTGCATCATCCCATTTGTCAATAATTTGGTCAAAATCTCTCTGTTGCTGAGTCTGTTTTTTCATCGTACATCTCCAAATGCTGAATTTAACATATCTTCGATTTCCTTCATGGCGGCCGCATTCCGTTCTTGACCTGCTTTAATTTCTTCGCCGGTTAAAATCGTTCTTGTTAGATTGTTCTCGGTTTCTTTGAAACATTGACCAAGTTGATGATTGCGACATTGGCATCCGGCGCCACCCAACCAACAACAGCCTATGTTTTTTCTAAGCTCGTCAAATACTTCTTGTTTTGTGGGTTTTATAACTTGCATACAGACCTCCATAAACGAAATAGTTTTCATTTATGATTAGATTATAGTAAAAAAAAAGAAACTTGTCAACTTATAATGACAAATTTCTTTTTAATTTTGTAAATAAAATTATTCTTTTATTTCCTGCAAAGTTAAAAGCCGGCCGGCTTTTAACCAAACAAGGCTTACTTTCGGACTCTATCGTTGTCTACTTTCTTTACGCTGTTCTTTTCCACATAAAACATGTGATGTATGGTTGCAAGTTATTATGAGCAATATCTCCACCGTTGTCGGCAACACCATATGTGCTTGTGACTTTTTCAGAGTAGAAAATATCACTAGTTGCGCCAGAGCCACTAGTATAGAATGCAGTAGTACTGACATTATCTTTTACAACGTTGTATTGAACTTCAACTTCTCGAGTTCCTTGATAAACTTCGATTGCTTGTGAAGGAGGATCGGTAGGAGTTTGGGCATGAGTGGTATATGTTCTAGTTTTTGTATACTGTCCTAGGTGTCTGTGGTTCGGCATTTCGTCTATTGTAAGCTGATGTTTTTTCTCTCCGCCTTCTTTCTCCGGTGTCTCAAAATCGCTATCATTTTCATTAACGCCGACGGGTACACGACCTTGTCCCCAACGCACCCAAGTCCCTCCCAAAAAAGTTGCAGGGTTAGTATCATTAACGCTCATATATATAGAACCAACAGGATAAATTAATGCCAGTAATGCATCAACCAAGGGTTGATAAGTATCGGTTGATACTAAAACATTATCAGCGTTTGTAGCTTGCGCAACTCGTCCACCCTCTAAATTATCGGCTGTGATTTTAGTAATCTTCCACCCCACTGTTTCTTTAGAATCGGCAACCAACACTTTTCCGTTGTCGCTTGAACCATTGGGCGCAATATGTGAAGTTATGGGGATTGGTACTGCGGTTCCACCACCATCAGGTGTCACAGAATTTGTTTCGCCGGTGCCAACATATAGGGCTCCTCTCGTTGTCAGTTCCATTTTGCTTTCCATTTGATTACGCGCGATGTTGCCGACTAGGGTTTTGTCCAAAGTAATTTTCTCGCCTATAATAGCCATCTCTTATACCTCCGATAAATTATCGCTTTTATCTCCGACTTTGGTCGAAGAGTTCTTTTTACGTTTGTCGATTGCCGCACTTGCGAGCAGCTCGTCGATAACCGCCAGTTCCTGTGCAATCTCGGCTTCGTTAATTTCCGAATATAAAACACTAAGTTTCAGGCAGGTTTCCTGCAGTTGTTTGATCTGTAGTTGCGCTTGTTCAAACTGTTCTTGCAAAACATCTTTTTGAGCCAACTGTTGTTGCAAGGTTTCTTTGCGCTTATTTAAATATAAAGTACAGTCCATAGATTCTCCTCCTATACGTTTGTGAATTCTGCCAATTGTGGCTTAAGTTTATTATATAAATACTCAAGAGTGAGTGGTTTACCGTCATATCTACCACAGTTGACCGTGATACGGTCGAGAATCACTATCGGATCGGAAAGAAACTCGTCTTTATATCCAAGCTCCACCAGCTCTTGTTTCACACCGTCTGAAATAGAAATTACCGCCGGTTGCTGAGAAGCAACAATAACCGCAAAGTTTTCTACCGCATAAATAACACGCTCAATTTCTGCAGTATGCCCAGCTTCTTCCTCGGTAAGGGATTCATTTTTCTCATTCTCTGCGACCAGTGTTAAATATCTATTATTAACATTCGACATGAATATCGATAATTCCTCTTCTCTTGCTTTTTCGCGTTCTCGTTCTTCTTGGCTAGGGTATCGAGCCACTGTGACAAAGACGAAGCCGTTATAGACAAAACAATCGTCTTCTAATACTTTATAATATTGACTTGTAATATTTTCGCTGACTGCCATAGACTCACCTCAATAATAAATATTCGCCAACCCTTCGCCACCAGCACTTCCTGGATTAGCACGACCTGCGCGGAACCCAGCACCAGCGCCACCACTTCCTTGAATACCTGGCGACGATGGTTTTTCTCTACTGTCACCATTTGCACCGTTAGCAAAGGCAGATGCTCCACCGCCTCCACCGTGATTGTTACCACCAGTTGTACCCCCTGATTTACCACCACGCACAAATGTGGTACCTTCTGGTTTATCATAAGTTAATGTAGTAGAAGCTGTTCCTCCACCTGCGTGTTCTTTAACAGCACCATAACCGCCATTCAGTCCATTACCACCACTATAAGTACCTGGTGTTCCTTGACCATCGTCAGTTTTTCTTCCTTTTCCACCACCATTAGCCTGTAAAATAATGCTACCATTAGCATTATATAAGTAAGAAATTCCACCGTCGTGACCATCTTCTTTGTTTTCTCCACGGTGACCACCTTCGCCAACAACTATTTTTATATATGAATTTTCAGGAAGTGCTATACCCGTGAAAGTATAACCACCTCCTCCGCCACCGCCAGAGCACCAGACACCAGAACTACCTGCACCTCCACCTCCTCCGCCTTGAATTTCTACAAAAATATATTTGGGGTTATAATTCAGGCGTGTTCCTGTTGCGGAATTAGCACTTGTCGAAAGCCAGGTCTCCCCGTTTATGCGGTTTACATAATGTGTACCTGCCGATAATGTTGCTAATGGAATCCCTATGGGTCTACAACCTTTAAGGGCTACATCGATAGGCTGCCCATTTGCTTTGTATTGAGTACAGGTGTTCGAACCTCCAAGATGCGTCCCTGCACTTGTGGGGAATGTTTTCCCGATGGCGGTTTTCAATGGTTGTCCGTTTTTCTTAAATTTGGCGGTAGAATCGGTAAATTTGCTATCTGTCACGCCATATTGTTCCGCAACCGAAGTCTCGAATGTTTCATACATTTCGTCGATATCGACATTGTTTATCTTATAATTGGTTGCCATTATTGTTTACCTCCGGTTGGGTTATTTCCCTAATTTAGCTTTATATATTTTTGACATTTCGGCTTCAAGCTTGGTGAGAGCACACCGTTGAAATGGTTTATTGATATCACCGTACATATAATAACTATCCGCCGGACAAACACTACAAGCACTTGAACACTCACAGTCAAAACACTCTTTTTTATAATTATTAAAATTGCGACACTGCATTTGTTCTAAAAACGCAGTATTGGATATACCCGTGTTGATATTGCCAATAGGAATCTTCTTCGTCCCTTGACTGTCCTCGCAAAATCTGAAGCAAATATAAATATCACCATTCCAATCAATTGTGAAGCCTGCTTTTGTAGCCAATCCACAAGTGCATATTTGCAAGTTTTTTGTGTATTCCACTTCCAGCGCGGAAAGCGTTAATGGAGTGTGGGTAACTTTAATCCACTCAATAGTTTTTAACAATTGTTGCCTATATTCTTTTAAAAACTTGTCATCTGGGATATAGTTGACATCAATACTATGTTTTAAATGCGTAAAACCTAGTGAGGCCAGATATTTGCAACTTTCAAAAAAGTATTGAATATTATCGGGCGCGAATGTCAGTTTTGTGGTCGTTTCACATCCAAAATCACTAAAATGCTGTTTAACGGCCTTTTCAACTTTATCAAACACCGAATTGCCGTTTTTATCTCGTCGGCACTTATCAAAACACTCGCGAGGTCCGTCGATAGTTATTGCAAAGAGTAATTTATCTTTATATTTGTGAATAAAATCTTGAACATCTGTGTTGAAATAAGTCGTGCCGTTGGTGTCAATAGTAATACGGCTACGAGACACAAGATCGTAAAACTTGTGCTCGAGGCACTGGCGGAAAAAGTAATCACATATATCGTTTACTATCGACATATATAGAGTTACTTCTCCGCCAATAAAGTTTAGCATCACATTATCAAAATCATCGCACACCAACGCATCAAAAGGTGTTGACTTACTAAGCTTTCGGTCGATCAAACAATCAATCACCTTTTTTGCGTCTTCGAGTTTAATAATTTGCTTTGTGTCACAATGTTGTTGGTAACAATAAGTACATCTCAAATTACAATTTGAAGTAATGTGAAATATAATTGTTACCTGTTTATCTAATCGTTCACCCATACTAAAACTTCTCTTTTTATAATTAAGCCATCGTATTGTGGTTCGATGCGCACCATATTGGGATAATAAAATTGCAACAAATGAAACAACTCTTCAATTTTTTTATGATACGCCTCTAATGTGCTAGTATAAAATTGAAAAGCATCGTCGAGCGTTTTTTGAGTCACACCGAGTTGTTGTTTGGTTGCGTCTGTTAGTTTAAACAACCAATTGTAGTTGTCCACACTGTCACTCAATTGTGTTGTTAGACGCAATAACTCGTTATAAATGTTATCGGTTAATAAATACGTAATTGACTGCATAGCACTCTCCTATATTACACCATACACATGCCAGATGTTTTAGATGTATCACTACATACGCCAATGTGCTTCAAATTTGTGTTACACCGAGTGTTACAAATATTTTTAAGTGCCGATGTGTTACACGACGAACACGTTGCGGAGTGGCTTACATTAACGGTGATTTGTCCATCTCCAGTAACGGTATAGGATTGTCCACTAATGTTATAACGGTAGGAACCGCTAGAATAACTTTGTGCCTTAACATACAGCGTGTCACCATAATACCCAACTATTTGCTGACCGTCGGCGGACGTCGATGCTACATTTAGCACATACGAACTTTCGCCGCCGGAAGAATCGTAAACCGCGCTCGGTTCTTGCCCCTTTGCGTTGCTCGAACGATAAATAATGACGTTGATGTTAGCATTGGGGGCTCCAGTTACCTTGACGGTGATAGTATATGGTTTAACCCATTGACAAGTATCGCCTTTGTAGAGGTATTGGATTGGGGTTGGGGGATAGAGCTGATATTGATCGTCCTCTTTTGAGTAATAAAAATTAGTGCCGTCGGTCCAGACACGTTGACCCAAAAAATTGGTTAACCCGTTCCAGATTTGAGGCTCCCATGTAGATGTGCTTTTGTTAAGTTGGTATTGGTTTTGATCGTTTGAACAAAAAATATTAGTACCATCAGTCCAAATATACCATCCGCGAAACGATGTCAATCCTGTCCATGTTTTTACACTCCACGTGGAAGTTGTTTTATCCAATTGATATTGGCTTGTGTCCGAAGAATAGTATATATTTGTTCCATCTGTCCAAATATACACTGCATCAAAACTTGTTAACCCATTCCAAGTCTTTTCGCTCCAAGTGGAAGTAGACTTATTAAGTATATATTGTTCTATACCGTTTGAATAATAAATATCGGTACCATCAGTCCATATACGATCACCAGCAATACTTGTGAACCCATTCCAGGTTTTTGCGTTCCAAGTAGAAGTAGACTTATTAAGTATATATTGTGCTGCGGCGCGTGAATAATATGTGTCTATGCCATCAGTCCACACGTAATCGCCATATCCTACAAATGGTTGAGACCAAGATGTCTTCCACGTAATCGGCTTCGCCGTGCCAACAGTGGTATTATTATTCGCCTCGATACTTTTTATTAAAACATTGTTTGCTTTTAATGCCATAACTCACCTATGTGTTTAAATATAATGTGTCGCCCTCGACGTACATCTTAATATGTCCCAACGTCGTTTGAGTGGCGACGATGTTGCTGTGGGCCGTTATATCGCTTGTTGTAGCGACCTTTGTTCCTTTCCACAATAAATTACCAGAGCTTCCACCAATTGCAAGACCAGAAGCATGGTCAGTACCAAGCAAACTACTTACAATAAATGTACCATCAGATTGGTCAGAAGCATAACCGATGTAAGGATTTTTGCTACTAACTGTTCCCCATTTTAAGTTCGCCCCATTAGAATTATCAGAGGCGTCCATTTTAATAGTCTTACTCTTATTTATAGTTCCGCCGTCAAGTGACAAAGCATTGACATCACTTGCTTTTGTAGGAACTGTTATGTTTGCTGTCACGGACGAACTTTGGTTTGCACTGAAAGTCTGAACTTTCTCTCCGTTCTTTTGAATAGTAAGAGTTCCGTTGTTTACGGTCGGAATTGTCGGCGTATTAGATAAATCGTTATAACTCCCACTTGTTGCAACTGTTGCTAAACCACTGACTAACGAAGCGGATAGTTTATTAGTGTCAGATATAATATCCTGTTTCTTGTTTACATCGTTAATACTTGCAACTTTTATATTATTTTGAATATACACATCGGCAGGGAACAAAGCGTTTTGTGAATAATCGTACCGATACAAAGAACCATATTGCGCCATATTTGACGGTGTTTGCCAACCAACACCACCGAATGCTTTCAAGCGACGAATTTGTAATCCGTGATACGAGGAGCCTTCACTAATATTTCCACCTGTACACCCAAAAGTAAACCTTAAATTTGCATACTGGTTATTTGTATTACCGTGTGTTGTAATTCCTGAGGTGTTGATAATATTCCAGCCTGACCAACCAGCTACAGGGATATTTTCCGCAAATGTCACCCAAGTATTAGCCTCCGCGTCTACATTTGCTTTAGTGCGCCCTTCGATGGTGACATAACACCCTGCTGAACCACTTGTCGACACGTCTATTGCAAATTTGTTTAATACGGAATAAACAGTATTTGTGGTTGTTAATGTAAGCCGTAATTTATCATTTGCGGTTGCATTATGTTCCGAGTTAGCCTTACCAATGGACAAACTGGTACCCACCGACGTTAAAGATAATTTTTGCACGTCAGTAGCACCATAATCTTGCCAAGTCCTACCATTGTCGCGTGAATATTCAACCTGCCATTTGGCTGCGGGTATAAAAGCAAACCTGTCAGCCCCAAGGTCGGAGATTAAGGCGGCGTCAAGAGGTCCATAATCAGCGGAAAAGTTTTTTCCACCCCATTGCAGAAAAGCCTCTTTCATCACGTCGGTAGCAACCATTGCGGTGCCGTTTTTTACATAAATCGGTTTGTCCGTTGCGCCTACGGTTGCGTTAGCTGTCGAAAGCTTAACGCGTTTATCCAATTCGCTTATGTCTGCCTTAGAAGATAAACCTTGATCAACATATTGCTTTGTCGTGATATCTAGACTCTCTGTGATGTCACTATAATTCTTCACGCGGTGTCACCTCCTTGGGCAATAAATGTGTAATTTTATTTTTAATATATATTTATTGTACATAGTTCTGATTAATTTGTCAACTTACTGTGACAGAAATTCGAAAATAGGTTCTTCTTGTGTATTAACCTTTTTTATATTGGAAAGAGGTAACCCCCGCATCGGCAAACAAAGCCGATGAATAAGTGCCCGTAGCTGCTCCACCCAAGGTGGTAAATTTAATTTCTGTCATGTGTACACCCTTTAATTTAAACCCGCGTAAAGTATTATTGTTCTTAACTGTTTGAATTTCTATATCCAAGTGCATCAACCCATAGGATTCTATATTACCATCAAAGTCCGTTTCTGGTCCTCCGGCAGTGTAATATGGTAAAGCGCCAATTAAAGTATCATTATCTGATGCAGGGGCGTAAATCATAGTTGGGACAGGGGGGTACAAGCCCAAATTAACCATAATTGTGTAATGAGTGTTAAAATCGAGCACTGTGTCAATAGGCGCGGTTATCCACTCACTGGTCGAGCCATTACCACCGCCACCAGATCCGCCACTTGAAATTACAATTTTGAATTTTTCGGTGGTTTTTGGCGCTGTAGCAAACACCAATTTAACCTTATTATTAGCTGTATACACATCAACACTAACCAATTCATCTACAGTATCTGCTCCAACTTGTTGACCATTCAAGAAAACCTGAACTAAAACATCTTTTCCCAAGGTGTGAGCAATATCAAAAACGGTCTTGACACCATCGCCTGTAATTTCGGTTACCTGACTATTTTGGGTATTGGTCGCAGCGGTCACTCGACCTTTTGCATCAACCGTCACGGTATTATACGTTCCTGCCGCAACCCCCGTGTTTGATAAAGTTACATTGATATCTTTGTTAGCGCTGCCATCAAAAGTTGTTGAACCTGTTGCATCCCCACTGAGAGATATTGTCCGTGCTGTTGTTAACTTATCTGCGGAATCCGCTTTGCCAACACTCGTCGTGCCATTTTTGATGTTTGTGATCTCCGTTGTATTAGCATTCGCTTTAGCAAGTGCCGACGAAGCATTAGAAGCCACCGTCGTATCAGGAACCAATGTCTTCCTTGTGTCATCCCACTTAACGAGTTGCCCATCTTGCAGCCCTGTGCGAGTTGCAAGCGTTTGGAGATCACTATTATTGACGTCAATGTCTCCACCGGCGGTGAGTTGAACGTCGCCAACTTTAGCATTACCCTCACCATCAATGACCAGCGCGCCGTAATCTGTCCCGTTATATTTGGGAACAATAATACCCGCAGGGGAAGTTAGCGTTGTAGTGTTGTCTTTGGCAACCTCAATAAGTTTATCTTTGACTGTCAGCGTGTTGCTATTTACCGTCGTGGTCGTACCATTAACGGTGACGTTCCCTCCAATGGTTAAGTCACCAGTTATTGTACCACCGGCCTTATCAAGTTTCTTATCGTCCTGCGTGTCTACATATGTTTTGGTGGCGTACCCTTTGTCTTTGAGAGCAACGGTCGCCGTCCCCCCAGAAGTACTTTCTGAAAAATCCTCTGGTTTAAATTGCAACGTACGCGCCGCCGAGCCGTCATATGTGATAGAATTTGTCCCATCGGAAATTGTGAGAGGATTTGCAACCTTGTTGGCTTTCCCTACCGCCGTAGTACCATTTTTAATATTGGTAATCTCTGTAGCGTTGGTTGTTGCTTTTGTGCTAGCCGCGTCGGCGGTTCCTTTAACTTCATTAATTGCCCCAACAACAGTTTTTGCCGTTGTGTTTAGCGCGTTATCTTGTTTTTTTTGATAAGCATCCAGTGCACTGGTTTCAACATAGTCCTTTTTCTCACCAGCCGTAACGCGACCTTTGGCATCAACAGTTACACTGTTATACGTATCAGCCGCGACACCACTATTGCTTAACCCTAGGGTGAATGAGGTTGCGGGTGTGCTGCTGCCACCGGTTAAGCCATCTGAAGTTTGAATAGTAACCTTAGCACTGTTGATAGCGTCCTGCTTGGCTGCTGCCAACTGTTTGGGTGTAACCGCCTTAGTTGTTTCTGTGCCAGTGGTGGCCTCTGTGTCAGTAGCCAGCTGCACAATACCTTTTTCGGTTGTAGAAGCACTGGGGATACGGATTTGGTGAGTGTGACTGTTTTCTGTAACACTGTTATCACCCAATGTGTTTCCGCTGGTGGCTCCAGACGTTGATGGAGTGCCTAACGTTAGAGTAACCGCGTTCCCACTCGTAGAGCTGGTTAAACCATTCCCGGCGACAATTGATTTAATTGCATCGGCCGAAATGCTTACCCATGCCGTACCGTTATAATATCTATATCCATTATCTGTGGTGTTGTAATAAATCTGACCAGCCTTCCCCGACGAGGGATCGCTAGCCAAGTTTTGAATTACAGCATTTTCCAGTTGGTTTTGTTGTAAATTTAATCCGTTAAACCATTTTTGACTCATAATACTCTCCTTTTTAGTTCAGATATGCTTTACCGCTGAAAGCTGCTGAAAAACTGATTGTTAATTTATTTGGATCAATATAGTTGACGTCTGCTCCACCAACTATGTCTCCCGCACTAGTAACTACACTCACACTAGGATATTTGTTCATATTGTGATTGACAGTCCACGTTGCGGCGGGGGTGCTTTGCAAATGTGTGTATGTGGGGGCGGTTTGAGTAATTTGATAATAATTATTGACCATAGTCCCCCCAGAATTATTGTTGCCAACATTCTCATCGGCCACTTGTTTACTCAAGGGTTGATTATCGGCATACGACGGTCCCAACTTAGCAATGATGAACGCATTAGCTAAATTGTTACCAATCTTGTATAGGATGCCATAATCACCCATTTTAAACTCATATTTTGAAGCATTCACGACATTTCTGACACGAGTGTGCTCATCGGGCACGATTGTGACGTCCAATGTATAGTCCTCATTAACACCGACTATCTTGCAATAGATAGTCTGATCAAGTGTGGATACCTTATCGTCAATCGTCCCCTTTAACACATCTAGAAAGTCATAACTTGTTCTGTTCATAAATTACCCCCTAGATTCGTGATGCAAATGGTAAATTGCGTACGTTTGATACTGTAATTGACATTGCTCCCGAATAGTCCAAACTACACGATACACCTTGTAACAAAAACCTCTCGTGGTCTAATCCAAAGAACTCATCTGTGATTTCGATCAAATTATTAACCGACAATAGAGGATTAAAACTGATGTTTGTACTTACTGACGACTTGAGAATCAATTGTTTTCTCAGCTCATATTTTGCCCTGTCGTCAGCCAAACTTTGCGATGTAATGTTACTATCGTTGACAACCGGTCCAGTTCTGTAACCAATTCGTTGATAACAAAGAGGTGAAGTAGGATCGTCATTTTCTGCAATTGCAGTATAAACTTTTCCATCTACTGTTGCCCCTATAACAACGACACGGTTGACAATGTTATTAACCTGTAATCCAAACGACAGCCCTGAAAAATCTCCATTGCTGTCAGTTAATTCACAGATAACAGGTTTGTCTATATCCAGCGTGGTTTCCTGTGTCGGTAATATTGTTAAATTACCATTAGAGTTATAAAACATTTCTGCTGATAACTGGTTAGCCAATTCCAGCAAAATACTACCGAGAGTCTCTCCCGCAGATTTGCTAATTTTAGCTTGAGTTTTCTTCCCTTTAAAACTTGAATGATAAATAATAGGGGCCGGATCCAAAGGGTATCCATTACCCTTTGAACCGAGCAAAATCCCTCTAATTGTATCTTCAATGTCTGTCCCTGTAGGAATCTCGTAACTGGTCTCAAGCGTACCAGGTTTCCCCTCGAAAATCGAAAACTTGTCACCAGCCTGTACGGCGACGGTTTGGGAGTCTGGATCTTCCGACGGCGTCAGTGACGAAGCCACATAAACACCGCTGCGTTTCCAGATAATGCTCCCGTCATCTTTTTCAATACCCAAATCGAGAGCGAATTTAGTTTCCGCCCATAGGGTGTTGACTGAGGGGGTATATTTTTTATCCGTATTATAGAGCGAAAACGACAACGAACGACGTTGACCATTTTGATATTGTTCACTATAAGACGAACCACTTAATAGAATATCTTCATCAGGAATTTGATAATCGACTGTTTCGTCGGGATGAAGAAGAAAAATTCTATATCGGGGGCGCAAAATCGGAGAGTTGATTAAATCGTTAAGCTCTGGGATACTCACGTTGGAATCTAAGTAAGTATCCCCGCTCATAACACTTAATGATAATACATCTCCGCTCGCTAAACCAATAGTTTTTATAATTCGAGCCATTTTGCACCTCCTAAAGAATTGAAGAAAAAATTTTAATTGCCGCCCGTAATAATCGTATCATCCAGTGAGGCAATTTGTGTCCAACTGAAATTGATTTTGTCGGGCTGATAACCGATGTTGTCGGTTGGTTTGTTTGAACCGTTGGTGATTTGCACAATGAAGGCTTGCCCTTTGCGGTCTTTGATTAATTTTGGATTTTTCGACGCCACAACTTTACGCCATTCTTGCAGCATCATAACCTTTTGGTTGGTAGTCAAATGAGATTTCCAAGGAAGTCTTTCCAGATAGCCTTGCGCATACGGAATCTTCTCCTCCTCGGTTAAACATCCCAAATTGATAATTTCGCTGCCCAAATAACAACTTACAGAACTGGAAATGTTATTCTGGCGACCGTGAGCAAATCTTGGGAACTGACCAAGCGTCTTTTGTTCTGTTTTAGAAATGTTCTGTGCTTGATCGCCTGATTCTACGTCATATTTGAACAACCAAACGTTAGTGGGGTTTGCTACATAAGCTTTTTTGATAGCTGGGCTAGCCGTATCTATTCGGACAGGCGTGAGCTCTGTTAAGCTCCAGCAATCCCAATCTACTTTTATTGGTTGTTCCAGTTTCTGGATTGCGGTTGGATTGCCTTCTGCAGAGTAAGCTATATATTGATATTCTCGTCCAGCGGTGACGTTGAAATCGTACACCGTTGTTTGAGTAGTGTCAATGGCCACCGGTGAATAGTACGTAATACCGTCGGCAACTTCTTTTTTGTAAATCGAATAAGAATTGCCTGGTGTACCAGAAGCTATTTTGTATACCCCATAATCGGTTTCTGCATGGAAGGTTCCATCTGTGATTATCAAATAACCAATTTCGCCCTTGTCGTTAAACAAATTGGTATAACTTGCAGGCTTTTCCAAACTCTCTTGAATAGGTTTGCCATCCCACTGTTTTTGATAAAAATAAGATACTCTTTGTTTGGTATCATATCCAATAGTATAAGTTTCTGTAGCTGCGTTGAATACGTCGTATGTCTCAGACTCTGCGGGGCGACCGGAGAACGAAATTTCACAATATCTGTTTAGTCCTTCTTTCATGATTGCCCCTCCTGTTTTTGTGTCTGTGTCACTTTGAGCGTAATGTAGGTCGAGTCGCCCCTTTTGAGATACCACGTCCCAGAATTGTTCTTGGGGTCGTCCTCATATGAGAGAGTACAAGTTTCCAACCCTGTGTACAGATCGTCAATATTTTTCATATAACAATCAATCTTGAGTGTTTTATTAGTTAATTGTGGATGACGTTTGACTTGTGCCATATGGGTATCAGTGTCTTTGTCCCAACCTTCTACCCAGAATTTGGTATCGTCCCATGTAGCGGGCTCTTGGGTTTGCACTACTCGAAATCCCGCCGGAGTCTCAATTTGTGTACGTTTTAGGTCTGTCCAGACGTTATATTGCCCTGGAGAGGCGACTGGCTGCGACTGTAAGCAGCATACGCCAATTTCTCGCGACGCTTTTGTGTTAATTAAGTCGTTGATGTGTGTATAACTTGTGAGTTCCTCACCCGTGTCTAGATCAAAAGGATGGGGATAATTGAGATATTCACGCTGCATGTTCTCTGTTTTAATTAAATCGCCAGTTTTCTCGTCAACCCAGGAATCGGGTTGTAAGTAAAACGCCTCTTGGTTAACTGTGACGGCCAATGGAAACACAGACAACCCGAGTCGTTCTTGTTGTACACTGTTGGTGGTTTTTATCACACAGTTAATGCGATTGCGATTAACATTAAAAAAATCAGACAACGCCACGGGAATAGGAGGTTTATAGCAAAGGCGACCACCAATGGCGAAGTGTGAGTACGACGCGGTTTTGTCACCATTACAAGACCATAGGCCAGCGTTCGTATTCTCGTTCATATACCCACCGCAGCAGAGAATGGCTCCCTTGCCTTCTGTGCCGCTTGTCCGCGCATAATCGCAAAAATAAGTGCCGTCACTTGTGTCAGTGTTAATGCCTTTGACCCATTTGTCGTACTGAATAAGAGAGCCTTCTGTGAGCGGACCAAAACTCTTTACATAAGAAGGATTTTCGGGACGTTTTCCGTAATACTGATAAGGCTCCGTCGTCTTCCCAGCACTATAAAACGAGGGGTCGGTGCAAACGTAAACTTTTTCGGACGAGAAAGATATGCCATCGCACCACTTGTTAATGTTGCCCCACGGGTTTTCGATACCACGGTATTTACAAAAGTGTTTGCCGTCGGTATTGCTTTCTGGCGAACCGGACGGAGTGGCAACGCTGTCCGTTGTGCCCGTGCTTATACCTGCGAAATTATCATTCGCATAACCGTACATAATTGACTGACTGTTTGTAGTTGCCATTTCTACGAGCCACAATTCTTTAATAATCAAGTCAATTAAAAGGTCGTACTGTTGATAACCTTCGCCATTCGCTTTACACCCATTGCGGAAGTCGTCCATTGTGATTTGTACAAGTGGTTCTTGTTCTGATTTCGAATAAACCCTTGACGACGAGCCACTGCCTTCGTATTTGCCGACCATAACATAATCGATTTCACGATCCCCAACCTTGAATAATGTATCGAAGCCATCGTGTTTCGTTCCCGAAAGTTGATGTTTATATGTACTACCCTCAATATTTGCCGTGATTTTCGAATAAAACTTTGGAATTTTAATAAATACATTTCCAAAGGCATCTGTTACTTCTTCAATATCACTCCATGGATAACAACCATCAAAATCACTGGTGATTTCTGAGGTGCCAACAGTAATGGTCAATCCGACAGCATCATCTGTCCGTACAAGTGCGTTTGGATCTTGAGAACCAACGAGGTCTACACCGTAAATTTTTGTTATATCTCCTTTCATGCCTTATCGCCCCCTTGTGATGTTAAAAAGTTTTCTGGTAACGCCAATGAAATGCGTAATTTATCTGTATTGCCAAAACGGTCACCGATATCAACCACATATGTGAAGATGTCGCCACAGAAGTTGGCATCCAACTCCACCTGTGTGTGGAATTCTATATTACCTTCCTTATTGGCAACCATTTTACTGGGATTTTGTGTAATGTTGTCAATTTGGTTAGTTTGATATTTAAAGAATCGCTTAAGTTGTGCTCCTTCTAAGGGAAGTGCCATTTTTGAGGTAGCCTTCCATGAGGGCGTTGTTACAGAATTCCCTGCTGTATCGTTACCCGTATCCACCCCTTGTAATCCAACATATGATGGTACCTCTTTATATGTTACTACACCATCAGAAACACCAAGTTTGATTGCTTTATTGTCTTCATCTTTGGATAAAGCGGGATAACCATAATCTTGAATACCCAATTTAACCGAATGTGTCTTACAATCAAACTCTCCTGAAAACTGTGCTATCAGTTCGGTGGGATTAATCGTAACCTCAATCTTAATACCCATTAACAACACGTTGCCAAGTTCATCTTCTACAATTAATACAATATAGTAGACATTGGGTATCGCCTCATATTTCGCAACCGCAGCAGGCGTAGGTCCATCTAATCCATAAAAGGTCGTCCTAATGGCACCATCATATTGCTTGCCAGTATCTTGAATGATATTACCATATGCGTCAACCAATAGCCAACGATATGAAGTCCAAGATTTATTTTGTGCTTGTAAATATTGACCGCCAACTTCGATATAACGGCGATCAACTTTTTGTGAACACAAAATCGGCACTGTTAAAATTTCCCCACCGGATTCTAATAGAAACTCGTGCCCATGCTCGTTTACGACCGCTAGATTTTCTAAAACCCAAGGTACGAGACGCGGCGAATCATAAGCATAAAACGGCGTTTCGTCACTTGATTTAAAGTTAGTGCGAATTTCATATTTTAATGGATTAATTGAGGGGTAGGGCTCTTTTGATGCTGGTGAGTCTGGTATATAAGTGACAGCCCAATTGGTCGTATCAACTTCTGTCGCTTTGATAACCGTGCCATCGGAAACGTATAATCTGGCCCCCGCTTGTAGTCCAACAAACGGAGAAACATAGACTGTGCCTACGTCGTTTATAACACTATTTTTGAAAATTTCACCATGGAACTTATCGTCTGCATCAGGGTAGATCTCCAAAGGCTCTTCTTCTGTAAATGTAATCGGGGCATCCAGAGATAAAATATTATTGTCGCCGGTTGCCTCCGCTTTGGAAACAATGTTTTGATTTATAAACGAACCATCTTTGACGAAAAATACTTTACCAATATACGAAGAAACCTTACGATAGGCGTAAGCCATCAAAAATGTAAACTTGGGTATATTCTTTCCGTCAGATCCTTGCGATGTGGTGAAATTAATCGTGAAATACCCCGTCAACGGATTGGTCGATGAGTCTTTTTCATTCCAAATCAGCACCGACTGGCCACCATAATCTGCTGTATAACTATCTTGTTTCTCGTCATGTTTGTAGTTGCACAGTGGCGTTGTATTAAGTGCTTTACACTTGTTGTTAAACGTATCGATATCATCTTTACCCGTAACCTCGTAAGAATAATTCCCTGTAGTATATGTAGCTCCGCATTGCTGTAAGTCAAAATTGATTGATTGATCGACAGAATTCTGTGAGGTCATGTGTTCTGGATCGTTGGAATACTTATATACCGCGAAGTGTGTGGCTGGATTTATTCCATATAGGTCATCATTGCCAAAACCGCGCGAATCACCCGAAATTGGATAAATATGCCCTAGGCTCTGACTGTATGATTCTATATAAGTGCGAGTACCAACCTGGGCAGATGGCGTAAGAAGAAGTTGATATTGATCGTTCTCCCCGTTGGCATAGTGGGAGTAATAGACATTGACACCATCGGTCCAAACATTTCTCCCATTAAAATCGGTGAATCCGTTCCAAGTTTTATTCGACCAAATCCCGTTTGCCTTATCTATCAGTTGGTGATGCTGGGTAGCCAAAGGTGTGACATACGAGTAATATATATTCGTGCCATCAGTCCAAATATCTTGTCCGAAAAACCTAGTTGTTACCCCGCCCCAAGTTTTTTTGTTCCAAGTGGACGTTGTCTTATCCAGTTGATATTGTTGAAAATCATTGGAGTAATATATATTCTTACCATCTGTCCAAATATACTCTCCAGACAGTGGGATAAAACCCTCATCATCCCATGTTTGAGATTTCCAAGTGTTATTCTCGCCCAAATAATATTGTTGGTTGGTGTTGAGTGAATAATAAATCTTTTCTCCGTCGGTCCAAACGTATCGACCCTGAAAACTTTTCAGTGGTTCGTCCCACGTTATCTCTTCCCATTCAGAATTATTTGGGTTAAGCCGATATTGAGACTGGTAATCAGAATAATATATCTTGTTACCATCAGTCCAAATGTCGGTGCTATCAAACGACGTCAGTTTGTTACCCCAGTTTTTTGTGCGCCAAGTGGATGTGCTTTTGTCTAATTGATATTGTTGTTCGAAATGGGAGTAATATATGTTTTTTCCATCAGTCCAAACATAGCTTCCATCAAACTGTGTTAATACGCCCCAATCTTTGTTTGCCCACGTGTTCCCAGGCACTTCTCTTAACAGCTGCAACCATTGTTTAGCATAAATCTTATCACTTATTGGACCTTGAATCCTATCTTCAGTTGAGCCCAAAATTGTTCCACTGGTCAACAGTGTATCAAACTCGGAATCAGCCATTTCATCGTAACTAATAGTGTGAAGTGCGGGCTCTTTTGGATCGATAATTTCCGATTCAGTACGTGCGCCTTTGGAACCAGAGTACAGGGTTATTTGCCATTTATATGTCTTGCCTTGGTTAGACAAAGATAGCGAGTGCCCGTTACAGTCTACCCATACCCCATCTGTGGACTGGATTAGTGCTCCCCCATTATATTGGAAAATACTTCCAGCGTATGTGTCTCCACTTTTCACGTAAATAATATCATCTGTCCCGAGTTGGCCGTCAGTGGACAATCCTGAGGCGGGCAGGCTCAACGGTATTGTGTAAATTAAGTTATCTGCTACAACCGTATCCCCTACAAATATGAGAGACCCGTCAATCACCATTGGTTCGTAGGTTTGAGCATCTTTTTCTTTTACACAAAGTTGGCCATTGTCACCTATTTTGAACTTGCGTCCTTCCGTTACTAATGGTTCTGACTGATAATAATCCACATACTTTGTGGCCTTAAAATAAATAGCATTATAGGATGTGGTAATTTTTGGTTTAAAATGTTGAATAAATGGAATACGCAATTCGCTTCCATTTAAGCCATCTATATTTGTTACAATTGGTAACTCACTCACGGGACTAAGCTTATTTTTATTATCCTTGTGTGGAAATACCAGTGTATTGTTTTCGTCGTAAACCTCAATCTTGTAACCCGTGATTGCAATATTCGACGTGTCGATTTGGCAAGTAAAATATTTTTCGCCATCCGGGATGGTTAAATCCACGGGTTCAAGATAAGGGTAACAATAAGTAGGTTTATAAACTGCCATTTGTTCCTCCTTCAATTACCGAGGAATCCTCGGCTGTTTTACCTTTTTTACTTTGAAATTTTTTGCACTCGGTTGGGCAAAATGAGATGCAATTCTTAATGCGGTCGCTTTCAGTTGCGGCACACAAATAAAAATTCCCATCGGGAATTAAAAATTTACATTTTTTATTAAATCGATTTGTGTCTGGCATATCATTGCCTCCCGAATAAAAGTATTGTTTTATTTGTCGTCTGGGGGCTAATTAACTTAGCCACCCAGACATTAAAAATGAATTAAGTTGTGTTTACGTTGGTTGAGAGGGTTTATAACAAAGACGGCCACCGGTGCTAATGCTCGAGTGCGACGCAGGATTTCCACTATTCCAGCACCACAAGCCCGCGCTTGTACGGCTACTGAAACTTCCACCACTCAAGAGAATGCTTCCGTCTATTTCAGCAAAGTCGCAATAATAAGCTCCTTGTGCTGTGTTAACAGTGGTCACATATTGAATAAGAGAACCTTCTTTAAGCGGTTCTACCGTTTTTGCATATCCGTCACTTGACGCTCTTGTTCCGTAAAGCACATAGGGTTCTGTTATATTTCCCGATTGATAGGCGCTCGGCTCTGTACATATATATACCGATGAACCGCTGAATGATATACCATCGCACCGTTTATAGATATTACCCCACGGGTTTTCTATTCCCCTATATTTGCAAGCGTGGTTACCATCTGTATTACTCACGGGCGATCCAGAAGGGGTAGAAATATCGTCTGTGTCGCCCGAGAATGCTGATGAATGATGACCGTTTGTATACCCACACATAATTGATTGACAATCCGTTGTTTTCATTTCAATAAGCCACAGTTCTTTAATAATTAAGTCAATCAAAAAGTCATATTGCTGATAACCTATGCCATTTGCTTTGCACCCGTTGCGGAAATCATCCATTGTGATTTCCACAAGTAGTTTCCGTCCAGATTTTGAGTACACTCTCTCGCTTGAGCCGCTTCCTTCGTACTTGCCGACCATTACATAATCAATCTCTTTTGTGCCGACTTTGAACAAGGTATCAAAGCCCTCGTGTTTCGTTCCCGAAAGTTGATGTTTGTAAGTTCCGTCCGCATTTTTCGTGATTTTACTGTAAAACTTCGGTATTTTGATAAACACGTTCCCAGCATCGTCCGTGACTTCTTCGATTGAATTCCAGGGGTAGTAACTATCAAAATCACTTGTGATTTCCGAAGTACCGACTGTTACATTGAGCCCTATTGCGTCATCTGTACGCACGAGAGCGTTGGGATCTTCAGAACCAACAAGATCTACACCGTAAATACGGTCCAGTCGGCCTTTATTCAGGTCTTTATCAAATGTGGTTTTAATACCGCGCAATTTTATATCACCGGTTGATGAATTACGTATAATCGAAACTTGTAATACAACTTTCCAAGATTTTGCTGTCTTGGTTGTATTTTTAAAAATATGATTTGCCCCCATTTTAACCGCCGTGGTCATATCTTCCCAAGTTGGTTGTTCATCATTACCGTTGTTGCATACCAACACTTCTAAATCTGCACCAAAAGGTTTGGTATAATCCAATTCCGCGTTGATAGCTGTAGGTTGTACTGTTGTAGATGGGCACGCAGTATATTTTAGTTGTAGAGCCGACTTTTTGACAAAATGCTTTATTTGTGTAACTGTTTTGTCATCTTTGGTGGCGGTAATTTGAATAAAATTGTCACCATCTGGAATAGTAGTCCACAATTCGTTAGTTACTGTGAACGTTTGTTCTTCATCGCCAGTAGTGGTATAACTGCGAACTTGTGTTTGGTTTAATGTTTCAACCACGGCAACGTTTGTTTCAACAAGTATCTTGTATTTGTAACTAAAAGGAGCCACAAACGTACCTAGTGGTTCATTATTACCTGAAATTGCGAAAGACGGAATTTGATAAACCCCATCGCCGTCTGGTTGATCAGACACAAGAGTGTCGGAACTCAAATTACACAGCGGACGAACTCCGCCCCACCCCCCGTATGCGTCAGTGGTTGTTCTGGAACCACCGTCATCAACAATGTAGACCGTCGCTGAGTTCGATGATTTGGGCGTTCTTGTCCAATATTGAGACTCTGAGTCTGCCGTAATGTTTGGGGACCCCTGGTTGTTATTGTCTTGTGCACAATAATCGGAAATGTATGCTCTTCGGACCGCATCTGTATTTGCCTGAAAATATTGTAACAGCGAGCCTTCCATAATCGAGTTTTCGGCTTGATTAAAGAGTTCTGCTAACGACGGCAAAAATACTTTCCTTGTAAGTGTGTCATAACCGCCCCCGTCCGTTACGGTGTTGCGTGCGACCTTGATTGTCGTGTCTTGCATTGCCGCAATAAACCGTGCGTCAAACCCCGTCAAAAACCCCATATCGGAATTGTAGGGGTTGCGCACCACAACTTTTGTGCTGTTCGGGGACTGGTCTGTGTCGTGCTGAGGTGAATACCATTGTCCCGCAGAAGCCGTAGAGTTCAACCATTGGTCTATGTTTGACACAGAATATCTGTTGTTACCATACTGCCGTCTATTTGAATCTGTATTTTGAGATTCTTTAGCATCGAACGCTCGCAAGAGTATAACCTTATCCGTAATAAGCGTCGTTGAATTTGCGGGATACCCATCATGGTTTTGATCACACTTGAGGAATACAATGTCTCCCATCACAGAGTGTGGTACTTTTATTTTCGCCCCGATGGGCAGACTTCCTAATGTTGCCATTCTTGATTCCTCCTGTCTAAGTTTTTATACACAATATACATACTTACCCTCCGCGTCGTATTGCCCTGCTTCCAATACACAATCGGTTAAATCCTCAAATGTTTTATATCGTTTTGTGCCTTGTAATGTTTCGGTAACCAACTGAGTAATATAACCGCTGTCGTTCTCCAATTCGCTAACCTTGGTTGGCATAGTTGGCATATAACTATTAACAATTGTGAATTGACCACTTCGATTAGTGCGCAAAGCTTTGTACGAATAATCAATCGACTCGGTAGGCTTAGTCAAGGCTTTAATCTTAAGTGTGTCACTGCTTAAACTCAACGCTGACAATGCTACTGGCGTATTCACGTTCAAGATGATATCAGTGTCGTAATAAATAGAATAATCCGAAATAGTATAAGTATAATACCCACTTTCTTCAACCCATTTGTCGACCTGTAGAGTACCGCTTGTCGGCGAAGAAGAATATTGAGCAAATGCTGTGTTACCGCTTGATGATATACCAATCGTAACCGTCCCGTCTTCCGCCTTATCAAGAGATATTGGAGAACTATAATCCAAATTCTGGGCCGTTAAGTACTTGGCATCGTTTTGGAATGCACTAATCTTTTGTGGCATATAAGAATTGAACAGTCGCAACAACCCTTCTTCTTCCGTGTCAAGGATCTCCATACTAAACGGAATGTCTGCCACCTTAGCACGCTTGAACTGAACATACCCCTCTTGTCTGTCAATGATTTGAATATTTTCACTGTCGTTCAAATATACTTTAATTGCAGATTCAAGTTTAATATTCTCGTTTAAATATGTGTAGGTTACGGGCGCCATCCCAGCAGTAGTCAAAGAAAAAAGCTTTGAGAACACATATTTGGGATCACTCCCCGAACTTTGATCTCCGCCGAATACAATTATCGTCCCAGCCGGTGCAAGCTCAGGTATGTTTGAGGTAAATACATAAGCCATAAAAGCCATTGGGAAGGCCTGCGCCTCCTCTGCTGTAGCTGGTTCATAAATATACATATGAAGCATTGCGCCAGGGGCGACTTCTTCGGCGCCCATATACGGCATCAGCAAAGTTTTGCGTATATCAGGGTTATCTGTTTTTGTGCACAAAACATCTATGGTAATAGAGGTTCCTGTTAAATCCGAAGGGAACGTATATCCGTAAAAATTAACTGCCGACATTCCTGCAAGCTCCGAAGAGGGTGTTAATGTGCTACATTTTAACCAATCAATACCGCTGGCCGTATCCGCGCTAAGCACAAGCACAATATCCCCAGCTGTATACGTATCGTAATTTGATTTGTATACATATAATGTAGCCAACGTAGTATTACTTTCTTGGTAAAGATATTTAAAATACGTATCAGTTGTTTCACTAAACAGCACCCGAAGAGGAGCGTTGGTGTTTGGGTCGGTAGAGGAGATTACGTTCACAACCAAAGATTGCCCGTCAAAAGCCCAATACCCAATATTTTTCAACTCGTCCGCCGTTGCGTGACCAATTAACAAGGTGTTTTCTTTCGTCTTGTCGATGGTGTGTTGCACAGTGTCATCAAATGTTACCAACACAATTTCTGCCGTAGGTAAGATTTCTCCCTCAACGTGAATTTCATCCGTTGTCCATTTGTCTATCGCCAGAGTGTCTTTGATTGCGGTATAGTTTACCCCCTTGCCAGACATTCCGCCACCAACAGAGTTCAGCAATTCAATATAGTGATACTGTGTAATTCCCAAATCAGCAAACGTGGACTCACTGTAAGCCAAGTTCGCCGCGCCGGGATTAGCATTAGAAACCAGGTTAGTCGATTTGAGCCCAGTTAGCTTCCCATCTTTCACCGTGATGGTTGCAGACTTCAGTTCATATGTGGATGCACCATCTGTTCCCTGCTGGGCGCCACCAACAACGTTGGCGTCAATAGCATCCAAAGCTGCGCTCATTGTAAAGATTGCCGTCAATGGGTAAGGTGTCGTGTCAAGTTTGACGACATAAGTCTTTCCGTTTTCTAAAGCCGTAGTGATAGGCACCGTTGTCCAATCCGTAGGCTCTGGTGTAATATTGCCAAGATCGATAAGACCACTGGGTTTCGGCTCTTTAACCTCGCCATTGATTTTGATTTGAGTGATTGTACCAATATTATCGGTAAAACCACTATCGTTCTCCAGCTCACTAACCTTAGTTGGTATCGTCGGAGTGTTAATCAAATCATTATAATCGCCATTGAAGTTGCTCACGCCGGCTCCAATGTTTTGACGCACTTGCGCTTGTTGACCTTCTGTAAGAGTTTGTTTTTCAACCGAGATAAAATTACTCGTGTCTGGAATGTAGTGGTTGATTACCGTTAACTGTCCTTGTTGATCCGTATGTGTAGCTTTGTACCTATAAGAAATATTATGTGTCGGTATCTCATCACAAGCTAATATGATTTTCCCAGCCTCAACGCCAAAAGAAGTAATTTTACACGGATCTGAAATTTCAAACAAAACATCACTATCGTGTAACACATTTGGGTCCTCGATTGTGTACGTGTTGTGTAATCTCGTATCCCAATAATATATACCCGGCTTGCGCCAATCTAATGAATGGAACGCTTCAAAAAGGCTTGAAACGCCTATCTGGGTTTCGGTAATAAAAACACCCCCACCATATGCAATGGTTGAATTGGTAGACCAAATTCTTTGAGGATAAGTCCAATGCTCTCCGTCTGTTGAAGTAGTAGCATAAAACTCAGTGATAGCCACGAAAAATCCATTACCTCCAGTTATGCTCAACCACCCTCCATTATCAAACTGAGATTGACCGTCTGGCATAGCCATTTCAGTCCATGTGATACCATCTGTAGATACATAACCAGCACGAGTTTTAGTATTTTCATCCAACAAGCTGTCTGGTATAATAACAAACTTGCCATTCTCATATGCCATATCATTAAAATTGATTGAGGACACGGGGAATGTGGATGCGGACCAATTTTCTCCGTCTGTGGAATAATCTATGCGGTCTGGTGTGTTGACCCCAACAAATACTCCATTACCATATATAATAGAATCATAACCTGGGGATGATGTTTGACCCTCGGTCCAGATTTCTCCATCAGTTGAATAATATACCCTATATGGAACGGTAGTGGATTGATATTCGGTAGCTAAAACATACTTTCCATTACCGTAGCATAGAGTTTTAGAAGTGGCTTTAGGGATGTTCGTAAAGTTTTCAAAATCGTGCCACGATATTCCATCTGTTGAATAAGAACCTCGTGTGCTACTGTTTGATGTGTAGGTAGCGATAAACCTGGTGCCATCGTGTATAATGTTAGTATATTTATGTGATGGGGCATCAGACAAGTACCAAGCAATGCCATCATACGAATACAACAAGACGTTCTTTCCTTGTATTACACCAGTGGCCACAAACTTATCTTTTCCCCACGCGAATATTGTCTCTAGACCTATGATTTCGGAATTCAACCTAACACTGTTCCATTCTCTACATATAGAATGTCCCCATTGTGCGCTTTTGAGTTCACCTACTTGAATGGTCGTAGCGCTTTGCGGCAAGGCTGTTGGGGCCATTTGTACAGCCGTGGGTACTTCTTCATCTAATAAGCCTGGAAATCTTCCTTGAATGGTGGAAACATAGCCTGACCCTGGCGTTTTTAGAGCAACAACGGCATAAGACACGTGACCTGTTACTTGAGTTGGTGGATTCTGAGGGTCGACACTAAGCACAAGCTTCAAGTCTTTGGTATTATTAGGATCGGCGGTTAGGGTGGCAAATAGTTCTTGCTCTGCCTGTACATAGACAACAATATCACTATTTGGTGAAATTGCACGAGGTAAACTACAGCTCTCAGCAGCTGGATATAGCCCAACCAGTGTAACACTTTGAGCTCCCTCGGGGACTCTTATTGAACAGTTGAGTTGTTTTGGGGCCAAACTCCCCCTGGTTTCACCAGATGTAGTAAAAGCCGCATAAAAATCTGTCTCTAGAGTGGTATCGATAAATACCAGGCTGGTTTTTATATTGGTTGAATCAGAAGTATCTGTAGTTTTAGAGAAAGACACGAAAGAGTGTCGGATATTGTCAATATCAACCACAAGTAGATATTTCGGTGCTAATAGGTTCCATCCAGAGACCTCGGATAAATCCCTCACAATAGAGAACCCGTTCTCTAGTTCCGCATCTGTCTCCCAATTGGTAGTGTTTAACGCAGATGAATTTTTAGGAATCCAGCTTCCTGTTGAGGGGTTTAACACATACGATTGCCCACTGGGGTTGCAATAAGTTGACTCACCGTCTGTCCAAATGTCGGTTGCGGAAAAATATTCAATTCCATCCCATTTTTTGGGTTCCCAACGATTATTATTTTTATTTAAAACATAATGTGTATCAATATAAGAATAATATACATCTCTCCCATCGGTCCAAATCCGGTTACCCGCAACTGGCATAAACCCTTCCCAAATTTTTTGTGTCCAGGTGGAGGTGGCGGCGTTTAATATCCAAGTACCATTAGAATCGGAATAATAAGTATCAGAACCATCTGTCCAAATACCGGTGCCGTCAAACTCCGTTAATCCTTCCCAAGTTTTAGGTGCCCATGTGTCAGTAAATTGACCATTAGCATCTTTTGTCAGATAGTGGCTGTTGGCGAAATATATTTCACCATTTGCATGCCAAATCTGAGCACCAGACCAAGGCGTGAAACCCTTCCATGTTTTCGTCTTCCAGATCATATCGGTTTTGTCCAACACCTCGTTATACACGGTTTGACTATTTTCTGGAACGTAACTTAAATAGGTGTTTGTGCCATCAGTCCACACATCATGCGCATACCAGTCTGGTCGATAGTTGAGCCTACTTGTAACAAACCAAGAAAATGTACGTTTGTCAAGTGTAAATTCATACCCGACATTATATCCCTTGGCTAAAAAATACACATTTTCACCATCTGTCCACACATTTTGAGCAGGAGGAAAATAAGAATATTGCGTGGCATTAAATAGATTCAACTTACCACAAAAAGTTGAGGTTAAATTCAGGGGACTTGGCCAAGCAAAGTCTTCCTCAGCAACAACCAAATCAACTAGATCTCCACAGTCGACTTTCCCATCGGCATCTGGGGTAAAGGTGTCGTTGTTAATTTGAATTTGCGTAACCGTACCTTTATTGGTAGTGTATCCCGCATCGTTTTCTAATTCGCTCACCTTTGTGGGCAATTGCTCTGTCCCCGCAGCGCCGATATTAGCTCTCGCTTGTGCCTGTTGGTCGCCTTTAAGGTTTTGTGTTTTTGAATACAACACCGCTTCAGCGTCAGAGATGGCGCCTATATTTTGCCTTGCTTGTTCTTTTTCTTTGTCATTAAGAGCTTGTTCAGTATACAATACCGCATCAGTGACTTGTGATTGTCCACCATTCTTAATCTGGTTGAGCAATGCTTGAACTTCTTGCCCCGTTTGGGTTAATTTATAACTCATGTTTCACTCCTTCGGGACTAAGCCCCCTAAAGTATTTTGGAAGAGACGTTTTTTCGAGAACGTCGCTAAAAACTCGTTATCAACCTTCAAATAAAATGAAGATTTTATTATTTCAACGCAGAATCCCCTAATAAATGGGGAATCTGCGTGAAATAAGTTAAAATACATTAAGAATGTCTTGTGAGATTACGTGCAGCTTGAAGTTGTCGCACAAAGTCATCCATATCAAACCCAGGTTGAGCAACCATATGAACATCCAGATGTTCAACATTAAACGATTCGTCGGTTCCGAACCCTGTTGTGTGACTGAACTTGCCATTGATGTCCACAAGTTGTTTAATCAGGTTAGGAGCAACCTCGCCCAGTTGCCATACGTTGCGCGTAAGGTCGGCGGGAACAACTCCAGACTTCGACGGAAGAGCCGTCAAAGTACCTTGGGGAGTAATGATGCCTTCAAGACCATATTGAGGATCGTCATTGACGAGAGAGAGGCCACCGGCGGTAGATAGAGTACCATCGGCGTGTGCCCCAAAGCCTTCTAATGCTAACCATTTTTTAGTGCGATCGAGATCGTAACCTTTGTTAAAACCGCCCTCTAGAGTAGGGAACGAAACGGGCGCGCTATCATCAACACCTTGGGTCTGCGCATAATCCTTTTCGTTTAAAGAGGCTTTGTACATGCCATTCCCAGAATTCCAAAAAAGTTGATCTTTGCCCTTAAGTTCAACAAAAAATAGCCCAGCATATTTAGGGTCGTCCAACCCTTTGTTTTCCGAAATGCCAAACGCTTGATCTACACGAGCCCATTTTCCACCGTTTAATAAAACGTACGTGTCTTTGGGTTTGGCTTTTTTCCACCCTGCATCGGTAGTTTGACTCGGTTGCCAAGTCGCATAAATATTTTTCCGCCCATCCCAGTCAAAATATGCTCCTCGAACAGGCGCCAATTTCACTTCTTCACGATTTAGCATTGCGTCGAGTTTGTCTACTGCAGTCCCTTTATCATCCGTTGTAAGCCCCAGTTCTTTTGCCAATTCTTCTTTTGAACCGCCAGCTTCCAAATACTCATCAGCACTTTTTTTAAACTCTGATAGTTTATTATTGTACTTATTAACTTGCTCAACGGCGCCCACTGTATAATCTTGTCGCGATGTTGGTGCTTCAGTGATGCCTGCTTCAAAAGCTCCCTTGGCAGCACCCAAGGCTTCAATGCGTTTGTCCGAGATATTTTTTAAATAATCCTCTGTCTTCTTGCCGTCGGAGCCTGTTTGAGTTGTATCAAGGTTTAGTCGTTGAATTTTAGTATAAGCCTCAGCAAAATAATGTAATGCCTGTGCCTGTCCTGTGTTACTAATACCTATTTCTTTTTGCCAACTTTCATAAACCTTTTTTAATCCCTCAAGCTCTTGTGTACTGGCAATGTCCCCAAGGTATTCACGCTGCGCCTGCAGTTCATCAATTTGGGTTTGTAATTCGTTAATTTTTTTCTCATTATCCAAATCTTCCAACTCTTTTTGAGCATCTGCAATTGCGGCAGTGTCTGCCTCGTAAACCCAACCAACGCCTTCTCTCCACACTTTCTTCTTTTCGTTTTGAGCGTTCTCAAGTTTAATTTTAGCCTCAATGAGTTTGTTTTCATATTCCCGTTGACTGTTGATTTGCTCTAATGCAGATTTTTGTTCTTCTAGTGCGTTAATTTGTTTTTCATAAGATTTGTCCAAATACTTATTGACACTTTCAAGTTTCTTAGCATTATCTAGCTGTTCGGCTAAAGCTGTAGCTATAGCCTCATGCTTCTTCATACCTTCTGTAATCTTGTTTTTTACGGCATTTAAAACAGCCTCGTTCTCGTCACCGGCGTTGAGCAGGAGTTCGATTCGCTGAAGCATTTGTTCAGGAGTGCTCAGTTCGCCAAAATACCTTTTGTCAGTAAATAAGCCTTTATAGTCACCATTTTGGTAACTCTCGAGAAAATCTCTTACATAAATCTCGGCATTTTTTTCGTTTTTTGCCCAATCGTTTAAAGAGTTTCTTATATGCAACTCTTTCACACCCGCCGTTATTTGGTTAATGTGGTCGACAATCTTACTAGGATCTGAAATGAAATCAACATATTCGGGATAATTAGAAATAATTTTTTCCTGAGCATCTAAGTCTAAATACCCCGTTTCGTAATAACTGTCTAGAATGCTGTACAACCCATTGAGCATTTCGCGTAACTGAGAAGAGGATTTAACCAAATCAGATAATTTAAGCGCCCCCAGTTGCTTCGACATCTCTTCAAGACGCGTCGTTGAAACCCCCAAAGCCGACGCGAAAGATTCTATCACGTTGGCGTTTTTGTCCTTATCTTGTAAAGCCTCAGAAAGCGTCAAAACAGAACCTTGCAGTAACTCCTGCATCCTGTCGGATTTACGCAATTGATCGGTAATATACTTCGCAGCCTCTTCTGTCACATTTCCTTTCGAGTCATAAAGAGCAAACGACTTGGGCGTAAGTTCCAATTTTTCAAATTGTGCGGCAACTTGTTTGATTGCGTCATCAAGATTTGTTTGAGACAATTGACGAAGTGACATTTGCTCCAGACCAGATGTAATAAACGCTTGTTTAATATACTCTTTGTCTAATGCCCGCCAATAAACTCTCTTCTCATCATATGACATATCCGACACTGCCTTGGACTCTTGCGTTGTTTGTACTTTGGCCATACTTTGGGCTAAGTCAAACACCTCTTGTGCCTTTTGACGAGTTTTCTCATCAGCAGCGGTTAATAGCTCACGAATATCTTCTATAGTTTGAAAATCCTCACCCAATCCAAGTTGGGTAGCAGCTTGTTTAAGATAATCGTCGAAACTTAAACCACTTGTAGCCATCTGCTCATCAATAGAGTCAACTCGCTCTTTAATAGCTAAAATGGCCTCTGAAGTTAAATACTCTTTTTCGGTATAATCATGCACTTCATCAAATGTATGGTTTAATGAATTTAAAGCATCCAATTGTTTCTGAGCTGCTTCTGCACGTTGTTTACGTTCGTTTTCTTCTTTGTCAACCAATTTAGCAAAAACCGGTCCCAATATTGAACCCAAAGTGGAACCTATAGCCGCACCCATTGGACCAAATAATGCACCAACACCTGTCAAAGCACCAGCTGTAATTCCAGCAGTCGCTTTCGCCCCTGCAGAACCCTCTTGACTAAACCCTGTGGTTAATGCAGAGGTGACACCGGCGCCAACCGCACCTGCTACGTTCCCTGTAATTTGCTGGCCTAAAAGTGCTTTGGCTTGTTGTCGATCTTCTTTTGCTATTTGTTTATATTTTTGTTTAATATTGCTCGCGTCAACAGTGGTTATGCGACCGCTTTGTAAATCTTTACGAATTTTTGCCCTATTAAGGCGTCTAAACCTAGAACCTTTAGCATATTCATCTACACTAGACCACTCGCCGGCCTCAGTATATACCAGACGTCTGGGATCTACCACAGACGTCTTCGATTGTACCGGAGAAGAGGTTGTAGACTGAACCGGTGAGCCATTTATGGCACCCGTAAAACCACGTACTGCTGTAGACGCATCATTCAACACATTAGTAAACGACGAAAGCGCAGTCTTGGGTGATGTTTTCCCCAGTAACCTGTCAACATAAGTTTGATTACTGCCCTCTTTCTTTTCGTAAAACTCCTGTTGCCACTCTTGTCTTCTCAAGGCTTCTTGTTGTGTTTTTTGTGCAAAAAATCCGAGAGAAGCTGCGGGAGTTGTTTTACGTTGGCTTAAACTATATTTGATTTGTTCTGTTAGTTTAAACGAATTTCGCGCCCACAGCATAGAAGCAAGCGCGTTAAACCCAGGAACAACCATTTTAATCAAAATATTAGCCAACTTGGTAAAGGCAATAAGTAATCCACTGTCTTGTATTGATTTTGCCAAACTTTGTAGTGACGTCTGTAAATCGGCCTTTGCTGCCATTAACGTCTGTTGGTAAGCAGCATATTTTGTGTCGGCGGTGCCCCTTGATAAAGACGACACATCTTCCAACTCGTCAGCCCTATCTTTGTTTTCCATTAAAACCAAGAAAGATTCACGTTGACGAACACCAGCCATAGCAGTAGCAATCGCGTTTTTAGTAACAGAATCGTATTTTTGCCACTTTTCACTCAGTTCATCAATTACGTCTCCGAAATCTCTAAATTCTTGTGCATTTTCGCGAATGCGTATTCCTACTTTGCCTAAAACTTTTTCAATATCGTTAACATTTTCTAAATCAGCATCGGAACTTTCTATACCCGTCATATTTGTGAAAGTCCCTGCTTTAACATTACCATAACGCGCTAAAACCGTGCGCAAAGCCATACCCATAGAGGAAGGGTCTCGTTGGGTAACTTCAATCATGGTTGACAAGTAACCGATCGTCTTATCAATAGATAGCCCCGCTAGTTGAGCAGTTGTCGCAACGTTTTGCATTGCCGCAGCAATACCACCAGCGCTAACAGCCGCTTCCATATCGACAGCGGTTAACTTGTCAACAATATTAACTGCGTCGGCAGCCTCTAATTTGAAGCCCTTAATCATAGACGTCAAATAAGTTGTGGCTTGACCGGCCTCAATCATGCCTAATTTACTCAAATATGTTGAAGCTTTGATCAGTTCGTTAGCCTGTCCTGCTTCATAACCTTGTCTATAATTTACGTTAACAACAAGTCGTTACTTTGTTGTGATAAAATGCTATAAGAAAGCGAGGTGTTTATACCTCGCTTTGTTGTTTTGTGTAAACCCACACTTTGTTACCACAGTTGTATATTTTGTAATATCCTCGCTCTGTCATAACTTGAACTTCGTTCTTCATTTGACACTGATATCGTGTTAAAATTTTGCGATTTTTACACCATACATAATTTGGCTTAGTCCTGTACAATAAATGGAAACCCAAAGTTTTATACAATCCCCCACGCCCTTTGGCAATATCAGAATAACTTAAAACAGTTTCGTTATTTTTTAAATATTTGCGCACGAAATAATTAAAAAGTTTTCCAGCGCCGCCCACAACCGAAGTGTCTTGCAAACAACAGAATCTGCTTAACTCCCACGTATAGTGTTTGTTAAATCTGGGCTTGCAAAATGTCATCACCCCCACAAGTTGTTCTCCACTGAATATTCCTAATTTAATTAAGCTTCTATCTGCCCCTTGTAGGTGATTTGCGTTTAAAAACGTGTTGGCAACCGGCGCGGAGATTTCCTTAATCTCGCATTGCCGTGCGTAAAATACTTGAGAGTCTTTATTACACAAATTTTTTAATTGAGATAGTATTTTGGAACGCAATTTCGCATCAGCCCACTCATATTCCCAAATGTGATAAACAAAGATCCCTTTCTGTTCAGCTATCCAAGATTTCTCTTGATGATATGTGTCGGCTTGTCGCTTATCGCTGTGCCAATAATCTCCATTAAATTCAATGCCTAAAGCAAAATCTGGACAATAAAAATCAAGTTCTAGCGGTTTAATAACCTCTCGCTCATGATTGATGTAAGTAATGTGGTTTTCTTCTAGAAATTTTTTAATTTCAAGTTCAACAAAAGAGTAATTGGGCGCAAAATCAACATTCTGATGACGACTCAGTTGCATTCTTTTTAAAGTCGTTTGTAAGGCGACATATTCGCACCCCAACACTTGAGCAATTTCTTTAATCATCATCTTATGTGGCAGCTGATCTAAAAACCTTGTCATTGCGACCTTGTCAATTAGAACATCGATAGGATAAGTCTCACCCTTCTGCGATAGGAGTAATTTTCTCTTTGTCGTCTGTAGTTTCATTGAGTTGTCTACGCCATACTTATCCAACATTGACTGCTTAAATCGCTGTTGAATCTCTTTGTTTTGCATGGGGTTTTCAACCCCATAGCGTTCAAGATTGGTATTGGCGATTTTAGCTTTGCACTCTTCTGTTTGGTTATAATTTTTTACTCCATATCGTTCTATCGAAGTCTGTTCGCGTTTTTCTTGAATACGCATTTTGTCTTCATCTGAGAAGGGGTGGGTTTTCAAGCGCTCTCGCATCGTGACACCGCCAACTGAACACACGGAAGAATTATTATATTTTTCTAAACAAGTTTGTGCAATTTTATCTTGGACTTCTTTAACTTGTAAAGTGGAAGTCACCCCATATTTTTTAAGATTACTTTCTTTCTGCTTTTGTGTGGTTAACTCTCGAGGTTTTTTAATCCCCCGTTTGCTCATTTCACAAAGAACGGCACATCTTGTAGTATGGTAAATTTCAGCTATTTCTTCAGCACTCAAATTTTGATTGATGTACAATTCCCTTAACTCTTCGTCAGTAAGGTTGTGCGCAAATCCACTAGCCATTTGTGATTACTCCATTATCTTATTTATGTTAATTGTATCATAGGTGGTTTTTAATGTCAACCTATAGTGACATATATAATAGCATTTTATCTCTATATATTTCTATATAGTTCAGACTATATCTTTGGTAAATAAAAGTTTTCTTTTATTTCCATCCCCTGCTTCCACCCACTTGGGTGTACATAATAGTCGTTGAACCTTCTCCTATTCGGAGCTTGGCTGCTGATTATCCAATTTATATAATTTTCAACCGTCACACTTAAGCTTGTTTCATCTTTATGTTGTGGTTTATATAACTTTAGGAACTTCCAGCAATTCAAGGGATTTATAGTGACCTAGACTTTTGGTTAAGCCACTCGTTTGCCGAAGCGGCAATTTGGGTTGTTGTAGTGTGTAATTGTTGAGCAAGTTTGCTATAGTCATTAATTAGCGCTGAAACCTCTTGACGATTATCTCCGCTTACAACTTGCAAGTTGAACATTGCAACATCAAGCTCATTCACCTGTTGCACCAGCTGACGCAAACCTTGCGTTATACGATTCAGAATACGATACACACCATTGTAATCGAACATTCTCGTAATGGTATTTTTAACACCGCTTCCAATAACATCTAACCAATTCCCGGCGCCCTTTGCCATTCCAGCAACCTTAAGCCTGTTTAATTCTCTCTTGGTTTGAAGTTGAGCATCCGCTTCGGCGGTTTCTGCCTGTGTCAATTTATTATTTTCAACAAGCAGATTGCGTTTTTCAACTAACTCTTTGAGTTCAGCCTTTAGTATATCAATTTGTCCTCTATCGGCTTGAATTCCTCTTTCGAGTTTACTCGGTGTGGTTCTAGATTGTTTGTCCAAAACCAACATGTCCTTTTCCGTCTTAGCAATCTGATCATTATAGCGCTTATACTGGTTCAATACGGCTTCTCGTTGCTTTTGGGCAAGTAAGCGCTGTTTCTCATCATCTTTGAGAATTTTTTCATATCCAAAGTGCAAATCTCCCGTTTCAAGAAGTTGTTGAACTTGATTGCGAGTCGTGCGTGTCACCGACCCCTTCATACCTTTGGTAAGTTTTAATTCTTGAACCTGTCGTTTGCGAATTTCTTCCAGAGCCTTAATTTCTTCGAGAAGATTGTTGTAATATTGTGTGAGTTTCTTAAACACGGTTGATTCTTCGCCTTGCTCTGTTTGAACTTTATTTAATTGTTCCTCAAGAGCTTTTTGTTCAGCTATTTTTTTCTCATAATCAACCGTATTTTTACTATACCCATCTACCCCAAAAATTTCACCGGTGAGCTTATAATATTTTTTTTGGAAATCAGGCGACATGGTTTGTGTCAGTGGCGACGACGCTGTGGCAGCATTATTTATAATCTTTTGTTGTTCTGCCGTTAAAGAACGCCCCTCCACCAGAGCTTGCGCAATGTCTCTGGGAACATTTGCGACATCATACACTTTGGTTTTCCCTTGATAATTTTGGACAATTTGAGCACTAACATCCAACGATTCGTGTAATTGGCGTAATGTATCAGCCGACAAGAGTGTCTGCTTGCTCATTTTTTCCAAAGCAGCGTCTTCTCCAATTTCTCGCACCAATTTATCCAAATCTTGTTTAATACGGCGGTACATCTCGACATAAATCAAGACCTGTTCTATACTATTAGCATCAACTTTAGCCTTGTTTTTAAAGTCAACAACATTAAACACTTGATATTCTTGACCACTTTCGGCCATACGCTTACTTGTGTAAATGGCGTCAGTCTTACCTTTTACCACATCAGAATTCTCATTTAATCGCACCCGTTCTTCCGCCGCACGATACGCGTCTGGCCCAGCTAATCGGTCGTATGCGTTATAACCCCTTTGTGCATATTCATTTGCAACAAGTAAATATTTATCGACATCCTTTTTATCAAACAGCATTGATAAAGCTTGTGTAAAATCCTTTGTTGCTTGTTTAAAAATTTCAGGATCCTGTTTAATCTCACCTTCAGAAAATGCGTGAGCTAGTGTTCCTATAAACGTACTAACCACACCTTCTCTATCTTGTTTAAATTGTTCTATATCCGCGTAACCAAACTGTTTTGCCTTTTCTTTGACATTTAGTTTTGTCCAATCAATATTTGAACCCTTAAACCCTAAAATTCTTCCCTGTAAATAACCCCAAGCCGATTCATCGATAGAAGAAGGATTTAAACTCGAGACAATGCCCGTTGGTGTCATATAGGTCTGCCCATAACGTCCGTTAAGACCTCCTCGGCCTTGTTTAGCAAGCAAGTCTCGAATTTCTTCTAATATACTAACAATTCTGGGGTCGAATCCTGTCTTATCACCTTTTGTCTCTGCTACCGTTAGTTTGTTAATAGCTTTGATAAGTTCTCCAGCTGCCGTGCCCAGTCCTGTTGGGCCGGTTTCTTCACGGAATCGTCCGTGTGCTTGTTTAGCTTTTGCCAAAAAGTCATCATCTAAATTACCACCAAACGCCTTTAATGTGTCTACACTAAAACCAAATTGATTAAAAGCTCCGTTGTTCAGCGCATCAAGTAATAAAGATTTAAACTGGGCTTCATTACCTCTGAAACTTTCCCAATCCCGATATTTATCAATGGTTTGGGCAATAGCGTCCAAATCAGCTTTGACAATACCAGCCTTTTCCAAAGCTTCGTACGCTGAAGCATTTTGGCTCATCGCTAAAGTGCCCAATATTCGTTGGGAACGCCAGGCCTCTAATTTGTTGTCTTTATAGATTCCTTGTTCCGCACCGGCTTGAATCACATCGTTCACATTTGCTTTATTTTTGTAAACTTCATCAATAACTTTGTTAATCGCGATATTAAAAGACTTGTCAAGTTGCTCAGCGAACGTTTGTTCATCAACTTTATCCAAATCGGAACCAAGCGTGGTTTGCATATCTTGGATTGCAACGTCCCAAAGTTTCTTAGAAGAAATCGCATTTTGCTCAGCTTGTTCTAGTGCTTCAAAAACAAACGACCCCTTAATAAAGTCGATAGTTGAATTCAAATCTCCGCCTACAACAGCACCCGTACCCAACTTTTGTAACTCTAACACATTTCGAGCACCTTTTGCAACGTTGGACCAGTTACCTGTTTTATCTTTCGCCTGGTTTTGATAGGAACGCACTATTGCCATTTGCTTATCGTTTAACACTTGATTTTTCGCCAAATCAAGAATTACCGATGAGTCGGCGTCGGATGAGGTAATAGCCGGAATATTCTTTCCTATAACTCTATATAAAAATTCATTATAACGTTTGACTCTTTCCAAGGTTTCGTCTAACCAGCCAAACTGTTCGGGAGTAGCGCCTATTAGCTGGGCAGCCTGTCGAAGTTGAACTAAAGCGGTGTATAATTTATCACCGTCAAAGTCCCCCATGATCAATTTGTTGAGACCACGGTTACTTTCGATTACGTTTGTTCCTAGGCCCTCTTTACCAAAGACCAACCCTCCGTATTGTAAGTTAATGGCTTGGCTATAAGGCTGCCTCCCCAATACAGCTTCAACACCGCGACTTAAAATAGGATCCGTGCCGCCATAAAAATTCTTATGTTCTTTGGTTCCCGTGGTAAAAATATTGGTCGCAAAATCGACCATTTCGGCAAAATTCTTAAAGTTTTGATTGGCGAGAGCTGATTCGATAGCTTTGTCTTGCCCCTGTTCTGCAAAAAGTTGTAAATATTGCGCTAAGTTTTTTACAAAAGCATCACTATCATCACCCTCATAGGCATTCAACCCAAGTGCGACACTTGCTCTAATATGTTCTTTATCGACATAGGTCCCGCTATCCTTCATGCGTTCGCGCAAGGCGTCAACTTCATTTGTAGTATCTGTCGCTACAATATTGGTATTTTCGCCATAAAACGTAGAGTACGATAAACGTTTCTTATATCTCTCTTGAGCCGCTCGTCTTGCTTCTTCTTGGTTGTGAGCCATTTTTGCCAGGAATTGCTCATTGACCGCCCCGCCAGTGTTTTCAAAGTTGTAAGCCTCTGCCTTTAAGACAGCGGTTAGCAAGTCTTTCTTTTCGGACGCTGTTTTCCCTGTTCGAACCGCGTCAAGTAAACTTTCTAAACTTTCGTTATAATCTCCAATTTCATCAGTGTATTTGCCCAAATCGAAATATCGCGCTTCTCCCATATCCGCGCCCAAATCAACCAAAATTTTTGCTTGAGTTTGGTCTATAGATTGCAACTGCTCATCAAGTTTACCCCAAATGGTTTCACCTCTTTGTTCGGGATCACTTTGTCCGTTGTCTAATTTCTCAGTGCGACGAAGTGCGTTTATGTCAATAAAGTGTGCTTGATTGCCATATATGTCTTTTGAGCCAACAACGATTGTGTTAACACCCGCATTTCGATTGATATAATCAGGGTTTAACCCCGCTCGCGAACCTATTAGTTGAGCTTGACGCTCAATATGTTCATTATAGTCTCGTATAAGTTTCTTTTTTTCTTCGATATCGTTTGCGGTTGCTCCAAAAGCAACAAGTTGAACAGTGCGTAAAAAATCACTATTTTCGGGGGTTACTGTTATACCAGCTGCGCGAGCCGAACGTTCAAGATCTTCTACTTCCCAGTTTGTTGGCAAGCTAGCTGCACCTCTTGGTTCATATTCACCATAACGCGCACCCACAATATCGGTAAAACTAGAAGCAATGGCCTTAGTTCGTAATTGTCCATTGTCAAGTTCATATCCGTTATGCCCGCCTGTTAGTTTGTCTAACAAATAGAGGCTCTCTCCTGTGAATTTAGTGCGCGCAGACACACTTGAGCCCACATATTTGTCCAAGGCGTCACTGAAACTTAGTTTACCCAACAAAACTTCAACTAAGGCTTGTCCAATGTTGGTCGACAGGTTTGTGGTATCAAGTTGTTTCACACTGGCTTCAATCTGACTCTTATCTAGTTCATTTATCGCGTTGTCTATAGCCCGAGTTACCAGTTGCCCAATATTTCTTGAGCTGGTTTCCTCTCTTGCTGATATTACCGTCGCCCGCGTCTTGTCAGACGTTAATTCAACTCCCGTTATTGTAGAAATAGCCTTAATAACTTCTTGAGCCACCTCACGATAAACGACACGTAAGTTGCCGTAGGCGCTGTTTGCTTTGGTGCCCGTATGCGCCCTAACCAATTCTTTCCCTGTTAAGGTTACATCTCCTGTCTCGGGATCAATATAAAGATCAACGTTATCTTTCGTCGCCTCTCTTCCCTCGGCAGCCAAAAGTCTTTTGTAGGCCGCTAGTCTGTTTTTGGCGCTTTTCTTCTTCTTGCCTTTTAACCCGTATTTGAGCAGATCGGCTTTAGAAATCTTAACAGATACCCCCTCTCGAATTGTATCTAAATTCTCAATTTCTTGGTCCGATACTAGTGCCATACCATCAATCAAACCTTCAATCAAGTCACGGTTTTTGTCAATGATTTCCGCCGCCGCACGTTTCTGATCGTCTGTGCTATTAAGCCACTTTTCAACTTGACCAAATAAACGGTTGACGTCAACTTCTATATTTTGTACACGTTCTGGTTTACTTGGATTAGCGTAAGCTTGAATATCACGGCCTTGTATTTTACGAGTTACGAGGGCCATTTTGTCCTTCATTTCTTTGGCGCCCCACAGTCGATAGTGGCCAGAATCTTCCTCACCCATTGAACCAACCGAAGGTAACCAAGAAAAGTTTTTATTAAATTCTCGTATAACTGCGTCTGAGAGACCGTTTTTCATTTGTTGGTCTCGTAAACTCTTTTGTACGCCAATATCCCGCTCCCCAAATCCAGCAAAGCTAACAAACATTTTAGAAAACAATCTAACGAGCTCTGCTTCAGTAAGGGTAGAACCTTGCGCTTTCTCAAATTTTGCTAAACGTTTCGCCTCATTCTCAAAACGAGTTCTGCTTTCAACTAACGCTTTATCTGCGCCAACACCATACAAGTTGTCTTGTCGATCAAACTTTGAGGTTGATTTGTGAACGGTTTCATCTTTAATGTCCCCAATACGTTTACGCGCACTTGCGATTGTTTTGGGGGCGTGTTGAGACATCTCTACAAATTTTTGCGCTTCAGCGTCTGAGACCTTAACCCTATTAGCAGAGACAACCACATAGTCGTCATTTCGTTTATCCAAACCGCCGATAGCAAATGAGGCAGTAGCCGCATTTTGACGATTGACTTTCCCGGTTCTGTCAAAAGCATTAGCACTATTTTTATCATAAACAATAACCTTAATCTCTTGAGAACCCTTATCTCGAGCAAAACTGACGCCATACCCCGCCTTTTGCATATTAGCAGCATATTCCGCTGCTTGTTTGGCACGCTTTTTGCCCTCTTCCGTAATTTTACGGGGATCGAAATATTTAAGAACTACAGCTTCTGCTTCTTTCTGTGTCGAGAACGCATTTTGTTGTATTTTTTCTGCGACCTTTGTTACTCTACGAGCACTACCACTAACGTCCTTGTTGGTTATCGTTGGATTGTAATCGGGATTTTTTTGTTGTTTGGCCTTTTTTGCCATATCTAACAATATGGCAATTTCTCTGTTCACCGCTGACGAGCCACTCGTGGCTGAAAAGTCCGCTAAAGTGGTGCTAGCAAGTGTTTTCTTGGCTTTTTTAAATTGTTCGCTTAACTCGTGAGAATCTTTTAAGACCGATCTATAATCTTTGTTGATTTGTTCAAAGATTGCTCTATAACCAGCGGAGTACTTGTTTAAGTTGTCCACACCTAAACCTTGCTTCATCTTCGCCATAGCCACGCGGCCAATTTCATCAGCGTTTAAGCTACCGATAATTTTATCAACCAACGGCAACACTAACGTTCGAGTAGCTTCGTGGACTACAGCGGGAGGCAATTTGGCCATCTGTGTTGACAAACTCGAAAAAGTGTCTTTAAGAGTTTTGACCAACTCTTCAGGAAGATCTTTTAAATTTTTGTTCAACCACAAAAGAGCATTCTTTTGAGTTTGTGTAATATCTTTTTGCTGTGCTGCGATCTCCACCGCCTGTGCAGACGTTTCACCTAATAGTTCGGCCGCTTTCCCTAAATTCTGCGCACTAAGTTTTGAATCCTCAAGCATTGAAACGATTGCACTATCCGCCGAATCAATCCCTGTTATAATGGGAGTGTATTCCATTCCTTCCATAATAGCCTCCTCTCTTTATGAATGAGCGCGGGGCAATGTGGTTCCAATCCGCCCTTAATCCCGCTTCTCTTCTGTTATAATTTCTTCTTTACTTTGCAAAACTCCATACCTATCCAAAGCATCGGCTACCGCCAATGTCACCGGATCGTTAATGTGAGCAATTTTAATCAAGTTTTCAACCACTTCGGGTTGCAATCCTCCCACAGTGTTTTTTAACTCTTTTGTAACTGTTTGTAATTGCTGCGGGTCAAACGTCGCGATAGAATTAATCAATTCTAACCCAGTCCTAAAGTTCACCGCACGATCGGCCATTGTGCACAGCCGTTCATAATCTTTCTTACAAAAATTTAAAATTTTATCTACAAAACCACACTCATATAATATGTCTACAATCGCCGAGCTTAAAGCCGCCATTTGTAAATCATTTTCGATGGTTGTATAACCCAACAGACCATATAAAATTAAACAAATTTCAAAATTGGTCATATAATCTATATAAGTCTCGTCTGCTTGTTTATCAAAAGTATACCATACAATTTGTGCAACTAAGTTTTCTTTTTGGGCCATTGGTAAATAATCTTTTACCAAAATTTGAGGGAAGATTTTGTCAAAGTCTTCCGCTTGCTCGGTGGTCGCTTCCCCCTTTTGCAACGCTTCGCGATACCGAAGCCATTTTAATACTATATTTGATAATAAAACCTTGTTTTCCATAATCACTCCTCTTCTTCTCCAACAAAAAATTGAGCCCAACGCTCTTCTGTCGGAATATCTGAATATCTCTTGACCATTTCAAGAGAATCCCAAGATTGGATTTCGGCAATAGCCGAATCCGAAATACCTTCTTTTTGCATATTGGTTGTCCACAAATGTCTCATACAGTGGAAATAAAAAGGCACATTCATCAACGCACCAATCTTCTCAGCGTACGTATTCATTTGCGACACCGTTGCTTGAACAAATTTGCCATCACTGGTAGTAACAAACAGCCATGGCGATTCTATTCCGCGTTCCTCGCGCTGTTTCATCCAAGCATCAAAATAGGGTTGAAATTTATTTTTTAATACATATTTAGGAATCTGCTTTCCGTTTGAGCCGCGTCCTTTTGTCTTAATGACACCCGTTTTATACATTTTACCATTAAGAATTAAATGTGTGTCATCAAAAAACTCAACCTTCATCCTGGTCAATTCGGCCTTTCTCATTCCCGACGCAAAACTTAATGCGAGTGCGCAGGCTATTTGACACTGACCTTGTGCCAAGAGTTTGTCTAAACACTCTTCGACTTGTTCGTCGGTCAACACCGTTTTTTCGCGTACTGGTTCTTTGTGCACCGGTTCAAGGCTTTTGATTAGATTCCTAAAGTTTGGATATAAATCTTCGTCCAAAACTTCAATACAGTTCGACAGACTGCTGATGGCAGACTTTAAAGAAGCCACCCTATTAGAACTCAAACCGAGCCCGCGCAAATAACCAATGTATCTCACAAAATCTCGCTTTTTGAGATCGATGAAAAACTTGTCTTCATTCTCGGTGTAATTCCAACAGAAGAAAACTTTCAACTGAGCCTCATACTGCTTGATAGTTTGCGCACTGCGGTCATTCGCTTTGCAATAATCTATAAACTCTTTAACTAATTGTCTGTTTGGCTTACTGACTGAAGGCCAAGCTTGAGTGAGATTTGCGTTGTAAACTGTTGTTCGTCCCATTTGAGTCCCTCCAATCTTTCTATTTCATTATCGACATCTTTGATGGCGTGATTCGCTGTCAAAGTTTTACGATGTTTTTTTTCAAGTTTAATTTGGTCGTCTATATCTTTATTCCATTTGGCACCTCGAAGACAGAACCAAAGTGCGATGGCGTCTGATTCGTCGCGCGTAATCGATTCGGGATCGATGTCGTAATATTTACATACCGCCGCACGGATATCGTCTTTTTGCGGTTTCTCAATCCCTAGAAGTTTTTTAAAATATGTCTTCACGGAAATCGAATGAATACCGTTGGAATAAGTGTAAAGTTTTCTTAAATAAGTATTGATATTAAAAACCGCGTGTGCCGCTGCAAGGGCTTGTAATGTTTGAGCCGTTGAGTGCGGTCCGCAGTTAATCGGCAGTTGTTCTTTAATAATAATTAAATCTTCTGCTTGAAGACTGTACCTATCCAAGAAGTCGTTGACCATCTCATCGAACATTTGATACATTTCGCCGGTAGGCTGATCTGTCGTTCGAGATACGGATATCTGTTGCACCTCTATGAGGGCATTTGTTGATACATCTAAAAGAGCAAAGCCGCTCTCGTATTGCGCCAAATCGCATACGAGAGCGTACTTATAATCACTTAACCGTTTGAGGAATTTTGCTTCCATTCGTTTCTCCTTGTTTTCCTTGTTTTTACCTTGTGTACTATGTTACCTTAGAAGTTGATAATTAACGTATCTCCCGAAAGTTCGAAGGTGGGTATATCGCTTGCCTTGGCACCGCCAGCTTCGGTCAAAATCTCGCTCGGTGTCCTGTAATATATCCAGCCTGAGCTATCGAATACACACACCATTCCTGTTCCCGAACCTTTGTTAGACTTAACCCCTGATTGCAACCAACTGCCTTTTACATATCCGCTTGCGTTTACCGAATATCCGTCAGAAGTTTGCCCTGTTATTGTTTGCCCTCCTGTGAATGTGTTATTTCCAGCAAGGTTTGCCTTTCCACTTATATCTTGATGACTTGTGAGAAATGTTGAACCTTTTGTTAAGGTTAATTTTCTGTTTGTAGCGTTGTAAGACGCCGCAGTAACAGCATTACCTGTTCCAGTCACTTCTACACTCGTGGCACCAGTATCAGTAGGAATTGTTGGTTTGTTTAACAAGTCGTTGTAAGAACCCGTTTTGGCAACTTTGTGTAAGTTAATTGTCCCAGACCCCGAAAGAGCTTCACTGGCGCTTGCTGTCTGCGATGTAGTATTGTTTGTGTTCAGTATTTTTATATTTTGATGAGCCGTCAAAACAGTTCCAAGGTCAACAGTGCCTGTGTCACCAGGTTCTATTGAAGAATTGTTCATCTTGATACGTTCAACAAATCCGAGGTCTCTTGGGTTAATGGCGTATATTCTACCGGTACTGTCATCCTTAAATCCATATAAACCACCTATGTCGCTTTTGGATGCATAAGATGCACCTATTTCCACATATCCCTGTGTTTTTAAGCTAACAGCGCCATAACCAGAATTTATCGTCTGTTTAGCGGTAAAGGTGTTTTCAGTATCAAGTTTTGCAAGATTGTCAGGATCTATAAGGACAAACGGGAGATTGTTAATTGTTCTCGAACCGTCGCCAATTTTGAAACGAACTGCTTGTGTCTGGACTCCGCTGGTGTTATATTCCGCATCGTATATCACAATTTCTCCCTTTTTGGGAATAAAAGTCGTTGCGTTTGCCCAGTTGGCAGCAGTGTCGTGCTTTTGTTGTATTCTAGAAGTTATATTCTTTTCAGCAGCCATTCGGGCCTCCTTATCGTTTTCAAATTAAGCCGAAAGTAAAAGCTTTAAGATCGTTTTCACTTAAAGCTCGACGGGGTTGCCACACCCCGTCTATTGTTTACGTTTATGTGTATTTATTGATGTTAGTTATTATTTCGGTATATCTCCGTCTGTACAGTGGATTGTATAATTACCTGTGTTATAGTTCCATTCATTACCTTTTGAAATTGCGTTCCATTGAGTTGTCGTTCCATTGAAAGTAATGCTCGTAAGTCCCCTGCAATTATAGAAGATACGCACGCCGATGCTCGTTACACTGTCTGGGATTGTTGCGCTCGTAAGCCCGGTGCAACCACGGAAGGCGGAACCACCAATTTTCGTCACACCATTAGGAATTGCAATGGATGTGGCAAGTTCATTGTTTATATACAACTGCTTGTTGCTTGAGCCATAGTTCATCAAACCGCCTAATCCATTAATACTGCACCACGCTGTTATATCCGTGATATATATGTCTTGAATATTGGCGCAACCATAGAACATATAACTGTCCATAAATTTTAGACCGCTACCGATTGTCACGCTCGTAAGCCCTGTGCAACCACGGAAGGCGGAACCACCGATGCTCGTCACACCGTCGGGGATTGTTATGCTCGTAAGTCCTTTGCAACCATAGAAGGCAGAATTGCCGATGCTATTTAAAGAATTTGGTAATCTAATCGATTCCAATACCGTGTTATTCTTAAATGTGTCGTAGGTAATTTGAGTAACTGGCAAATCTTCAATTGTTTCAGGAACCCTTAAATGTTTCATCATAACACCGCTTTTTAATCCAGTTATTGTTATCGATGTTTCGTTTTTAGTATATGTGAAAGGTAAGATATTTAAGTTAGTACCCCATACACACACAGCCTCTTCTCTTTGTTCTTTAGCATAAATTGCCTTCACTGCTTTATCATTTCTTACAGCGTTTGTGCTAATTTGACTATTCCCTTTATAAATATAAATAGGCATAACTCACCTCATTATTGAACATCAAAGGTTGTCGCTTTAACAGTAGTATCATTAAATTTAACACTTGTGGTATCAACGGTAATTTTATTGAGTAATGCAATCAACTTGGTTAATTGTTCCTCTGTTAAATTTAACAGTGTTAATATATCTGTTTGTGTAAGTGCTGCTGGTTTATCAGTTAAATCGTTATAAGAACCACTAAATATTTTATTGTTTATTTCGTCAACAGCACCTTGCAAATTCGTTGCTGTAAGCCCTGAATTAGCGTTATTATAAACTATATGGTCAGCAGTAGAAACGAAATTTACCGTTCCTGTCTCACCTTCAATTAAATATAATTTATCATCTTGCAACGTGCCAGCAAGATACGCTTCAGAAAATTCAGCCTCTGTCATAACAACAGTGTCAGCGAATGTGAGAGGTCCTGAACCACCGCCCAAGTTGCCTAAATCTGCCAAACCAGTAGAGTCCGGTTGAAAAGTAGTGCCATTTGCTTTTACAGCAGTTACAGTGCCAATATTCTTAGTAAATCCCCATTCTGATACAGCGCCTTCCGTTACTCTGTATGAATTTACTATTTCTAAAAATCCTTCTCTTGAAGTATTGAATATTTCTAATTCATAATCCATAGAACCTTTACGGTCTGATTCAAGCGTTATACTTCCTTCTGTTTTTGTTCCTGTTATTACCAAAGGAGTATTGATATATAATTTAGCAGCACTGTTTATCTTAATGACATCGCTTCCTATTGTAACAGGAGTTAGTATCTCAAGCCCGCCTGAAAAATAGTTTATTGTTGATAAAGTTATTTCAGACGTTAAATCTGCAGTAATAATACACCCGTCCCCTGCTCTCAGATTACCGTCTACAATAGTGCAATGGTCGTATATCGTATATAACGCTTCGCCTTGGTATTGTTCTGGGCTTTTATAAACATCAAACTGTATAACTTTAACGCCAGGTAACCCTTCTATAACCTTACCACTGCGTATTCCGCTCGTTCCATTGTTATTTACAGTCATAGAATACTGTTGACCAATTACTAATCCAATATCAGTATTACTTGTTAATGCTTTAATACCGCCAACAGCAGAGTTGTTTTCCCAAGTAACAGCGTCTTGTTCAAGAAAATAAGGAGAAGGTGCAGATATTGAATCTGTAAAATCAATTGAACCTGTAAACTTTACATAGGCAACACTGTCTAAATTGCCTAAATCAACTTTGCCTGTTGCGTCAGGGTTAAAATTTGTCCCATTAGCCTGTACCGATGTTACTGTACCAACCTTGTCTAAACCAGGCTTGTTCTCCAGAGCAGTAATTCTACTATTATAATCTATGACAGCAAATGGGAGATTGTTTACCGTCTTAGTGCCATCGCCGATCTTGAATCTGACGGCCTGGGTTTCGCTCCCACTTGCATTATATTCTGCATCATATATGATAATTTCCCCTTTTTGAGGAATAAAGTTTGTCGCTTTTGCCCAATTGGCAGCGACGTCATGTTTTTGTTGAATTCGTGAATTTATTTTTTTTTCAGTAGCCATTTGGGCCTCCTTTATCAATTTCAAATTAAGCCGAAACAGAGCTTTGAGATCGATTTCACTCAAAGCTCGACGGGGGTTGCTACACCCCCGTCGATTATTTAAGTTTTTGAATTTAGAAAAAATTAGTCGATATTTACCGTAGCTGAACCACAGTCAAACACGAACACTACCGAATCGTCAATTTCGACTTTCGGAGCAACAGCAGCGGTGCCAGTAACTTTCAAACCGACTCCGGCGCTAACATTAGTAACGGTACCAACTTTGTCTAGACCAGGTTTGCCTTCAAGAGCAGTAATCTTATCTGCATAACCATCGTAAGTGCCAACTTTTGCTGCAGTGATACCAGAGTTAACGGCGCCGAGTTGTGCAGTCGAAAGTTTATCTTGTTTGCCAGCAATAGTGGTTGCATAACCGTCATAAGTGCCAACTTTGGTCGCTGTAATTCCAGAGTTGACTGCATTAAGTTGTTCAGCGGTCAACTTATCTTGTTTACCCGAAATATCTTGGTGAGCAGTTATAACTGTTCCCAAATCAACAACACCGCTAGTACCTTTGCTTGCACCGTTCATCGTGATGCCAGTAATGGTACCAGTTTTGTTCAAACCAGGGAAGGCTGCTTCGGTAACGCCAACATCGCTTGCGCCCAAGTTAATGTCACTTGAAAGTGCTTTGTTGTTAATTTTTCTTGTTGTAGGAACATATCCAGAAAGGTCAATGTCTGTATTGCCGATACGCTCCCACTTATAAGTTGACCCAGACTGAACTGTTATGAATTCGTCGTAACTATCAGGCTGTCCGTCGCTCGGATTGTGCGAATGAGCCTTAAGATAAATCTTGCCCATCGTTGCTTGTGCAGCAGTGGGTAGCTCAGTAACAACTTGATATTCAAATTGTTTAACAGCATTTATTGCGGTATCAACATACTGTTTGGTTGCAGGGTTCATTTCTGCCGTAGGCGCTTGAACCGTTACAGCACCTGTAAACGCGCCACCAGCCTTGGGCATTGCATTGTCAGCTTTCGTGCCTTGTGCCGCAGTCGCGTAAGCAGAGCTTTCGGTATAAGCTGCACTCTTAAGACCTTTAACAGCAACATTGTCAGTAGCAGTGCCATTAACGGTAATCTTTACTGTACCATTGTTAGTACCGGACTCAAGAGTGACTGTCTGGTGATTCTGAAGAGCAGTGTCAGCTTTACCTAAAGAGGTTTGAACAGCTTGTGCTAAATCTGTTTTAGGGATGCCGCCCTCAGGTTTTAAATATCTACCGTCTGCTGTAGATTGTGCAGCCTGTGCAGCAGCTGCGGCAGCAGCAGCGTCATCGACACCCTTCTGAGCTTTGGCAAGCAGCGTAGCCCAGCCTTTAACAACAGCAGCATCACCAACTGCGACACCGTCCTTTTTAAGAACAAGCGAGCCATCAGTATCTCCGGTTTCAAGAGTGTATTCAGCTTGTGCTGGAAGAGCCCCAATTTGTTGATCTGTGTAAGCTTTAGCGCTGGCTAATGCACTAGCCGCTGAACCCGCACTATCAGCACCAACTTCATTTGCGGTGTAGGTTGGCTTGGTTGCCGCTTTGGCCCATCCATAAACATCAGCAGCAAGACCGCTCGCCCACGGAAGTTCTCTAAATTTGTGAACACCATCGCCCACCTTTAACAATACCGCAGGAGGCGTGGATTGTTCGGCAGTCTCACTATTCGCCAATGAACAAATTGCGACCTCACCCTTTTTAAGGATGAATTCGGCAGCGTTCCAATTGGTTAAAGTATCATATTTTAAAGCAATTCTTGTATTAAGTGTAGTAGTTGCCATTGTTTTTATTCCTCCAAATTATTAAGCGTTTGCGGTGCCGCCATTAAGAATGAGCTCATCTCCGTCCGTCTGGACAAGCTTGTTCACATTCAACGCACTAATTTTTGCGTCAGTCACTTGACCGTCCCCAATCATCGCCGTCAACACGCCACCGGGAGCAATTGAGAACTCGCGTTGCTCATTGATGGCAAGACCACCGTTAACAAGGACGTTATACGTAAGGGGTTCAGGTACGGGAACCGTAACATAAGCTTTCCCTTCTTCGTCCAACACAACCGCGTGTTCGTTTCCACCTTCCGTGTGTCCAAGTTTGATACCACCAAGAGCATCGGTTGTGGCTTGGGGGATCTCGGTCAGTGCGCCAAGATCAGCAGCAGTAATTTCAACAGCTTCAGAGCCGTTATAGGTTTTACCGCCGGCCGTTAAAATGTTTTTAACCGAATCAGCAACACCCGCGTTCGCTACGGCTCCTTCAATCAACGCACCACTCAATTTGTGGTCAGCGTCGATAATAGATTGTTTTTTATTAATCTCGCCTTCGAGTTCAGCTTTTGCTCCGCTAACCGCTGTGCTGATTTCACTCGTGACATCTGCTGATTTAGCATAACCATCAAGAGCTGCCCCAGTAATGTATGCAGAATTGTCGACTTCGTAACCGTCAGCAGTTTTCTTAACAAGACCAGTACCCGTTATAGCATTTAACTTATCAAGATTTTCGTTGGCCGCTTGTTTACCTGCCAACGCGTCTGCCAACCCTTCGACCTGAGCTTGAGTAATTGCAATATCTTGAAGTTCAACTGTAACCTTACCATTTTCTTGTTTAATAGTTTTGAGTGTTTTACCAGCCCCAATAGCTACTTGTGCAAGAGTCAGCTTATTGATTTCTGCTGTAAGTTCGTCATCAGTTACATAAGAAGACAAGTCAATATCTGTATTACCAATCTTTTCAAACTTATCGGTTACCCAGATATATTCATCATATATGTCGCCCGTTCCGTGTGCATGCGCTACAAGATATATAATACCCTTTTCGCCAGTCTTAGGAAGAGTATCAACAACGCTGAATTCAAATTCGGTTATACCACTAATAGCATCATCAACGTATTTCTTCGTTGCGGGGTTCATATCTTCCGCCGGAGCTTGAATTGTTATAGCGCCAGTGAAAGCACCACCTGCTTTAGGCATTGCAGCGTCTGCAATGGCTTGCACAGCCTCAACTTCCGTAGTCTTAGCATAGGGACTTAAATCAATGTTTACTTTTTTGTCGACTATTTCAACATCAACGCCGTCGACCTTAACACCTTCAAGAACGTTAACTTGTGCGCCAGCGGCAATACCGTCAAGTTTTGCTTTGTCTTCTTTCGACAGGAAACCATCTTTTTCCGTTGTCGCAAGAATGAGTTTACCTTCGATAATCGTGCAGCGTGCTTCAAGTGCGCTAACTTTAGTTGCAAGTTCGTCTGCGCTAGAAGCTTGACCAAACTTCGTAAGGGTTTTACCTGCATTGATTTGATAAAGACCAACACCTTCGGTTGTGTCTTTAACAATCAACAATTGACCAATATAATATGCACTATCTGCACTGCCTACTTCTGCGGCACCCGCAGCAGCAGTGACAGCGTCATTATAATTCTCAAAATAGCTATTAGCATCCAGTGGGAAAGCAGAAGTCCTATTAAAGCCAACAGCAAAATTTAATTTACCAAAATCCATTGACATAGTATATACCTCCCTCTATTATGCTACGGTGAAATGCCACTTATTCGCTTTGTCACAAGCTGCAGCATTATCTTTGTAATATACGTTATACGACTTAGCCTCATAGCCGTTCGCGCCTTCTACATCCACAGTAACATGGGTAAATGCGCTGAACGCTTCTGCGTTCAGTCCGTTAACGTCTTTGATTGAATTGATGGTTCTCGGTGCAGGAACGGCTATGATAACACGCATATCACCAACGTTCTCTTGAGCATCGCCCGTATTACCCGCAGAGATTGCACCATTTTTCTTACCAGCCAAACCTCTAATAATCGCACTTGTGGGAGTGCCTTCTTTAGAGTTGACACCACCCCAGAAACTGTTCCTATAACCAGTAACAGCACCCGAAGTAGCATTCTTTGTGCCAGCAGCAATTTTACCAGCTACACCCTCAGTCGCGCCAAGGTTGTTTTTAGGATCGGCACCGGCCGTGTGCGTAGCAACAACACTGACCTTATAATTGGTGCTGTCACCAACTGTAAACTTGGCAAACGAACCCGTGGCCGTAGTAGCCGTGTGCGAATCCGTATCACTAACCGCATAGGTTGCCGTAATACCCGTATCAGGGCCATATTGATAACTACCTTTGTTAAAACTTACCGAATATGCAGGAGTGAATTCGCTACCAACTTCTTTTGCTCCAGCTCCAGTCAAACTGATTGAAACCGACGGTTGTTTCACCGTGGGAGTATTATTAGCCTTTGCGAGCGCTCCTTTTAAGAATTCTTCTACAGACTTACCGCTTGCAGGCAACACAACCGAACCGGATGCGTCAGGAGCATAAATACCAAACGCTGTAGTTGCTGTGATATTATCTTTAAAATAGACATTACCTGCGTCGTAATTGCCATCCATGGCTTCCCAGTTGGTCTCGCCGCGTACATATGCGGTATACTGATATTTTCCACCAACCAACGCTTCCCTGATGATCGCAATGTCACCTTTTACAGGTGCTGTAATTTCAGCAAGCGCTGCCGCTTTGTCACCACCCAACGCGATGTCTTTCTGATAAACATCGGTTGTGTGCAAATTTTTGGTAGCATCACCGATTGCTTTTTCGACGGCTGCCAAATCCACAAATGAAATGGTAATTTCGCTCCAAGTTTTGGTGCCATCTCCAACCTTGAAAATGTGTAAATCGGTATCATAACCAACTTCACCTTTTTTCAAAACAAGCTTGGAAGCAGCCCAATTGGTGCTGGTGTCATTACGTAAAATTAAAGTAGTACGTATTTGTTTCTCCATAAACTCTCCTTTTTGAAATAAGTTTGTCATTCATTCAACGCGTCTCCGCCATTGAAAATAAAATGCTCGTAATTTTGTCCCATGCTTTTATAAGATTTTTCTTCCTTATCCCAGCAATAGGTTGCTTGTTCTGATAATACAAAGTACACACCACCAACATCGCCAACAGTGGGTAGTTGTTCGCGTGTACTCACTTGAACAGCCCCTGCGGTAACGCCCGAAGCAGAAATAACGTTATTTTCGTCAATTGTAATTCCAGAACCAGCTGTTAATTTTTGTTGATACTTTTGTAGTTCCTCGGTTGAATCCAAGGCTATCCAATTAGAACCATCTGAACGATATAGACCGTTGTGTTCTAATTTCTCCGTTGTGGCACCAAGATGATGATAGATTTTATTATCGCTTGCGTCCTTCGGAGAAAAAGAACTCAGATCTTTGTTCTCAATTGGAGTGTTAAGCAGCTGATTGTAATCAGCAATCATAATTCTTTGAATCATCTTTTAACCCTCTGTAATTATATAGTAAGCGTTTTGAACATATTTTTCCGTGGTCGGTCCCACATACTTAACAAATTTGCCAAAAAACTCACTCACATTCAGCTTGTTCATTTCTTCTTCGGTTTTGGCTATAATGGGGTTTTCGATCGAACCAAGTTCTCCAGTACCATTAATTACCTTTCCATACGAATCGTAAGCTGAATAACCCTTTAAAACCTTGGCCGCATCTGCCTGATTGCCAAGAGGGGTTAATACATAATCTCCTGTTGGACTATAATTATCATTAGTTTGGATAATTAGCGTCCCCTCGTATTTTTGTCCCATACTTTCTCCTCCTGCCAAATCACCCATAACCAATAGTGTGGATGCTTTTGCGATAGTTGTTTACGCCGCAGGTTCAGGTTCAGGATCTTTCTCCGGTGCGACATAAGAACCATTCAATACCACGCCCTGTGCTCCATAAGCTTTTTTGCCTTTCAGGATGTCTTCTTCGGATGCCAAATCAGGTATTGACTCCAAACGATATTCGCCCGTAGGACTATAATTATCGTTGGTTTGAATAATCAGTGTGCCTTCATATTTTTGTCCCATAATTTTCCCCTCACTTCTTATTTACTTTTTTTGAAAAATCAATAATGAATTCGATTGCGTCGGAAATTTGATCAACCTCATATTGAATGCCTAATTCCTTCGCAAAAGAATCCACAGCTGCCATAACAATTTCTTTTTTTTCTGCCCCAGATTGTCCAGTAGCTTCGGCATCTGCCATAGCTCGTAAAATCATAGGATAAAGTTTTTTCCAATTGCCATCTTTTGCTAATTCGCCAAACTTTTTTTTCAGTTTTGTAAACATTGCAACTATAGTAGTAATCGCAGCAACGACAACACTAACAAGTGAGACGATTAATCCAATATTTACATTACTCATGGATTTCACCTCTTAAAATAAAATGATATTTTTATTTGTACCCACAAGCTGTGGGGTTGTTTTCATAATTAGGATAGACACGTGTCTATTTGTAAAAGAGAAAATTGGGGCCATACACAAATGTACGACCCCAAAAATCCTTAAAATCAATTTGCCGACTGAAAATTTTTACAATTGTCTTTACAATTTGTAGAAACCCAGCGTTTTTCGTTGTGACAATAACGCTGAAAAGGGCAAATTGAATTATCCTGTTTTTGTTCAATGAAAATTGAACATTTAAAACAATCAAATCCATCGCCCTCGGCGTGAAGGCAATTGTGATATTTACTCATAATTATTCAATCGTATAGCTCGCAGTCTTGCCAAGAGCAGCAGCGGTAAGTTCACCAGCTTTCAAAATACCGTCGTCACCAATCGCTGCACCAGAAAGTTCAGGATTGTTCACAACGGCTATCTTTTTATCGCTATAAAGCGCATAAACAACGACGTCTTCTTTGGATGCTCCAACTTTTGCCGTTGCTTCATCAATCATGATGTCTTCCACAACTCTACCCTCAATCACCTCGATCATACGGAAGAGTTTACCACTATTAACGTCACAACCTTCGGTCATAACCATAGCAGTACCATTGAGGTTCATCGTAGCATTCGAGCTCATATTGAACGTGAATTCTTGGCCACCATCAAGTTGGAATCTCGGAACTTCGAAGGTGAGCGTACCAGCCTTGCTGCCTTTAGAAGCCGCACAAGCATCGCCTGCAAAAATAGGAACCGTAATAATAAGAGCAAGTTCATGAGGAATCATATCGCTCTTAACGATTGCTTCGAGGGCATTGTTATCAGACGCAAGATAACGTACGCAATAGGTTTTGCCATTTTCGATACCGCTGTCGCTCAAGGTTTTCGTACCAGCATCCACAGCAGAAATAATAACGGCCTTATAGTCGTCTTTCCCTTCTTCGGAATACCAAGCAATAATGGTGCCGCCGTCACTGCATTTTAAAACACCCAGATCAACAGGGGTTTTGCTCAAAACGAGTTTTCCGGCTTCAGTCGCTTTGATGGTTTCGCTCTGATAAGCTTCCGCAGAAGCGGTGAAGTTGGTACCAAGTTGTGCCTCAACATAACCTTCTTTGAAAAGAATGTCAGTAAGCGTAATTGCCACTGCAGGATCGTGGAAGAAGTTGGTCACAACAGGTGCGCCAGTACCACCACGAAGTTCGTCTTTCGTGATCGTGACAGAAATCGAAGAGTCCGTCAAAGTCTTTGCGACGAAAGCCATTTTCGGTTGGCCATTAACCATACGGAAAGCTTCAGCGCTACCAACGGAGCCTAAAAAATATTTTGCCATATTAGTTTCTCCTTATATAATTAAATTATGTTTTTAGATTTGAGACATCTCACCCTTGAATTCATCAAGAGTCCTGTAAGCGTCGCCCAAAACATCTGTCTCTTTTTTATATATCCAATGTTCAGGCGGTTCTTTCATTGAAACCATTCCGGTCATCATACCAACACGAGTAGCCTCATATTGGATTACATCATCAACCGTCGTTAACAACATCAAGAACTTTCGGATGGGCATATCATACAGCTCGCTCAGCTTATAGCTGGTTTTAGCCGAAACACACACCATCTTTTTCTCAGTGGTCGCTTTTCCACTCTTTTGGCTTTTGATTCTGATACGTTCTGCGTAGTCAGCCTTCAAGTCAGGATCAATCTTGCTGTCATCATAATAATCAGGTAAATTCTGATACATTACAATTTGCCTTAAACGCTCAAACGCCGCAGCGTCGATTGAATGTCCCGCTACGACTAACTTATACTTCTTCGTTTCCGGATCTGCAACATACCGTATCATTGCCTCAAGTTGTGTTGAACCACACTTGGGACAAGCCACCAACTTTTCCTCTTCTGGTTTTTCCTGAGTGAGAATTTCTCTGTGTTGAGTTATAAACTCGGCGTAAGTCATTGTGTTGCCACATTGAGGGCACCACACCCCATCTTTTAAATGGAAAATCAACTCAAACAATTTACTCAAGCGAAGAGTCCAAAGTTGCCCTTCTTCTTGATCATTAAGTTTTCCGATCAAAAAATCTAGATGAGTTTGTTTAAGGCCTTCAAGGGTTTCGTTTTTATTCAACGTTAAACACGGATTTACCAACATAAAATCGTTGTAGTTCCGCATAATTATTGGATAAATTTGTAACCCACAAAAGGGAACGGGTTCATCATAGGTAAAATACGTAGCCTCATATTGTTGAATTTCGTTGGCTATTTTTTCGCTCAAACACCCATATCTGTCCATTCTATCCTCCTTCTCATCCTTATATTTCAGTAGCTATTAATATATTGCGCTCATTTTAAGCTATTGAAATCCTTTAGAAATTGCTATTCGGTCCTTCCGCTAATCCTGATACCAACATTGCCATCTTGGTAACGTGGCCCAGATAGGTTCGACCGTTCCACAAGTTTTGTTGTGAGTTGTTATAATAATTTGTTTTTTGGTTAAATTGGAAGTACCCAATTCCATCCAAATACAAACCATTCAACTCTGCAATCACGCTCTTTAACAGAACGCTCTCACGATTTTTATATAAAACCACCGTTTCTCCTTTTTTATCCGAATCGTTGGGATTCGGATTGGGAAGTAAGGGGTTTATATCTTGTGCGTCGGCATCTCCCATAATTTTAATAATCTTGCTGTGTGAAATTGTTTCTAACGCAATATTAACTACAGCGACCTCGTGGTTAGTCGGGAAAATGCCGTCTATATAAATATGGAGATGTGCACACTGTTCGGTCCACGCATCGTCAACATATCTGGATAAAAACACTCTTTTATTTGTTTCTTGACCCTCTTCAGTGTCGATTAGAGCATAACGCTCTTCGAGTGAAACATTGTCTTTAAACAAACAATCCATTGTTGGATATTTTAAGATTTTCCAAATATTTTGAGCATTTTTCGTTTGACTATACAACAAATGGGATATGATTTTCCACTCGATGCTGTCAAGGTTGGTAAACCTATTATAGTTGCTCATCTCATCATAACTACCTTGATATCCTGCCATAATACCTTATAACCCCCTTAGTGAAATATTAAATTTATATGTCACGTCCACACCTTCAAGAATTGCCTTGCAGGTAACTTCTAAATTCCCCGCCGGATAGAATTTTAATTTTTGCAACGAAAAGCTATTACCTTCCAATTGCTCAAATTTGACATATTTGTCTCTAACTGAATCATCAACGGGTTGTGGTGGACTAGAGGCATTCATAAGCTGATACGTGGTTACAACCGGCGTATCGGTGGATACACCAGAAGCATATACCACAGGCTTAAATATCAACGGCTCATTTGAAAGCGTTTCGGGAATAACAGATGGTTCGTCTAATCGGATTTGATAATCCGTTTCTGTTCCAGTTTCTTCAACAACAACGCTTTCTTTTTGGTTATACGCAATGCGCGTTTGAAAATTATCGTATTCAGATTTTTGGACAACTTCAAAATACAGAATAATTGTTCCTAAATCATCATCCACAAATGTGCGATTTGAAGCAAATTTACTAATTGCTTGTATACGATAAACTTGGTCATATCCAACAATAAACCGTTGGTTGACATAATATTTACGCGTAAACTCATTGTGCTGCACAATTACGGTTAAATCCGATGATTGGCTTACTGCTGTCTGATTGTACACGATGTTAACACCAGCAAGCTCTTTTGTTTGAACTGCGGGCTCATAATGATAACGTGTTATACCTTGAGCGTCTAAGTATTCACTACCTAAAGTGCCGTTGCATCGCGCAATAATAGCACTTGCGGTTGCATCACTAGTATTACGGTTAGTCGTTAACCAAACACTTTTGTTTTCCTCTGGTTCATCGATATCATATTGGAATGAAAATTTAAATTTTAATCCCAAAGGACATTGATAGTGAACATCGCGAAATACCACACGACGCCAGTCGTCAGAAATCGGAACGCCTTTATCGGTTTTAACTGTTTGTAAAACGACCTCCAAGGGGACGAACTGGTTTGTCCCAATTGCCGTCTCTTGTTCAATCAATGCACGATTGGGACGATAATCCCAGTCGGCATCTACCTTATCTTGAATTTCTTTTAACCAATAATTTTGAGGTACGTAATTGCGTGGAGTTTGTGAAATCAAATTATAAGGATTTGGTCTGTTTGTAGTATCATAAACTTTACCCATCCGCACCACCTCCTCATTATCACAAGCTTTTTAACAAATGATCGATAATGCCTTTGGTTTCAAAAATTTGTTTCCGCACCAACGAATAAGGGAGATTTTTATAATCTCGAATACCGTTTAATTTTACAATTATATCAACCAAAGCACCATCAAATAAAATATTGGCCGAATTCACCTCAAACAACTGGCTTACAATATAATCATCCGCAGTGATTCTATGTTCATCTTGAACAGTGTTTTTAGTTTCATCTTCAATAAGATACAGAATTTTTATACATCGCTTACTCAGTTTGTGAAGGTAATCTTTTTTTGCTTCTAAGGGTAGTATTAACTTATTTGCCAATTTGTTTACCTCCAATTGCTCCTGACCACAAATCCCATGATAACTTCTGTGTCAAATCATTTAAACCTTCACGGATATTTTGGTACCACTCGGTTTTTGCTCTTACAGAATTGGCCGGCGAATGTAATTTAAAATCTGTGTCAGTTAAAATATTGCGAATATCCAACATGAAGTTTTTTTCATTCTCAGCCCACCCCAAAAGCAAACAGTGCGCTAAAATATCTTTCGTACGCGATTCTATAAACGCAGACGAAATGTTTGACGAAAACCCTGTGAAATCTGCCGCAAACTCGCCAGCATAATACCACTCAGCCGAACAAGGTGTTCCGTTTGGCACGTCGTGCGAGAATGTCACGACTTTGGTTTCGGGATTGTACTCCGCCAGTGGATCGGGTGTTTTTCCAATGAAAAAACTCATTACCGCATTATCCAGCGGAGTCGTAGACAAAGTATAACTAGCGCCACCGTTGCCGTCAAAAACCTCTAACCTTCCTTGAGCTTCGGTATAATTAGAAAACCTTGAGGAAACTGTTGTGGGATTTGCAAACATCCCTAAACCGTTAATCAAGTATGGTCTCATTGTTTTTGAAAATTCAACGGGGTTGAGTTCATAAGCACGTAAAATATCGGGGTCATCGAACAAATTCACCGCGCGATTAAAAATATCTTCAAATAGAATCATAACGACCCCCTATTAAAAATTATTTGTTAGTAGTTAGCTCGAGGATTTCGTACTCGAACGCATTGTTGGTAAAACCATTAAGAATTTGTAACTTTTTTAAATCTCTGAATTCTGGCGCTTTCTCAATAAACTTACGTTTCCAGTAACTTACAATGAAATCTTTTTGACCATCGCAAACTTTTTCGTAAATATCCTGCACTTCATTCATGGGAAGTGTACCAAGTTTGCGAATAAACTCAGAGCTTATCAACGACTCAGACGCCATTTTAAGATTGTTACGACGTGCATAGTATTCCGAACCAGCACCGACAGCAATAATACCACGGTCAAACCAAGAACGATATTTACCAACAAGTTCTTCAAATTGTTGAACCGTAAGAGTTCTTACTTCACCGAATGCTGCCATATCAAGAGAATAATTTGACAGATCAATGTGTGTGGTAATACCAGGCGCATTATCAAACAGATGGACAATCGTCACTTCGTCATTACGATTATAACTCGTCGATTGAGCAACAGGCGTCGCCATATTATTCTTCAATTCTGCAAACTGAGCCATCAAAGACTTCATTGCATCTTGAAGTTCTGCGTTTTGATTACGCAAAAAATCTATTTCTTCCTGTTTGTTATCAGGTTTAATTTCAGTTTTTACAACCTTTTCTTCTTTTATTGCCTTTTCTACCGTCTGGGTAGCTTCCTTGTTATTTGCCATAATAAGTCTCCTTGTGAACTAAAAATCTAAGATAATAAGTCTCAACAAGGGCCTCCAAAAGGAGGCCCTAATTAGACTTTAAATTAATTATTGAAGATCGATACGACCAAATTTCGAACCAACGATCGCCGAAACACCAACCCTCATTTGGATACGGATGCCGTATCTCTTATCGGTGGTTTCTTCGGGGATTCTTTCAACCGTCATCGAAGTGCCTTCGAAAACGATCTTGACAGGTTTGTACGAATCTGCCGCAACCAGATAAATCTTGTTATCGGGAACTGCGAGGTCAGCCGTCGTATTGATGGTTGTCGGAACAAGAGCGGGATCAACGGGAATCATTCTCGCACCAAGGAATTTATCAAGATAACCCTTGGAGAGATAATCTTCGCCAACAAAATATTGAAGGCCAAGGCCGTTAGCACCCGCGGTGTTGACTTTCATCAACGCACCAAGCGAACCAATTGCATAAACGGGAGCGCCACCGTTTGCCGCCGAAACTTTCTGAATAAGGTGAGTCCAGTTGTCGGTGGTATAGCCGTTAGCAATATAACCAGCGCCCATCATGTCGCCCGTGACCGAAGTCATAGCAGCAATAACTTTTAGGAAGATATATGCTTCGAACGAACGGCCAGCACGGAGACCGAAGTCACCCCAATCGAACACACCAGCTGCGACTGCATACCAGTCAATAGCCGTTGCGATTTCGATCGGCGAGGGGTTAACCGTAACTTCGTTATCGAAGATGGGTTGCAATACACCACGGTTTACACCTTCTGCGGTTTCGTTGACTTTGAAGAGTTCGTTAGAACGGATAATGAAACGACCAGTGTCGCCCCAACCGATTTGACGAACTTCAGCAAGGAATCTCGAATAATCCGCACTGGTGACCGACGGAGCGATCGCATTGACTACTTCAGCGATAACAGCTTCGAAGTTGCTACGAACGGTTTCGTTTTTCGTGATTTGAGGATTCTTCATGCAAGCAAGGCCTTCCTGCTCGAGTTTAGCTTCGAAACGGGTGCCTTCAAGCGCGTATTTAACGATTGCTTCGTTTTGGAGTCTGAGGTCGTCTTTCGAGGGCTCAGATTTTGCTTCATAATGAGCTTGAGCACTTTCAACGATCGAGTTGATGATTGCGTTGAAATTGTCGTCTTGACTATTAAAATTGAAATGTTCCATCATTGCTGTAGTCCTCCCTTAATTAAAGTCCAACGACTTCGCAAAGATAGAGTTTGCCATTGGCCGACTGGCCATAGTTGAAATCTTTGCCGAGGTGAATTTTGACATTGAGTTGACCCTCAACAATAGTTTTCGCACCACTGTCTTTAAGGGTCGTTTTGCTTGCTTCAAGACCCGCGATGTTGCCAACGACAACAGCACCATTAAAGTTGCCTTCGCCAAGCCAGAATCTGTCATGGAGAGCAAGTCTACGAGCACGAACAGGACGGCCAGCAGGTGCTACAAGGTCAAAAAGTTTGACGCCAATTCTATAAGAGTTACCAGAGATAGCTCCTTCAGAAACGCCAGGATAATCGATAACAACAACTTCGTCGGTCACAGCGGCCGGCGCAGCAGCGAGATAAACGTTGTAATCTTTATCGCCAGCTGCAACATAAGTTTTATCGTCTTTGAGTTCGCCAAGTTTAACAAACGCGCCGTCTTCGATAGGAGCGTCGACGCCTTCAGCTTGGTATTGGCAGGAAATTACATAGGACTGAACGTCTTCCGACATCATTTCAGCCGCTCTAAACACTTTTGCCATAATAAGTTTTCTCCTTTATATAATTAAATAAAATGTATTATTTTTCGTATGCTGATTATTCTCTTCCAACATACAGTTTTAGTTTGTCCATAGCACTCATATTCTTCTCAGATTTGATTTCTACGGGTTTTGCGATAGGTGTGGTAAACGTCTCTTTTTTGTGAGTTTTACTGCCCTTGTTCGCGTTAAAGACTGCCAATGCTACTTCTGCACGCAATGCGTCAGACGAAGCATACTCGCCACGTGCGCACTTATCGAAAATCGCATCACATTGCTCTTTATTGACGTTTTCGTCATCCAAAAGCTCGTGCGCTTCTGCCACACGCTTCTCGCACTCAATAGCAAATAGCGCTTGGTTGGCTTTAGCGAGTTGTTCTTTGATCTCGTCATAATCGAAATATTTAGAATAAGCTTCTTCTTTTTCGGCCATCTTACATTCAAGCTCTTCAATGCGTTTCATAAGTTCGCAATTTTTTGCTTCGAGTTCGCCGCATTTCATCAAAAGCTCTTCTTCTGGATTAGGGGCAGGTTCGCCGTCGCCTTCGGGCTCTCCCGAATAAGCAGGTTCTGCACCTTCTTCACCAGAGGGACATTCCGAATATGCAGGTTCAGGATTATCGGTACCTTTGTCGTCATCTGAATCGTCATCATCTTGATCGTCATCTTGATCGTCGTCTTTATCGTCGTCTTTATCGTCGTCCATATGGCAATCTTGACACTGAGCGTCTTCTTGTTCCGGTGCAACTGGGCACTCTTCTTGCGCCACTTCACCTTCACTACAGTTCACGACTTGGGCTTCTTCCTGTAAAGTCAATTCATTGTCCAACTGCTCGCTATCCTCCTTGTTAGATTTTTCGACTTCCATTGCGTCGCCATCCAATTCTTTGTAGGCAAAACACAATGCCGTCTTCTGTCTGTTGAAAACCTCATTATCGATGATATCCAAGACTGACGCCGATGCACCCTCGATACCTTCCGTAACTGGTTTCCCGTTTTTCGAACCTAATATAGTGATGCCCAGAAGTTCAAACTTATTGATATATCTGATACCATCCCTATCCTCGTAGTCCTTTATATCGATCTCAACAGAGACTTTCTTTTTCTTATCTTTAAGCAACCTTTTAATTTGAGGCAAAGCGTATTGTACCCACAGAGCGCATGTAAGTACAATCCAATTTTTCCCCTTATTATCGGGCTCTATAGAGATAGAATCAGACTCTCTGATCAATCCTAATATTCTCTCACCGTTGGGCATAGTTGTGTCCCAATAAGGTGTGTCGGTCTCAGAATCTCTTTTCCAAGTGCCGTTGTGAGATTCAAAATCTTGCTCTTTTGTATTAAAATATCCCAAAATTGGTTTATTTCTAAAACTGGGAAGAGCACCCTGCATTGCTTCCAAAGAGAAGCTACTGTGATTACGATTTTCGCCTTCTGAAATAGCTTTCATCTCAAGTTGTAAGAAATTACCGCCAAGGATTTTCTTTAACTTGATTCTATCAGCCTCAAGGCTGAACACCATTGGATTCATACAATTCAATCCCCCTTACTTTATTTCTTGTTCAACATGAGAAAATTGAAGGGCTCCGGAAATGCGTTGAGCTTTTTTACTCAAGCATATTTTTAGAGCTTCTTTATCCTCAGGCGTTTTCGCATTAAATTCAGCCGCAATGAACCCTAATACAACATTGGAAACGTTGTCCACTAAGGCTTTGAAATAAATAGCATCGCTACCCCAACACTTTAAAAAGTGATAACTACCAGGGTTTTTATTTTTTAACGACTCAATATCATCAATATAACATTCGCCTCTTGTGGCTAACTCATTATCCAACTCAATAAATAAAGCCCGCTGGACATTTTGGTAGTCCATCATAAATGGTCTTGTTTGATTGTCCACAGCTTCTGCCACAATACTACATTTAGAAAAATTACGCGCATTTAAATATGTGCCGCCATTATGATATGCTACACAAAAGGCACGATTTGCGCCATTCTCCTGAACGATTGCGGTTAACTGAGATTTAATATAAGTCGTAACCCTACGATTCTCAGCCTCTTCTGTTGGGCCATGCTTTTTAGAATCGTGTATTGCTAATTTAATGCTCGAATCGATAAGAGCTGTTAATCGTTTCTCCTGTTCTTCTGCGGCCCGATTTTGCCGTTTTTGCATAGCTAAAAGCAACCATAAAAGAATTCCCATAAGAACAGGATAAATACCATATTCAATAATTGATTCTACAATTTCTCCCGGACCCATACTTCACCTCATTCTACGATGGGAATGAAGTGCGTATAATCGCTAAAGTGAATATCAAAATGGTACGCCGGTACGGTTTTTGCAACCTGAAGCCACTCGTCCGATTGTTTTACATAATTCAACAACACGCCATTAAGCAAATTTTCTCCAAAAATTCTGATGTCCACATCGTCCAGCATGTCCGCCAAATCTACGATTTCCTTACACTTCTCAAAAACCTTATTAACAGCAGCCGAATTGACGGCCATCATTAGTTGCAGATTGTCATATTCTTCATTTGCCCCCTCCACGGGTAGCCTAATTGGTCTAGCGTTTAATTTGAGCATTTCGTCGCTAATCATATCTGCTACTTGGCCCCAAGCGTGTGCATAACTATGATGGAATAACTCTGCTGAATGATTATAATATAGGTTGGCCATATTATAATATATGTTATCCGCAACAGCATTCATCTCAAAACACATCTTAGCCAGCTCATTTAACGCGTTGTAAGTTTCTTCATGAATTTTCATGCGTGATCCTCCTTAAAATTTAACTGTGTTGCTCAACATACGTCTCTCGACACTCATCACACAGAATGTCTTCGTCGTCATCTAATTCTTCCCCGCAAATTGCACACCGTTTTGCGGCATATATATCTTTGTTCTCGCTCGTGTTTTCGCCTTTTTCGCGTGACGCAGCAGTTTCATCAGACTCTATATCTTCGTCTTCTAATGCAGGACGGCCAACTTTCTTAGCTGAACCATCTTCGTTAGTGTTTGAGTCGGCTGACTTTTCTTGTTGTGTATTTAACTTTGAGGCCGCAACTTGAGTGAGCGTTGTTAAATTGTCATAGAATCCAATTGAGTCTAAATACAATTCTGCTGCTTTAGAGTCTTTAACAGTTATATCCTCGTAAGCAAGAAGTTTAGGAACCAAACCTTTCATACCTGCGGTAACCAGTTCTTTCAAATACTTTTTCTGATTTTGTTCAGAGAAAATATCCCCAAAGATATCCACTTTCCATTTATAGTCGGCACCTATACATTCTTGGACAATATTGTTAAGTGCTGATTTAAACTGTTTCACCACAAAATCATATTGAGCCGCCGAAAGCATATTGGCAGTTTTTACCTGCGCAATACTTGGTTTTTCGGTAGCGATAATATTACCGCCTTCACCCGCGCCACTAATAAAGTTTGAAAGTGCTTTAGTCTTGATTTCACTACTGTTGGGAACGTTGTTGAGACTTTGCAATTTCAAATTCTTCAACGGCGCAAAGAACGCTTCTGTATTGGTGCTCGTCATACTGTTAAACAGGTTTTGAAATTTTAAAACCGTTTCAGGGTTCATTGCCGTCTGATCACGACCGGTTGATGGATTAGGGATCAGCTCAATTTCACCCGTCAGCAACGACGTCAAAGGCGTACTAGCAATAAGCCCTGCTAGTACCGAGTAATCCGTCAATTCTTGCAAATCCATAAATAGACCTGCGGTATCAGGCGCTGCGGTAGCTGTAGAGGTATCGCTACAGAAAGTATAACACAAATCTTGAGGTAATTGGACCCAGAACATATATGTCCTTTTTTCAGTCCTCTCCAGCAATGTATCATAAGAATTGCCGTCCTCATCGACGAACGCGTAGTTAGCCGCTTTTGCAACATCCAATCTGTATGACTTTTTCTTAGGATCGAAGATTGCAATTTTATTATTGATCATATCACTCCATACTCTTTGAATAAAAGCAGGGTATTGATCAGGAACAAATGCTGGATTCATAAAGACCATTAAATTAAAACTTGCTACAAAACCATGTTCCCCAATTGCCGTAAGTTTGACAAATTGTGGCGGGAGTTTTTGCAACGCCGCATAATCTACAATCTTTTTACCACCTTTTTTTGTCACATGACTACGCAACAAATAGCTCGGCTTACCTTCGCGTTTCACTTCAATCGCAATGCGTTTAAAAGTGTTCACTATATCGAATTTCTCGAGCCACTCGTCCACAAAGTCGTCATCTTTTTTGAATTTTTCCGTTTTATATTCGGATGCTTCCAAAAAAGGCGGATATTTAACATACTTCATTAGAGGGATATCGCCCGCTTGACGAAGTATTTTATAATACAAATACTGGCTTGACGATAATGAAGCCGCTGCCCCACGAATATCTTCCTCGTGGAATTGGGGATTTTTTAACGCATTGATAATACTATCTTTGCTCATCTCAATTGGCAAACCCGCCAACGTCTTCAATCGTGTATTTTGTAAAAATGGATTATATTGATTTAAATTATAAATACCTTGACCAAGAACACTGTTGGAATCAACATTTCCTAAAAACCGATTAAAGAAATCCGTGCAGCCTTGCAACACATCTTTAACTTCGGTCCCAGCGTCTCCTGTCGTCATCAACAACTTGGAGTCTTGCGGTTGTTCTTGTTCGGTAATGGGAATTTGTTTCTTTGGACGGCCACCTTTGTTTGTGGTCTTATTGGCTTCACCCATTGGTGCAATCCTCCTTTTGATGTTTCGGTACTGCGATTAATTGGCCGGAAGCCAAGGCTTGGGCTAACTCAAGTTTAAGTGCCTCGATTTCCATTTTCTTCCGATATTTCTCGCTATTTAATTCGTCTATCGCCCGTTTGGTCGCAAGATTAGTAAAATACTCACGCGCCCAATCAGCAACATATCCGCCCTCATTACAAAGGCTGTCTTCTGTAATCTCCAAAATTACACAATCCGACACGCCACTGCGTTTGATAGCAGATTTTAATTTTTGTTTAGAACATTCTCCCAGCGTTTGGAAATAAATTACTCCTTTTATTAGCATAAAAGAGCCCATTTTCCCAATTTTCTCTAAGAGATTTTCTATATCAATCCCAGTATGATCGAAAATTATTTTACAGATCATCCTTCTGCCTCCTTTTGCTTCTATCTTCTCCGCCCAAATGGATTAGTGAATCCACTAAACGGATTGGTGTTTTGTCTTTGCTTGAATTCTTGAGCAATTCGATTGCTAAACAAAACATCCATATTTGTAGTTGGTTCAGCCGAACCTAAAATTTCTTCTCTTCGCAATTGTGCTAAGTGGTGAGCTGCCAACACACAGGTGTAGCATCTATCGTCCATTCTGTTACTTTAAGACTCGTCCTCTACAATTTTCCATCGAAACCCTCCAGCCGTCAGGCCTTTGTTGATTGCTCGATTTAAATTTCCAAGATTCTTCGTACTATTCCATATCGATAAAGCTGCTTCCGTCAAAGAGGAGTAGATAGCTATACTCTCCCCATCCAACGAAAGTTGTTGGACACGGACAGGTTTGTTTTTTTCGAACTGCTTAAATGCTGATTCTCTTACCTGTTCATCAGCAAACCAGTCTTCTCCTTTATTTGCCCATAAATATCCTTTATGGACAATGTGCTTTTTCGCAGCCGTCGATATATGAGAATCTTCCCGATGACCCGATATAAACAAACTAGCCTCCATTTGAGAACAAAACTCATTTACAATTTCTCCTTGCCTATTAATCTGTACTATAGGCTTGCGGAGCAATGGCTGCTCGTGAGCGGTTGCTCTTTTGGGCTTTTTGACAGGAATATATTTTTCTTTCACCATAGGGAAATCACAGCGCCTGTCTAAAAATTTTTCCCACGAAAATTGTGGATTTAAGTAGATTTGTTCATAAACCCAATAGCAGCTCTTATAAGTTTGTGCCCCCTTCTTATTTTGGCAACATCTAAGGATACAGTCACGAGTGTAGCCATAGTGTTTAGCAGCGTTAATATACCCTCCCTCAAAACGCGCAATCAGATTGTACTTTAAATCAAACTGCAACACCACAAAGGGAGAACGTATTCTACGCATTCGGGCAAGTTCTTCATCAGTATGTTTATAACCTCGAATACCAAGACCGCCTTTATCGAGATTGTACCCATTTTTATAAGTGTCATATAATTGAATATAATAACACTCTCTTTGGTCAAGCTCCTCTAAAGTGCATTCTTCTAATATGGAAAAATTAAATGCTTCAGGACCATATTTGTTCCAAGCATATTGTAAAGGAGAATTAACATGAGTGTTGTTTTTTAACGCATTTTTATGTTTGTACCAACGAGCTTCAATATCTTGAGATTGCCCAACATATTTTTTCCCATTTTGCAAATTTGTGATTAAATAAATTCCAACCATGTTAACCTCACTCGAGCGGAGGGGCTCTTCATCCCCTCTCTCGCGTTTCTGTTGTTATATCGCGAGTTCAGACTATCGCACACCCGCTAACGCGGGCTCTCGTCATTTAGTCGTTCACGGTGTCATTGACTTCCGCCTTGTTATCCACTCCTGGACCTCCAAGTCAATTAGACAAGATTTAATCGAGCGGTTTATGTATTATGCCGCAAGTGCACAACATTGTTTATGCATTTTACGAGATTTATCGGGTGGTAATCCGTATTTTACGTCACCACTCGGAGTCTTCGTTTTCACAATTGCTACAAGTTCTTCTTTCATAAGATCAATTTCAAGCAATGCTCTTAATTCTTCTTTTGAAAGTTCATATTTTTCACCATCTTTTTCCCAAACACCTTGTTTTGGTACAGGCATCGGGAAAATAAGATAATCGTTGATAATCATTTCAGCGCATTCGCTAAACATAGTAGGACGCCATTTACGAGGCTCAATGATTCGACAAACATCCTTAGCTTGTCTGAATTTTTCTGCCTGTTCTTTGGCTGTGTCATCAGTTAAGTCGATAATCCCCGCGTGCTCTATCCCATCGCGATCTGTCCAAGGAAGCATTAGGTTGTCAGCATAACTACGACCACCACCACCGGAACCAGCGTCAACATAAAACATAACGTTTTCGTACTCGGGTGATTTCCCGTTATATGCTACAATGAGTTTGCGAATCCACTCTAATTGTTCGGGAGAACGTAAAGGCTTCTTATCGCCGTTTGGTAACTTTTCGATAAGGTTAATGCCATTAACGATTTTACCCATCCATCCACGTTTTTTGTCTTTCCAATATTCAACAATAAGCACAAAACTATTGTCTTGCTGCAACGCAGGGTCAAAAAACAAACCATAATGATGTTCTGGACCTTCTGATTTAAAGATTGGTAAATAGTCTTGTTCGTTTCGTAAAATATCTTGTCGTTTTACTAACGCGTCAATACCACCCGTGTTATCGAATATGTTATAATACTCGCGCATTGCTCGAGACTCATTGCTTTTTAACGCATCATCTATCTCACTTTGTTTAAGCAATGGTGACATTGGTTTCCCGTTGAGTTTCGGTGCAAGTGGAATATCGCAGTTGACATCTGCACAAAAATATCCAGGTATACCCATCATCATATTGGTGGCACAAAGTTTATACATTGACCATAAATGGGTATTAATGTCTTCAGCTGACGACGAGTAAATACACTGTGTGGGTATGTCCTTTGGATAAACCGACGCATCAAAACCAGAACCCGTTTTAAAGTCGCGGTTTTGCGCCGTAAAAGGTTCTGTCAAATCGAAAAAGGCCTGTGGAATTTTGCCCGCTTCGTCATAGAAGTTAATATTAGAACGAACACCGACAACGGTCTCTGGTTTACCCACAAGCGCCTTAATACGCGAACCGTTATAGAGATTACACTCATAACCCTTTTGGCTATGAATAAACCCATCGGTATTAGCGTTGCTCTTGATGAGTTCGTCAAAAAACACGTCTGTCGTATTCAATAATGAAGCAATATTCTTTTTTGCAATATCTTCGATTTTCATAAAGGTGTCAAAAGACTGACGCCCCGAAACGTTCATGATATTTATTTTAAATTGTGGGAACAAAATAGCCTTCGCCATCAAATATACCGCTCCCAAAAATGTTTTACCCGCGTTTCGTGAACATACCCAAGCAGCTTTTTCTGCCGTCCAGGTGCCCATAATAATCCACCGCTGATAATCCAACAATTGTATTCCAAGAATTTTTTCAATAAATCGAGTGGGATGCTTGCGGCCCCATTGAATTAACCGATTATATCTTTCAAAACTTTCTTGTTTGCGAATATTTACTTCATTATCTGTGAGATTCCCATAGACTGAAATCATGCGCCACTCTCCTTAAACTCAGGAGCAAGCAGTTCCTCTATTTCTTCTGAAGGAATCCCTTTGCGTTTATATTCTTTAATAAGTTCAGCAATCAACTCTTGTTTACGCAAATATTCTTTGCACATTCGCAAAGCTTCTTCAGCTTGCTTACGCGCCGCAATCTCTCTGCGTACAACCATTGCTTGTTCCTCAACCATTTGAGCGTAATCAGAATCTGACAACCTCAATTGTGCCATAATTGATTTGGCACTAATATCAGAACACTGTTGGATACTTGAACTTGTCTCAATATCGTAAAGATTGGTTTTACCATCGTCATAATTGCTCTCTTCCATATCGCGCATAATACCTGACAACGTACCAGCACCTCGACTCTTAGAGTTAGCATATTTTGCCGACAACCCGTGATCTTTACATAACATTGAAATATTTTTATTAACATCTGATTTCATTTTTCGCAAAACTTCCAAGTCTTTGGCGTTTTTTACGATGTCATCAGGTGTTATAGATAATTTTGCAATCGCCAAATCCAATCGGTCAATTTCCTCATAGTTAGTAACTATTTCAATTGCCGCTCTTTGACGTACCAAGTCATTATTTAAAGTCGGATCGATCATTTGGCTGAGTGAACGATACAACATTGAACGTTGTGATATAGGTTTAGATTCAAACGGGTCGTAACCAAAACTTTTTTTAATATCATTACGATTTTGTTTATCATCTTCCGTAAGCTCGTCTTCACCCTCTTTGAAACTGGCCATCTTTATAAATACTGACCGGCTTAACTGTTTGCAAAAAGACCTATTACAATATTCTTCGTTTGTAAAAATAATCTCTAAATATTTATCTGGCATTATTTCAGTCGCATCCAATGATGTTGCCACACTTGACGCAAGTAAATCATCATAATACCAGTCATTGATTGCGCAGAGCTGGAAAAGTGCCTCAAGATGGTCATTTTCACATTCTGCTAATATTTTATTATATAATGCACGAGTACATTCTTTACATAATAAAGATTTGTGCTCTTTATCTTTCACAGTTCGAAGTGCAGATATTGTCCCATTACTGCCCCAAAACTCTTCGGGGTCCAAACTGGTCTTGCATCCTACACAATATAACTTTTGGGCTATTGTGCCAAAAGCTGATAAAATCTTTCTTTCAGTGGCCATACAAGCCCTCCTTGTAATCTACACACAACCATTCAAAAAAGCCCCCGCAACAGCGAAGGCTCTTTGAACAGCATATCCTTGAATTACTCTTGAATATCTAAGTTAATACTATGATGCAACACATTGTCACCATCAAAGATTAACAGGGTTTGGCTTGGTTTGCCAAACAGGCGTTTGCTAAACGCATATTGATCTACGCCAACAATACTCCCATTTACATAAACTTTGAAATTGTTGAACGTTTTAAGTTTTTCACAATGATAATGGCCGACAAAAGCATAATCTACCACTATCCCAGTGTAAGCAGTCATATTTTGGAAAAGCGTTGTGATATTATCATGGTGCCCATGAACAAATACACCGGTCTTCCCGTTTTGGAAATTAATCATACCAATTTCCTGATCGAGAACATTTTCCTCAAAAGTAATGTTAGTATCTCTCAACCTTTCTTTTAGATAGAAAGTAATAAGCTTGCCATAATTTTCAGCCTCAATACTTTCTTTAAGAGAAGGTGTCATTCGTGAATGATTATCGGTAACAGAATAATATCTCACATCTGGTGCAGCAGCCTGTAGTTGATTGAGCGTGTCTGCAATAATCTCAGACGCAACCATGATTTGTTCAACAACGTCGATTTGTTGCTCCAATCTGGCACTTGTGTGAATATGCCCTTGGCAATAATCGCCAAGTCCTAAAATATTCAATCTTTGGACATTGTTGTTTACACAATATCTAATTACATCTTGGATTAGTTTATTCACTCTTTTACGAGCGATGGTAATATTATATTTATTATAATAATTATCAATCTCTACCCCAATATGTAAGTCCGACAACATTAAAACCGCTTCTGTGTAAGTATTTCCAACAGGATGATACACAACTTTGGGAAGTTTGGTAATATCCACAACCAACTCTTTCATCAAGGCTTTAAAATCATCCAAACGCGCTTCTTCTCTCATCATTCTTCGATAAGCATTTAAAGAATCGCGTGTTTTTACTTGTTGTTTATACAAATCTTGAATTTGTCCTTGGATTTCGTCTTCCATTTCTTGGGTGGACAATTCTTCAACTGTTTTATTAGATAATAATTTTGAATTTCGAGGTAATTCGCCGGTGCGTGCAAGTTTTTGCTTTACCCAACAACGATAATTTTCACCTGTCGTAAAAGGCATCCCCAACATCTCGTTCAGGGCACTCCAGTTTTTTACTCCTAATGGTAACTCTTTGTGGGTTACCCCTATTTCAAACAAATCGTCCTCAGTTAAGTTTTCTTCATTAAACTTTTTGAGGAACTCTAAAAAGTCGGTTTGAGTCATGTATTTCTCCTTGTGCTTCTAGATAGTTTAATACTATCACAATCTCTATTTTTTGTCAAATTTTAGTGACATCCCAATTCTCTAATGAAGAGCAAAAAACCAACTATAAAACTATTATTTTACTCTTTCCATAGAATATTAGAACACCGTACCTTTCGACATCTACCCTAAATCAGGTTTTTTTGGCCTGTCGAGAACGCCGTTTTAACTCGTTTTTACGCTGTGTTAATTCGGTTTTGTAACAATCGGGGCATAAATCCTTGTATTTCTTTTTCCCCACGATAAACCTCTTACCACACGACCTACAAGTACCACTATATTCGCTAAATTGGAAATCTGTCTTAACCGTCCCTTTATTATCAAAAAAATTTAATTCGATTACGTTCCCGTAAACAGGTTTCCCGTCTCTGAAATAGGCTTTCTGGTGCATAGTATATAAGTTGTATTGGGCATTCCACTTGTCCATTTGTGCAACTCTATATGGGCGGCGCTGGCGGCGGGTACCTTTAATCAACCCTTCCCAAACTTCCTGGCTACAAAAAAATCCATCGGCTCGTCCAAAGGAGCGTTGGCACTCAACTAAAATTCGCAAAAACTCTTTGTATTCTTTGTCAACATCTAAACCTTCAATAAAATTATATTCTTTTGCTGTTAGCCCATAAATATATTTTCTATTAAAGCCGTAATGTAACGCCTTCTCCCAAAACTTGTCAAAATACTCACGAGTTTCTTCTTCACTAAAACACCCTACAACTTGCGGTGACTCTAGTTCCACCCAAATCTTATAGGCGGTCTCTTTAGTCACCCCTTGTTCTTGCCAATATTGACAAAGATGTGTTTGTTCAGTGTTAATACTACGTCGTGTGTTATAATACCCTTGTTTTAACACCGCTTCTGAATTTTTATTCCAGTCCAAAATTAACATAGATTAACTCCTTGTCATCACCGATGTGCGCAGTACAGCCAAGAATTCTTGTAAAGAATAATCAAGGGCGAACAGCTCATCTTCATTTTCTCGCACGAACACCGGGAGTTTAAAACATAAGATCGGATTTTTACTACCAACCACTCTAAATTCTAATTTAAGCTTCACGGCCTGATGCACCAATTCTAAAAACTTCTTATGATCCTTCATCCCCAACAATTGCATAATTTGTGGTTCGTCGTATTTGATCCACCCTGAGTCGTGCCAATTTGTTTTAGCCACGTATATTAACACCCCAAACAAGGCTCGAACTTCCTCATTACTAATATTTAATAAAAAGCTCCATTCGTCCTCATAAACCACGAAGGTTGTTAATGTGTTTTTGGTATCAAGAGGGGCTTTTAATAAACAGTCCACAATTTGTTCAAAACATTGGTTATTTAATTCAAACCCGCGTTCGCATTCGAGTAGGAATTCTCGTATAGAGCCGTCGGTCATGCCTTCGGCTCTTAACGAATTAATGATTTTTACAACGCTGCTGCCTTTCTCGATCGATTTGTTACAAATTTGTTCTTCAATTGTCATAGTCACAATCTCCTCCAAATAAGTTATCAGCATCGAAGTCAAAATCTAAATCTTGCCCCAAAATTTCTTCCCACGCCGCTTGATTCCAATCGTCATCATCACACAACTCGCTGACGCGATCTTCGTGAATTACTTGTAAAGTGTATCGATTACCAAGGTATTCAAATCCAGTTTCGTTTTTCACGGGAATTTGGACAATTCCACGAGGGATTAAATCCAACACGCTTTCGTCTAAAATGTCCCAAGCAAAATCCCAATTAAATTGTTTGTATTCTTTTGATAAACAATGGCAGTAGTAAAGCAATTCTTTGCCACTGAACGACGCAGACTCAATCGCCTCTTGAATTTCCGTTCTGATAAATGTCATTGCCCCGAATCTAATTTCATCATATTCGTCACGATTCGGTAAATCAATATTATCAACAATACTCTCCAAGGTTTTTACTTGTTTACGTGCTGTATATTTGCGATACAAATCTTTAACAATAGCAAACCGTTCTTGATCAAATTCAAAACAATCCTCAAAGGTGGGCAACATACTTACCGCGTTTTTATTGAAATTAATATCAAAATCGACATTTTCAAATTCCTTACACAATATATTCATTATGCACGGTGCGGTGATTAGCGGCGAATACTTCTGATAACGGCGTACCAAATTCATCTCGTCTTCTGATTTATTAGGTTTGGTTAAAAGTTTTTTAAATTTAATACCAAACATATTTTTGGACGCCATATTGTAACTGTTTTCGTATTGTTTGAACTGTTGGTTTAGCTCTGGATATAAATATCTAAAGAAATATGGTTTTTTAGAAATAACCATCGAGTTTCTTTTATATTTATCCGCCTTAACTGCATCAGTGTCATCATCATTAATTCGGATGAATTTCTTCCACTCTTTCGGCAACTCCGGCGCGGCTGTTCCTTTAATGCGATCAATTTCTTGACCAACAATTTCTCGAAGTAATTTAATACGCAAAGTGAGTTCGTCTCTTTGTTCTTTTTGGGTGTCTTTTTGGAAAATTCCCTTCATTGCGTGCATTATTGTTGCGCAGTTAGAAAAACCTCCAACCCCAGTTCCCAATCCGCGAATATCAGTCGCGATTGAATTCTTTAAACAAATCTTTTGAACCGGCACCGCACCTTTCTCATATGTGATGACATTGTGCCATTTTTGCGCACCCTTGATAAAGATTTTATTATCCGTGGACATTACTACGTCGCCGTCAAAATCGCTGTCAGAATGTCGTAATGTTGAAGTATCATATATACTATAAATGATTCCACTCTTAATATATTGATACCAATAGTCCATATCTTCGGACGATACTACTTTACAAGGGTTGTGTTCGTGCGAGTCAATCATCGGGCTTCGACATAGGTCAACACAACCCACGTTTCTCTGCCTCCAAAAATTTGAATACACTTGGTCGGGCCCAAGTAACCCCACCGGTTCCAACCCAAGCGCCGATTGGCACTGTGCCACGGGATCAGAAATCATAAAACTATAATTTCCTCTCACCCATATCTTACCAATCTTCGCCTTGTTTATCGTCTCAGCAATATTGCGATATATTTTCTTCTGTACATGAGCGTCTTCCAACATTATCGGGTTTTTAATAATCGCCCTCAACGCCGTGCTTTGCGCTCCATTATACAACTCTTTAAAACTGACCTGTTCGCCCTTGCAACCCAACATATACAACATTGTATACAATTGGTCACCTGAGCAAATCTTTTTAATCCAATCAATTGTCGGTTGAATCAATTCCAGAATATCATCCTTATTGATATCCAACACTTGCAGATATTGATAATTGGCCAGCACATATTCGTCATCGTACTTTTTATTATATCTCGCAACTCCCCACTGAATACCAGCCGCATCTACATACTTTTGATATTCATACCAAGATACATAATATTTATACATCTTGAATTGAGATTCACTCAATATAACGTCAATATCCTCTAACCTATGCGAGATTCCCCACCGGTCACGAATTGAGTCAATACCGTGTGCAGCTCCAAACTCTCGAAAATCAAACGGAACCAAGCACCCCTTCACAAAAACGCTACGAACAACGAACGACGACGGCGTATATGATAAATTCATATCTTCTGCCCACAGCGCCGCAAACTTAGGATCTATCAATCCCTGTCCATCAGCGCAATTTAACTCGATATCCATTATTCTTTCTTTAATCTGTTTTTTCCCAGTCTCGGGATTGGGACAAATCCAATCAACCGATTGATCCTTCACCACGTTAAAGAAATCCTTAACCACGCATACTCTCGGGGTTCGCACCCACATAACACTTGAAAACGCCAACGCAAAATACGCATGATATTTCGCCAAATTCATTTCTGAAATCTTGGTGTCCAACCCGCACATCAGATTTTTGTACAAGGTGTCATAAAGAGCTTCATTAATAAAGGTAATAGTGTTGCGCCTCATTTGTCCCGAGCCGCAACAAAACCTCACATAATGAATACCGTTAACGTCAAAACCGTTCTTGGCTAATTCTTTATATTCTTTCTTGGTCACGACTTCAACGTTAATAATATCTTTAACAAACAACGCATCTGTCAAAAACCGATTAAGAATACCAGCTTCCTTGGTTCGTCCTTCTCTCTTCGCAGCTCTGATAGCGCGACGAAATTGTTGGACATCGTTAAAAATCTCTCGATGACTTCTGGTATCATTATAATATTTTCTGATTTGTTGAAAAACCAGATTATCACCAATTGATACCAGCGCCCCATCGCGAGCTGCCTTAGATTTTGAATAATTAACTATATTTAAGTTGTTCTCTACAATAAAACTAGATTTAAGTTTAAAAACTTGATATAGGTTTTGTAAATTAGGCACTCTTAATCTTCCTCTTTTTCGCGTTTAATAATATCTAGCAAATCATTCACCGTTTGTGTCAAATCTAAATTTGTCAAAACGTATTTATTGTTATATTCCTTCTCGAACTCACAGAACTGCGCGTCTTCCGCAGCCATTCTCTTCTGGGCAATTTCAACATCATCGCCCCGTTTCGTCAAGAATCCACGTTGTACATCCGCAGGTACAGAAATCAAAACAACCACAATTTTTAATGGATGCTTTTCAAAGTTCCAATACTTCCACAAATCTCCAAGCCCTTTAGGATCGATTATATAAAAATCACTATTTAACACTTGTGTAACTGTAGCAAAATATTCCACATCTCCAATTACAGTCTGTGCAACAATATCATCTTTATATTTATCCACATCCTCAGGTTGCACAAAAATGTGGGTGTCACCTTCATTAACTCTCTTGGGACGTGTGGTATAAGAACACACTTTCTTCATTCCTGTCAATTGGCACACACGATCAACGACCGTATCTTTCCCGGCGCCACTTCTGCCAAGTACACAAAATAATGTTTTCATCTTATTCCTCGATAATCGACGAAGGTTTCCCTACAAATTCAGGGTAATCGGCATAAAACTTCACCAACGCTTCCAAGTCTTGAAAGTTATGTATGATATAAAAATCTTCCTCATTACCTTTAACACGATTACGTTGATGTTCAACATCGCCAGTAAATAATACGACCATATCAGCCAAATAATTAGCGCACATACGGTAGTCACTGCCTACATATATAACCGAGTCCCCAAAAAGACGAATTTTTTCTACATCTTCCATTGTTTCCGTTCTATAAGCTTCAGCATAACTTTCAATCTCGATAGTGAGTTTACAGTTCTCCGCAAGTTCTGTGATGGTATCAAGAAAATCTTCCGCTCCTTCTCGAATCCGCAAGTCAGGCACATTTAAATTTTTGATACAATTAATGATTTCAAAATCATGGTCTTGCCCACAGAGCGTTTGGAATTTGTTTTCGTAAAAATCGATTACAGAATAATTAGTGTTGTATTTTTCATTAAGTTTTTTGGTTATTGTCTCCGCACAATTAAAAATTACATTGTCTTCTACAATTAGGTGTAAGTGTTTGCTCATAATAATGTAGTTCCTTAGAAGTTATATAGATTCCCAAAGAAAGAGGATATTCTCTTTCTTCTTATTATATTTATATTATAACACATATCATCTTTAATATCAACCTATGATGACATTTTTATAAAGTTTTTAAAATTTTTTAATTTTTCTGTCATTGTAGGTTGACTTTTCTTTTCAAAGTTGTTATAATTTGGGTGGTGGGCGGGTATAGATAAGAAGATCTTTCTTATTTATTATAAATATATAATAATTATAAATATTAATATAAATAATATTAATTATAATTAATATTATTATATATTAAAAAATTAATAATATATTAAAAT
>ENA-ORMS01000078-ORMS01000078.1-human-gut-metagenome-genome-assembly--contig:-NODE-78-length-108196-cov-21.364469_pt1 | contig 108196 bp, 88 predicted proteins | sample MGYA00242104_ERZ508997 | MGnify/ENA primary metagenome ERZ508997 (study PRJEB26280, sample SAMEA2338704) | human gut metagenome | biome: human gut; feature: human-associated habitat; material: faeces...
AACAGCACTGCGGATGGATATCTCGTTGCTCGCTAACTTTTAGCGGACAGCAATATTTAACAATAGGTCACGCGTAGTTTTCTGATACCAATCCATAGTTAAACTGACCCTATTTCTAAAGAGTCTCAGATCCAGTCCGACGTCCACTTGCTCTGTCGTTTCCCAGGTAAGATCACGATTTCCCATCGCTGTCGGGACCAAAGCCTCCGAAGGCTCGCTCAAATCGAAAGAATAGTAATCGGAAATACTCATTGCCGGCCAGCGGGAGAAATCTCCGACCCTATTGTTTCCGGTAAGTCCCCAGCTCGCTCTCAATTTCAAGTCGCTGACGAATTTAACCCTCCTCATAAAATCTTCTTTGCTCATCCTCCACGCCACGGCACCGGATGGGAAAAAACCCCATCTGTGCTTAGGAGCGAACTTTGAGGAGCCGTCAGCACGAAAAGACGTCGTAACAAGATATTTTGACTTATAATTGTAGTTTACCCTGCCGAGAGCAGACATTAAGCGATTGTCCGAAAGCCTCGCAGTCATAGTGTTCGGAAGACCATCGTCCATTCCACTTATTCCAAGAGATTCAATCGGGATAAACTTGCTAGAATATCCGTAAGTTTCCATATTGATGCCCTCTATCGTGAATCCGGCAACCACATTGAGTTTGTGCCTGTTCCTATTCCAACCCTTATTGTACGTAAGCGTATTTTCATTCATCCAAGCTGTCTTATGTACATTGCTGTTAGAAGCATTGATACCACGTGCGTTGGTCAGAAGAGGATAGCCTTTATAAGTTTTGGAGTTGTTGAACTCCGTATTGAGAGTGAGAAATCTCGAATATCCTCCGCTTATCGTAAGTTTGAGTTCTTTCATTACGTCCCACTCGAACTTTGCATTGGATATGAATGTCACTTTTCTCGTACTCTTGTCCTCATTCTTACTGGATAAAACAGGGTTCATTACTGCCGAATTCACTCCATCAAAGGCATCGTCAAAGAGTTCTTCATCCTCTACAACCCCACTCGTATTTACCGGACGATATGCCCATGTTCGGTACATAAGATAAGAAGCGTAAGCATTGCTCGTAGAAAGGGCCGACGATGAAGTTTGACCATAAGTCTTGTCGGAGGTAAAACTGCCGTTTATAGTAATCTTGGTTGTACGTCCAAGCTGCTGAATCATAGACAGACGTCCCTGATATTTCTTATAACCGCTGTTGAGAATTACTCCTTGTTGATCCGCGGCAGAAAGTGATACGGAGTATTTCGTGGATGTCGTACCTCCGGTCATAGAAACATTATGCATATGAATCGGAGCTATCCTGAACAACTTATCCTGCCAGTCGATTCCCTGTCCAAGATCCCTATAGTATTCGAGAGTTCGATCCAGATTGTTGAGATATGTATCCGCTGTAGCAGGAGAACGCTCTATCTGGTACTCGACGAATTCTAGGGCATTCATCATCTTCATCTTCTTAGTGGCAGTCTGAAAGCCGAACGTTCCATTATATGCAATCACCGGACGTCCTTCGACGCCTTTCTTCGTCTCAATGATGATAACGCCATTCGCGCCTCTGGCTCCATAAACAGCAGTAGCCGAAGCATCCTTGAGTACCGTTAGTGATTCTATGTCGTTCGAATTGATTGCCGCGCTGGAAAAATCTTCCATCGGGAAACCATCCACCACATAAAGCGGAGCATTGCTTTGCGTAAGGGAATTGGCTCCACGGATAACGATTTCCATATTTGAACCGGGCTGCCCGTCAGCCGATGACACATAGACACCGGGCATTCTTCCTTGAAGTGCTTGATCAAAGTTCACGACAGGCGCCTTTATGACATCATCCATCTTTACGATGCTGACAGTTCCTGTGAGATCCTTTCTCGCCTGCCCCCCATAGCCGATTTCGACCACCCGGGCCTCTTCGAGAGCCACAATGTCTTCCTCAAGAGTTATGTCTATGTTCCTCGAAGTGCCTACCGTGACTTCCCGATCTATGTAGCCCATCTGAGAATAGATTAAGACATTTTCGGACGCCGCGGTAATTGAATACTTGCCTGAGACATCCGTCATTGAACCATTAACGGTTCCCTTGACGAGAACCAAGGCTCCAGCTATCGGCTCTCCGTCAAGGGTTGTAACCTTGCCCGTAACAATCACCCTCTCCTGTGCAAAGAGACATTTTGCAGAGAGCAGTATGACTGCTGTCAATAGTGTTATTTTAAATATGCGATCAGTAATGTGTTTCATATATCTTATCTTATCGGGTTTTCAAGAAGATAAAAATGCCCGTCCTCTGCACCGAGGATAATCTCGGGAATGCCATCAGCATCAATGTCAGCGATTGTAGGACAAGTCGTATGTCCGGCAAATCTGACATCTGAAAGGTCACCCATAAATTCGAGTCGGACCAAGCCGTTATCGGTTCCGAGATTGCGAAACCACGATACACTACGGCTGTCAACTATAAGATCCTTCAGCCCGTCCCCGTCAATGTCTGCGAGTGCAATCTTTCGGCGTCCAGACTTGCCGGCAGTGCCAGAATTCAGCCTCAATATGCCAGGGGTCGAATCCAAAACGCCTTCACGGTTATCATAAAGAGAGCAGTTAATGCAGTAGAAAATTCTCTTTCCCGGTTTGAGAAGCAGTTCTCCGTCATCGGAACGGAACCTTTCAAAAAAGGCAGGGTAGCCTTCCGTATCAAGAACTATTAAATCGACAAGCCCGTCACCATTCCAGTCTGTGACGACAGGAGTCGTCCTCCACTGGGTCACGAGTTTACCAGATGCGGGTTTCCACCAGTTCCATACAGGATACGGAGTAGCACCTTTCCACATAACTTCCACGTCCTGTGGTGGTGCGAAGTCAAGTTCTCCGGGCTTCAGACCCTTAAGCCACTGTATCTTACCCCAGATTGAGTTTAACACAATATCGAGAATGCCATCATTATCCCAATCCACCACATTCAAAACAGTATACCCCCACTTCCTCTCAGCAGGTCCTTGAATGGAACCGTTTTCGCCTGCCATAATCCGAAATGCCTCCCCATTGATACGAATCGGTTCAGGCACTGCCCATCTAGCCTGTTTAGGAGTCCCCACATTACGTATAAGAGCAATTTCACCGGCAGAATTTCCAGTCATAATATCAAAGTCACCATCACCATCAAAGTCCACGGCAAATGGAGTGGAAAGTGCTCCAAACTTCACCCGGTCAGCCTTTTGCCGAAAATAAATAGGAGATTCAAAAACTGGCATCCCGTCAGGTAAGAGCTTTCCGGTGTTGCGCAAATAGGCAATCCTTCCGTCCTCATCACCAACTATAAGGTCACAATGTCCGTCGCCGTCAAAATCTGACGGCACCGGAACGATCATCTGCAAATGAAAACGTATCTCTCCATCATCATTTTTCAATTGACGTCCCGAAGCGTATTCCGGAGCCTCCCTAGTTCCTATATTTTCGAAATATGTGAGTCCGTCAACGAATTCTCCGCAAATTATGTCAAGGTCACCGTCTCCGTCAAAGTCAGCAACACACGGATTCGGAGAGCCATAGACATCGATGATATCACCTCCAGCCGAAAGTTTACCCCTGTTCACGTATTTTCCGTCGCAGTTTTCAAGAAGATAGACATAGCCGTGCAGAGGTCCGTTCATCCAATTACCGTCTTCATCGTAGGCATTGTCCCATCCATAGTCATCCCAAGTGTCGATACCAACGATAATGTCAAGGTCACCATCTCCGTCAAAGTCCACAAGATTCCACATATTACTGCGAGATTTCTTGTAATCCACGCCGAGTTTCTCTCCACCATATCTGATTCTTGCAACGGAATCGTATGGTGCGTGGATAAAACCCGGGTATTCTCTGCCGGAAGACAAGACTCGAGGTTCTCCGTTGACTTCAGACAGACGGATATTGTTCTTGCCGACCGCACTGACACGTATGGTCTTATCAAAAAATGGCTTTGAAGAGGTTCCTATGTTTCTGAACAGATACAGACCCTTATAAGGCGTATCCGGGCAGGATATAAGCAAATCCATACGTCCGTCACCGTCATAGTCTACCGGTAGAGGAATGCCCCACAGACCGACCTTTAACCAATCTGTCCCTGCTCTGTCGTCATATCGGAGTGCGAGACTATCTGTAGAAATGCGCACTTCTTTAGGAGCAATAAACTTGGCTTGGCTCCCACAAGAGGACAATATAAGCAGAACAGATAAAAATTCTATTATATTCTTTGTCTTCATACTCGAAATTATCGGTAAACAGGTCCATATGTCGCGCAAGCACGATAATCAGCTCCTTCCGGATCCATTCCGAAAGCAGCCCACGCGGATGGCCGGAAAATTTCAGAAGCATTGACATTGTGCATGCACACCGGAATGCGAAGCATCGAACACAGCGTTATCAGTTGAGCACCGATATGACCATAACTGATTGCAGCATGATTGGCGCCCCAATTGTTCATCACCGAATATACGCTCTCGAAAGCTCCACTACCGGTAAGACGCGGTGCGAACCAAGTCGTAGGCCAACTTGGATCAGTCCGACTATCTATCATTTTGAAAGCTTCCTCATCTATATTGACAGCCCAACCCTCAGCGATTTGCATTACTGGACCAAGACCCTTTATGAGATTTATCCTACACATAGTCATAGGCATATCCCCTTTAGTTAGGAATTTGGAAGAGAATCCGCCACCACGCATATACTCTCGTCCCGCCGGATGCCAAGTAGTAGCACAAAGACAGGCATTAACATCTTCTTCGGTAATTTCCCAGAAAGGTTTCATCGCAGGGATTCCATCCTTATACATCTCTCCGGTAGCATCGAGAGCCGACGAACCTGAATTTATGAGATGGATTATTCCGTTCGCCGCAAGTCCAGTAAGTTCTTTTCCTGTCACGCGTCTGACAGCTTCTGGGCTCCAATATGTCCTAACATCGGAAAAAAGCTGTGCCTGTCCAGTCAGAAGATGCATAAGCAACATAGAAACGCCGTTGAGCGTGTCATTTTCCGTCGCGAAAGGAATAGCTTCACGTATGCCGTTCCAATCGAACGAACTATTGAGAATTGCCTCAGAAAAATCTCCGTCCGGACGAAAATCTGTCCACTGACGCTGTCCCTGGAAACCGCCAGAAATCGCGTTATGCCCCATCGCTTCCTCCGCAAATCCCATCTCCGCAAGTCTTGGATTACCTTGCATAAGGTCACGGAAAATCATTGTCATTTTGACGACAAATTCCCATACCTCATCCTTTTTCTCGCGAGAATAGCGAAGATGCGCAGGATTTAGATCCGTCCCTTCATTTGACTTGCAGTTTTTCTCCACCCACGTCATTGCCTTCAAGAACTCATCTTTATCATATATTTCTAGTTCTATCCTACGCTGGATTTCTGAACAGTCCACACATTCATTGCGCATTCCGAGATATTCCTGAAAGAATTCCGGTGTCGGAATCGAACCTGCTATTCCCATAGAAACAGAACCGATCGAAAGATAAGACTTACCCTTCATTTGCATAAGTGCAAGAGCTGCTCTTCCGAAGAGAAGGAGTTTGTGTTCCACGTCCTCAGGGATTGTCTCCATACCGAGATCCTGCACTTCACCCCCGTAAATTCCGAATGCAGGAAGACCTTTTTGATTATGACCGGCCAGTGCTGATGCCAAATAAACGGCTCCAGGTCGTTCTGTACCATTAAATCCCCATATTGCTTTCGGCATAAGCGGATCCATATCAATGGTCTCTACGCCATAACACCAACACGGAGTCACAGAAATAACGGCTCCGACATTTTCCGCCCTAAATTTCTCCGCCACAGCAGCCGCTTCAGCAACGCCACCGATTGTAGTATCTGCAATAACGCATTGCGCCGGAGTACCATCCGAATATCTGAGACGTTCGGAATACAGCATGGCGACAAGATTCGCCATTTTCATAGTCATGTCTTCAAGAGACTCCCTAATGCCTCCGCGGCGTCCGTCAATAATTGGTCGGATACCGATTTTGGGATAATTCGTTTTCTTGTTCATAGTTTTATGTTAATATTTATGTTTAATCGTTTTAATTAACAAATAGAAAGAAATTCGGTCAACGCTTCTCCAGATATTTGCAGTACAATTCATCGTAAATTTCACATCTTTGCAAACTCGGAATGTAGGTTGCGACAGTTTTCGGACACATATTTTTACGAGCCTCATCGATATCCTTGTAAATACCGGAAACAACGGCAGCGTACATTGCGGACCCAAGGGCACAGGCCTGTCCGCTGTCTGCCACCCGAATCGTAACACCCATCACGTCGGCAAGGGTCTGCATCACGAATGCGGATTTTCTTGAAATTCCCCCCACGGCTATGACTGAGTCAATCCTCACACCCTCTTCCCGGAATCGTTCCAATATGGCGCGAGAACCGAAAGCGGTAGCCTCAACGAGAGCCTTGTAGAGTTCCGGAGCCGTGGTGCCAAGGCTGAGGCCAGTTAGACTCGCCTTGCGGAGAGGGTCAAGATCCGGTGTGCGGCGACCGTTAAACCAGTCTGTCGCTACCGGGTCATCTTCAGTCAGCGGCAGTTTCTCAGCTTGAGATGAGAGTTCGATAAGAAGACCCGACTCAATCGTGGAGCGCAACTCGGTCAAATATTCTTCGGAACATCCTCCGTTTTTTTCCAAAAATGGAGAAATGGGAAGTCTTATATTCTCCAATGGCCACAAGAGCAGCCTCCGGAACCAAGCATAGACATCACCGAAAGCTGCCTGCCCGGCCTCGAAGCCCAATCTTCCGGGGATCACCGAACCATCCACCTGACCGCAAATACCGCGCACAGCCTTATTTTTCACCGAATCATAAGGAGCTACAATTATGTCACAGGTGGATGTGCCCACAACTTTTACCATCTCATTATCATTTATGCCTGCCCCCACAGCACCCGCGTGGCAATCTATCACACCCGTTCCGACAGCAATCCCTGCTTCCAAACCGAGTCTTTCCGCCCATTCCGGCGTGAGACTTCCTACCCTTGTATCCGCAGTAAAAGTTTCGTCCCGAAAAGTCCGCCGCATCTTTCCCAGTCCCGGATCCAAAGCATCAAAAAAATCTTCTGAAGGAAAGCCACCCCATTCTGCATTCCACATAGCCTTGTGTCCCGCAGTGCAACGCCCTCGAAGAATTCTGCCCAAAGAAGTCCTTCCGCTCAACAAAGCTCCCATCCAGTCCGCATGCTCAACCCACGAAGATGCAGCAGCAGCAACACGGGGATTAGTCCTTATTATATGAAGCACTTTCGCCCAAGCCCACTCGCAGGAATAGGAGCCACCACAGTACTTCGTATAATCCACGTCCCATCCGTGCGCGAGAGCATTGATTTCATCTGCCTCAGCCACTGCAGTGTGGTCTTTCCAAAGCACAAACATCGCGTCAGGGTCATCAGCGAACTCCTCCGTAAGAGAGAGTGGGACACCATCCGAGTTGACAAGTACAGGAGTCGAAGCCGTTGTATCAAAGGCAATTCCCACTACTTGACCATCCGAAGAGGCAAGCGCTTCTTTGACAGATGCCGTAAAAGCCTCGATATAGTCAAGCGGATGTTGGCGATAACGGTTTTCTTTAGGCGAACAGAACTCTCCTCTACTCCAGCGCTGATATGCCTTCACCGCAGATGAAATTTCCTTTCCGTCTGTCGAATCCACAATCACCGTTCTTACAGAATCACTTCCGAAATCGACTCCAATTACATATTTTCTCATAATTTATAATATTTTTTCGTCACCATAATCAGCTACAAATCAGTTATTTAGACATTGTATCGAAATTTTTTTTAATATTTACAGGATTTACGCTTGTTAATTAAATCGATATAACTACCTTTGCAAAGGTAAGAATCTATTTTGTTTTTTTGCAAATATTTTTGAAAACTATTAGTTATGGACAAAAAAATAACCATAAAAGACATAGCACGAGAAGCCGGTGTATCGCCTGCCCTCGTGTCCTTTGCACTGCATAATAGTAGAGGTAGTAACGGAGAACACAAATATAAGGTAAGCGAAGCTACGACAAAGCGCATACTTGAAGTTGCCCGAAAAATGAACTTTAGACCAAACGACGTCGCCCGCAGTCTTAGGAGCAAGAAATCCAATACTATAGGAGTGATTGTTTCTGACATATCCAACGCATTTTTCTCAAATATAGCGAGAAACATAGAGAACGAGGCGTTCAAGCGCGGATATTCAGTCATATTTGGTTCCACGGATGAAAATGCTATAAAATTCGACAGAATCGTCAAGACCTTCATAGACAAAAGAGTGGACGGACTCATAATCGTACCCTGCGAAGACTGCGAACGCACAATGAAATACATCGGCAGCATAGGGATGCCGACAGTACTGATAGACAGAGATATTGACGGGGTTGAAGCCGAAAGGGTCATGTTGGATAATCTGAAAGCATCTGAAATGGCAGTCGGTTATCTCTACAAACTCGGCTACAGGAAAATCGCAATGGTCTCATACGATATGAAACTCTCCAACATACGCTTGCGTGAAGAGGGTTTTCGCTCAGCAATGAAAAAATATGGGATAGAAGAAAATGGTGCTGAAATACATTATGTCAGCTACACGGATATACGGGAATCATCGCAGCGAATCGTCGATGAAATCGATTTCAACAGCGTTGAAGCCATAGTTTACGCGACCAACTCCCTTGCCATTGAGGGGCTCAAGGCATTGAAGAAAAAGATGGCGGAAGATATTACCGACAATATCGGAATCGTGGCTTTCGACGGAAGCGACGCTTTTGACCTCTGTCCCAGCCATATCTATTACATACAGCAACCTATCGCAGAATTCGCCCGAAAATCACTTGAATTGATAACACAAAAGATTGAAGGAATCGAATGCAGTAACAGGACATTTCTGCTTGCGCCGGAATTCGTGGAAAAAACAGACAAACAAGAATAATAAGTTTCATATAAAATATTAATTAAAACGTTATAAGAACATGAAAAGAATCAAAGGAATTATACCGCCAATGGTCACTCCTCTGAAAAATGAGTCAGAACTCGACCTGGAAGGATGTAGAAAGCTCATTGAACACATCATCGGAGGAAGAGCAGGCGGTCTGTTCATACTCGGGACGACGGGAGAGTCACAGAGCCTTTCGCACAAACTCAGACACGAGTTTGTGGAACTTGTTTGCAAACAAGTCGCCGGAAGAATACCGGTGCTTGTGGGCATAAGCGACACCGCGATTGAAGAAAGCCTTGCACTCGCGGAAAAGGCATACGAATGTGGCGCTTCCGGAGTGGTTGCCGCAGCGCCCTACTATCTCGCCCCGTCACAGCAGGAGATGGTCGAGTATTTCAGTGAACTCGCCGACAAATTGAGCCTGCCACTCTACCTCTACAATATGCCGTCCTGCGTAAAAGTTTTCCTTGAAGTCGAAACAGTGCTCAGACTTTCAGAACATCCAAACATTGTAGGACTCAAAGATTCGTCAGCAAATATGACATATTTCCAGAAACTGCTCTATTTGCTCAGGAACAAGGATTTCGCTCTATATATGGGGCCCGAAGAGATGACAGCCGCAGCAGTGATGGCCGGAGCCGATGGGGGTATCAACGGTGGCGCAAATCTCTGCCCCGAACTCTATACGGCAATGTATGACGCGGCAGCAGCACAGGATTGCGAAAAAGTCACAATGCTGCAAGAAAGGATTATGCAAATAAGCACAGAACTTTACAGCATAGGAAAATATGGCTCCAGCTATCTCAAGGGGCTAAAATGCGCACTTGCGGAACTCGGACTCTGCTGCGGACACATCGCCTGGCCATACCGGGAGTTCGTGGGACCGGAGAAAGTGAGGGTAAGACAGGCTCTGCTCAAGACAGGAATTATAAAATAGATGGAGAGGCACTGTCAGACAGAAATGCCCTGTGCCGACGTCATTTGCAAAATATGGAAATATGGAAATAACTGTACTTGATTATATCGTTTTCTTCATCTTCGTTGGAGGAGTCGCCCTCTTCGGCTGCTCTTTCTGGTTCAGAAGTAGGAAGAACTCAGCTGCGTTCACAAAGGCCGAAGGCTCGTTGCCGTCGTGGGTGGTAGGAATGAGCATTTTCGCCACATTCGTGAGCAGCATAAGTTTCCTCGGACTCCCGGGAGACGCCTATAAAGGCAACTGGAATCCTTTCGTATTCAGCCTAGCGATTCCAATTGCAACTTGGTACGCCGCAAAAATCTTCATTCCACTCTATAGGAATATGAACAGCGTATCTGCCTACGAATATCTCGAAACCAAATTCGGCTATTGGGCAAGAGTATATGCCGCTGTATGCTATCTCCTTACCCAACTCTGTCGCACAGGTTCGATTCTGCTTCTGCTAGCCCTGCCGATTAACACTATGTTTGGCTGGGACATCAGTACTGTCATCATCGCCACCGGAGTAATTACCCTGCTCTATACCCTTCTCGGCGGCATCGCCGCCGTTGTGTGGACAGATGCCATTCAAGGTATCGTTTTGATAGCCGGAGCACTCGCCTGCGCATTGATTCTCACGTTCTCTATGCCGGAAGGGCCATCCCAACTCTTCGAAATTGCCGGAGCTAACGGAAAATTCAGCCTCGGAAGTTTCGGCGCGAGCCTTTCCGAACCGACTTTCTGGGTGGTGCTGATTTACGGAATATTCGTGAATCTTCAGAATTACGGCGTTGACCAAAATTATGTCCAGAGATATATGACAACAAAATCGACATCCGACGCAGTGAAATCAACACTTTTCGGAGGACTTCTCTACATCCCGGTATCTCTGGTCTTCGTCTATATAGGCACGGCACTTTTCGCCTACTATACGGCGCGGCCCGATCTTCTCCCCACAGGAATGTCGTCCGATCAGGTTTTCCCTTGGTTTATAGTTCACGGACTCCCGACCGGCATCACGGGACTTGTCATCGCATCAGTTTTCTCGGCAGGAATGTCCACGATTGCAACAAGCATAAATTCATCAGCAACCATCATTCTCAGCGATTTTGTAAATCACGGAAAGAAGAATGTGAATGAAAGGAAAAATATGAAAGTCCTCTATAGCGCATCTTTCGCAGTCGGAGCAGTAGGCATAGTCATCGGTCTGCTGATGATGAGGGTTGATGGAGTGCTTGACGCGTGGTGGAAGCTATCCTCAATATTCAGCGGCGGCATGCTCGGACTCTTCCTGCTAAGCCTTGTATGTAAAAAGCCGGAGCGTGCCGGGGCGATTGCCGGAGTGATAGTCGGACTGCTCGTAATAGCGTGGATGAGTCTTTCACCTTTCATCAACGAAGGTTCGCCGTTCTATGAATTCCGTTCGCCGTTCCACACCTACCTGACAATTGTCTTCGGAACGACTTCCATATTCCTTACAGGCTTCATAATCACGAAATTATATGATAAAAAGAGATAAAATGAACTCTAAGAGACTAATCACAGTTTTTCTTATTCCATTCCTGTCGCTCAATGCTTACTCTTGGAGTAGCAAAGAACACAGATTGATGGCTTATATCGCGGAAGAACACCTCACGAAATCAACAAGAGTTATCTTGGCTCACTATCTCAATCACTCCATTGTAGAATACAGCACATGGATGGATCGTGTCCGCAAGTCACCAGAGTATAAGCATACCACCTTTTGGCATTCAGCCACTATGGCTGAAGACGGCTCGTTTCCGGAAGACGGGAAAGGAAAGGCTATCCCTGCTCTCAACAACGCAATCAAAATCCTTGAGAATTACCGAGAATACGACGACTCAACGGTTTTTGTGAATATCCTTTACGTCATACACATTGTTCCGGAAATACATTGCCCATCACACTGCTTTTATTATGACCTCGGCGATCCAAAGACAGCAGATTCACGTTTTCATCAGAAAGTATACTTTGATGGAAAGATTAAAAAATATCATTCTGTTTGGGACAGTTCGATCTCCACTTTGTATCCCGGTCTGACACTTGATGAGTATAAAGACAAATTTGACAACTGGTCACCTACAATGCAGAGATCAATCAGCGATGGCACTCCAGAAGATTGGATGAGGGACATTGCCTCAATATGTCGAAAAATATACGATTTGGCAGAGCCGGACACGAAAATAGGGATAGACTTCCTCCGTCTTCATAAAGATATTCCGGAATCCATGGTACCGCGTGCAGCCTATCGTCTCGCTCGCGTACTCAACGACATTTTCGACAAAGAACAACCATCTCGGTAAAGAATGAATATAAGGTGTTGTCATAAATCACGACAATCACAAAATCATGCAAAAAGAAGGAAAAACAACTGACTTATCTCCAGCAGGACAATTGCTCGCAAACTTGCCGTTGTCTCCGAAAACCGACAAAGCAAAATTGGAGCGTCAAATCAGGAAGAATCCGGAGCAGTGGAAAAAGGCTGTGGAGTTTCTATGTGAAAATGAATTGTTGAAAATACCGGAAGGACGACACGAAATCACGGAAGACGGAGTTTATGCCAATGTTCAGGAATACTACACAAAAGAGTCTGCCCCATTCGAAAATCACCACAAATACATTGATATACAATGCGTTGTTTCTGGAGAAGAGGACGTCTTCGTCAGCGATCTTTCAGAATGCTCCGACAGACTGTCCGACTACGACAATACGGCAGACATTGAGTTCTTCAAGAGTTCGGCGCAGGCCGATAAAGTAAGATTGAATCCCGAGGGATACCTCGTCCTATTCCCCGGTGAGGCTCACCAACCCTGCATATCCCCAGAGGGACAGCGCAAACATATTAGGAAAATCGTTGTCAAACTTCCTTTTGTCGAGTAACTGTGCCGCTGACAAGGACTTCATCCTGAAGGATTTCCACCCATTCGGTGGGGGCCTTGTTGGTCGTAATGATGATAGAAGTCTTCTCATGAAGATTGTTCACCAGATTGAAGAACGCCCTGTATCCCCTCATGACGGCATCACGTATGAGTCCGGCGGGACGCGGCCACGGTGGTATGTCGCAAAAGGCTGATATACAACATTTTATAAAACCAGAGCGTGGAAACGTAGCCAAAAAAAGGCTGCGTTTCCACGCTCTGTCTTAAACGATATCTGATTATCAACGAGTTACAGAATCACCCGTGGCCGCGTCCCGACCGCTTCAAGACGTAAGGAGACGCTTGCCGGGCGAAAAGTCACCCTACTCCAGACCGCGGGCGCGGATGAGGGCTTCAGGGTCGGGATCGGCACCGCGGAACTCGTGGTAGAGGATCATCGGCTCTTCACTGCCGCCCTTCTCCAGGAAGAGAGAACGGAACTTGTTTGCCATCTCAGGATTCCAGAGACCATTGCTCTGCCAGAACTCGAAGGCATCCTTGTCCAGGACCTCTGCCCAGAGGTAGCCGTAGTAGCCTGCACTGTAACCGCCGCCGAAAGTATGGTTGAAATACGTGCTGCGGTAACGTGGGATAATCTCGCCGATGAGGCCCATATCCTTGCATACCTCATTCTCAAAAGCAGTGATGTCCAAGCTGTTCCAGTCGGTATCAGGACCAAGCTCATGCCATTTCATATCCAAGATGGAAGCGGCGCAAAGCTCGGCGGTCATGAAACCCTGGTTGAACTTCAGGGAATTGGTGATCTTGGCAACCAATGAATCCGGAATCACCTCGCCGGTCTGATAGTGATGGGCATACTCGGCAAGAATCTCAGGCTGGAACGCCCAGTTCTCATTGAACTGCGAGAAAGTCTCCACGAAATCGCGGGTCACATTGGTACCGCTCACATCCACGTAACGGCATTTCGTGAGCATTCCGTGCAATGCATGACCGAACTCATGGAACGCGGTCTGAACCTCGTCGATGGTAAGCATTGTCACGGTATCCTCCGGCTGGCCGAAGTTGCAGACATTGATGACGATAGGACGCATGTCCTTGCCTGTAGCATCCACATACTGCTCACGGAAGTTGGACATCCAAGCACCGCCACGTTTCGTGCTGCGCGGAAGGTAATCAGTAAGGAAGAGGCTGAGCTGTGAGCCGTCCGCATCCAGGACTCTGTACACCTTCACCTCAGGATTATATACAGGAAGGCCCTCAACAGGCACAATCTTGACGCCATAGAGCTTTTCAGCCGCAGCGAACACACCCTTGCGGACATTGTCCAACTGGAAATACGGCTTCGTGATATTCTCGTCCAGGTCATACTGCGCCTTGCGCACCTTCTCCGCATAATACCACCAGTCCCAAGGCTGAATCTTCGTACCCGCAGGAAGGATGCCGGCCTCAATGTCCTTATCCATAAACTTCTGCATTTCAATGACCTCCTCCTTCGCCTTCGCCACTGCTTTCGTCATAATCTTGCCGAGGAAAGCATCCACAGTCTCATGATCGTGAGCCATCTTGTCGCTCAAAATCTGGTCAGCGGAACAATCATATCCGAGAAGCTGGGCCTTCTCCGTACGCAGACGCATGATATCCAGGATAACCTGCTTGTTGTCATTGGCATTGTCATGATTGCCGCGGGAAGAATAAGCCTTGAAAGCAGCCTCGCGCTTGGCCCTGTCATCGCAGGTCGTCATGAAAACAGGATAGCTGGACACCGGAATGCCGATCTCGGACTTGAAAGCATTGCTCTCCGCGAGAAGGTTGTTGCCGAACTTCTGCTGAAGCACAGCCAGCTCGGAACTGATTTCCTTGAAACGGGCCTGCTCAGCCTCACCGAGAGCCACACCGTTTTTCACGAACCTGTCATAAAGCTTTTTCGTGACAACGTACTGCTCCCTGTCAAGTGCGGAAGAATCTTCCAACACGGCTTTTACACGTGAGAAGAAACCTGCATTCATGAAAATCTCATCGGAAGCGGCGGTGACGAGAGGTGTAACCTCGTCCATCACTTCCTGCATCTGAGGAGTCGCATCTGACTCGGAAACATTGTACAGAACGCCCAGAGTCTTCGCAAGTATCTGGCCTGAAAGTTCATACGCCGCGATAGTGTTCGCGAACGTCGGAGCCTCTGCATTGGTCACGATAGCATTGACCTCGTCAGCCTGCTGCTGGATTCCAGCCTTTACCGCAGGGACATAATGTTCTAATTTGATCTTGTCGAACGGCGGGAACTGGTCCTCGCCTTTCCACTCCGTAAGAAACGGATTTCCGCCACATGCCGATAGCATCATAACAGCTGCTCCAAATATAAATATCTTTTTCATAATCAATTACTTAACGATTTCGACACCATCTTTGAGGTCAATGAGAGTGAACTGTGCCTGACCCTTATAGATGGACAGGATTCCCTTCATGTTGACCTTAGCATTACCGCTGAGAATAGCCGGATCAATCTGGGTATCTGCAAAACGCGCATAACCGCTGGTGCGGACCTGAACGTCAGAAGAACCCATCTTGAAATACTGGCTCACAGAATAAGCGGATGCATTTTTTATCAATATCGGCTTCACGTCAGTGACCTTGCGTCCGGTATTGGTAGAACCGCTGTCAAACACGCCTGACTCCAAATACTTGATGAAGCCCTGCTTCGACATCGCCCAAGTGGTGACGCCCCAAGTCTTGTCAGAGAAGAAGATACGGTTATCGTTATCCTTCGTGTCCTTGTTAGGATCAATATAGACAAGCAGGAAGATCTCATTTCCGTAGGTCAGGCCGTCAAGTTCCACGTAGCAGCCGAGGTTTTCCTCTTTGGTCAAATCAGTCTCGGCCACTTTCTTCGCCGTCAGCGGCGTGCCGATTTCCCCTCTGAACACATGGGTATCAATCAGATACTGCGCCTCCATGTAAGAAGTTTCATAAGCCTTGGTCGGGTCCTCGCAGCCGAGCTGGATCATGCCGTTGTAAGCGCCGAGAGTAAGGCCGCTGCACTTCACATACACCCACTGGCCGAGCTTGTAGTCATTGTACAAGCCATTCTTGCCGAGCTTCAGCTCGATACCCGCGGTTGCGTCCTGGATGTACAAGCTCTTGTAGATATTGCCGGACTTGTCCTCGGAAATAACCTGACCGCCGATGATGATGTCCTTTTCAATGGTAAGAGGCGTACCTTCAGTGTACATCTTCTTGAGCTCCAGAATCGTAGTATTCGGAGTCATCGTGACAGGCTCGTAAATGTCAGCCTCGCCATAATTTCCGGTGAAAACCGGCTCCCACTCGTCGCAGGATGCGAGCAATGCCAACGAGGCGAATGCTGCGCCGATTATGTTAAATACCTTGTTCATGCTAGAATCTGAAATAAATGTTCAACATGTAGTTGATTCCGCTCATATAGAAATACTTGGAATCGAATCTGTAGTAACGCTCCTTGCTGACAGTCTTGTCCACGAGACGGGTCTGCTCATATCCGCCCGTACGGACATTCTTGTTGTTCAGGATATTCTTGACCTGAAGCGAGAAGCCCAGCTGGTAGTTTCTCTTGATGTACCAGGACTTGCCCACACTTGCATTGACCATAAGAGCACCCTTGAACTTCTCCTGAGCTGCCATATACTCGATTTCCTGAGGAGTAACCGTTCCGTCAGGGCCGGCGGTAGCCATGTCAGTCCTGTAGAGAGGGTTCATGTCGAGATATGCCTTGTCGAACCAATCCACGTCTGCATCCACAAACCAATAGTTCTTGTTCCAAGCGAGACCGAGGCTGGTAGCGAACTGCGGAGTACCTGATACATAATGTTTTACAGTCTTGCCTTCAGCAGTCGGATGACTCTTCCAGTAAGGGATGGTCACGCCATAAGTTTCCTCGACGATAGCCGCACTGTTGTCATAAGTCTGGTACATCACAGGGTTGGACGTGTAGACATACTGACCATAAGAAAGCACTCCCTGGAGAGAAAGGTTCGGAACAGGAAGAGGAACCTTGAAACCGAGCTCGACGCCCACATGACGCTCATCCATACCGCTCATCGCGAAGTTTGTGAACGAGTTCTGCGCATCATCGTAGAAGCTCATCACCTTGGACTGGTCCTTGATGGTCGTATAATAACCCGTCACACGGACATCATAGCCGGAATTGCTGTACGCATAGTTCAGGTCAGCAGCGAAAGTCTTGCTGGTCTTCAGGTCCGGGACAATGCTGTTTCGTGTTCTAGGTGACACGAATGCCTGGTTGAATCTCGGAGCATCAGCAACATACGCAGCATCAGCATAAACTCTGTGACCGCCTCTGATGACATAGCTAAGGTTCAGCTTGACACCACCGGTAAGGAAATCCTTCACATCAGACTTGCCGAGAGAAGTGATGGCCTCCTTGGTAATAGGGTCATAAGTCGTGATTTCCGCGCCCTCGAACTCCATAGGGGCACCATTGGCATCAAGTCCCGGGAACAATCCCTTTCTCACGAGACCTTCTCTCCAGAACTTGGTATAGCCGATACGTCCGGCGATTGAAGCATCAAGTCCTGCGAAAGTGAAACGGCCTGCAGCCCAAGCCTCTGCGCGACGGACATTGGCATAATAATCATAGCCGTATTTGTCGCCCTTCTTCAATGTCTGGGCCTTGCCGTTCTGCAGATAATAATCCAGATCATTCTGAATCATAGTAGGATAAGCCGCATAATCGCGCTCTGCGAACTGGTCAATGTTCACGTAATAGTCTCCGCCGAGGAGATCGTCCAGAATCTTGTAATTCTCGGTACGGTTCCACTTGTATGAAAGACCTCCGGTCAATGTGAAATATTTCAATGGTGACCACTTGGCATTGGCAGCGAAGTTGAGATCCTGCTGGTCGGTACGACGCTCTTCAATGACATATTTTGAGCGCTTGCCCGCCTCAGTAGTATTCAGGGTATTGACAGCATAGAGCCTGTCCCAATTGATATGGGTTATGGAAGGAATGTCCATTGTCCAAGCTTCCTTGGCCCATGCATACTTCATGAAGTTCACGCGTTTGTAGTCGGAGTTCTCCATGAAGAAATAGCTAGGAAGATTCCTGTAGTAATCAGGCCTCGGGTCCGGTGCGTCATACCAGTCCAATGCGGTATAACCATTCTTTCCGAAGCGGTAAAGCATTGTAGCTGAGACCTTGAGCTTCTTGGACTCCGGTGTGAAGTCGTATTTCAGGATGGCGATAGGCTCGTGAGTCTTCTTCACGCGGGCATTGCGCACCTTGCCGTTGTAATAACCCCAGTTGGAGTTGTACATGTTGTCGCCCATAAGGTCGTAAACCTCCTGGGTAGAACCGTTCTGCGCGCCCCTCTGACCAGGAGCCGCCATGAAGGTCAATCCAAGTTTGTGCTCCTCGCCGAATTTCTTCTCCACGGAACCGTAGTAGCCGAATGAACGATAGTAAACGCCCTTGATCCAGTCATTGCCGCCGAGACGCGCAGATGCGCTGAATGCGTAGGACCAGCCGTTGTCCAGCTCGCCGGAAGAATAAGTCATCATGAGACGGAGTCGGTACAATGCGCTGTTGGTCAGCACGCTACCTCTCCAGCCGGTGCGGACCTTCGATGCCATCGGGTCAATGTTGGTGAGTCCGTTATAGCCACCGAAACCATAGTCGGAAATCTCCGAACCGTTTACACTTTCCTTGCTGCGGACAGCCTCGTTCAGACCGCTCCACAGAGAGTAAGGAGTGTAGCCGGTAATGGCGTCGTTCATTCTTACGCCTGCCATGTAAACATCCTGGGACTCACTGGAATAGCCACGTACGCGGAAACGTACTGAGCTGAAATTGTATCCCGCGATGTTGTTGAACACGTCGTTCTGACCGAAGAGGATGGTCGGGCTGTCCTGATATCCGGAGTCGTCCAGATCGAATTCGGTGAAGCTGGCATCGTCCACCTCTCCCACCTTGCGGGCAGGGGTCAATGACAGTTTGAACATGTTCTTCACATAACCGTCATTGACGGTAACATTGACTCTGGACTCCATGTAGTCCGGGGTCTGGATCACGAGGTCATACATGCCGTCCTTCAGGGAAGGAATCATGAATGTGCCGTCCGGGGCAGTCTTAACCGTAGCTATCTCGGTCGAACCTGAATAAAGTTTCAGGACTGCGCCGTCCACCGCTGCCTTGGAGGACCTGTCCACGATTGTTCCCTTCACGCCGCCGGTGTAAGTCTGTGCAGACATCACCATGGCCAGGAACAATGCCGGTATAGCCAAAAGCTGTTTAGTATTCATATTGTTGATTATTTGTTACTTACGATTATATATGTCGGATAGTGGTCGCTGTAGCCGCCGATGAATGTTCCGTTCGAGAATGTGCGGAAAGGCGTGCCTTTGTACTGGCCTTCCTGCTGTGTCATGAACGGCTGGCTGAACACACGTCCGTAATATTTCTTCTTCACTATAGGCTGGATTTTAAGCTCGCCCTTAGGGGCATTGGCCATTGCTTCATTGACCAGGATGATATCGTAGATGTTCCAGGTTCCCCTGTATGCGAGTGAGCCGTAGCCCGCCTTCAGCATTGACAGGAACGGGGAGAAGAAATCGTATTTGCCGACCTCGGCGATGGTCTCCTTGCCGTGCATGTACTTGACCATACTCTCGTCGGTAGGGTTGTCGTTCATGTCGCCCATCACCATGATCTTGATTCCAGGGTACTGTTTCATCAGTTCCAATGAGTGTTCATAGATGATTTCAGCGCCGCGGCTTCTGAGGTCCTGGCCCTTGCCGCCGATACGTGACGGAAGATGGGCCACGAAGAACGCGAACATCTCGCCGTCAAGCAATCCCCTGACCATCAGGATATCACGGGTGCGGAAATAGTCCTGGCCTTCCTTGTCCATGGTAAACTTGACGGTCGTGGAATTGAAGTCGAACGGTATGGATTTGCTTTCTTCCACGGTGAAATATTCCGGTCTGTAGAGCAATGCCACATCGACGCCTCGTCTGTCCGGTCCGTCGTAATGCACTATCTGGTAGTTCGCCGCCTCGATTTCCGGCTGGCTGACCAGGTCTTCCAGAACGTGGCGGTTCTCCACCTCGCTGAGTCCGAGCACTGCATGATATGCCTTGTTCTCATCAGCCATAGCTCTGATGACGGTAGCGATATTATGGAGTTTCTTCTCGTATTTCGGCTCGGTCCACTTGTTCTTGCCGTCCGGAAGAAATTCGTAGTCGTTCTTCCCGTCGTCATGGTATGTGTCGAAAAGGTTCTCGACATTGTAGAAGCCCAATACATAGCGTTTCGGGCCGCCTGCACCTGCCGTTGTCGCCACAGACATCAGCACAAGCGTCAGGATCACGTAAAGTATTCTTTTCATTATCAATGTTTTTGTGTTATTGCGTTCTAGTTCCACCACCAGTTGATGGTCTTAGGGTCTTCGGACTTGACCTGCGCCGCCGCATCCTCGCCGATTTTGGCAGGAAGGTTTGCGAAATAGGTGATTCCTGTTACTTTCTCCAAGTCACTGATAGACATTGCATAAGGCTTGAAGTTATTGTTGTCGCCATATCCTTTGTGCTCCAGAAGAATCGCGCAGGCTGAATAACCTGAATGGCCGATTGTGGAGTTTCTGCTGTATCGCAGAACCGCCTTGTAGTAATGAGTCGGAACGGTGACGCTCTTTCCTTCATTATCCCTCGCGGTCCTTGTGCTGCCTTTCGTAATACATCCGGTTACCACATAGCAAGTATCTGCTCTATTGGCCCACGAACGGACCTTGCTTTCGAGATTCGCCCAGGAATGCTGGTTAAGCTCAGCACGCTGCGGAGTCATATTTGTGCCATAGAACGTAGTTACGTTTGCAGCATAATTCAATCTGTCAGCAGACGGCAGCTGATGTCCTCTGTCATAACCGCCGCCAAAGCCTTTGTATAGGACTGGCTGGTACTTCTTGGGAAGGAGAGGGTCCAATCCCCAAGCATCGGTGCGTTTTCCGGAACCGATAGACCAGGAATTGAGATGATATGCCACCCACGGCGCTACAAGATTGTCATAGTCCCACGCAAATGAGTAATTTCTGATTTTCACAGAACCAATAGTCATACTATGGGTAAAGTGTCCATATTTGGAATCCTTCGGCATCGCCGGCAATTCCATCCATCCTGTCGTAGAAGCAAGATTTCCTCCCGATTGTGCCCCGGTATTGCCACCAGTATTGCCGCCGGTGCCGCCGCCTCCAATTTCTTGACCGCTCTGGGTGAGTGTCAATTCTGCTTTCCCCGACGCCGATGTCAATGTAAGAACAGCCGTGCGGGCCATCTCACTTGTATTCGCTTTGACTTTAAGCGTAACCGACTTGTTGCCAGTGCCAGTTGAAGGTTTCACGGAAGCCCATTCCGCCGGCTGGTCCTCGGGGTATTCTATCGTTATCGACCAATCGCCGGACGCCTGCACATGAAGAAACTGGCTATTCACCCCAGGTCCCATCGGATTAGTCACGACCGCAAGTTCCGGAGGAACGGAGCTGTCAGTTTTATTGTTACAAGAACACACAAAAGGCACTGACACCAGAAGTGCCAATGCCCATTTAACTATTTGATTCAATGCTTTTTTCACTAGAAATCAATGTTTTACAGCCACACAACCAGCTCGCGCCGATGCCGGCTCTTTTAGACGGACAAAGGGCAGCCCGGTTTTCCGGGCACCCTTTTATGTCTGGTATTTAAGTCGTTGGACTATTTAAGCGTAACAGTTATACCTGTAATTCGGACCTGTCCATTCACCGCCTGCGCAACAAATTTATCCGAGTTGCCAGACCAAGAAATTGTAAAAGCCTTTATATCGGCAACAGCTTCAGTTTGACTCCCTAAAACTTTCATATTATAGCACTTATCCGCATGATGCACAGTGTTCATTACGACACTGGTAATAGTTTTTCCTGCTGGAGGAACAATCTCTAATACTGCATTTTTGTATACTCTAATAGATCATTCGAGGGTGCTACTATTGTATTAGTAGAAGAAGACTTATAATAGCCATACTTCACGCCATCTTTAGTGAAAGAGAAGCCTGCTTTATAATCTTTATGATTATCTGCAGTCCAAGCATTATCCGTAGCAATCGTTATTGTCTTCGTATCGCCTTCTCCAGCAGCAGACTTTCCTTTATGAGTCAGAACCACAGTATAAGACTTGGTAGCGACCTCTTCTGTTGTGGAAACGGTAAGTTTCACAGTCACATCCTTTTCAGTCTCGTTGGCAGCGAACTTGACAGTCACTGTACCTGCGCCATCACCTGAAGCAGGAGATACAGTATATGCAGCATTGTCAGAAGCGACTGTCCACTTTACATTGCCCTTCACATCGAAAGAAGCAGAAGTATCACCAGCTTTTGCTGTGAGCGCGGTAGTGCTTACAGAGAACTTAGGACCGGTTGTTTCCACTTTCTCTACTTCAGTTGCAACTATCTGATAGTGTGTGCCGCCACCGACATACCATCCTTTCACTTTGATATCGCAGTCCACGAACTCATCCATGTTGCCAGTATAATAAGATAAAGAAAGATCTTTATCGGTAACACTTCCGATGTAAATATTATAGTACTGGTTGTTCTTCTTAACATTTCCGGTGAAAGAGACATAAGTGACTTTCTTAGGAGTATCTGCCAAGTTAGCCTCAGTGAACTCAAGTGGAGCAGGATATGTTACAGTATTATTGCTGGAAACCACTGTAGTCGTAGGGGCAGTAATCTGAATAAGGCCGTTGTGCTCACCTGTCGTGCCGGCAACATTGACCTTGTCACCTACTTTAACTTTAGGGTCAGCTTTTACAAAGACAAGCACACTTCCTGTCTCATCAGTAATCACATAGCTCTGGGTGGTAACACCTGTAACCAGAACATCCTTGAGGTCTGCGGCTGAGCCTGCTGCGGCTGCGCAAACTGCAGCGATGGTGTTTCCTGCCGGCTCTGGAGTTTCTCCGCCACCTGTGCTGCCGCCAGTTCCGAGGTCAATGCCCTTGGAGAAGTCGATAGCAGTACCTGCAGAAGCAGCAACGCTAAGGTCGAGGTCATCCATCAGATATGCACTGGCAAGTGTCGCCTTGATGTAGATGTGGAGAGACTTGGTTCCTGAAGGAACTGTGAAGGTAGAAGATGCAAGATCCCAACGACGGTTTTTCAATCCGTTAGGGAATGCATACTCAAGTTTAACCCACTTGCTGCCGTCATTGCTGACATAAACCAGGAACTCTTCAGGAACAAACGTGTTGTCAGCAGCCTGATACAGATTTCTTTCCGAACCGAATGAAATAGTATAATTTGTCTTACCTTCAGGAAGAGTGATATTCTTCACATGGAAATAATTATCTTTTGCAAACCAGAGATAGTTCTTTCCGGAACCCTGATAGTCAGAAAATTGGCTATTTGATGTACCAGAGGAATTAGTTCTGGCAGACATTCCGCTGAAAGCATACTCCACAGTCGAGATGCCTGAACCGGTCTCATTCTTCCAACCGTCAAAAGAGTCGAGGTATGTCTTCCAACCAGACTCACCTTTCACTGCAAGCTCTTTATCAAAATCATTGTGATAAACAACGACTTCAGAAGCAGAACCTGTACCTTTCTGATTGACGGTCAGAGTCTTGCCATCGAATCCGATGGTAAACTTGATGTCTTGTGAACGGTCCATTCCGGTATTCTCCAGAACAGTAACGGTCACCTCTTTGTTTTCAGCAGGATTTCCGGACTTAGGGTCTACTGCGATCCAGTCAGGAACATTGGTAACATTCCAGTCCCTGGTAGCAGTCAGTTTGATGGTCTGTGAACCGCCATCTTTCTCGAAATCAAGGGTCTGTGTAGAAAGCTCTATTGAAGGAGCGCCTGTAGGTCCATCATTTTTATCATCGCAGCTCTGCGCGAAAAGCATTGCCGTCAATGCGAATGAACCTAAAAACAAATTTTTAAGTTTCATATTGTTGCTATTTTAGATGAATATTAATCAAAACAAGTTTACAAATATAGTTCGCGGTTACGAATTTCGCAAATTAAATCGTTAAATATTTTGCTCGTCTTTTCGGTCCATATTCCTTTCTTCATCAGTCGTGTACACCCAGTACACTCCTTCTTCGAAAAGAAATCTATCCTCGATAATACTTCACAAATTGTTACCAACATATTTATTTCATGCCTATCTGATTTACAAAAATAATTACTACCATATTGATTTTTATTGTTATTTTTGCAGATAACAGATACCATTGTATGTATTACGAATATAACCCAGAGAGCATTGACGACATTTTGAAGGTAATGGCGGCCAATGCGAAAAAACGTCGTCTCGAAAAAGGCTGGACCCGCAAATATCTTTGCGAGAGGTCCGACGTCCCTGTTTCCACCATAGCGAAATTCGAGAGCCTCCACACGATTTCCCTGGCGTCCTATGTAGCCATAGCCAAGGCCCTGGGCTATTCATCCGACATGAAAAAGCTCATGTCCGAAGCCATCTTCACCACAATGAAGGAGCTCGACACCATCAACAACAACAAAAACAGAAAGAGAGGTCAACGTGAAAATCATAAATAAACTTAACGTACATATGGAAGGCCGCAAAGTCGGTGAACTTGCAATGGCTCCAGACAACAGGCATTGCGTATTTCAATATTCAAGAGAATGGCTGGCTGACGGATTTTCCGTTTCACCTCTGGAATTACCTCTGCGCCAGGACCTTTTCATTGCACAGAAAGACTCATTTGCAGGCAATTTCGGAATATTTGACGACAGCATCCCGGACGGATACGGCCGCTACCTGCTTAGCCGGCTTCTAAGGAAACAAGGCATTGACGCTTCGACATTGACCCCGGTGCAGATGCTGAGCATCGTGGGCGAATCCGGTATGGGAGCATTGGCCTACCTGCCTGAAACTTTTGTGGGCGAAGACAAGGCGTTGCCTGAACTGGATGAGCTTCAAGATTTAGCTTTCAATGTCCTGTCGGAGAAGTCTGACAAGGATGAAGATGTTCTATATTTTAATAGCGGAAATTCCGGTGGGTGCCGTCCAAAATGCCTGATGAAAGATGATGAAGGAGAGTGGCTGGTAAAGTTCCGGCACGTTTATGATCCTGCTGATTTCGGCAAGATGGAGTACGATTACAATGTGGCGGCCGCTGCTTGCGGGATAGAAGTCCCGGAATTCAAACTCATTGACAATAAATATTTTGCGTCCAAACGATTCGACGTCCGAGACGGAAAACGCCTTCATGTCGCGACTGCCGGCGCATTGCTTGGGTTGTCATTGAATGAACTTACGATGGATTACCGGAATCTGCTGCATCTGACCGGATTCCTGACGCAAGACCCTGCCCAGGTCGAGCAGCAGTTCAGAAGAATGGTTTTCAATGTCATAGCCGAAAACAAGGACGACCATCCGAAAAACTTCAGTTTCATTTGCGAAGCCGGCGCCTGGCGCATAAGCCCGGCATACGACCTGACGCTCTGTCGCGAAGGCTACCGAGGCGAGCATGCGACATCAGTAATGGGCAACGGCCTCCCCACCAAGGCAGACCTGGTCAATGCCGGCACAGACATCAAAATACCGGAGTCCCGCTGCCAGGAAATCATCGAAGAAATCGCCGCCACATGTGAGAGACTGCTGAAAGGATACAGCCTGCGTGGAGCATAAATAGCTGAATATTAAGCAATTCACTGTTTTCAGAGTTAACAAAACAGTAACTCTGAAAACAGTTAAACAGTTATAACACATGGAATTACGCGCCACGACATTTGTATCGTCTTTTTTCCGGAATAGAAAACGGGCGGCCCGGTTAGGGGTCGCCCGCGTATAAGAGATATCTAAAAATCAATTACTTGATAATCAGGTTTCTAACTTCATAAGTAGGAGCCGTAGTAGTAGTTCCGATATACTTGAACGCGATCTGCATCTTGGAACCTACATAATCTTTGAGATCGAAGTCTCCTGACTCCACGAAATCCCAACTCGTACCTGCAGGATAATTAGGCATAGTGATCAGTGTCCAGTCTGCACCTACTTTCTTTAGGTATATGAAGATATGATCAGCTACTTTGCCACCATTCACCTTGTTCATTGCATGCTCGAATGAAAGGGTCGCTGCTTTAATCTTTGTAAGGTCAATTTCAGGAGAAATCAACCAAGACTCTGCCGCACAAGCCTTGCCACCGACAAATGAGCCCGCCTTCATATAACCTCTCTCGGCATCATGCTTCCAAACATAGGTAGAACCATCAGGGAGTGTCACGTCATGGATAGTGAACTTGCCCATAGATGTCAGGAATGACTCTACGAAGTATGCTGCAGGCGCCTGAGTAATCTTGCAAGTTCCTTCAGAAGACTGTTCTGCGTCACTAGAAGAGAACTTAACCTCAGCGACACGCTCAACAGCAGATTCATTTGCAATAGCGGAGAAAGCAACGACTGCTGTATCGGCAGGATTAGCGTCAATCTTGGTAGGCTCACCCTTCTTGTAGGTCATACCCTTGAAAGTAAGCCAATCACAATTCTCAGGCAACTCTACGAATACACCTTTGCCCTTGTAAGCCACCTGCACTGTAATATCTGAAGCCGCCTTAGGAACGTTAACTGAAGGAGTCATCACTTTCATGAGAGACTTCTTGATGCTGATCACAGTAACGTCAGCCAACTGCTTCTTGCCGCCGTACTCACCTACAGGTCCTTCAACTTCTACGACATCACCTACTTCAAGACCGAGGCTTGCAAAATTCTTCTTAGCACCCTTCTTGTCGAGTGTACCATAGATGTAAAGAGAACCGGTGTTGTCTGTAATATACCAGTTTCCATAAGTCGTGTTTTCAATGGTCGTGCAAGTACCTTTAACCCTGACATTCTTACCGACAGCTGACTCATTAGCCTCTTTACATGTAACTGTAACGGCAGCGAGTGAGCCCTGGCGGACTCTGAGGAACTGTTTGTTGGCACCAGCCTTGATAGTGAGTTCAAACTCTCTACCGCCTTCTGAAGCCGCAGCACTGAAGGTCAAAACTTCTTTACCAGCCTTGCCGGACATCTTGTCAACAGCAAGCCAAGCAGGATCTTCTGATTTGATGCTGCCGTCCTTATTTCTTTTAATGACATTTGGCCAATTGTCATCGGTCACAAACTCCCAGTCCACACTTGACTCAACAGTCACAGTTGCGGTACCACCTTTGGTCGAAATTGACAGATATGTCTCAGAGAGCTGAATATCGTCAAGATATCCTACCGTATCATCATCACATCCGACAAATGCGAAAGATGATGCCAGAACGGCGGTCAATAAATATTTAAGTTTCATATTATTCTGATATACGATTAGTTAAACATATATTTTATACCCACTGAAGCATACCAGCACTGACCGATTACCGGGTTGTAGACGAATGTCTTGACACCGTCTTTCACGCTTTTCGGAGTAGAGAACACCGGATATCCTTCGCTGTCGGTAGAATCGTATTTGAGAATACGACCCTCATTCAGATCGGTATTCATATACTTGGATACGCCCCACTTGGAGTTGAAGAGGTTAAGCAAGTTCTTTATGTCGAGGCTGAGCTGAAGAGTATTTGTGGTCTTGCCAGCTTTGATCTTGAAGTCGTGCTTGTAGCTGAAGTCAACTCTGTGAACCCATGGAGAGTAAACGCTATAAGCTTCTGCGTACTTGCCCTGGTGCTTGCTGAGATACTTGTCATTATGGACATAATTCATGAAGCGGTCGCGATCGTTGTCTGAAGCGAAGCGGAACATATTTTCAGCAACTTCCTTATCTGTAGGGATATACAATGCATCATAAGCATAACCGTCACCATTCATATCATTTGCAAGCATATATGAATAGTTGTAGCCGCCTTTCCATGTTTCGTAAATGAAACTGAAGTGGTTTCCGCACTTGTCATGGTGAGTGAGAGATGCGATGAAACGGTCAGGTGTCACGTACTGTGAGTTATGGAGAGGAATGTTGTTAGGACCTGCAGATGTCGGAACATAAGTGAATGCTGACTCTGCGTTGGAACCTGGCATACCGGTAATCTCCTTGGAAACTGTATGGGTATAAGCAGCCATAATGCTGAGATTCTCGATAGGACGCATGTTCACTGTAACATTGGCAGAATAGCCGTATCCCTTATGAGTGTTCTCGAGAACGAATGCCTTTGTTCCGCTTCGGAATGTTGAAGGGAAGATCGGACGGTTGTCAGCACCGTTCCATCTTGCGTATCCCTCAATAGGAATGATGCTCCAGTCTGACATCATGACGCCGTTCACTGTCTTGTTGTAGATACCCTCAGCAGTGATGGAGAATGGGAATGATGTAGGGAACTGATAGTCCACTGCCAATGAAGTCTTCCATACCTGAGGCATCTTGAACTTGCGGTCCACAGCAGAGATTGAAGAAGGAACGGTTCCCTTATCCGGAGAAATGTCTGACGGATAGCCGAGACCTACGAGTTTGTCGAGGAGAGCCTGGCCTGTAGCCTTACCGCCATTGGTAACGAGACCACCCTTGAACGCATCCATAGTGAATCCCTTCTTTTCGGCATTTTTGGCATTGATCTGAGCCTGATACTGTACCATACCTGAGTTTGTAGGCATGTTTGTGAAGAATACGAGAGGCAGACGACCTGAGAAGAGACCTGTACCTCCACGGACTGTGAGGGTCTTGTTCTTCAGCACGTCCCAAGTAAAGCCGACACGAGGCGAAACAGTAACCTTGCCTGAAGGCCACAAACCGGTGTCGATATTGCGGACTTTGTTGTTGCTGTCGTAGTAGTCAATGGCCTTGATGGCATTGTTAGTCATAAGATCGCCATTGTCGAAGAACAAACCGTCGAAACGGATACCGTAGGTAAGTTTGAAGTTCTCTGCAGCACTCCACTCGTCCTGGGCATAGATGCCGACTTTGTGGAACTGAACTCTTGCAGCAGGATTCTTTTCGCCGCCATAACCATAGGTAAGGCAGACAACCTCAGGAGCAGCGCCATTGATGAAATCATCTACGCTAAGGTAACGGTAGTAACCTGTTCCGTTTCTCATGTAAGCATTGTCAGCCATCTGATACTCATAGTTCAGACCGGCAGTAATCTTGTGAGTTCCGAAATAGTATGTGAGGTCATCCTTCACGTTCGCAATCGTATTGTGGACTGCGTTGTTCCATGTGAAGAGCTCATATCCGAGAGAGATGTACGGGGTATTGGTTCCAGTACCGTCCATGATGTCTATGAAAGGGAACTCGCTTGAGTTTGTTCCTCTGACGTCATCAAGTTTGGAGAATGTCGCAAGGAACTGATTTGAAAGGTTGTCAGTAATGCGGCTGTTCAAATCCAATGACAATGAGTGGACCAGATTGTCCATAGAGTACATCGAGTTCGCATAAGACATTGAATAGAGGGACATACGGGCAAATGCAGAACGTGTACCTCCGTCCATTGAAGATGCGTTAGGAGCTGACCAAGATACGTTCTTGGTGAAGTTGTAACGAAGTGCAAGATGATTCTTGGAATTGATGTTCCAGTCGATTCTTGCGAGGAGCTTCATGTTGCTCTCATCAGCAGGGAAACTTGTGAAAGAGCCTGTATCGTATCCGTATTTTTCCTTCACATGAGCAGAAACCTTTTCCATATCAGCTACGGTAGCGTATGAGAGGGATGCTGCTGCAGATGGCTCTATGGTTTCGTCAGCTCTTGCTCTCCATGTGTTCGCGATGGAAGGAATCTTCGAATATTCGGCATTGACGAAGAAGAAGAGTTTGTTCTTGACGATCGGTCCGCCGAGGGTCATACCGTAAGTGGTAGTTCTGTCTTTTTCACGGGCACTTGCAATCTGGGTTCCATCTACTGTATCACCACGCATGTTTTCATTGCGGTGATAGACGTAAGCCGAACCCTTGAAAGTGTTGGTACCAGACTTGGTGATGGCATTCACACCACCTCCGATGAAGTTGGTCTGACGTACATCGAACGGAGAAATAACCACCTGAAGTTCCTCGATAGCATCGAGGGAAATAGGGTTACCGCCTCCAGGAAGCTTGGAATTGAGACCGAAGTTGTTGTTGAAGTTCGCACCGTCAACGGTAAAGTTGGCTGTACGTCCGTCAGTTCCGGCGAATGACATTCCGTTTCCACCATAAGGTGAAAGCCTGGTAACGTCTGACAAGCTTCTGCTCACAGTAGGCAATGATGTAATCTGGCTGCTGGTTATGTTGGTGGCAGCACCTGTTTTTTCACTGCTGAACTTAGATTTTGCAGTTCCTATGACAACTACCTGCTCAAGGAACTCTGTTGATTCTTTGAGAGTAGCGTTAAGGTTGTAGGTCTCAGCAAGCTGGAGTGTTACATCCTTGAAGACAATGGCATTGTAACCGACAGATGAGACCTCGACCTTATATGGGCCTCCGGCACGCATACCATTGATGGTATACTGTCCTCTCTGGTTAACAATAGCTCCGTAAACAGTTCCGGAAGGCTCATGAGTAGCTACTACGGCTGCTCCGACTGCCGGTTCTCCTTTTTCATCGGTGACACGACCACCCATTGAAGATGTTGTCACCTGCGCATAGGCTAGCGAACCTGCCAACATAGCGATGCCGGCAAGTAACAAATGCTTTAATGAATAATTCATAGAGGTAATTATTGTTATTATACTTTGTATGCAAATTTAGGCCTTTACTTACAAATATAAAATACTAAAACCATTAAAGTTCAATGTTTTTTGTTTCAATGATGTTAATTTTTAGGTCAGGCGGCGCTTTTTCCAGTTTTGAACAAGTTGGCATACGGCAGGAGTTGTCAATTATCTCTTTACCCATTGACTATCAGACTATTACGAGGATTCTTGAAGACGAAAAGTCATGCCAAGTCCCATGTTTTTTCATGAGACTTGGCAGGGGCTCATTTTCACAAAGCATTGATTATCTTTCAGTTAGAGAAAAATTAGCCTGCCAACTTGTTCAGAAGCCCCACGCCTGTTACCCACTTGTTCAGAAACCCCACTCCTGCCACTGCTTGCGAAACTCGTGTAAAAATATTTTGCAGATATGGATAAACATTGTATCTTTGCAAGACCGATGTGGAGAGATTTGCCTGCTTGCAACCACGTTAAAAAATGCTAAAATGTTGACAAACGGTGACCGCGTGGCGCGGAAACCACTTTTCATATCAATGTTTTGTGTTTTTGTGACGTCTCCACATCAGTGGGACGTTTTTTTGTTTCGTGTTGCGAAACATTGCAATTAGAGCCCGTCAGGGTGAAGGCAAGTCCCTTCCCTGAGACCCAGGATTCGGGGGTGGGTGTAATGTGCTAAAAAAGTACGTGGTTAGAAGTTGTTTTTAATAACATTGGATATGAATTATTTATTTACATCAGAATCTGTTTCTGAAGGACATCCGGACAAGGTGGCCGATCAGATTTCAGACGCAATTCTGGATGAATTCCTCAGACAAGATCAGGAATCCAAGGTAGCCTGCGAGACATTCTGCAGCACCGGCCTCGTGGTAGTAGGCGGAGAAGTCCGCGCAGAACACGCATACGTAGACATTCAGTCGACCGTGCGCAATGTCATCAACCGCATCGGCTACAACAAGGCCGACTACATGTTCGACGGCAATTCATGCGGCGTGCTTTCGGCAATCCACGAGCAGAGTGCCGACATCAACAGAGGTGTCGTACGCACGGACCCTGAAGAGCAGGGCGCCGGAGACCAGGGAATGATGTTCGGCTACGCTTGCCGCGACACCGAAGAATTCATGCCGCTGCCGCTCGCGCTTTCACACCTCACCCTCCAGGTGCTGGCAGACATCAGGAAGAACAGCATCGATCTCATGCCATACCTCAGACCTGACGCGAAATCCCAGTTCACCATCGAATATGACGAGAACAACCACCCGGTACGCGTACACACCATTGTCGTTTCCACCCAGCACGACGAATTCGTCGCTCCGGAGCTCGGAAAAATGGGGTACAATGAAGCCGTAAGCCAATTCGGTCAGGAGAGAGTGGACAAAGCAATGCACGACAAAATCGAGAAAGACGTAAGGGAAATCCTTCTGCCTAAGGTAATTGCGGCATTGCCGGCACAGACTGCGGCTCTTTTCGACGGCAATTTCATCCTTCATGTGAACCCGACCGGAAAATTCGTCATCGGAGGTCCTCATGGCGACACAGGTCTTACCGGACGTAAGATTATCGTGGACACCTATGGCGGACGCGGCGCTCATGGCGGTGGAGCATTCTCAGGAAAAGACCCGTCAAAGGTAGACCGTTCAGCAGCTTACGCGGCAAGATATATCGCCAAGAACCTGGTAGCAGCCGGCGTGGCTGACGAAGTTCTGGTGCAGCTCGCTTACGCAATCGGCGTGGCAAAACCTGTCAGCATCTTCGTAAACACTTATGGCACAGCTACTCACGGTCTTTCCGATGCAGCTATCGCTGAGAAGGTAGGAGAGATTTTCGACCTTCGCCCGGCAAAAATCATAGAGAAGTTCCAGCTGAAGAACCCTATCTATGAGCCGACGGCAAGCTATGGCCACGTGGGCCGCAAGCCTTACACGAAGTCTGTAAAGGTAATACGTGATGGTAAGGAAGTGAACAAGGTCCTCCAGTTCTTCGGCTGGGAACTCCTCGACTCCGTCGACAAAGTAAAAACGGCATTCGGCCTGTAGTCCTTCCGCCGACAGAAAAGAACGACAACCTGTAAGGGTTTGCCGGTTACTCGCCGCGTTCCATTTCGCGACGGAGGTCTTTCTCCTTGATAGACTGACGTTTGTCATACTGCTTCTTGCCTCGTGCGAGCGCAATGTTCAGCTTGGCATAGCCGTTTTCCGATATGAAGAGCCTTACCGCTACGATGGTGAGGCCCTTTTCTTTTACCTTCTGCTGCAAATGTATCAATTCACGTTTCTGAAGCAGCAGTTTACGGTCACGCAGAGGAGCATGCTGTCCCCATGAGCCCCACGCATAAAGGGCGATATTGATGCCGCGCACATAGAGCTGTCCCTTCTCGAAATAGCAGAAAGCATCTGACATAGAGGCCCTTCCGGCACGGATTGATTTGATTTCCGTTCCGTAAAGGACAATGCCTGCAGTGTAGTTCTCAAGAAATTCGTAGTCGAACGACGCCCTCTTGTTGTTTATGTTGACTCTGCTTTTCTTCTCTTTCGCCATGACAATCTTTCTTTTACAAGCCGTTACAGCTTCATTGTGCGGAACTGCAAATTTATCGTTAATTTTGCAGAAAACAGCAAGCCGCCGTGTAATTTTTCAGGGCGGCCGGCTGCAATCACTAACATTGACATCAAAATGCCGACGAAGAATCCATACGGAAACATGATGATCGCAGATCTGCCGGAGCCGGAAACAATCCGCGCGGAAGAACTGCTCGAACTCATTGAAAATAAAAGCATTGACCTTATTTGCGTACTTGGGCCGACGGCTTCGGGGAAGACGCGGTATGCGGTGGAACTGGCGCGCGAACTGAACCGTCTGAGGGCAGCACGGGAGGGAAACATTGGCCCGGACAGGGCCGGAGCGGAGATTCTTTCGGGCGATTCGCGGCAGGTTTATCGCGGGATGGACATCGGTACGGGGAAGGATTTGAGCGAGTACGGGGAGATTCCGTATCATCTCATCGACATCGTGGATGCGGGGACGAAGTTCGACCTGTATCAATATCAGCGGGCGTTCGAGCGGGCGTACAAGGACATCCGCAGCCGTGGAGGCATCCCTATATTATGCGGAGGCTCAGGACTTTACCTCGAAGCGGCGACCTGCGGATATTCGATTCCGGACGTTCCGCCGAGTCCGGAGCTGAGGGCAGAGTTGGAGGGAAAAACGACTGACGAGCTGGTGTCAATGCTGGCGTCAATGAAGCCGTTGCACAACAAGACGGACATCAATACCAGACAGAGACTTGTCAGGGCATTGGAAATCGCGATTTATCAGAAGAATCATCCGGTGGAGAATACGAGCTACCTGCCGAAGAACACATATTACATAGGTACGCTTGTGTCACGTGAGGAAAGGAACAGGCGAATTGACGCGAGGCTGGATGCCAGAATCACGGAGGGCATGGTGGATGAGGTCCGCAGGCTTCTGGAGAGCGGCATCCCGGCAGAGAATCTGACTTACTACGGGCTTGAATACAAGTTCGTTACGCAGCACGTTCTAGGTGTGCTGACGCTGGATGAGATGAAAACTCTTCTGGGAAATGCGATTCACCAGTTCGCCAAACGGCAGATGACTTGGTTCCGTGGCATGGAACGCAAGGGCATCCGCATCCATTGGGTCGAACCGTAGACCTACTCGCCGGAACCTGGTGCCGGATGAGCGCAGTGGCCCGGCAGAAAGCGAGGAGCTTCGGCGGCGCGCCAGTAGACGGCATCGAATTCAGGGTACGTATACGGGCCTTCGTGGTCTATCGTAAATGCGGTGTAATTTATCTTGAAACCCTGCGAAAGGAAGTTCTGCTCATAGAAAGTCTGGACTTCGAACAATGCATCCACGGCAGCCTTTCCGCACACGGACGAGAACTCAGAAGAGTACAGCGATTCACGTCCCGAAGCGGCATCACCATTTTCGTCAGACACACCGTAAAGGTCTGACGTAGAAGCAAGTACATGAAGACTGTTCGCTTCACACACCGCTTTCGTATATTCATAGAGGAACGTGCTGTCGGTCTTCAGATGAATGATGCCGCCCGGCTTGAGGAAACGGCGGTAGCGCTCCAGGAACATCGGGCTGGTAAGACGGCTGTTTTCGCTCTTCATCTGCGGATCGGAAAAAGTCAGCCATATCTCCGAAATCTCGCCGGGAGCGAAAAATGCTTCGATAAATTCAATGCGGGTGCGCAGGAAAGCGACGTTCGGCAATCCGGTTTCGGTCGCATATTTGGCTCCCTTCCAGAGTCGTGCACCCTTGATATCCACACCGATATAGTTCACGTCCGGATTCCGCTCCGCGAGCGAAGTCGTGTACTCCCCTTTTCCGCAGCCAAGTTCCAGCACAATGGGACAATTCCGTCCGTGAAACATTTTTTCGTTCCAATGTCCTTTCATCGGGTGGTCCTTGAGATTCAGCGGTGACCAAAATTCTCCCGCCTGCCTGTCAAGCACTTCACCTGATGCCGGCTGAAGCAGGCATGCAAATGTCTCGTTCTCACTGAATTTCTTTAATTTTCCGTGTCCCATATCCTATCTGGTCTTCCTTGTAACTTTAATTCCCATTCCAGTCACTCCATACAATTTCACTGTATCTTCGGGAATCTTCACATATAGCTTCCACATCCCGTGACGCACCGGTTCGAGACGTTCTCCAGCCTTGATTATCAATGCCTTGTCATAATATGAAGAATCGGCGATGGAGGCTCTTCCCGCAAGCAGCTCGTTTTCATAGACCTGCCCGTCAGGAGACTCCCAAAGAAGGTCCAGAAGCATCGAACTGAACCTTGAAAACTGCCTGTCGATGCATGAGAATGCAGAAATCAGGGAGATGTCGTAGCTTGACAGCGAGTCCTGCATATCCACGTCGAAGACATAGCGCCCGTACGCATCACGCGACGCATTGCGGACAAACTGCTCAGAGCTTACAGGCCTTGAGCAGGACGGCAGCGCCATGAGCACCGCCATGACAAGCAGATATAACTGCCTATTTATCATTCTTTTTCGTAGGATTTTCCTGGCGAGGACGTCCCTGTCCTTTTCCTGGACGCCTGTCACGCTCACGCTGATTTCCGCGCGGCCTGTTGTCATCACGCCTAGGCTTGTTTCCCTGATTGCGGCGTTTCTTGCGCGCAGGTGCATCGAAACGCGTGATGCTGTCGTCACCTACTGCCGTGATGAATTCCGGCATCTCCGGTTCCGGCTCCGTCTTGAGGGACTCCGGCTTGACCCCGTTCCTGTTCATCTTGATGATTTCACGCACCTCTGAAGCAGCCAGAGGGAACAGATTCGCCAACGAGCCCTTGTCATAGGAGAAGTACATCACTTCCTTCAGGATATCCGTCTTCATCAGATATGCCAGTCCGTCCTGGAACTCAAGCGGCTCCGACACACGTGGTATCCTGGACTGGGCATCGAGATATGTCGCCACCTCATAATTCAAGCAGCATTTAAGCTTACCGCATTGGCCTGCAAGCTTTTGCGGATTCAGAGAGAGGTCCTGGCAACGCGCTGCCGCTGTGGTTATCGACTTGAAATTGGTGATATAGTTCGCACAGCAAAGTTCTCTTCCGCAGATACCGAGTCCGCCGATGAGACCGGCTTCCTGGCGCGCTCCGATCTGCTTCATTTCAATACGGATACGAAATTCCTCGGCGAATACCTTGATGAGCTGCCTGAAGTCGACACGTCCGTCCGCGATATAATAGAAAATCGCCTTGGTGCCGTCGCCCTGGAACTCCACATCACCGATTTTCATGTCGAGACCAAGTTCCACGGCAATCTGGCGGGCGCGAATCATCGTTTCCTGCTCGCGCGCGATGGCTTCCTGCCATTTTTCAATATCCAGCGACTTCGCCTTCCTGTAGATTTTCTTGAATTCCGTATTTGCAGGGTCAATGCCTTTGCATTTCATCTGCCTTCCGACTATCGGGCCTTCCAAGGTCACGATTCCCAGGTCATGGCCGCTCTGCGCTTCGACAATCACAAGGTCGCCCATCTTGACGCTCTGTCCGGAGGCATTGGTATAGATGCCTTTACGGGTATTCTTGAACCTGACTTCGAACAGGTCGGAGTATTGCCCCTGGGCAATGCCTTTCAGCCAGTTATAGTCTTCGAGCTTGCAGCAGCCGCGTCTGTACGTGCAGTTCAACTCATCGTTTTCGTCACGCGTTACCGTGCAGCCCCGAAGGCAGTCAAATTGTATATTTTCGTTGTTGTCCATCCTACTTCTATATATTGTTGTTGGCCTTACGGCTCTAAGCCACTTATTATATATTAACGAACAGGCGGTTCACCATGTTCGTGAAAACAATTTTCTGATTTACGTTGCGCACTACCAGCGAATGCGCCTTGGTTATGATCATCAGTGCCCTCTGGCAAAACGCTGGGCCGCATTTGCGCGCCGCCTCGGCATAAAAATCCTTATCCTCCGGACGAATTCCTGCAATGTCGGTCATGTTCTGCTGAAGCATGTATATCTTTCTGACACAATCGCCCGCAAATTTACAAAAAGCTTTCTGTTTCTCACGCGAATCCAGCGCCGCTATCGCCTCCCCGGTCTCCAGCACCGCAAGATAATTCCGGTCAATGATTCCGTCCATGAGCTGCATGAACATATCCATCATGCCGACATTGTCGTCCCTCTCCGCCAGACTCCGGATGGCGTTTCCGATGCTGCCGGACGCAAATTCCGCCGCATACCCGGCGGTTTCCGGATCAATGCCTGCCCATCGTGGCAGCGCCCCGGCGATTTCTTCTCTGGTCGCAGGCATCACCCTGATCAGCTGACACCTCGAACGTATCGTCTTCAACACCCTTTCCGGCTGATGTGTCACGAAAAGGAACAATGTCTTCTCGGACGGTTCCTCGACGATTTTAAGCAGCCTGTTCGCCGCTTCCTGGTTCATTTTCTCCGGCAGCCATATTACGACAGCCCTATAACCATCTGAAAATGAAGACAATGACAATTCATTGAGAATATTTTTCGCGTCCGCTACGGATATTGACGAAGCCTTTTTCTCTATCTCCAGCGCCTCATAAAGTTCATTCTCCATGAAGAACGGATTCCGCACGAAAAGGTCTCTCCACTTCTGGATAAAATCAGATGAGGTCACCTTCTCTCCAGCCACGGGGAAGACGAAATGGAGATCCGGATAGATAAGCTTCCCGGTCTGGTTACATGAAGGACAGACGCCGCAGGAATCATTGTCATGCCTGCTGCGGCAGTTGAGATACTGCATGAAGGCGACTATCAATGCCAATGCTCCGCAGCCCTCGTTTTCATGGAACATCATTGCATGAGGAATGCGGCCGCTGTCAGCCATCCTGACCAGAGCTGCCTTCACTTCCGCATTTCCTATGACGTCCGAGAACTTCACGATTTCCTTACCGCTGTATATTCCGCAATATCTGAAAGCATCCCGACTTCACGGACATCTCCCAGCGGGCGAAGCGCTATCTTGGCATTGTCCACGAACTCCTGGAGACGCATCTTCGCGTACTCCATTCCACCTTCAGATTTCACAAATGAAACTATATCTTTCTGATAATCAGGATGATCGTCAATATTGCAGACCATTCTCCTGACTTCCTTGGCCCTCTCCTCACTGACATTTTTCAATGCCCCGAGCAACGGAAGGGTAATCTTGCGTTCCTTGAGGTCCAACCCCGCCGGCTTGCCGGTCTGCTGGTTGTCCAGATAGTCGAAAATGTCATCCTTGATCTGGAAAGCCTGGCCCAGGCACTTCGCGTAAGTCCGGACAGCCTTCATCTTTTCTTCAGAAGCACCCACGGACATTGCCCCGGAAGTCGCAGCAGCGACGAACAGCGACGATGTCTTGTTGTAGATTATCTTGTAGTAATCCTGTTCCAGCGTGTCCCCGGTATCGGCTTTCTGGAGCTGAAGCAGCTCACCCTCAGCGAGATCGGAAAGCGTAGCGGCGAAAATGCGTATCACTTTCGCAGAGGAATTGGCACTTGCGAGGATGTTTTCCATGCCTTTCACAAGCCAATAATCGCCGAGCAATACCGATGCCCTGCCGCCGAGAAGAGACATTACCGTAGGAACTCCGCGACGCATCGGACTGTCGTCAGCCACGTCATCATGCAGAAGAGTGGCATTGTGCAGCAGTTCGACCGCAGAAGCATAAAGCAGAGTATCTTCCGTCACGAAACCGCCCGAACATGCCCTGGCAGCCAGCAGACACAGCACGGGACGAATCTGTTTTCCCGAATGTGCCAATACCGACTTGTTGGTCTTGTCCAGCAATGCGATGTCGCTGGAGAGGGACTTGCCCATGAGCGCATTCACCCCCTCCAAATCCTGTTTCAGATATTCTTTAATGCCCTTATAATCCATGCTTTACCTAGTTCTAGTCATTAGCTGACGGCAACATTGAAACCAATTCCTCGACAGTGCGCGGAAAACTTATCAATGCGCGTGACGCCTCGTCCAACATGCCGGTCTGCACATAAAAATCGAGAAGGTCAATGAATTTGTCATAAAAGCCTCCGATATTCAGCGCCAGCACTTTGCCGTCATATTTATGCAGTTTCGCCAGTGTCAATGTCTCCACGATTTCGTCAAGCGTCCCGATGCCGCCGGGCAATGCAATCGCAGCGCATGTCCCTTCACGCATCTTTTCCTTGCGCTCTGCCATCGTGTCTGTCCATACGACCTCTGAAAGCGAGCCGTACACATATTCGTTCATGAAACGCGGGATAATCCCGATGTGGCAACCGCCGCACTCTGCCACGGTGTCGGAAACGACTCCCATCGTGCCCTTGACCGTGCCTCCGGAAACAATCGCGAATCCTTTTTCCACAGCCGCACGGACGAACTGTCCGGCAGCAGCGTTATATTCAGGGGCAATGTCGTTGCTCGCCGAGCAAAAAACCACTATTTTCTTCATATCAGAACATGAATGCCAATGAGAATGTCACGCCGTTGAAGTTACGTCCATCCTTGAACGCGTCCTTTACCGTCTGGCCGACATCGTTCATTTTCCCACTTTCCGAATATAATGAGCCGAAGTTCCAGAAATATTTGACCGAGAACTGGATTTTCCAGATGTCTACACCGGCACCGAGTCCCAGTCCGTATTCCCATCTTGCCATACCGGCTCCGTCGAAAGAATTGGACTTGACCGGAGCCTTGTCGCCTTCGTACTTTTTAGCCTTGGCGAACAATCCGTAACCTACGAACGGTTCCGCGAACACATAAGGCCTGAAAGCCATGAGATCGGGTCCCCATTGTATCTGGACAGGGAGTTCGAGATATGCAGCCCTGGTATCAAGACGGAACTTTTCAGGACCGACATCGCTCAATTTGGTTCCCTTGGTCTGGAACAACAAAGACGGCTGGACTGCAAATCCAAAGGCTATAGGAAGTTCCGCTGTAAGTCCGATGTGATATCTTCCTATTGATTTAGCATCCACATTCTTCGCGTTGGAAGAAGATGAAGAAACACCGGCCATCAAACCTGCGCGAGCCTTGCCATAGCCACCTGCATAAGCATTGGCCGACAAGGACAGGGCTGAAATGACAGCTGCTGCCGTTAAAAACAATTTCCTGAACATGATTGTTTAGAGTAATGCGTCTATTTTAGCAGTAATCTCGGATTTAGGAACAGCGCCCACCAGTCTGTCGACAGCTTTGCCGTCCTTAAAGAAAATAAGAGTCGGAATGCTTCTGATGCTGTACTGAGCTGCAATCTCCTCACAGTCATCAACATTGCATTTGACAATTTCAGCTTTGCCTTCATATTCCGAAGCGACTTCTTCCACTACCGGAGCAAGCGCACGACATGGTCCGCACCATGTAGCCCAGAAATCCACAACTACCGGAACCGAGCCGGAAATGATATCAGAAAAATTTTCGTTGGTAACTACTTTTGCCATAATCTAAATACTATTTAATCAGTTTACAAACATACAAAATTTTATTGACAATAAACGCGCCAGTTTCCTGATTTTCCGGAACAGTTCCCGTGTCCTCCGGAAAATGAGACCAGCCTCCGAAGTAGGGCAATACCCCACCTCGAAGGCTAATCCTATACAACTCAGCTATTTACAGCTTCTAGAATGCTTGTTCCGCACCCCAGACGAAAGCCCTGAGTCCCAGATCCGGGGTCTCTTCATCTTTCGCCTTGAGGTCTGCCAGGATAGGCTGGACCTTGTCATCCTGCACAAATGTCAGGAGAGCATGGTTCTGTACCGGCCACGCATGGTTTCCATAATGAGGCTCACCGTTCACAGAACCGCGTCCGTCAATGTTTTCCCAGCGTGTGAAACCTCTCTGCTCATGAGCATCAAGCACTTCCACGATTTCCTCGTTGTATGCCTGGTTATATGATATGAATATTGCTTTCATCGTAACTGTATATTTTATGCGTTAAGGGCAGCTGCCTTCTTGGCAAGTTTCTTCTGCTTGCGTTTCTCCTGTCTTGTTGCGAAGACGCAGTAGATAGTAGGAATCAGCACCAATGTAACCACTGTGGAGATGGAAAGACCCCAAGCGACGGTAATACCGAGTGAACGCCACATCTCTGATCCTTCACCGGTACCGATTGCCATAGGAATCATACCGAGCACGGTAGTAAGGGTGGTCATGAGGATAGGACGCAGACGGCTACGTGCAGCAGCCACGGCGGCATCCAGGATTCCCATTCCCCTCTCACGCAGAAGGATGAGGTAGTCGATGAGCACGATACCGTTCTTCACCACAATACCGATAAGAATCAATATACCGATCATCGCCATCACACCGAGAGCCGTATTGGACAGCCACAGACCGAGAATCACACCGACAAATGCGAACGGCACGGAGAACATAATCACGAACGGACTCATGAACGACTCGAACTGAGAAGCCATCACCATGTATACCAATATGATAATCAATATCATGAGGGTTATAAGGTCCGTGAACATATCCTTCTGGTCCTCATAGTCTCCGGCAATCACCACGTCAAGTTCTGACGGTATATCCGTATCCTTGATAGCCTGTCCTGCAGCAGCCACACCATCACTCATCGCATGCGAGCCGTCGATGACACCGGACACCTTGATCATACGCTGTCTGTTCTTACGCTCGATGGTAGGAGGCACCTCCGTCTCGATTACCTTGCCGAGGTCCTTGATGCGGATTCCATTGCCGGCACCATTGTAAATGATGATATTTTCAATGTCTTCGATGCTGGTTCTGAATCCCGGAGCATAACGGACTCTGATATCATATTCTTCACCATCCTCTCTATAGTAAGAGCCTACGGTTCCGCTCATTGCAGCACTTACGGCAGCAGCGGCAGCAGTGGTGTTAAGGCCATTGGCAGCAAGTTTCACCCTGTCGAAATCTACCTGATACTCAGGAGTATACTGGTCACGGCTGAGGGTAACCTGCGCGAATGCAGGATTAGCGAGCATCTTCTCACGAAGTTCATTGGCAATCATGTCGGTGGTCTGGAAATCGTATCCGTAAATCTCCACGTCCACGGTAGCAGCGCCACCCATACCGCCCGAACCTTCCGTTACGGTACCCTTATGTATTTCAGGGTAATCGCGCAGGTCAGCACGGATAATGTCGGCAATTTCGCTGGCAGAACGTTCACGGTTTTCCATACTTCCGAGGTTGATGCTCATCGAAATGATATTGGAGCCGTTGGTCTGCATACTTGCGAACGAGTTATCAGAGTCTGCCTGACCGAAGGTGTAGCTACATATCTGAATTTCAGGAACTTCTGAACAGATTCTGTCATACAGTTTCCTTGCGAACTCACCTGTAACCTCCTGCGATGTACCGGCATTGAGCTCGATGGATACTGACAGACGGCCCTGGTCGGCATGAGGGAAATACTCATTCTTGATATGTGGTCCGATGAGAAGCAGTACGGCTACGAAAATACCGAATGCACCGAAAATAACGGTCTTCCTGTTACGCACAGCCCAGTTGATAACCTTGGCGTAACCATCGGAAATAGCATTGAGACCCTTGTCGATAGGCGTAAACAACACATCGTGGAGTTTGCTCTTCTTCTTGCCAGCACGGAGCATTCTTGAACAAAGCATCGGTACCAGACAGAGCGAAACCAGAGCGGAAACTATCATGATGATGCTGACGATCCATCCGAGCTGGCGGAACATGATACCTGACATACCCGAAATGAGGGTCAACGGCAGGAACACGCAGAGCATTGTCAATGTAGATGCAATAATGGAAATACCCACTTCCTCCGTACCATGAACAGCAGCCTCCTTAGGTTTCTCGCCTCGTTCAATGTGCGTCGTGATGTTCTCAAGCGCCACAATGGAGTCGTCGACCACCATACCGATCGCGATGGACAATGCCGACATCGATATGACATTCAATGTGTTGCCCGTGGCGAACAGATATACGAGCGATGCCATCAGGGATATAGGGATGGAAAGTATGATGATGAACGTGGCTCTCCATCTTCCCAGGAAGACATATACCACCAGCATAACGACCAAGAAAGTGATTATGATGGTCTCCTTCAATGAGTTGATACTGTTCTTAATGTTGCTTGAAGAGTCGATGACCGTCTCAATCTTGATATCCGTAGGAAGCGTTTCTTCGATAGTGGTGAGCGCTTTCTTGACACCGTCGATAACATTTACAGTATTGGCTCCGGTCTGTTTCTGGATTACAATCTGCGCAGAGCGTCTGCCATTGGTAACTGCCTGCTGCTCTTTCTCTTCCTGCCCATCCCTTACGGTAGCGACATCTCTCAGATACACAGCATCACCATTCTTGTAGGCAAGAACAATGTCCAGCAACTCGGAAGGGTCCTTGAACTCCTTCTGGATACGCAAAGAATAAGTGTCAGAACCGACATCAATGCTTCCCGAAGGGATATTCCTGTTCTCATAAGCAATGATGCTGGAAACGGTGGATATTGACAAGCCGTAAGCCTGGAGCTTGTTCGGATCGCAATACACCTGAATTTCACGGGTAGGTGCACCTGTAACTGATACAGTACCTACACCCTTGACTCTGGAAAGAGGTGTCGTCACCTTATCATCCAGAATCTTGTCCAGTCCCGGAAGGCTCTCATCCGCAGTCGCTGAAAGAATGAGGATAGGCATATCATCCGCACTGAACTTGAATATGATAGGCGTGGAAGCCTGGTCCGGCAATGAGGAACTGATCATATCCAGCTTGTCCCGGACATTGTTCGTAGCTTCCTCAATTTCAACGCCGTAGTTGAATTCAAGAGTAATGATGGAAATGTTCTCCTTGGATTTGGAGGTCATATCCTTAAGGTCTGCCACTCCATTCAGTCCGTTCTCCAGGACCTTGGTGAGGTTCGTCTCAATATCAGCCGCACTGGCACCCGGATAGGACGACATCACGAGGATGACGTTCGCATCGAAGTCCGGATACAGGGCTATGGATGTTTTCGTAAACGAGAATATACCGAAGATTGCAAATGCCACGAAGAGCAATGCAGTCGTAACCGGTTTATTCACCGCTGTTCTATATATGCTCATAGATAATTCCTGTTAAAAAGTTATCCCACGGGGAGATTATTCCTGGACATTGACCTTGGAACCGTTCTTGAGGCTGGCCTGTCCCTTCACGACAACCTTGTCTCCTTCTGCGATACCTGAAAGAATTTCATACTCTGTTCCGAAATGACGGCCGAGAGTTACTACAACCTCTTTCACGGTGTTGTCGTTCTGGAGAACGAATACCGACCTCACGCCTGAACCCTGCTGCTTCACGACGCAGTCGTCAGGTACGACAATGCTGTGGTTGCTGCCGAAGTTCACGGTTACGCGGGCATACATGCCCGGCCTGAGGAGACGGTCGCTGTTGGCAACATTGACCTCTGCCGTAAATGTATGGGTAGCAGCATCAATGGTAGGATAAATCCTGGCAATGCGGCCGGTGAAGGTCTTTCCCGGGAGAGCGTCCGCCGTCAATGTTACTGTATCATTTTTCTTTACCCTGGTATAGTCCATCTCGGAGATTCCGACGTAAAGCTTGACCGGAGTAATCTGCTCCACTACATATATAGGTGATCCGCCGTACATGTCGCCCTGGTCATAATTTCTCGCCGTAATGACGCCTGACACAGGTGAACGGAGAATGGTGTTCTCCAGAAGGTTCTGATACTGGCTGCGGGTAACATTGTATTTCAGCTCCATAGCATCGAAATCCGACTTGGAAACACCGCCCTGCTCGTACAGTTTCTTGATACGGCTGTATTCCAATGAATCATTGGCCATGGAAAGCTTTGACTGGTTGAGGCTGACCTCGTCCATCTTCGCTACAATCTGTCCTGCACGCACGAAATCGCCTACCTCAACATAAATTTTCTGGATTCTGGAAGGGCTCTGCGGTGCAATGTTGTTCTTCGCGTATGCCTCTACATTGGCTGTATATACATCTGACTGAGGGACATCCTTATAAGATGCAGCCATAATTGTAACATTAGGCAGTCTTACTTCTGCTGCCTGCGGCTGCTCTGCCGTCTTGGAGTTGTTGTTTCCGCAGCTTACTGCCATCACAGCAGCAGCTACGTAAATGATAGTTCTAACGTTCATATTTTTCATTTCTTATTATCTGTTGTCAAGGTCTACATTTCCGTCCTCGTCGATAAAATCATGGCCGAGAATCTTCTCAAGGTTGGATTTCGCTACGACATATTCATATACGCTCTGCGATACGCCGAGCTTGGCCTGTGTAAGCGCCAGCTGCGCATCATTGAGCTCAGTGATGGTGCTGCGGCCTACATTGTAGGACTGGGTGGCGATATCGTATGCTTTCTGTGCGGTTTCCACAGCTTCTTGTGCTGCCGCATAGCTCTTCATCTTGGTCTCCATCGTATTGAGATACTGACGGATAGCTATCTTGAGCTGACGTTCGGTATCATTGATCTGGATGGCCAGTTCCGAAGCCTGGACTTTCGCCTGGCGGACGTCGTTGTAGCGCTTGCCGCCGGAGAAGATAGGAATATTGAGGCTGAGACCTACGTAAGAATACGGGGTCCATTTGTAGTCGCTGAACTTGAAGTCATTGGTCATGGCGTTCATGCTGAACGAGAATCCGAGGCCCAATGTCGGGATGTACGCATACTTCTGAAGTCTGACTGTCTCGGCAAGCTGTTCGGCCTGGATTGCAAGCTGGCGCATTGTCGTATTGTAGTCAAGTTTCAATGATTCTGAACCGTAGCTGTCCGTCATCATAGCGTCGGAGTAGTCAGCAAGTTCGCCTGCCACGTCGATGTCCTGGTCCAGGTCCACGCCCATGACGGCTTTCAGTTGCCACAATGCGAGGATTACGGAGCTTTCCGCGTTATATACGTTAGGAATAGCATTGGCCACGGTAGATTTGGCTCTTGTGAAGTCAAGTTCAGATGCCTTCTGCGCATTGTAACGCATCCGGGTCTGCTCGAAGTTCTTTACTGCATTGTCATAGACGCTCTTGTATACGTCGAGGGCTTCCTTGGCGAGAAGCACGGCGTAGAATGACTGCTTCACCTGTGTAACCATGTCCAGACGTGACGAGCGCGCCTTTTCCACGGCGAGTTCCACGTTCTGTCCTGAAATTTTCAGGCTTTTCCAAAGCTGGGCATTGATAATCGGCATGTTGGCGGAGATTCCTGCGTTCCATGTGTTCCATCTGCCCACTTCGATGCCGCCGCCGGTCGGGAAGCTTGGCTTCGAGCTGTCAGTAGAGCCGGAATCCGTGGAGCCTGAGTCGGTAGTGCCTCCTGTGCTGCCGTCACCGTCCGATGACCCGCCGCCCATGATGCTGCTCATGTCCATATCCATATACATCACCTGTTTCTTGATTGTTCTCTGGAATGATCCTGTAAGATCAATCTGCGGGAAAAGAGATGCGTAAGTTCCCTTCTTGGCATATCCGGAGCGTTCGATTTCTTTGTCTGCCACCTGCACAGATGCGTTTTCGCTCAACGCTATCTTCAGTGCTTCATCCAATGTGATGACCGTCTTGGTCTGCGAACTGTCCGCTTCTTGCGCCACGGCATTCAGGGACATCATCACCGAGGCTGCAACCAGCAGTAATCTCGGAAAGATTCTATTCATAATTTAAACTCTAATAATTATTTATTTTCAACCTACTATTAATATCAACGGCGCGGCATGGTGCAAATACCAAGCCGAAAAATGTTCAAAAAATGGCAATAAGTATACATATTATTGTCTAAAACTCCACTTTTAGAGCTTTTTAGACAATAAAGCATGTTCTAAACGTTACAAGAATACTGCTATGCCAGAGGTTTTGCGTAATGCGTGACAGGTTTTTTACGGTTCTGTTCAGGAATGACAGCCTCCGCCGGCTGTTTTCTGATGAATGCATAAACCAGGAATCCGATGCCGATGAGAATGAACGGAATGCTGAGAATCTGTCCCATATTGAGAGCCATGTTGTCCTCGAATGCTACCTGAGGTTCCTTGATGAACTCTATGAGGAAGCGCATGCCGAAACATACAATGAAGAATATGCCGATGAATGTTCCGCGATATATCTTCTTCAGATTGAACTTATACATGCTCAGGAGCACGATTCCGAGAATCAGGTAGCTCAATGCCTCGTAAATCTGGGTAGGATGTTTAGGTTCGGTTTCGCCCCTCAGGTCGAAGATGAAGCCCCAAGGAAGAGTGGTCACGTCTCCGTAAATCTCTGAGTTCATGAGGTTTCCAAGACGGATGAATGCTCCGGCAAATGCTACCGCAATGCAGAGGTGATCCATGAGCCACACGAAGTCGAAGTTGTTTTTCCTGCCGTAATGGTGTGCGTACCAGAGCATTGCAAAGAACAGTACAATGGTGCCGCCATGGCTTGCAAGTCCTCCTTTCCAAGGCATGAATATTTCCAGGAATCCATGCAAGCTGCCGAAATAGTATTCAGGCTGATAGAAGATGCAATGTCCGAGTCTGGCGCCCACGATGGTGCCTATCAACAATGTATATAGCAATGAGTCCAGCAGATTTTCGGAGATTCCTTCTCTTCTGAAGAACCATCGGAATATAAACCAGCCCAATATGAATCCCGCCACGAAGAGGAGAGAATACCATCTGAGCCCGAATGAGCCTATATGAAAAAGAACCGGGTCCACATGCCAGTGGACGAATAACATTTCGAACATATACGTATAACCATTACTATCATACAAAGTTACGTATATTTTCCGAACTGCAGTAATGGCGGTATGGATTTCTATTTATTTCCCTCAAGTATTCATCTTGGCGTGGTTTGAATATGGGTTTGAATCCAGGTTTGAATCTGGGTTGAATGGATTGACAGATGGATTTTTGGGTGTGGCGCGTTACTGATTGACAATAAACAGATTAAGCATTTTCAGAGTTACAGAACCTTCAACTCTGAAAATGCTTAACGCACTAAACACTAGGTTATTACGCGCCACGCCCCATACGCGACGCGTGATTTCAAAACTTGCTTAGTCACCCCAAAAACCGCCGCCTTCGTCTTCCTCTAAACCACATTCACACAGGACATCATAAACTTTGCCTGCCTCAATGCATTTTGACTCAAAAAAATCAATTTGCTTCGAAAAAGCGTCCAAGTTATCTTTCGGCATAATTTCTTTTCCAGACGCAGGTTGGAGATAACTCATAGCTGGGACAATAACATACCTATAAGTTACATAACCCTGCCCTTTAACAGAAGAGCCTTTTTCTGAAGGAGTTTTAAGGTCAATTGAAAGCGAATAATAAGGCTCCTTCGGATTTTTCACAAGGCCAGTACCAGCAAATTTTTCACTCACTTGAGCCTTCCAAAAATATAACTTCACCTTGCTCACCGGCTTTATCGTATGATTCACACACTTCAGACGAAGTATAGCACAGTTATGCTTGAACGCAAACGAGAGGGCACCCTCTTTCAGTTCAGACGTCGCGGTCATGACGTCGTAGGCGGAAAGGTTATCCACTTCGCCATTCTGCTTACTGAAGTCAATGTCGATTTTCCCTTCGGAGTTCAATGTGGCAGCAGAGCCGTACAAGCCTGTAAACAGGGTCGATACGGAAACTCCTTCCGGAACGGACTCTGCAGTAAACGAAGTGCCTGCAGCCGTTTTGCTGAAGATGACAGGAGACGCCCCGCCATCATAATATGCATTGAAAGACTCTGCATCGCTCCACGAAACCTTCGTACCCGCTTTTTCGGCATAGTTTCCGATCTCATACACGGTCTTGGTCGCAGACGATGATATATAAGCATTGGCACACAAAGACTCTCCTGCCGTCTGAACTCCTTCTTTATTGCAAGCCGCAACGGCAAGTGCGGCAAGACAAAGGACAGAATAATATACTCTTTTCATAAGTTCTCCTCACCATTAATAAAACATTCCACCAAATTCGAAATCATCCGGGTCATCCGAATTTGCATTGGACGGCTTCGACCAACTGTCGCAAAATCCATTTTCTGCAACAACATTGAAGACAGTCACTGACGGTGCTTCATAGCACACTGCCTTCACTAAATCTGTTTTGTAAATATTCATCTCTTTTCTTTTTTAATACGATAGCGGCTATGATAGGCGCCATACGACATGATTTTCGACCGACAAAAGTATATCCAAGAGACTCTCACGCCAAAAATTCTTTGTAAAGAAATGTTACTTTAACGGATAAACGATTAAGTGCCAGCTCGTTACAACAAGCCGACACTCCTAACACACGAATACAAGCTCTATGTGAAACCCTAACGGGAATTATGTTGCTTTAAGAGGTAAAACGTTACTGAAACAACTTTTCAACACGAGAGGAAACCTCTTCATAAACGTCTGACACAAACTTTCTTGCCTTGTAAAAAGTAACCCTGGAGGTAAAACCGGACTCAGCAGCTACCACGTCCTGGATAGCATCAGGATATCTCAACTTATACAAACGCGCATATTCAAGCCTGAACATATTCACGAGACGATAATAGCCATGAAGAGCTATGAACTTGTCCGCTTTCTGCGCATTGCCGCGACTGACTGCCGACAGGACTTCGGTCTTCAACAAGTGAGGCTCCTTGAAATGACGCCCGATTATGGTGAGGACCTCATCTTCGATACTGCCTGCCGTGCAGCACAATTCCTGAGGAACACTCTCCACAGGCTGCAACTCAGGCAGGGACCTGCCTTCCTGAGGCTTCAGAATCACACAAAGAAGCCATACGAACACGACAGAATATAAGAGATTGTTCGCCAAGAAGAGCCAAGGGTCTTTCGTCAGAAACAGCACCCAGCCCAGCAGAATCAGAACAAGAGGCAGCCACAGGACCTTGCGGGCGAAGTTCAATGGAAAATCCTCCGGATTGGAATAGTTGTCATTCATGTACAGGTCAATGTCTCTCCTCAGTCTGAGCAACGTGAATACAGCCAATACCGTCGAACATGTTCCGGCAACAGCCGACGCCACATAAATCCACTTCTCATGGGAGGAGAAAAACTGAGGGCAAATGACCAGGACAAGCAAAAGCGCAGCCATCCATAGCAATTCGCACCAGTTGACTATCTTTCTCCACAAGAATTTGCCGGTAAGTTCCCATCTGAAATAAATCTTGTACAAAACCGACACTGCCAGGGAAATGTATATAATCCAAACAGATACGGCATAGGTCATTACCGCCGGGCCGGACGGCATCAGCACATATGGCACCAACAGGACCGGCAGCGCAAAGAAAAGCGCCATCTGTCTCCTGGCTGGATAATACACCTTTTCATTGTCAGAATATGGCGAGCACATGTGAAACCACCTCACGACTGCACAAACCAGCCCGGCAACAATCAAGACAAGACAAGCGTCAGAAAACAACGCTTCATGAGATATGGACATCCAAAACATCATTACCAAATAAAGAAGGCAGCCTGAAAAACAGACTGCCCCTCTATGATTTTAAAATCTCCGCCACCAGGGCATTGAATTCAAATTATTCATTTACAGCTGCTACGCCCGGGAGCACCTTACCCTCGATTGCTTCGAGAAGGGCGCCGCCGCCGGTAGAGATGTAAGAAACCTTGTCGGTAAGACCGAACTTGGTGCAGCATGCTACGGAGTCACCGCCGCCGATGAGTGAGAATGCGCCCTCTGCAGTAGCCTCAGCGATAGCATTGCCGATAGCCCTTGAACCTGCGCAGAACTCGTCGCACTCGAATACGCCTGCAGGACCGTTCCAGAGGATGGTCTTGCAACCCTTGATAGCCTCGGCGAATTTCTTCTGAGCCTCAGGACCTGCGTCCACACCCTCGAAACCGGCAGGGATGGCTGCCGCCTGAGCAACCTTGTACTCTGAACCTGGTTTGAGAGACATTGTAGCGAAATCGAGACCGTTGGTAACGACTGCATCAGGAGCCATAATGAGCTCAACACCATTCTCTTTAGCCTTCTTCTCCACGTCGAGAGCCACGTCGAGCTTGTCCATCTCTACGATAGAATCGCCGATCTCGCCGCCGTGAGCCTTGGCAAATGTATATGTCATACCTCCGCAAAGGATGAGCTTGTCAACCTTTCCGAGAAGGTTCTCGATGATACCGATCTTGGTGGAAACCTTGGAACCGCCCATGATGGCGATGAAAGGACGCTTGATGTCGCTGAGGACATTGTTCACTGCCTTTACCTCTTTCTCCATGAGAAGGCCGAGCATACGGTCCTCCGGTTTGAAGAACTCAGCGATGACAGCTGTAGAAGCGTGCTTGCGGTGAGCTGTTCCGAACGCATCCATAACCCAGCAGTCAGCATAAGAAGCGAGCTTCTTCGCGAACTCCTTCTGTGAAGCCTTCATAGCTTTCTTGGCCTCGTCGTAAGCAGGATCTTCCTTGTCGATTCCTACAGGCTTGCCTTCCTCTTCAGGATAGAAACGGAGGTTCTCAAGCAGAAGCACCTCGCCCGGTTTGAGCGCAGCAGCCTGCTCGTCAGCCTTCTGGCAGTCAGGAGCGAACTGTACAGGAACGCCAAGCTCCTCGCTTACCGTGTCAACTATCTGAGAAAGAGAGAGTTCCGGTTTAACTTTTCCCTTTGGCTTGCCCATGTGGGACATGATGATGAGGGAACCGCCTTTTTCAAGAATGAGTTTGAGTGTAGGAAGAGCACCGCGGATACGGGTGTCATCTGTAATCTTTCCGTCCTGGATAGGAACGTTGAAGTCCACTCTCACAATAGCTTTCTTACCTTTGAAGTCGTAAGAATTAATGTTAGATGCCATACTAAATAATATTATTTTGTTATAACTTTCTTCTGATAATCTCCCGCAGGACCATCACACCAGTCTGCAAAGTTAGTAAATTCCGGCAAATTCCGTACCGTTATTTTTCACCGCAGTACATCCGGCAGATACCGAATGTGAACGACTTATGACGGACATTGCGATAGCCGCAGTCCCTGAGCGTCTGCATGAACTCCTTCTTGCCCGGAAAATTCAGCACCGACGCCGGAAGATATTTGTATGCAGCCTTGTCACCCGACACCTTCCCGCCTATAACCGGCAGAATATGAAGGAAATACAGCTTATACAGCCATCTCATCACAGCATTGGACGGAACGGAAAGTTCCAGAATCACCAGCTCTCCGCCAGGCCTCAACACACGCAGCATCTCCTTCAGCCCCTTTTCCCGATTCTCGAAATTCCGCACGCCGAACGCCACGGTCACGCGGTCGAACGTCCCGTCCTCGAAACGCAGGTTCTCGCAATCGCCGGTCTCGTACGAAATCATTTTCTCCAATCCTGCCGCCTTGACCTTCTCGCCCATAATTTTCAACATCCCCTCCGACAGGTCCACGCCAATGACTTTTCCCGGCCAATATCCGCCGGTACGCAAAAAGTCTCCGGCATCCGTACCCTCCTGAGAATGAGCCGCATCACGGTTGCCGGCCGCTCTCCGAAGCATCTCCTTCGCTATCGCAATCGAAAAATCGCCCGTCCCGCAAGCGATGTCGAGCACATGCAGCCCGCCGGTTTCGCTATCCCCGGCCGCAGCCATCGCCCTCTCCGAGCCATTCGGCCTGAAGATTTGGTTCAATGCTCTTTTCCGCCAAGTTTTGTCAATGTCAAGCGACATGATGTGATTCAACTTGTCATATTCGGGAGCAATGCTGTCGAACATGTCCTGGATGTTTTCTTTCTTAGGCATATCTTAACGCTTGAGTCTTATTACAATGCTGAGAGGCAGCACTTTACCGAAACGGTCCCTCAATGCAAGTTCTCCGGATTCCAGCTCATAACCGGCAAGTCCAGCCGTAGTGCCAGGCTCCTGAAGTCCAAATGCTTCACGTACCACAGTCTCGCCGAGCACCGGCGAAAAGCCATTGGAATAAAGGTTCAATACCAGGAAACTGTTTTCCGGAGCAAGAATAGTATTGACGGTCTTCATCATTTCGAAAAGACACTCGTCAAGCTTCCACTTTTCGCCATCGGTACCATGTCCGTAAGCAGGCGGATCAAGGATAATCCCCTGATACACATTGCCCCTCTTGGCCTCCCTTTTGACGAATTTCATAGCATCCTCCACTACCCAGCGGATTCCATCGAGTCTGCTTGCATCCTGGTTTCCATGAGCCCATGTAACTACCTGACGCACAGAGTCCAGATGTGTCACATCCGCCCCGGCAGCCTTCGCCGCAAGCGATGCCCCGCCGGTGTAGGCGAACAGATTCAGCACCTTCGGCCTTCCGTCTGCCGCCACTCCGGATGCAGAAGGATTCTTCCGGGCATTCTCCACCAATTTGGATGTTTCCCTATAGATATATTCCCAGTTCGATGACTGTTCCGGGAAAACGCCGACATGCTTGAAGGAAGTAAGTCCCAGCCTCAACGAGAAATCAAGCCCCTTCTGCGCTCCATGATACTTTATATACCATTGGTCATCAGTACGTTTCAGACGTTCCCATGTGCCGCTGTCTTCCTTGCCCGCCTTCGCGAAACCGGCACCCGGGCGGAAACGTGTATGCGCCATGCGCTCCCATTCGCCCGCCGGCATTGTCTTACCCCACAGAGCCTTGGGCTCGGGCCTTATCATGTAATAATTGCCGAACCTTTCCAATTTCTCGCCATCTCCGGAATCGACAAGTTCGTAGTCTTTCCAGAATGTTCCGGGATACTCTATCATCGTCTGTATTTTTAATATTTTTTAACCGAGCATGCTTGCCCTCACGGCAGATTCCACAGCAGATCCAATCTCATCACGCTGAGCCTCTTCCGTAATATTTGCCAGAACAGGTGCCATGAACGAAATCATCTGGAGCACCTGCGCCTCATCTTCCGGAATACCGCGTGAACGCATATAGAACTGCTCATCCTCATTAAGCTGCCCCACTGTGGCGCCATGTGAGCACTTCACGTCGTCCGCATAAATTTCCAGCTGCGGCTTGGCTTCCGCTTTCGCGCCGTCCGACACGACCAGGTTATGGTTCGCCTGATATGCCTCCGTCTTCTGCGCATCCGGTGCCACGACGATTTTTCCGTAGAACCTCACGACAGCATGACCTGCCGCAATACCGTTGAACAACTGGTTTGACGTGCAGGAAGGCACCCTGTGGCGCACCTCCGTGCGGATGCCGACCTTCTCGTCCCCGCCGCAAAGATACAGCCCGGACACATTCACATCAGCGTCCTCGCCTACGATATCGACCGCCAAAGGCAGGTCAATGCTCGTTCCGGGCATGATGACCACGACAATGTTCACCTTCGCCCCGGCTCCGACAATGACGTTCGCGAAAGGAAGTTCTGACAATGCCTCCGTGTCCCCGCCAAGCACATACACTTTCTCAAAGGTCTCGCTGTCAGCTATTTCCAATGTCTTTTCATTCCGCACCAAAGGAAGGTCCACATAGTGTCCCGCATCATGTTTGGGTGACGGGTCCAGACGCTCGGAGATGCTCATCTCCGATTCCTGAAGGCATTGTTCCAGAGCTTTGTTGCTATCTTCCATACTCATTCCTCTAGAAAATATCGTAACCTTTTTCCTCGATTTCGTCCACGAGTTCACGTCCCGCGGTAGTGACAATCTTGCCGTCCTTCAGCACATGAACGATATCCGGGACAATGTAGTCAAGCAATCTCTTGTAGTGAGTTATGACAATGGCTGATTTTTCAGGGGTGTGCAGGGAGCGTACGCCTTCTGCCACAATCCTGAGGGCATCCACGTCCAGACCGCTGTCGGTCTCATCCAGAATGGAAAGAGTCGGATCCAGCATTGCCATCTGGAAAATCTCGTTGCGTTTCTTCTCGCCGCCGGAGAAGCCCACATTGACCTCTCTCTTGGCGAATTCCGGACGCATCTGCACGAATGCCATCTTTTCCTTCATAAGTTTCAGGAAATCACCGGCTTTCATCGGTTCGAGACCTTCCGCAGCACGTTTCGCATTGACGGCGGTCTTCATGAAATTCGTGATGGTCACACCCGGAATCTCTATCGGATACTGGAATGACATGAAGATTCCAGCCCAGGAACGCTCCTCCGGAGACATCGCCAGCAGGTCCTTGCCCATGAATGTGATGCTGCCTTCGGTAACAGTGTATAAAGGTTTGCCTGTCAGCACACTGGACAATGTACTTTTACCTGCCCCGTTAGGTCCCATGACTGCGTGGATTTCGCCTTTCCTGATGACAAGGTCGATGCCTTTCAGAATTTCCTTGTCACCCACGGAAGCATGCAGTCCCTTGATTTCCAATAATATATCGTTTGCCATAATTTTAACGCTTTTTCATCATGCAAAGATACAATTAATTTACATATTTACTTAAGTTTCGCAAAAGCGAAACACCGAATTTAAAGCCCGTAAGGGCGATGGTAAGTCCCTTCCCCGAGGGGAGGGATTTAGGGTGAGGGTAACGTACAAAAAGTGCGAGGGGTTACATCCCTCGAATTCGCGCAAATGCTCAACGATTTGAACATCTTGCGAAACTTGAGTTTGTTTATTATATTTGTCGCAAGAACATCAAAGGGGTGCTGTGCTATAGCACGGCTGAGATTACACCCTCAAAACCTGACGCAGGTAATGCTGCCGCAGGGATTGAAAACAATCTTGTCCGCAGACTGCGGAAAAACTTCTCCCAATGATGTCTGAACAATAACAATTAAAACATCCAAGTAATGGGTTATCAGGCATTTGACCAATACGCATCAGAATACGATGCATGGTTTCTGGAAAACACTAACGTACTCGAAACGGAACTGCGGCTCGTGGCTGCATGTCTGAAAGATTCAGGCAAGATCCTTTCCATCGGATGCGGCAGCGCATTGTTCGAAAAGCTGCTTGCAGACAAGTACGACATCCGCATTGAACACGGCATTGAACCGGCCGAAGGCATGGCGGCAATCGCGAGAAAGCGCGGCTTCGACGTGGAAATAAACACGGCGGAAGATGCGGATTACGGCGAGGAACTTTACGATACGGTGCTCTTCAACGGCTGCCCTTGCTACATGCAGGACCTCGGCCTAGCACTCAGGAAAGCACACAGGGCATTGCGCAAAGGCGGCAAGGCAGTGGTAATCGACGTGCCGAAAGAAAGCGCATACGGACTCATCTACAACCTGGCACTCGCTGTCGGCACATGGGACCATCCGCTGCTCGAAGGCTGCAAACCGAAAGATCCATATCCGATTGAACTGGTGAAACAGGCTTCATGGCGCACCACGAAAGAAAAATCCGACATCATGGCTGCCAACGGCTTCGGCGACTTGGAATATAAACAGACATTGACGCTCGACCCCCATTACTCATACACCGCAGTCGAAGACCCGATAGACGGCTATGACAGAGGCTCTTACGTAGCAATCATCGGTTATAAGAAGTAACAATATGAACTGGAGCGGACAGGCTTGGAAAAGCATTGACACGATTCTCGACGAAATCCGCCGGCATCCTTTTATAACGGAGATGGCGGACGGGACGCTTTCACCAGCGAAATTCGCGAAATATCTCGCCCAGGACAAACTGTACCTCGCGAACTACGGTAGGGAAATGAAGGCTCTCGCGGCAATGTTGCCGGACGGGGAACTCGGCGATCTCTACCGTCGTTTCGCAGAAGACAGCATGGCAGCGGAACACGATCTCCATGCAGAACTGAGTAAAATGGGGTACGAACCAGCTGATACAGAGCCACTTCCGATAACATTGGCCTACACGCGGTACACGTCGGGAATCATTGCCGGAGGCGACCTTTCCCTTTCGATGGCGGCAATGCTGCCCTGCATGTGGGTCTACAACGAGGTCGGCAAATATATCCTGAGCATCGCGAAGCTGGAAAACAACCCGTACCGCAGCTGGATAGAGTGTTACTCTTCCGAAATGATGGATGACGGGGCACGGCACAGCGTGGAGATGACGGATTCCCTGGCCGACAGCGAAACCGAAGACCGCCGCAAGGAAATGACTGCGGCATTTGTAAAATCAACCCGGTACGAACTCATGTTCTGGAACCAGGCATACACGGATGAAAATGAAACATTATAACATAGTTCTCACAATCGCCGGAAGCGACTCTGGAGGAGGCGCAGGAGTACAGGCGGACATCAAGACAATTTCCGCATGCGGGTGCTATGCGGCATCGGCAATAACGGCAGTCACCGTTCAGAACACATTGGGAGTCAATGCGGTAAGCGCCGTTCCCGTAGACATTCTGGAAGGACAGATAGACGCCGTGCTTTCCGACATCGGTGCAGATGCCGTGAAAATCGGCATGTTACATTCTTCGGAAGTAGTGCGCTGTGTGCGCAAGATGCTCGACAAGTACAATGTGAAAAATGTGGTTCTGGACCCTGTCATGGTATCGACATCAGGCCACAGGCTTATCGAAGAGGAGGCCATCGCATCACTGGTTTCCGACCTGCTTCCGAGAGCAAGAGTCATCACGCCGAACATTCCGGAGGCGGAGATCCTGCTCGGCGGAGAACAACTGGCATTGCAGAAGGACCTTCCTGATGCGGCACGCAGGCTGGCGGACAAATGCGGGGCCAGCGTCCTGCTGAAAGCGGGGCACCTGACCGAGGAGAAACTCGTGGATATCTTCTACGATGTGGAAGACGGCAAGGTTTATGAACTTCCGTCCGCGCGCATCCATACCAGGAACACCCACGGCACAGGCTGCACGCTTTCGTCCGCTTTCGCGTCAATGCTAGCGAAGGGCATGAGCCTTCCGGATGCTGCCGCAGCGGCGAAAGACTATATAAATGAGGCAATTATCGCCGGCGCTGAATACGAGATCGGACATGGATTCGGCCCGGTGAAACATTTTTATAAGTTTTTTTAAGGATTACTACACTTTGGAAAGATGAATGTCAAAGTTAACAACAAGCCGGTAGAGACGGCGGCTTCCACATTGAAAGAACTGGCGGAGCAGCTCGGATTGCCGGAAAAAGGCGTGGCCGTAGCAGTCGGCAGCAAGATGATTCCCCGCAATGAGTGGGCGGAATGCGCCATCACCGAGGGGGACAACATCATCGTCATAAGAGCGTCTTGCGGAGGTTAAAGAGTTATGCTTCAATACATTTCACATTTTACGCCGCAGATAAGCTATGCGGAAGGAATAAGAATGGCGCTGGAAGGCGGCTGCCGTTGGATTCAGTTGCGCATGAAAGATGCTCCTGCCGAGGAAATCATCGCATGTGCAGAGGAGGTCCTCCCGCTATGCCGCCGCCATGGGGCGAAATTCCTTCTGGACGACCATGTGGAACTGGTCAGACAACTTGGCGCGGACGGCGTGCACCTTGGAAAAAATGACATGCCGGTGGATGAGGCCAGGAAAATCCTCGGGCCGGACATCATTATAGGCGGCACCGCCAATACCATAGAGGATATAATAAGGCTTCATAAACAAGGCGCCGACTATATCGGCTGCGGTCCGTTCAGGTTCACCACCACCAAGAAGAACCTTTCACCGATACTCGGGCTGGACGGATACAAAAGCATTGTCCTGAAAATGAAAGAGTTGGGGATAGATTTGCCGATTGTCGCCATCGGAGGCATAACGGTGGAGGATATTCCCGCAGTCATGGGAACCGGCGTGAGCGGCATCGCATTGAGCGGAGCGATTCTCGGCGCCCCGGACCCCGTGGAAATGACAGCAAGAATAATTGAAACAATAGATAACAGATAAATATGGAAAAATTAGTTATTGCAGGAAGAGAATTCAATTCCCGCCTGTTCCTTGGAACTGGAAAATTCAATTCCAACACACTGATGGAGAAAGCCATCCTCGCATCAGGCACCGAAATGGTGACTCTTGCAATGAAACGTATAGAGCTTGAGGACAAGGATGACGACATGCTCAAGCATATCAATCATCCCGGCATACAGCTGCTTCCGAACACGTCCGGCGTAAGAAACGCTGAAGAGGCGGTGTTCGCGGCACAGATGGCACGCGAGGCTTTCGGTACCAATTGGCTGAAACTGGAGATTCATCCGGACCCGCGCTACCTGCTGCCTGACTCCGTAGAGACATTGAAGGCGACTGAACAGCTCGTCAAACTCGGCTTCGTGGTACTGCCTTATTGCCAGGCCGACCCGACATTGTGCAAACATCTGGAAGAGGTCGGAGCTGCTACCGTCATGCCGCTCGGCGCACCTATCGGAACCAATAAAGGATTGCAGACCAGGGACTTCCTGCGCATCATCATTGAGCAGGCTACCGTTCCTGTCGTAGTGGACGCAGGTATCGGAGCGCCAAGCCACGCGGCGGAAGCCATGGAATTGGGAGCATCCGCATGTCTCGTGAACACGGCAATCGCTGTGGCAGGTGACCCTGAGGCAATGGCCGTGGCATTCAAGAATGCCGTCGAGGCCGGCAGAATGGCTTATGAGGCCGGACTGGGAGCACAGAGCGACAGTTTCGTCGCCGAGGCCAGCTCTCCGCTGACCGCATTCCTTGACGAATAACAGGAGGGCGAGATGTTTACAGATGAACTTGCCAAGATAGATTGGGACGAAACGACGGCGCGCATTGCAGCGAAAACTGACAATGACGTGCGCAGGGCACTGGGAAAGGCGCATTGCGACGTGGAAGATTTCATGGCGCTCATTTCGCCGGCAGCAGAGCCGTATCTGGAGACGATGGCGGCGCTCAGCCGTAAATACACGGAGGAAAGGTTCGGAAAGACCATGTCAATGTTCATTCCGCTGTATATCACCAACTCATGCATCAATTCCTGCGTTTATTGCGGATTCCACGCAAGCAATCCGATGAAGAGGGTCATACTGACTCCGGAGCAATGCGAGGATGAGTACAAGGCCATCAAGAAGCTGGCTCCTTTCGAGAACTTGCTGATAGTCACGGGAGAGAACCCGGTGAAAGCAGGTGTGCCTTACCTGGCGAAGGCGCTGGATATAGCGAAAAAATATTTCTCCAACCTGAAAATCGAGGTCATGCCTCTGAGCGCCGAGGATTATGCGGAGCTCACGCACCATGGAATGAACGGCGTGATCTGCTTCCAGGAGACTTATAACAGAGCGCATTACAACATCTACCACCCACGTGGAATGAAGGCGAATTTCGACTGGAGATGCAACGGGTTCGACCGCATGGGTCAGGCTGGCGTCCACTCCATCGGAATGGGCGTGCTCATCGGTCTGGAGAAGGAATGGCGCACGGATATAACGATGATGGCTTACCATCTCCGCTACCTGCAGAAGCATTACTGGCGCACCAAATACAGTATCAATTTCCCTCGCATGCGTCCGGCGGAGAACGGCGGTTTCGAGCCGAATTGCGTCATGACTGACAAGCAGTTGGCACAGGTTACATTCGCCATGAGAATCTTCGACCACGATGTAGATATTTCTTATTCGACACGTGAGCCGGCGAAAATCAGGGACAATATGGCTACTCTCGGCGTTACCACAATGAGTGCGGAGAGCAAGACTGATCCGGGCGGATATCATACTTATCCTCAGTCACTTGAGCAGTTCCACGTAAGCGATGACAGAACGGCCGCCGAGATAGAGCGCCGCCTGAAAGAGCTTGGCAGGGAGCCTGTCTGGAAGGACTGGGATTCCAGTTTCGACATGATGAAGTTTAGGAAATAACATGGATTCAGCGGAAAGATACTCAAGGCAGACAATGCTGCCGGAACTTGGGGCGGAGGGTCAGAAAAGACTCTCCGCTACTAAGATTCTGCTCGTAGGAGCAGGCGGACTCGGCTCACCCATAGCCACTTACCTCACGGCCGCCGGAATCAGGACGCTGGGCATCATCGATGCGGACAAGGTAAGCGTTTCCAATCTCCAACGCCAGACATTGTACACGGAAGACGAGGTCGGACAGAGCAAGGTTGAGTGCGCATACAAGCGTCTCCACGGTCTGAACCACGAGGTCAGCATACGCACTTACGACTGTTTCCTGACCAAGGACAATGCTGCGGAAATCATTGCCGGTTACGACATGGTGGTGGACGGCTGCGACAACTTCGCCACACGATTCATCATCAATGACATCTGCATTGCCGCAGGCAAACCTTACATTTATGGAAGCATTCAGGGGCTGAACGGACAGGTTTCTGTTTTCGGAGTGCCGGACGCTTTCGGTAAAGTCCATTCATACAGGGACTTATACGATGAGAGGGAGCTTCTTTCCATGGAAGCGCCGAGCAAGGCTGTCCTGGGGATCACTCCGGCCGTGACAGGAAGCGTGGAAGCGAATCAAGTGCTCCAACTGGCGGCGGGTTTCGGCGAGCCGCTTATAGGAAAGCTATGGAGCATCGACCTGCGGACCATGGAATCTTATATCATTGACCTGCCATGAAAATCATCGTCATAACGCGCCCCGCTTTCTTCAACGGGGAAACCGACCTGGTGAACAGTCTTTTCCGCGAAGGCCTAGAGCGTCTCCATCTGCGCAAGCCCGGAGCATCGGAAGATGAACTTGCCGCATGGCTGCAAGACATTGACAGTCAATACTACGGGCGCATTGTCCTGCATGATTGCTTTCCGCTGGCGAAGAAATTCGCGCTGGGCGGAGTGCATCTGAATTCGCGTAATCCGGAGACGCCGCAGGGCATTCACGGCATTACGGTTTCACGTTCTTGCCACAGCATCCGGGAGGTCATTCAGCACAAGTCCGAGTGCGACTATCTGTTTCTCAGCCCAATTTATGACAGCATCTCGAAAGAGGGATATGGCGCCGCGTTCTCCCGCATTGAACTGAAACGTGCAGCGGAGGAGGGAATCATTGACAATCAAGTATTTGCGCTGGGAGGGGTGAGTCTGGAGCATATTCCGGAGATACGGTCGCTGGGCTTCGGCGGGGCTGCTGTCCTGGGCGCGCTCTGGCAGGCCGAATCGCCGGCAGAATACCTTAAAGCATTGGAAAATGCATAATTGATTACGTGTGATTACGTGCGAGATGCGCTTCGTGCGTATTAATATAAAATAACACAATCATGACAATCAAGAAAATCACATCCGCTGCGATATTGCTCATGGCAATGTCGGCTGCAGTTTACGGCCAGGACAAGCAGACCCGTGCTGCTGATTCCACGGCTTTCGTCAATGCTGAATGGAATTGGAAAGACCTCGGGAAAGGCGCCGTGGCAGGTTCCGCGCACATTTCCATGTTCGGAGGCGACCAGACGGTTTCCATCGTGAAATATCCGGCCAAGAAGTTCTGCACCGGCATCGAGGAGTCCGCGGGAGATTTGTGCGTCACCACCGATTCGCTGGCGGCCAGGACGCACGCGCTCGCAGCGATAAACGGCAGTTATTTCAATGTCCGGACGCTCCAGCCTCACACTTATTTCGCGCTGAATCACAATGAGATAAGCCGCACGTCCAAGACCGAGTTCTTGTTCAGGTCCAATGCTTTGGTGGCGTTCAAGGACAAGAAGGGCCGCAAGATGGATATAATGCTGTGCGACACGACGCTTTATGAGCATTATACGAAGCATTACCATGCGGCATTGGCTTCAGGTCCGCTGCTTGTCAAGGATGGCAATATACCTGTGTTCGCTACGGACAAGAAGTTCAGCAATGCCCGTCATCCGAGGACATTGATAGGAAAGGACAACCGCGGATATTATTATTTCGTAACCATCGACGGCCGTGCGAAGAATCATGCTGACGGCGCGACATTGACCGAAAGTGCTTTGATAGCTCTCTGGGCAGGCATGAGTGATGCGATGAATCTGGACGGAGGCGGTTCCACCACAATCTGGACTGCCGAAGACGGTGTTCTGAACCATCCGACAGACAACAAGAAATTCGACCACGCAGGCACGCGCCGCGTACCGAACATAATCGTAGTAAAATAAGTTTCGCAGGGGCGGTTCCTTATGGAATCGCCTCTATGCTTTTTTCTTGTAGAGTCCTGACCAGGTGATGAGCGACCAGATTCCGTTCACGAGATAGAGGCCGCAGACAATCGGCATAAACACATGGCCCACAGAGATATGCATCGCCAGCTGGAAGACATTGACCAGAAGCCAGGCAATCCAGCAATCCCATTTCTTGAGGGCTGACAGGAATTGCGCCACGAGGATGAGCACGGTCACGCAGGCATCGAGATACGGTATCGGGTCGGACGGTATCTTGCCGGGGAAAACGACATTGCCGGCAAGGCTGATGAACCAGCCCCATCCGGCAGCAATGACGAATACGGATGCGATGGCAAGGATGCGCTGTTTCCATCCGAGCATGGTCACTTTCAGGGCGCTGCTGTCTTCCGAACTCTGCTCTTCCTTACGCGGATGAGTCCACCTGTAATGTCCCAGGACATTGATTCCCAGAGATATAGGCTGGAGAAGGAGGTTCGCGTAAAGGTTCTTGTTCCAGAACATGAGGAGCAAGAGGAGGGAATACAGATAGCCTACCCAGAAATTATATTTACTGTTGCGGCCGGCAAGGAATACGCATGTAAGACCGACCACGGATGTGAGCAAATCAATAAGAAGGACAGGAGTGTCTCCCCCTATCGTGAACAAAGTGTAGTTTATAAAGTCCATTGTTTAATTTTCAATTATTTACGCCTGCTAACCCACTGAGCCTTCGAGTGATACCTGGAGGAGTTTCTGCGCCTCGACGGCGAATTCCATAGGGAGTTTGCTCAACACTTCACGTGCATAGCCATTGACGATGAGTCCTACCGCGTCCTCGGGGCCGATTCCGCGCTGGTTGCAGTAGAAGAGCTGGTCCTCATTGATCTTGGATGTGGTAGCCTCGTGCTCCACGACTGCGGTGGCATTGTCACTACGCACGTCAGGGAAGGTGTGGGCTCCGCAGAGCGAACCGATGAGAAGGCTGTCGCATTGAGAGAAATTGCGCGCGCCTGTGGCTCCCGGCAGCATTCTGACGAGACCGCGATAGCTGTTCTGGCTGTGTCCGGCGGAGATTCCCTTGCTGACGATTCGGCTTCGCGTGCCTTTTCCGACATGTATCATCTTGGTACCCGTGTCGGCCTGCTGATAGTTGTTCGTGACGGCTACGGAATAGAACTCGGATGAGGAGTAGTCGCCCTTGAGTATGGTGCTCGGATACTTCCAAGTGATGGCGGATCCTGTCTCTACCTGCGTCCAGGAAAGATGCGCGCCTTCCATACATATTCCCCTCTTGGTCACGAGGTTAAGGATTCCTCCACGACCGTTTTCATCGCCCGGATACCAGTTCTGCACCGTGCTGTATTTCACGTCGGCATCTTTGAGCGCCACGATTTCCACGACTGCCGCATGGAGCTGGTTTTCATCGCGCATCGGCGCCGTGCAGCCTTCCATGTAGCTTACCTTCGAGCCTTCGTCGGCCACGATGAGCGTCCTCTCGAACTGTCCGGTTCCCTTGGCATTGATGCGGAAATAGCTGGAGAGTTCCATCGGGCAGCGTACGCCTTTCGGGATGTAACAAAATGATCCGTCGCTGAATACGGCTGAGTTCAATGCCGCGAAATAGTTGTCGCCGGACGGCACCACGGTCGCAAGATATTTGCGTACCAGGTCAGGGTGCTCCTTCACGGCTTCGCTGAATGAGCAGAAGATGATTCCGCGTTCGGCGAGTTCCTTACGGAAGGTGGTAGCCACTGATACGGAGTCGAATACGGCATCTACTGCCGCTACACCCGCGAGAATTTCGCGTTCCTTCAGAGGAATTCCCAGCTTGTCGAAGGTTTCCGCAAGTTTCGGGTCGATTTCCTTCGGCCTGTCGGAGTCCTTCTTCGGGGCAGCATAGTATATAATGTCTTGATAGTCAATGTGCGGCATATCCAGATGTCCCCAGTCGGGCATCTCCATCTTCTGCCATTTGCGGAATGCGTCCAAGCGGAAGTCCAGCAGCCATTGAGGCTCGCCTTTCCTCTCGGATATCATCCGGACAATGTCTTCGTTCAGGCCTTTAGGTATAAAGTCCTGGTCCACGTCCGTGACGAAGCCTTCCTTATATTCTTTCTTCGTTATGTCTTGGAGAAGTTCCTTCTCTTCATTTATATCCATATAATCTCCTTCTGAAATTATTGCCGCGTAAAGTTACAACTTTTCGGCCGATATCGCTAAAGCGACATGAGGTCAGCCAGAACGATGGCGGTCATCGCCTCGACAACCGGTGGAGTACGCAGGGCAAAACATGCGTCATGCCGTCCCGGAATCTCCAGTTCGGTCATCTGTCCGGTAGCGAAATTGAATGTCTTCTGTGCTTTTCCGATGCTGGATGTCGGCTTGAATGCCACCCTGAAAACCAGCGGATTACCGTTCGTTATACCGCCATTGACCCCTCCTGCACCGTTCTTGGACGGGTGGCAGACTACAGGGTCCTTCATCCAGCATGCAATGACATTGTCCCCTCCGATGCTGTCGAACGGGTCATTGTGCTCGGAGCCTTTCATGCGCGCTGACGCGAATCCGTCGCCGAATTCGATACCGCGGACGCCTGGTATTGAGAAGATTGCGTGGGAGACGAGAGCTTCGACCGAATCGAAGAACGGTTCGCCGATGCCTGCGGGCAGTCCCGTGGTGACGCATTCCACGATACCTCCGACGGAGTCTTTCTCCCGAATGGCCTCGTCGAGAACGTCACGCCAGATTTCAGAATCTGCAACAGGTTCATTTACAGCGGTTTTCAATGCTTCTTCCCTGGTGACGCCGCCGACCTCGACCAGCTGCGCCTGAATGTCGCAGGAGCACATTTTCTTCGCCACGACACCGGCTGCCACTATCGGCAATGTAAGTCTGCCGGAGAAGTGTCCGCCGCCCCGAGGGTCATTGAAATCCAGCCACTTGACGCTGGCGGTGTAATCTGCGTGGCCCGGACGCGGGACATCGTTGAAAAGCTTGTAGTCGCCGGACCTGGTGTTCCGGTTCCTGAAGATTATCGCCATGGGCGCGCCTGTGGTGTAGCCGTTGTACACTCCGCTAAGTATCTCAGGTTCATCGGTTTCCACACGTGGAGTGGTTCCTTTCGGACCGCTCTTTCGGCGCAGAATGTCCGGCATGAAGTCTTCTGCCGTGATATGCAGTCCAGGACGTACGCCATCCAGCACGACACCGATGGCTTCGCCGTGTGATTCTCCGAAGATGGAGATTCTGAATTTTCTACCGAACGTATCCATTTTTCAGTAATTTTTCGAAAAGGTCCATGAATGTCGGACATGATTTCGCCACGCACTCGACGTCGTCGATTTCTATCGGACTGTCCGCTCCGAGTTCCGCCACTTTCAGCGCCATGACCATCCTGTGATCGTGGCTGGAGGTATAGTTTCCGCCTTTCAGCATGTGCCCGGTAAGACATCTCTGCGCCAGGGAGTGACCTTCAATAATCATCTTGTCGCCTGATATCCTGGCTTTTACGCCAAGCTGCAGAAGCATTGACAATATCGCCTTGCCTCTGTCGCTTTCTTTGTTGGCGAGTCGTCCGACGCCTGCGATCCGGCTGGTCCCCTGGCAGAATGCCGCGAGCACCGATATTATCGGAAACAGGTCCGGGCAGTTGTTGGCGTCCACTTCGAATGCATTGAGCGGGGCTTTCTGGACGTGGATCGGGCCGCGTGATTCGTCCTCACCCATCTGGGAGAGGCTCGCGCCGGCTTCCATGAGGATGTCCATTATGGAGAGGTCGGCCTGCAGGGATTTGGTGTCCAGTCCGGATACCTCGGCCTTGCCGAATACGGCGCCAGCTACCAGGAAGTTGGCCGCGGTACTCCAATCCCCTTCGATATCCATGTCGGCAGCCTTGTATTTCTGCCCGCCTTTTATGTGGAGCACGATTTCCGTGCAGTCGTTCCAGTCTTGAGATTCGGCGAAGTCCTGCCCGCCTTCCATGTCACACCAGATTTTCACACCGAAAGCTTTGAGCACATCCATCGTTATGAAAAGATACGGGATGCTTTTCGGCTCGGTAAGCCGCACGACGGAGTCTTCTTCCAACAGCGGCAATGCCATGAGCAGTCCGGAGATGATTTGCGAGCCTCCTGAACCTGAGACGGTTATCTTTCCGCCTGAGAGTTTTCCTGAGATTTTGAGCGGGACGAAAACTTCTTCCGGGTTCTCTTCCTGCGGAAGATTCTCCAGCTTCACCCCGAAGGCCGCCATGATTTCGCGCGCGCCTTTCAAAGGTCTGCGGGTCAATGTCTTTTCGCCGGTCACTGCAATTTCGCCTCGGCCCAATGCAGCCAGAACCGGTATCATCAGTCGCGTGAGGAGTCCGGATTCGCCGGTATGGAGGCTGTCCAGGTCCAATGCTGCCGTCCCCCGGCCTTTTATGGTCAATGCTGATGTGTCTTTGAGGACTTTACCGTCCTTATATGTCAATCCCACAGTGACTTCCGCTCCAAGTGAGCGTGCCACGGAGATGGCTGCTTCGTTATCGCCACATGGCGAATATCCTTTCAATGTGGTGGTTCCGTCTGCCAATGCAGCTGCAATTATTGCCCGCTGTGCAAAGCTTTTCGATGATGGCATCGGGATGATTTCCATGCCGTCGGATTCCGTGGCATGGTCATCAGCACATCCTGCCGCATGTTCTGCGTAGACTTGGCGCATCATTTCCGCCGTAGACATCTGTCCCGGTGCGGCTGCTTCACTCTCATCCAAAGCGGCATAAGTATATGGAGCACCTTTGGCAAGGCATTGGATACGAGAGCATTGACCTTGCTCACCCATTGCGAAAGCGATGAGTTTTGCGGGATCGAACGAGTCATACAGCGACAGGACTCTGGTGACGGAAGCATTGTCCTGACTGTCGTCGGGTACCGCGGTGGTGACGATTTTGGCGATGTCGGCCCCGATGGCGAAGCATTTCTCTGTCAGCGCTTTAAGTGCTTCGATGGAGTCCGTGCCCCGGAAGTCGTGATATGAGCGGACGAATACCGTTCCGTTCTCGCGTGTTTCGCGGCGCAACCGCTTGGACATCATCGGCGGCGCTTCGATTTCCAAGTCCGCGAATGCCGCTCCGGAGTGAATTGCCGTGATGAGCCTGGCTTCGGCTTCCTGAACGGCTTTCGTGTCGAGCTTCCTGTCTTCCGGGTGCTGTTTTTCTTCCGTATCAGCCTCATTGACAAGCTTTTCCCGCATCTCACTTATCCGGCATGTGGCCACCAGCGGCACGTCCGATGTGGAGAAGAGTTCGGCGATTTCGTCCGTAGTCAGCGGGCACCGGTCCAGCCGGATTTCGGCCATTTCCACGTTCCCGCTTTCCAGAATCGCATATATTTCCTCAAGTGTCTTGTTCTGTATTGTCGTACAAATCATTATCTGCTTGTTTTGCTTTCCCGGCAACCGCCTAAACAATCTGCTTTACCATGTCTTTTGACGATTACCAAACCTACAAATATAATGATTTTTTTCACCGATATTTTATTCGTAACGCCTGGCCGCAGGAATTCGTGGCCGAACGGGGGGTTACGATGTACAAATTTTGATATATCAAAAAATGTATATATTTTTGTATCAAAATTTGAACATTATGGCAGCTCCATTTGTTTTCGGAAAAATTGCAGAAGGTAACAACTTCATTGACAGAGAGAAAGACACCAAGAGACTTGCTGAAAATTTCATGAGCCTCACAAATACAATCCTCATTTCACCAAGGAGATGGGGTAAAAGTTCTCTTGTCCATAAGGCTGGAACAGAGGCGATGTCTAAAGATTCAAATCTTAAAATCGTGTTCATAGACATTTTCAATGTCAGAACAGAGGAAGAGTTTTTCAGTAAATTTGCGTCAGAAGTGCTTAAACAGACAGCCTCATCCGTGGACAACATTCTGACTGCCGTGAAAAAATATGCCTCTGCGATTGTTTCCGGTCTCAGTTTCGGAGATGCCGCTGCTCCGACTTCCATTCAATTCCAGATAAAGGAGCCCAAGATGAGCATTGACGAGATTCTGGATCTTCCGGAAAAGATTGCGGCCGACAGAAAGATGAAAATTGTCATCTGCATTGATGAATTCCAGCAAATCGGCATGTTCAGTTCTCCAAAAGAATTCCAGGCGACACTTAGGAGCAAATGGCAACTTCAACAGCACGTTTCATACTGTTTGTACGGCAGCAGAAGGCACATGATGATGGAGGTGTTCGGCAAGGTATCCATGCCTTTCTATAAATTCGGCGCAATCTATTTTCTCGAGAAGATAGACCGGGCTTTCTGGCCTGACTATATTTCCAGAGAGTTCAGAAAAACTGGAAAAATCATTACAGCGGAACAATGTGAAAGAATCGTGCAGCTTGCAGACAATAATCCGTATTATGTTCAACAATTTGCACAAACCACGTGGCTACATTGCCAGAGTGATTCGTGCGCAGATTCGGACATAACTGATGCTTTCGATGATATTTTGAGACAGCAGGGCGAGCTCAACAGGGCATTGACTCTTTCACTAACGATTTCTCAGCAGAATCTTCTTCATGCAATGTCAGCGGGAGAGAAGAATCTTTCTTCACAGAAAGTATTGAAAGAGTACAATCTCAAATCCAGCACCGAAGTGTCACGAGCCAGAAAAGCATTGATAGCCAATGATATTCTGGACGATTTCGGAAAACAGTACTCATTTGAAGACCCGCTGTACGAGTATTGGCTGAAAAATGTATTTTTCAAGTATTAATCGCACTTTCTACCATCAGATCCTCAATGCGGACGTCGCCCAGGGTGCGGATCAGGACGAAATGCACAATGCCGTTTTCGGCTTTCTTGTCTTTCCGCATTGCCCCGGACAGGGATTCCAGCGGGAACGGGCATTCGGTAGGCAGGCCGCAGCGGCTGAAATCGCGCGTAAACCTTGCGCTTAGAGACTCGTCTGCAACTTGCTGTCCCTCAATGCTTTCCTGTCCATAGTACCGCTCGGATGCCTTCGCCGCCAGGATGATTCCCATCGCAACAGCCTCGCCGTGAGAAATGTCTTTCTTCGCGGCCCGGGCCTCCCACTCGATCGCATGCGCGAAAGTGTGCCCGAGATTCAGCTTCCGCCTCTCTCCTTGCTCAAATTCATCCCGCTCGACCACACCCGCCTTTATTCTCGCAGCCGCGCCAGCAAGTTCTTCAAGCTCAGCCAAATGCAAGGTTATCGCCTGTTTTCGGTCAATGCTTTCGTGTATTTCGGAAAGGACGTTGACCGCCTTTTCGTAGTTGTTACCGGTATTGTCAATGATGAAGGTTTTGATGAGTTCCGCGGCGCCTGAAAGAAAGTCTCTATATGGCAATGTCTCAAGCACTTCCGGACAGATATATGTAAATTCCGGCTGCCGGATTACGCCCAGGATATTCTTGTAGTTTTCGAAATTTACCCCCGTTTTTCCGCCGATGGCGGCATCTACTTGCGAGAGGAACGTGGTAGGGATATATGCGAATCGGATTCCTCTCTTGTATATGGATGCCGCGAATCCCGCCATGTCCGTAGTTATCCCGCCGCCGATGGCCAACAACATGGCATTCCTGTCGGCTCCGTTATCCAACAGCCATTTGCATATCTCCATCACGGTCTGCATTGACTTGTCTTCTTCCGAGGTATCCAGCAGAAGCAGTTCTGGCGAGAGCGGATCTTCACATTCACAATCCGCTTTTCCGCCAATCAACGATTTCACGACTTTCTCAGCAAAATGTGCCACATGTCTATCTGCAACGATGTAAATGACAGGGTACCTTTCCAGATACCCTGCCACGTCCGCAATCGTCTGTCCGTTAAATATATTGCATTTCATAATCTTTTTTATGTGCACGTTACCCTCACCTTAAATCCCTCCCCTTTCCATGCGAATTTAGCAAAATATCATAATTTCCGGAAAAATCGACGTTACATTATGCCGACACTTGCCGAAATATTTGGTAATTCGCCAAAAATACCTAACTTTGCCATTCCGATTCCCGGAAATGCCCGAATGGCGGAATTGGTAGACGCGTTGGACTCAAAATCCAATGTCCTTTAAAAGACGTGCCGGTTCGATCCCGGCTTTGGGCACCGAAAATCCCTCTTAATCATCGATTAGGAGGGATTTGATTTTTATCCGGCGGGACGCGGCCACGCTCCGTTTTCAGAAACATTGATTATCAATCAGTTGCAAAACACAGCGTGGAGACGCGGCCAAAAAATGTCGACGTTTCCACGCTCCCGCCAAAAACATATCTGACTACCAACAAGTTACAAAACCACCCGTGGCCGCGTCCCGACAGCCCCCAAAAAAGTTCCGTCAACGTATAAAAAAGAATTTCAACGAGATAACGCGAGTTATTGCTTATTTCTTGTTAACTTTGAGAGAATGACTTCCGGACGATGTTATGTCTGGGATTGGTGAGCATGAAAAAATAAGTTGGTAAAGATTTGTAAAGAATTACTAAAACAATGTTGAAATGATAGTTACTAGAAAAGTAGCAGTATGCTTGGCGGCATTGACACTACTTGCCTCCGGCATCAAGGCGCAGACGCGCGAAGACAAGATGGTCAAGACCCCGAATTATGCTCTGGCAGAGAGATTTTCGGCCAAGCGTGTGGGACAGATGGTATTCTCCACGACCGTGAAACCAGAGTGGTTCAGGAACGGAAACCGTTTCCTGTACACATGGAAGACATCTGAAGGGACGAACTATTACATTGCAGAACCGGCGTCAGGTACCGTCAAACCGGTATTTGATATGGAAAAATTGGCGATGCAGATAACGGAAATCGTGAAAGATCCGTTCGAAGCGCGACATCTTCCGATACGCAACCTGAGCATTGACCCGGAAAATGACAATGTCCTGAAGTTCGATATTCAGAGTTCCCAGGAGAAAAAGGACACATCGAAAAATGCCAAGACGGAAAAACTCACATATCATTTTAAATATGATATCACCAGCAAGAAGCTGACATTCAACACGAAAGACGAAGATAGCAAATATCCTGAATGGGCGAATGTTTCCCCAGACGGACTTGTAGGAGTCTATATGAAGAACTCAAACCTGTTCTATATGGACACCCTCAACATGCGCAAGGCTGCCAAGGACCCGAAAGACAGCACGCTCGTGGAGCATCGCATCACAAGCGACGGATTCAAGGATTTTTCATACGCCAGCGGAAACTATGCCGGCAATACGGAAGCAGATACGACCAAGCGTGTGTTCCCGTTCGACCTGGCATGGTCACCTGATTCGAAACATTTCGCCGTGATGCGCTGGGACATGAGACCCGTAAAGGATTTCTGGGTAATCAACTCGCTCAGCTCTCCGCGCCCGACATTGGAAACATACAAATACCAGATGCCGGGAGAACCGGGACCGCTGGGACACCTGTATATCTTCAACGCGAATGACTGGTCTTCTCACCAGGTGAAAATCAATGCATTCAAGGACCAGGACCTGTCCCTGCAGACCGCACCGGGGACAGTGAAAACGTCGTTCAATGAATTCGACAATTACACATGGCTCGGCGACAATTCAGGTTTCTATCTGAACAGATTGAGCCGCGACCTCAAACGCCTGGACATCTGCTACGTAGGCATTGGCAGCGACAGCACGAAAACAGTGCTTTCGGAGCGCATGAACACTTATGTGGAGAGCCGTCCGCTCAGAATTATCGACAACGGCAGGAAAATGATTCATTGGTCAGAGCGCAACGGCTGGGCGAACCTTTATCTTTACAACGCCGACGGGACATTGATAAGAAACCTGACCGAGGGCGCTTATCATGTGGACGACGTGCTGGCTGTCAATGAGAAAGAGGGCTATGTGCTGTTCCGCGCCTGCGGCAAGGAGAAGGGCGAAAACCCTTACCAGATGCACGTATACAGCGTCAGTCTCCAGGGCGGTGAACCGAAGCTGCTCGACATGCCTGACATGAACATTGACGCCATAGCGACAGAAGACGGCAAATACTTCATTGCCAATTACTCACGCGTGGATTACAAACCGGCATCCGCACTTTATGACGCAAAGGGACGCAAGGTCTGCGACCTCGGCGAGGCTGATTTCTCACTGCTTTTCGCTGCCGGATACAAATTCCCTGAGCGTTTCACTGTCAAGGCTGCCGACGGCATCACCGATTTGTATGGCGCCATCTACAAGCCATTCGATTTTGACTCCACAAAGGTCTATCCTATATGCGATTACGTTTATCCGGGCCCTCAGGTGGAAGCCAACAACATCGAGTGGAGCAGAGGATTTACCAGGACCGACAGGCTGGCCCAGCTCGGATTCATTGTCATAACCGTGGGCAACAGGGGCGGTCATCCGGACAGGTCGAAATGGTATCATAATTACGGTTATGGCAACCTCCGCGACTATGGTCTTGAGGATCAGAAATATGCAATCCAGCAACTTGGTGCCAAATATCCTTGGATTGACCTGGGACGTGTCGGCATACACGGACATTCAGGCGGCGGATTCATGTCCACAGCGGCGATATTGAAGTACCCTGATTTCTTCAAGGCCGCCGTTTCCTGCGCAGGTAACCATGACAACAACATTTACAACCGCTGGTGGAGCGAACAGCACCATGGCATTCAGGAGAAAATCGAGGCCGGAGATACTACATTCGTATATTCCATCGAGACCAATCCTCAGATTGCCAAGAACTTGAAAGGCCACCTCATGCTTGTGCACGGCGACATTGACAACAACGTGCATCCTGCGAACACCATCCGCGTGGTCAATGCTCTCATCCGCGCGAACAAGCGTTTCGACATGCTCATCTTGCCTGGACAGCGCCATGGCTTCGGGGACATGAACGAGTATTTCTTCTGGAGAATGGCCGATTATTATTGTGAATGGCTGATGGGCGCAAGCGAGCGTCACGAAGTCGACATAAAAGAAATGAATAATGACTGATATGAAAAGATTTTTTAATTCAATGTTAGCCTTCGCGGGAGCGGCGATGATGCTCGCGTCCTGCGGAGAGACCAGTATGAAAGTCAACACTCTCGATACTGCTGTCAATGAAGCACTTATGGTCGGAAGGGAGGATTCCCTGCACGTGGTCATATCTCTGGAATACCCTGTCGCCAACATCTCAGATGAGGCCAGGAAAGCGATCTGCGATTCAATTTCTATGATTGCGTTCGGGCAGGATTATGCCGGTCTCGACCTCAAGGAAGCTGCCGGGAAATGGTCTGCCGATTACGTCAGGATATATCACAATGAATGTGAAGAAACCCTGAAACTGTATGAAGGAAACGGAGATATTCCTATGTCCAGCGAACTCAACAGGGAGCGCTACAAGACAGGCTATTTTACAGAACCGTACAAGAACATCGCTTCGTACACTTACGAAGAGTATTTCTACGAGGGCGGCGCACATGGCTCGACCGTGGAAACTGCCCTGAACTTCGACCTGGAGAGCGGCAAGGTGATTACCGAGGCCGAATTCTTCAAGCCTGGCTATGAGGAGAAACTGGCAGAGGCGCTTACGGCCCATCTTCGTGAAGCCGTGCCTGACCAGGAGTCCTACGACACCATGTTCACCCATGAAATCAAGCCTAACGGCAATTTCAATGTCTCGGAGCAGGGTGTGACATACATCTACAACCAATATGAGATAGCTCCGTACTCCATGGGAGCAATCCATGTTTCGGTTCCATGGGATGAAATCCGTGACCTGATCCGTGAAGTAAGCGTTAAAAAATAAGTTGGTAAAGATTTGTGAAGTATTTTCGAGGATAGATTTCTTTTCGAAGAAGGAGTGTACTGGACGTACACGACTGATGAGAAAAGGAATATAGACCGAAAAGACGAGCAAAGATTACCAAGTTATTTCTTAAGGATTACGAATAACTGATATGAAGAAAATACTTGCGACATTGGCCGTACTTTGTCTTGGGGCAGGTTTCTGCTTCGGACAGGGTGCGGCCCTTGACGTCTTGCAACGTCGCTTCGTGGATTTGCGCTTCGGCATGTTCATACATTTCAATATGCCGACGTATGTGGACGAGGATTGGCCGGACCCGGATGCGTCTCCGGACCTCTTCAATCCGGTAAAACTCGACTGCCGTCAATGGGCCAAGGCCGCAAAATCGGCCGGAATGACCTATGGCTGCCTTACTGCCAAACATCATAGCGGGTTCTGCATCTGGGACACGAAAACGACGGGATACTCGGTGATGAGCAGTCCGTTCAAGCATGATGTCGTAAAAGAATATGCAGATGCATTCCGTGCAGAAGGACTGGACGTCATGCTGTATTATTCGATTCTGGACACGCATGCACGCCTGCGCCCGGGATGGATTATTCCCGAGCATAAAGACATGGTCAAGAAGCAGTTGCGTGAGCTCCTGACGAATTACGGCAAGATTACAGCCATAATAATCGACGGCTGGGATGCCCCGTGGAGCAGAATCTCATACGACCAGATTCCGTTCGAAGAAATCTACGCATTGATAAAATCCATCCAGCCCGAGTGCCTGGTGATGGACCTGAATGCCGCCAAATACCCTACCGACGCATTGTTCTACACCGACATCAAGTCCTACGAACAGGGTGCAGGTCAGCACATTGACAAGGAAAGCAATGCTCTTCCGGCATTGTCCTGCCTTCCTATCCAGAAAACGTGGTTCTGGAAGTCTTACTTCCCGCAGACGTCTGTGAAGGACGCGAAAATGCTCGTGAAGGAAAACATTGTCCCGATGGGAAAAGCGCATTGCAATTTCATCCTGAACGTGGCGCCGAACAGGGACGGACTGATGGATGACAATGCGATAAAGGCATTGGCACAAATAGGAAAAATCTGGGCGAAAGCTGAACCTGGAGCCGCAGAGAAGGCGACAGCAGCGATTGACCCGCATTATGCGGCATCGGACGCGCGCTTTTCGGAGTGCCCGGCGCCGATAATCGCTTCAAACCTGGCGAAGGGGCGTAAGGCTGACAGCAGCTGGAGCTACGACATGGAGATTTCGGATTTCGCGGTGGATGACAATTTCAAGACCGCATGGGTGGCAAATGCCTTGGGACCGGAGCACCCGCACCTGAAGATTTTCCTCGACAAAGAGCAGCAGTTCAATATGATAGCGCTCACGGAAGAGGCGGGTTCAGAGATTCTCGGTTACCGCCTGGATGCACGCGTGAACGGCCTGTGGCACGAGCTGATGACGGTCAATGCTGATGTCCGGTCCGCGTACGCCAATGCCGGTTCATTGCTGTCCGGCCCGGTTTCCGCGAAGAAAAGCGGTCGAGTTACCGTTCTGCGTTTCGGCGCCACCTATGCCGATGCCATCCGTCTCACCGTCCTGTCCTCCCGCAAGACCTCGGCGCCCGACGGCGTCTACGAATCCGGCAGCACAGTCGCCATCTCCGAGCTCGGCATCTACAATGAAAGACCGCGCTAGAAGCGGAGTTCAAGGCCAATGTTGATGTCAAAGCGGTTAGGTGTCTTTACCTTACCTGCAGGGGTGTCCTTGTAGCGGTGGGTCATGCGCCAAACCGCATCGACACGAAGAAGACGGAAAATATTGGTCAGACCTACGCCCATCTCCACATAAGGCTTGTTGAGCATGTCCATTCCGGCAGGGAAAAGCATGGGAGCATTGGCGGAATTCGGGTTGCCGATGATGCCGTTGTTCTTCTTTGAGAGGGTGCCGTAAGCCGCTTTGAGCGTGAACACCTCACGCATCTTCATCTTCTTTATGAGAGGAATCTTCCCCAGGAAGAAGCCACCGAAATTGTGTTCCCAGAACAATGTGGTCCAGGTATCGGAAGCGAATTCATAGAACTCCATGCAAGAGAAAGAGCTCTGGTCCAGGATATAGGTACCGTTGCCCTCGTGCAGTTTCAGAAGCGGATACGGCACGGTGCCGACAATCTTGCCGGCAGTCAACTTGATTTTCGACATGCCGAGAGGCGGAATCTTGAGCTTGTAATCTATCGTGAACTCGCTCCGGAAATAACTGTATTCGTTCTTTCCGATGCCTTTCAATGATCCCAGCAAATCGAGAGTGAAGATAGGATAATCCGAATGGAGATATGACTTCCGGAAAGCGCCTCGTGTCACAGTCTCGTCTTTGGAAAAGCGCAGCACGGTACGCAGATCATTGGAACCCACGGAATTGACCATTACCGTATCTCTCGCGCCGTCGCTATGCAGGTGCACCCGTTTCATCGGAACGAACGCGTTGGAGAATATTCTCCGGGACTCCAATGACGTCGAGGTGTTCAGCCATGGTCGGATTTCCCAGTCAAACGTCATTGAATATTCATTGACAAGACTTCTCTTCTCACTGCCCCTCTTACTCAAAAGCGACGACAGGAGACTCGTCTCATTGAATGCATTTTTACCTTTCCCAAGCTGAAGCATGTCGTGCTTTCCGCTCAGGGTAAGCTTCATGGTAGGCTGAGTGCTGAACATCCACTCAAACGAGCCGCCGCCTTTGAACTCCTTATCCTTGAAGCCATAGCCCAAATAGCCCTCCAGCCTGAACTTCCGGCTCAATTCCGATGTAGTCCGTACTCCGAAAGAGACCCTGTTGCCTTCAATGTTGTTGAAACTGTACAGTCGCGAATATGGTCCGAATGCCACATATTTGGTCTCCAGATAACCTGAAACAGCGGTATTTATGATATTGTATATGGTATTGTACATCGGGACGTTCTTTATGGAGTCCACCATATTGTAAATATTCTGTTCCTTCTCCGAAAGCTTATAAGGCCGGGCCTCGTTCCACCACGCCTCATCCTTTCTTCCGGCATTTTTCATGACCTGGACAGAAGACGACTGCACCTGCCGGGCCTGATCTCTGGCTTCTTTCCCGAACTGCGGATTCATATAGTCGATCTGCCGGTTCCCCAGGAAGGAGACGAACTTGGAGGAGTCGTTCATCGTCACGGAGAAGTCCACATACAATTTATCCTGCTTGTAGAACCACAGCGAGTCCCCGACCAGCTGGTCGGTGCGGTCAATGACCATGTCACGAATCCAATTCACGTTCGCGCCCTTCATCATTTTCGCATGTATCTCCCTGAGGGCGAAGGTTTTGGTATCAATGCTCATTTCCCCGTCGAAGACCGTGGAAGACACGCCTCTGCCGGGATGGAATCTTATTTTCCATGTCTTTCTCCCGTCAATGTCAAGGCTGTCCACCAGATAATAATTATAGTAGATGTTGCCGTTCGACGACAGCGGAGATGGAATCTGCACATTGAAGGCATTGATGAAATTGTTGTAGAAATTCGTCTTCAGGTGCATGCTGCCGGTGAACTGTGAGACGGCATTGTCCTCATTGAGTCCGGATATCCTGGTAGCTTCGATGGCTTCCTTGCTGATGTCCGGTGCAATGCTGTGATACCGCTTGGCCCGCGTCTCGGAAATCATTACCGGAAGGTATGGCTGTCCGGAGACGACGGATGTGTCCATGTAGTCGAATATAAAACCGAAATTCTTACGTATCAGCCTGTTACGCAGATTTTTGTCAGCATTGACAAGGTCCAGTTCCATCTTGGTGTAGATATCACAGACATAGGCGTCACGACGTTCCGGATCATTGAATTTCTTATGGGCATCGATCTGGCCCAAAATCCATTTCATATATCTGTTGTCCGGCTTTACCACGGCAGCATTGAGCGATGTGTTTACGGAATGCAGCCGGAAATCGACCTCGCTGAACGCGCCTCGGCTGATTCTGATCATCTGGGTTTCATAGCCCAGCAATGCCGCGCACAGGATGTTGGCGGCAGTGTCACGGGTTTCCATGGAATAATATCCGTCCATGTCGGTGGATACGCCAATCGTTGTGCCATGAAAATATATGGCAACAAAAGGGATTCCCTCTCCGCTCGCCGAATCCGTCACCCTGCCTTTTACCTTGGTGGTCTGTGCTGTCATAGGCAACGCAAACAGGAGCACCAGAAAGACTGTAAGAATCACATATATGTCAATTCTTCTTCTCACAACAAAGCACACTCTAACCCTAAATTGCTAAATTTAGACAATCCCTGCGACAATAGGAAATTTTAGACGGAGAAAAGGCGGGAATACGAAAAGAGCGGCATAAATCATGTCGCTCTTCAAATTCTGTCGGGGTACTGTGACTCGAACACAGGACCCTCTGGTCCCAAACCAGATGCGCTAGCCAACTGCGCCACACCCCGATGAACAAACCTTCGGATTTTCTCCTTAGGTCCCGCTTGCGGAAGACGCACTTCCCAAATGGGACTGCAAATATACGGCTCTTTTTCTGATTTGCAAAATTTTTCTTAAAAATCTATCCAATTATTGACTATCTTTGCGAAAAAGACATTGGATATGATGATAGAAGCCTTGAATATCGAGAAGTCATTCGGCAACCTCAAAGTGCTGAAAGGCATTGATTTCCGCGCGGAAAAATCCGAGGTGGTCTCCATAATGGGAGCATCCGGCGCCGGAAAGTCGACATTGCTCCAGATTCTCGGAACTCTGTCATCACCGGACAATGGAACATTGCGCATAGACGGAACCGATGTCCTTTCACTCGGCAGAAAACAGATAAGCGAATTCCGGAACAGGCGTATCGGATTCGTGTTCCAGTTCCACCACCTCCTGCCGGAGTTTACATCCGTCGAGAACGTGATGATACCGGCGTTGATTGCCGGAAAGAAAGAAAGAGAGGCCAAGGAAGAGGCATTGAAACTGCTTGACACTCTGGGACTTTCGGAGAGAACCACACATAAGCCGTCCGAACTTTCAGGAGGAGAACAGCAGAGGGTCGCCATCGCCAGGGCATTGATAAACCGGCCGGCCGTATTGTTCGCCGACGAACCGTCAGGAAACCTCGACAGCGTCACGAAAACGGAGTTGCACAAACTGTTTTTCAAACTGAGAGACGAGTTCGGCCAGACCATCGTAATCGTCACGCATGACCCGGAACTTGCCGGAATGTGCGACAGGTCATTGTTCATGAAAGACGGAGTTTTTGTGGAGCAATGAGCGTTTTCCGGTTCAAGAAATTCGAGGTGAGGAACGAGAAATCGGCAATGAAGGTGAATACCGACGGGGTTCTCCTTGGAATTGCGGCACCCGTAAACAACTCAGACTCAAATATTCTCGACATCGGAACAGGAACAGGAACGATAGCATTGATACTTGCCCAGCGTCTTCACGACACTTGCGGCATAACAAACAATGTCAGCATCACCGGAATCGACATCGACGCCCCGGCGGCTGAAGAAGCCGGGATCAATTTCAGCAATTCTCCATGGGCGGATTCATTGACAGCCAAGAATATAAGCCTGGAAGATTTTTCCACGGAAACCGGCGACAGAAAATTCGACCTCATCGTATCGAATCCTCCGTATTATGATGCGTCATTGACCAATCCCGATGCCCGCAAGACCACCGCACGGCACACCGGCACAACCGGAGAATCAACATGCGGCCTGTCATTCAGAGAGGTCCTGACATTCGCATCCGGACACCTGAAAGAAGGAGGGCGCGTCTCCATAGTGTTGCCGGCAGACCAGGAGGCGGCATTGGCAAGATACGGGAGAATGTGCGGATTGCAGATCTGCAACATATTGAGAGTCAAGACAGTGGAGCGCAAGCAGCCGAGCAGGATCATCGTTTCTTTCACTAGAGAAAAATCCGTCCCGCAGGAACAGACACTCACTATTATGGAAAAAGGGAAATATACATCGCAGTACATTTCCCTCGTAAAAGAATTCTACTTGTTCGCCTGACAGCCGCTATTTACCGCGCGGTTCCTGAGACGGCTTGCCGGCATTCCAATGTCCTATCTTCTGTCTTCTGAACTCTTCCTCTCCGATAAAAAGTTTCGCAACTTTCTCTACGGAAAGAATCTTGGTGAACATCGGAACATATTTGGCCTCAACACTGCGGGAATCCTTCATGGCATTCACATAATTGTTAAGCAAAACTGATATTTCTTTCTCAGTTTTGCCGGCCTTGATTCCCTCATCCAGAGCCTTGTACGCCTTCATTACTTTACCGAAGGAAGCACGACGTTCGTTTTCCATACTGTTGTACAAAGGCCAGAATTTCTCGGCTTCAGCAGGAGTAAGATTCATGGCGGCAGTAAGATACGCCACGCGTTCAGCCTTCATCCGTTCCTGCCAGCCATTGTCGCCGTGACATCCGGCAGAAGCATTGAAAAACATTGATATTGAAAAGAATACGGCTATAGCCGCAATGATGTGTCTACCTGTTGTCTTCATAATAGATGTAGTCTAATGTTATTCCTGAATCTATGAGATATGATGCGAAAGCATCCTGTGTTTCGTCATTTTCCTTGGCGGCGTAGATCATATACGGGTCTGTAACCGGTATCAAGTCAGCGAGCGCAATTTCGTCGAACATTGAAAGATTGCTGTCGGCCGCCTGACCGGATGTAAACCGGAGCAATGCAGTTCCGCAGGTGACAATGATGAGAAATGCGGCCGCCAGCGCCACGTATGGTTTCAATTTATCAAAACGCGACACCGCCACATTCCGGCGCGGAATAGCCCCGAGGCGTTCCTCCAATTCGGAGAAATACCCTTCAGGCACCACGTATGGCATTTTTCTGTCAGTAGTTTTCATATTATTTCCTCCAACCGAATTATTAGACACGCATTGACCCGAAAAGTCAAATCAATTCTTTCTTAATTTTTTCGTAAGCGATATGATACGAGGCTTTCAGCGCTCCGACAGTCGTTCCGGTTATCTGCGCGATATCCTCATATTTCATATCATCGAAATACCGCAAAGAGAACACAACCCGCTGTTTCTGAGGTAGTTTCTGTATAAGTTTCATCAGTTTCCGCTGGGCGGCATCGCCGTTGAAATAAGGGTCGTCGTCAATCATCCGCTCCATTTCCGCGTCAATGCTCCTGAAAGAAAGCGCCGCCCGGACCTTCTGCTTCCTCAGGAAGTTCAATGTCTCGTTGGTGGCGATGCGGTATATCCATGTAAAGAGCTGCGCCTCCTCCCGGAAAGAAGGAAGTGCAGCCCATATTTTCACGAATATTTCCTGAACCAGGTCGTCGGCATCTTCATGACAGCACACGAAGCGGCGGACATGCCAGTAAAGTCTTTCGCTATACGATTTGACTATTTCTGAAAATGCCCTTTCTTCTTCACCGCTATGGTAAAGACGGATGATTTCCCCGTCTTGCATAAGGCCGGCGATTACCGTTTACTTGCGGAATATAGCTTTTCTCGCAGCTTCGGCGATATGTTCGCCGTCCAGTCCGTATGCAGCCATCAGCTCAGCAGGAGTTCCGGACTCACCGAAACGGTCACCACCATTGACATACTCCATAGGAACCGGCATTTTAGCTGCAAGCACACCGGCTACGAGTTCTCCGAGACCGCCTGCCATGTTGTGCTCTTCAGTCACGACTACAGCCCTGGTCTTCATTGCGGAAGCGACGACAGCAGCCTCGTCGAGCGGCTTGATTGTCGCGATATCAATGACTTCCGCGCAGATGCCCTCGCTCTCAAGTATCTCGGCAGCCTTGAGGGCTTCCCATACGAGATGTCCCGTAGCGATGATCGTAACGTCTTTGCCCTCGTTCATGACATAAGCCTTGCCGATTTCGAAAGTCTGGTCTTCCGGTGTGAAGTTAGGCACCGAAGGACGGCCGAAACGCAAATAGACAGGACCGTCATATTTGGCGGCAGCGATGGTCGCGGCCTTGGTCTGGTTATAGTCGCAAGGATTGATCACCACCATGCCCGGCAATGCACGCATGAGAGCGATGTCCTCCATGGTCTGGTGAGTCGCTCCGTCCTCTCCGAGAGTAATTCCCGCATGAGAAGCGGCAATCTTCACATTGGTCTGACCATAAGCCACTTCCTGACGGATCTGGTCATAGACACGACCGGTAACGAACTCTGCGAAAGAGCCTGCAAAAGGAATCTTTCCGGTAATCGCCAATCCGGCAGCCACGCCAATCATATTGGACTCGGCAATGCCGCACTGGATGAATCTTTCAGGAAAATCATTGGCAAATGCATCCATCTTCAAAGAGCCCTTCAAGTCGGCAGTTAGAGCTACGACTCTGGAATCAGCCTTGCCGGCTTCATAGAGACCGGCACCGAATCCGCTTCGGGTATCTTTCTTTCCCGTATCAGTATATTTCGTCATATCGATATTTCTTTATCAATTAATAATCGCCCAATGTTTCCTCCAACTGAGTGAGAGCATCCTGGCACTGCTCCGGAGACGGTGCCTTGCCATGCCATTTGCATGTTCCGGCCATGAAATCCACTCCATGTCCCATTTCCGTCTTGAACAAAATCATCGTAGGAGCGCCTTTGTTCTCACGAGCTTTCGCGAATGCGGGAAGAATCGACTCGAAATCATGTCCGTCAGCGACAATGACATTCCATCCGAATGATTTCCACATGGCTTCGAGATCGCCCTCTCCGGCAACAGCCTCGACAGTACCGTCAATCTGCTGTCCGTTCCAGTCTGTCATGGCAATGAGGTTGTCCAGTTTATGGTGTGCAGCAAACATGCCGGCCTCCCAAATCTGTCCTTCCTCGCTCTCGCCGTCACCGCAAAGCACATACACGAAACGGTCTTCACCGTCAAGTTTCTTTCCGAGAGCAATTCCGGCCGCAGCAGAAAGTCCCTGTCCGAGAGATCCGGAAGCCTGTGCAATGCCTGGAAGTCCCTTCTCCACGCATGGATGTCCCTGAAGACGGGTGCCGAATTTCCTGAAGGTAGCAAGTTCCTTGACCGGGAAATAACCACGACGAGAAAGAATGGAATAATAAACCGGGGTCATGTGTCCGGCAGAAAGGATGAACACGTCCTCATTCTTGCCGTCGCGTTTCCAGTTCTCAGGATCAATCTTCATTTCATTGAAATAAAGAGCAGTTAGCACATCTGCACTACTCAGGGAGCCGCCCGGATGACCGGATTTGGCGTCCGTGACCATTCTGACGATGTCACGTCTTACCTGAGATGCGATTCTTTTCAATTCTTCGACCGTTGCCATAAAATATTAAGAATTTGTTTTATTTGGTTTCATTTCTAATTCAAAATCCAAAGATAATGAAAATTTCCGAAACGATAAGAAATCTTACTATTTCATTTCCCTTATAACGCTATGATAAACATCATCTATCACCAGCCCGGAAAGCGTCATTCCGAATATCGCCGTTATATAAGCCGTCGTGCCGTTGATCTGAGCCTTCGACGAATCCCATTCATGGTCAGCCAAAGCAGGATCACCGGCGGCAACACCTTCCTGACCTTCCACAAATGCTTGCAGCCCAAGAGAATAGCTACCACCCCTGTTCAGCAGGACCTCATCATCATACACACAAAGGAACTTGCTGACAGGCAATGTCTTGGCGCGTTTCATCTTCTTCCGGAGAGCCGCCCCCAGAGGACACCCCTTCACATCCCAGAACTCCGCCACCTGGATTTTCTGCGGATTCGTCTTCAATGCCGCCCCGAGCGAGCAGAAGAACTTCGCCCTGCTGGCAGCAGCCCTCAAAATGAGCAAAACCTTGTTTTTCAACGAATCCACAGCATCTATAACATAGTCATAGCTGTCCAGGTCGAAAGAATCCGCAGTTTCCTCACAATATATCGCCTGAACAGCTTCAATCTCAGCATCAGGATTTATCTCCAGTAACCGCGTCTTCAAAGCCTCAACCTTAACCTGCCCCACAGTCTTCACCGTCGCCATAAGCTGCCGGTTGACATTGGTAATGCTTACCCTGTCCGAGTCCACTATCGTCAGATGCCTGATCCCGCTTCTGACCAGCCCTTCCGCGCACCAGCTGCCGACACCGCCCACGCCGAAGATAATGACCTTCATCCGCGAAAGCGCCTGCATGACATCCTCACCCAGAAGCAGTTCCGTCCGTCCGAATATAGCCTGTTCCCTCGCGTTCATCTATTCCTTCGTTATACGAGCAGCCCAGCCACCTCCCGGAGCCATATGGATTTTCACCTGACGGTTCTCCGGAACGGTCTGAATCTCATGTCTGAAGTCGCGCGCCGCACGATCAGCATTGATGCCGTCGCAGAAAATTTCCATCGTCCAATGTCCGTCGCCGAGGAAGCTGAGGTCAATGTCGAGGTCACGGGCTTTCCAGTCAGTCATTGAGCCGACATACCACACATCTCCGCTTCTGCGCGCCAGCGTAATGTATTTGCTGATTTCGCCGTTTACGGCAATGCTTTCATCCCAAGCTACCGGACAGTCAGCGATATACTTGGTACAGAGCGGTTCTGCCATATAGTTCGACGGAGAGTCGCAAAGCATGTTGAGCGGCGACTCAAATACCACATATTCAGCAAGTTGGCGACAACGCGTTCCCTGACTCATAGCCTCGGTATTGACCGGATGATAATTATTCTTGGTGGAATTGCGCATTGCACCCTGGGTGTAGTCCATCGGGCCGGCAGCCATACGGATAAAAGGAACAGTCACGTCGTATGTAACCTGATCGACAGTGTTAGGGCTCCATTTCATCTGCTCCAGGCCATGTACTCCCTCATAGTTCACGACGTTCGGCCAGGTCCTGTTCAATCCGGCAGGCTTATATGTGCCGTGGAAGTCTATCATCAAGTGATATTTGGCCGCCATTTCAGCCGCACGCTTGTGGAAATCAACCATAATCTGGTCATCCCTGTCCATGAAGTCCACCTTGAAACCTTTGATGCCCATCTCTGAATAATGGCGGCATACGTTTTCCATGTCTCTGTCGAAAGCCCAATATCCGGCCCACAGAATCAGCCCCACGCCACGTTCTCTTGCATATCCGCAAAGCATCGGGAGGTCAATTTCCGGGATAACCTGCATAAGGTCGGCCTTCTTGTTCACAGCCCAGCCCTCATCGAGAATGACATATTCGATTCCATGGGAAGCTGCGAAGTCAATGTAGTACTTGTAAGTGTCATTATTGATGCCCGCACGGAAATCCACGCCGTAGAGATTCCAGGCGTTCCACCAGTCCCAAGCCACCTTGCCCGGACGCACCCAGCTGTAGTCTTCTGCCGGATCGGCAGGCTTTCCGAGAAGCCACACGAGGTCATTGACAGCCAAATGGGCATCATTGTCAGTTACCATGATGATTCTCCACGGAAATGCTTCATTGCCAGAGCATTTCGCGATATAATCTTCTCTTGTCTTGACTACACCCTGCAACATATTGTGATCGCCCTGCTCGATTTCCTTAGGATAAGGAGCGAAACGGCCGCTGAGCGTAGAAGCATTTCCCTCATTGTAAAGGAACATTCCAGGATAGTGTCTCAAATCAGACTCCGTCACGAGGACTTTCACACCGTTGTCAGCCTCCACGGCCACCGGCAAAAAGGCAAGACGTCCCTTGTCCCACTTGGAGACGGCATGACGCTCATAAGTGTTTTCAAATGAGTTATAATACTGACTTTCAAGCGTTTGCGTATGCTGCTTCACATAAGGGACGAAAGCATTCCAATCCTTGCAGAAAGCGAATTCAGCCTGTTCACCGGAAACGATGAAGTCTCCTTTGAGCTTGCTCACGAACCTGTATGCAACACCGTCGTCATAAGCACGGAAAACCAATGAGAACTCCTTGAAATCGAGAGTCATTTCATTATAATTGTCCCGAACTTCGGATTTCTTGTACAGCACAGGCTTCAGAATCTGGTCGACGCTCGCCCTGCGGACTTTCCTCACCTTGTCATCCGCTCCGAAAACCGTACCGTCCGACATTGTCATAGACACCCTTGAAGGGTTCAGAATCTGCATTTCATCCATCGCCACCGTGTAGGAAATTTCCTTGCCTACCACAACGGCAGCACTCAAATGTCCGTCCGGAGAAACCACCCGATAAGACCCGTCACCAGCGGCAGCCATCAAAGGCAAGGCCAATGTCAACACCGCGGTCGCCATAAAAGTTTTTAGTGTCATGATAATTTCAATTAATTTAAATTATAAGTTCATGTTATTATATTCCAAGTTCTTTCTTCATGTCACGGAGAAGGTCAAAAGCCTGCATCGGAGTCATATTATTGAGGTCAGCAGCCTTCAAAGTATCTCTCATTGAGGACAATGTAGGATCATCCAGCTGAAAAAGCGACAACTGTATCGAGCCGTCACTCTCTACCCTGCCCTCCTTTGTATTATAAGGCTTGTTTATTCCCGCTTCACGATTTCCCTCGCCTTTACTTATGAAACCGGCGTTTCCGGCTTCCAATGCAGACAATGTCTTTTCAGCAGACACCAGCACTTCCCTAGGCATTCCGGCCATGCGCGCCACGTGGATACCGAAACTGTGCGCCGTGCCGCCTTCCTTGATTTTTCGCAGAAACACCACTTCCTTGCCCACCTCCTTCACGGTCACGTGGAAATTCTTCACCCTCGGATATATCCCTTCCAAATCATTCAGCTCATGATAATGTGTGGCGAACAATGTTTTGGCGCCCTTTCCATATTCATGGATGTATTCCACGATGGCCCTCGCTATGGACATGCCGTCATAGGTCGATGTTCCGCGGCCGATTTCATCCAGCAGGACCAATGAACGTTCGGAAAGATTGTGAAGGATCATTGACGTTTCCAACATTTCCACCATGAACGTGGACTCGCCTCTGGAGATATTGTCAGACGCACCTACGCGCGTGAAAATCTTGTCGAAGTAGCCGATTTTCGCAGATGTCGCCGGCACGAAAGACCCGATCTGGGCCAGCAGCACTATCAGTGCCGTCTGGCGGAGCAATGCCGATTTACCGGACATGTTCGGGCCGGTAAGTATTATGATCTGCTGTTTGTTCCTGTCCAGATAAATGTCGTTCGGCACATATTCTTCACCTGGCTTCATCAATGTTTCGATGACAGGATGTCTGCCTGCCTTGATTTCAAGTTCCAGTCCGTCACCGACTTCCGGGCGGCAATAATGGTTTTCCAATGCCAGTTCGGCAAACCCGACGAGTATGTCCAGCTTGGCAATCACCATTGAATTCCTCTGGATGGTGCGGATAGATTTCTGGATTTCAGCAATCAGGGCACCATATATCGAAGATTCAAGAGCATAAATCTTATCCTCGGCGGAAAGAATCTGCTCCTCATAATCTTTCAATTCCTGCGTGATATACCTCTCGGCATTGACCAATGTCTGCTTGCGTATCCAATCCTCCGGTACCTTGTCCTTATGGGCATTTCGGACCTCGATATAGTATCCGAAAACATTGTTGTAACCTATTTTCAATGAGCTGATTCCGGTGCGTTCTGTTTCCCTCTGCTGCATCATGAGGAGATATTCCTTCCCCCCATGCGAGATGTCGCGCAGCCTGTCAAGTTCAGGGTCCACGCCTTTGGCGATGACGTCACCCTTGCCTATCGCAGCAGCAGCGTCCGGGGTCAATGTCCTGGCGATTCTGTCATAAAGATCCGAGCACCCGTCGATTGAGCTCACCAATTCTTCCAGAGGGGCACAGCCGTTTTCTCCCGAGCAAAGTGATTTTATAGGGCCGAGCTGCGAAAGTCCCCTTCCGAGCTGCAGGACTTCACGCGGCATGATCTTGCCCGTAGCCACTCTGGACATGATTCTGTCCAAATCACCTATATTGCTGATTCTTTCCTGGATTCCGGTCAGGAGTTCCTCGTTTTTCGTGAAATATTCCACTATGTCGAAACGGTCGCCGAGTTCTTTCAAGTCCATCGAAGGCATTGCAAGCCAGCTTCTCAGGAGACGGGAACCCATCGGAGAGCAGCATTTGTCGACGACATTGACAAGAGACACACCTTCGCCGCCGGCAGAGGCGTTGAAGACTTCGAGATTGCGGAGCGTAAACCTGTCCATCCACACGAATTTGTCTTCGTCAATGCGGGAAATCGAGCAGATATTGGCAAGCCCCGCGTGCTGCGTCTGTTCCAGATAGACTACCAGCGCGCCGGCAGAGCATACGCCAAGCGGGTATGTGTCAATGGCATAGCCTTTCAGCGATTCCACATAGAGCTGTTTCTTGAGTTTCTCCACAGCGGCATCGTGGACAAAAGCCCACTCATCCATCGTAGATACATACAAGTTCTCTCCATACAGTTCTTTTACTGTCTTTTCAAATCCGCGTTGCACCACGATTTCCTTAGGAGAGAGCGAGGCAATGAGAGTTCCGATATAGCCGGTGCTGCCCTGCGCCACCTGAAATCTTCCCGTGGACACATCCAGAAATGCCGCACCGCATTGGTCTTTGGAGAACGTCAGTCCGGTCAGGAAGTTGTGTTCCTTCTGTTCCAGCATGTTTTCGCCGAATGCGATTCCCGGGGTAACCATTTCCGTTACGCCCCGTTTCACCAATGTCCTGTTGCCCACCAGTTTAGGGTCTTCCAATTGGTCACAGACCGCTACCTTATAGCCGGCACGGATGAGGCGCGTAAGATATTGTTCTATGGCGTGATGCGGAAATCCTGCCATCGGAACGGCCTCTTTGTCGCCATTAGACCGCTTGGTCTGCACCAGTCCGAGAACCTTGCTCACGAGAACCGCATCGTCAGAGTATGTCTCGTAGAAGTCTCCCACCCTGTAAAGCAGGACTGCTTCAGGATGCTGGGCCTTGACAGCAAAATATTGTTTGAGCATCGGGGTGTCTTCCGCCTGTTTCTTCGCCATATCGTTCGCTACTAATTATATCGTCTGTCTAAAACGCGCATTGCGCTAGAACTAACAAATTTACTTATTTTCGGTCCACAATTCAACACCTCGATTGAAAATTTAGCTATATTTGAGAAAGTTCTCGGAAACGATCATGAAAAAAGTACTTATCATAACATATTACTGGCCGCCGACTGGAGGTTCCGGCGTGCAGAGATGGGTGAAATTCAGCAAGTATCTGCCTCAATTCGGATGGCAGCCCGTCATCTACACTCCTGAAAATCCGGAGATGACCAGCATTGACAAGACTTTGGAAGAGGATGTGCCGAATGAGGCTGTCGTCATCAAGAGGCATATCACGGAATTTTATTCATTGTACCGGAAACTGACGGGCGGAAAGAGCGCGACCGGACAGGAGGTGAATCCGATAAACAATCAGAAAAAGACTTTCAAGCAGAAACTCATGCTTTTCCTGCGCGGCAATCTGTTCATTCCGGATCCGCGCGTGACATGGGTAAGGCCGTCCGTGCGTTTCTTGAAGAAATACCTGAAGGAACATCCGGTGGACGCTATCGTAAGTACCGGCCCGCCTCAGTCAATGCACCTGATAGCCAGGCAGTTGTCCAAGGCTACCAACATTCCTTGGGTGGCTGATTTCCGTGACCCGTGGACCAAGATGTTTTATTTCAAGCACCTGTGCCTGTGCAAATGGGCGGAGAAAAAGCATCATCGCCTAGAGCAGGAGGTTCTGGATGACGCTACTGTCGTGGTGGCTGTTTCGCCTCTGGTCCAGGAAGAGTTCCAGACTATGACGGACACGCCTGTCGAACTGATTACCAATGGTTTCGATGATGATGATTTCGACCAGGTCGTAGAGCCGGACGGATATTTCAACATCACCCATACGGGACTTTTCGCATCTGACGGCAACCCGGAGGTCCTCTGGCAGGCGCTCGCGGAAAAGTGCCAGTCCGACCCTGATTTCGACAAATTGCTGCGCGTCCGCCTCGTCGGCAAGACCGATAAGGAAATCATTGATTCGATCAATGCTGCCGGGCTTGGCAAGCACTTGATAAATTTGGGTTATCAGGACCACAATATCGCCGTACGTGAGCAGAAAAATGCTTCTTTGCTCATTCTGCCTTTACGTAAAGAGCCTGAATACAGGGCGACATTGCCCGGAAAATTGTTCGAGTACCTGGCTTCCATGAATCCGATTCTCGGGATTGGCCAGACAGACGGAGCCATGGCCCGCATAGTGAACCAGACCGGCGCAGGCGTAGTGTTCGGATGGGAAGACAAGGCCTCCGTCACCGCATATCTGAACCTGTGCTGGAAGCGTTTCAACGCGGCTGATGATGATGAGGATATCCAAGTCGAGCACTCCGGAGAGACCGAGCTCAAGGAAGTTCTGACTGACAATGACAAGTCAGATGCCATCCGTCAATTCTCCCGAAAGGCATTGACAGCCCGCATGGCGGACCTGCTGAATTCTATCACGGAGTAATTGGCCGGCCTACTCCTTCGTCGAAAGGAACATTCCTCCCGCTGAAAGGAGAATAAGCAGAATCAGCAGGATGGATGAAGCGCGGGCGATATTCGAGCTGACACGATAAGATGCCGGAGCAAAGCGCATTACAATATCATGTTCTCCGGCAGGAAGAACGGCTCCGCGAAGTGTCCAGTCAGCACGGAAAAGTTTGATGCCATCCGTAGCATCCGCCTTTCCGTCCAATGTCAATGCCCATCCGTCCGGATAGTATATCTCGCTGAATATCACTGCTCTGTCTGATGCCGCCCGATAATGGTAACGAAGTTCATTCGGAGCATACGATGTCATGTAGATCGTGTCTGCACCGGCAGCAAGCCTGGACTCCAAATCAGAAGATGACTTGGCGCATTGATCCACCGCATCGGCAGCCCACGCAAAATCAGGCCCGATGACGGCAGTAGTATGAATGTCAATGTTTTTCAGCATTGATATTTCCTCATTGGCGGAAGCCGCACGCGCAGCGGAATCGACGAACCACGCATTGCCCATCGCATGCGGATTGATGACCGGCGCGCTGTTGCCGTCGAGAATCACGTACTTGTCATTCAGCATTGACAGCACCGGCACGCGTGGGAACGTGGCCGTAAGGTCCTCAATCGTTCCGGCAGCATTGACAGCCTTTATTATGGAATTTATTTCGCCGGTCAGGTGGTATTCAATGAGGTCTTGATAGCGCTGCATCTTCACCGGGCTGTAGCCGCCGATGTTCTTGTGCCAATAGCTCGGATGGGAATCATTGAAAACATTGACCGTCAGGTCGAGGACGCGGTAGTCGAGAGCCGGATCGGCCAGAATCGCCTTGTCCACAGGCCTTTCCGTAAATTGTCCGTGGAAATTCTTAGGCGTTATGAAGTGGTCGGAGTTCAGATAGCGCTTTCCGACTGCGAACATGTTCAGCAGCACCAATGCGGAGATTGCGGCAGCTGCGGCATATCTTCTGTTACCTACATAGGCATCATTTCCGGGAACGTCTTTCGGCTTGCCGTACGCCCACAAAATCAGGACATACGCGAAGATGATAAGCCAGAATGATATCATGGCGTCATGGGAGAGGAGGCTCGCCCTGTCCTGCTGGAGCGCCGCCACGAGTTCAGGATGCATCTGCGCGTCGGACGCGGAGGAAAAATCGCCGGCAATGCCCGGGAATATCCAGCACAGCAAGCAGAAGCCCGCGGTCAATGCCAGTGCGGCAATGCCCGGTTTCCGGAATTGTTCAGCGGTGTACCCGCCTTTCAGTATCTTGTCCAGGACAATGAATCCGAGCATCGGCAATGTCACCTGCAAGATTATCAATGCCATGGACACGGTCCTGAACTTGCTGTAGAACGGCATGTATTCATACCAGAACTTGGTGAACGGCATGAAATGGCTGCCGACTCCGAGGAGTATGGCAATGATTGTCGCGGCGAAAATCCACCATTTGTCCTTTCCGTCGCACAGGAAAAGTCCGAGAAGGAACAGGAAAACGGTTATTGCACCGACATACATAGGTCCGGCAGTGAAAGGCTGCGGTCCCCAGTAGAGAGGCAATGTCTTGGCCACTTCCCTGACATTGGTCTGGCCGTATCTCTTGAGCAGTTTTACAGTTTCGGACTTGGAAGGATTGACAGCACCTGCCGACGAGCCTCCGTTGAAGTTCGGAATCATCAGGTTAGGCAGTTCCTGCCATCCGTAAGACCAGGATGTAGCATATTCAATGTCAAGGCCTTTCGACTTGTCGGCATTGCCTTCGACCGTCAGTTCGGATCCGCCTCGCATGGTTTGGTGCGAATAGCGGTACATCGGGATGAGTTTATTGGCATTGGCGCCGATTCCGACGATACCGAGGAAAAGCAGAAGGAATGATGCAGCGAAGAATTTGCCGATGCCGCGGCGGCGTTCCTTGTCGGAAATGAGCCAGATGAAAAGTCCTATGGCATAGCAGAATATGATGATTGCCAGATAGTAGGAAATCTGGATATGGTTCGCTTTTATCTGGAAGTTCAATGCCATTCCGAAGAGCGCGGCTCCGAGAACTGCCTGCGGGAGCCATGATTTCCAGCACTTTCCGGCTTCATCATTATCCGGCTTCCGATATGTTCCAAGTGCCGAGCGATAGGTAAATATCACGGCGGCAAGTACCCAAGGGAGCCATGCGATGGCCATCATCTTGGTATTGTGCCCGACCTGGATTATCTGCATGTTGTATGAGCAGAAGGCGACAGCGACGGCTCCGCCGATGGCAAGTATCTTGTCAATGCCGAGGGACAGCAGCAGAAGGAATGCTCCGAGGAGGGTGATGAAGAGGTATGTCGCCGGGCGTCTTCCCGTCAGGAATGCGTCATAGATTTTCTGAGTCCAGTCGCCTTCATGGTTTCCCGTGATCATGGTGGTAGGCATACCTCCGAACATGGAGTTGGTCCATGCCGTAGGGTCATCAGGATGTGCCTTGTCCCACTGGTCGGCTTCCCGGGCCATGCCCACATAACCCGATATATCGCTTTGGTTAACTATCTTGCCACCAAGTACTTGCGGCACGAATCCGTATGCAAGCACCAAAAAGAACACAACGATCCCCAAATACACCAGGGCCTTCTTCCATGTTTTCTGCATTTTCGCCTATATTTTTTTCACCCGCAAAGTTAGTTCTTTTTTCTGTCCGGCTATCCGTTTGCCATGGAAATCCTCAAAGTGCACAAACTTGTGGTCCACAATATTGTGAACTTTACGGAAAAATGCTTATATTCGCCATCAAATCAGAATGTTATGTATAAGCCTTTTGTTTATGGAACTTCGGTTTCAGGAGAAAATTTCACGGATAGGGTCAATGAAACCACTAGAATCAAGAAGAATTTTTCTTCCGGTATAAACACTATACTTATCTCGCCACGTAGACTAGGAAAAACGTCATTGGTGAAGAAAGTGATTTCAGAACTTGATGGAAAAGACCCTGTTATCGTATTCATGGATATTTATGACTGCCGGAGCGCGCACGATTTTTATTTACGATACTCACAATCTATCCTGAAAGCATTGTCCTCCACTGCAGAAAGACTCATGGAGAATGCTAAAGAGTTCTTGGGCAGACTGGCACCTCGCATATCGATCAACCCTGATTTGACATCTGAATATTCATTGTCAATAGGCGTAACGCCTAAAGACATTGATCCCGAAGAAATCCTGAATCTTCCTGAGCGAATTGCCGAAAAAAAAGGTCTTCATATTGTGGTGTGTATCGATGAATTCCAACAAATAGGTGAGTTTTCGGATTCATTGACCTTTCAAAAGAGGCTTCGAGGAGTATGGCAGCACCAGCAAAGAACGTCGTATTGCCTGTTTGGAAGCAAAAAACACATGATGGAAAAGATATTCCATAGCAAAAGGATGCCGTTCTATATGTTCGGAGACACCATTCACCTCGGAACAATCCCGGAGGCTGACTGGGTGTCATATATATGCTCCAGATTCAATAAAGCAGGCGTCACCATTTCAAAAGGACACGCTGAGGATATTTGCCGCAGAGTTGATTGTTATTCTTCGTATGTTCAGCAACTTGCGTGGAATGTTATGGTCAATGCCGATTCTATAGTTACTGATATTGACATTGAAAATGGACTAGAGTACTTGCTTTCCCAGAATGAGCCCCTCTATATCGCAAAAATCGAGAATTTGTCCTCATTCCAATTAAATTTTCTTCGAGCTATTTGTGCCGGCGTAAATTCAGGTTTCACTTCGGAAAACGTCTTGAAAAAATGGAATCTAGGCAGCAAATCCAACGTTTCGAGAATCCGATCGGCGCTGATTGAGAAAGAACTCATTGATAAGCAAGGCGGAAAGCTCTATGTTTCTGACCCTGTACTTCGTTTCTGGCTTACCAGATATCTACAGAGGATGTAACCCACGAGTCTGCCATGCGGAACTGCGGTAACCTCGGAGAATCTAAAGTCTTTCAAGCGGGACGCGGCCACGGTCGATTTTGTAATTTGTTGATAATCAGATAGTGTTTAAATAGTGGCGTGGAAACGCGGCCATTTTTTGGCTACGTTTCCACGCTATGATTTATAACTAATTGAAAATCAGTGACTCCAAAAACAGGGCGTGGCCGCGTCCCGCCAGAGTGGTCGTGGGATACCGCGGAAGTCACGCCTTTCTGACGTACACTGCGAAGGAGTACTGAAGGCCGTTTTCCGGGTCAGTTTCCAGGGGCGTTTCGGATTCTATGTGCCAGACTGCGGGATCAATGGCCGGGAAGAAGGCGTCGGCATCGGGAACGGAGGTGCGGACATGCGTGATGTAGAGCTTGTCGGCAGAAGCAATTGTGCGCTCATAAGTTTTCGCGCCACCGATGATGAAACATTTCTCGGGCGCCGGGGCATTGGCGGACGGGATGGCGGCGGCAGCTAAAGCAGCGGCCACGTCAGGCACCTGCACCACGTTTTCCGGGGCATCGAAATGACTTTTGGTTATGACAATGTTCTTGCGTCCGGGAAGAGGTCGGCCGATGGAAAGCCATGTCTTATAGCCCATTATGATGGGGCAACCCATGGTAACCCTGCGGAAATACTTCATGTCCGCAGAAATATGCCATAACAATTCATTATCGCGGCCTATCGCCATATTGTCGGCAACCGCCGCTATGATATACTTTTCCATAGTAATTATACCGCTACCGGGGCCTTGATTGCTGGCCACGGGTCGTAGCCCTCTAGTGTGAAGTCCTCGTACTTGAAATCGAAAATGCTCTTCACCTTGGGGTTAATCTTCATTACGGGGAGTTTGCGCGGCTCACGGGAAAGCTGGAGATCCACCTGTTCGAAATGATTGAGATAGATATGCGTATCGCCCGTGGTGTGGATGAACTCGCCCGGCTCCAAACCGCAAACCTGCGCAATCATCATTGTCAGAAGCGCATAGGACGCGATATTGAACGGAACTCCCAGAAAAGTATCGGCACTGCGCTGATACAGCTGGCAAGACAATTTTCCCTCGGCCACGTAGAACTGGAAGAGGCAATGGCATGGAGGAAGCGCCATCTGATCCACCTCGCCGGGATTCCATGCTGAAATAATCATCCTGCGGGAATCCGGATTATTCTTTATCATATCCACCACCTGAGACAACTGGTCAATGCTTCTTCCGTCAGGAGCCGGCCAACTGCGCCATTGATGCCCGTAGACAGGACCCAGATCGCCATTTTCGTCAGCCCACTCATCCCAGATGGACACGCCGTGCTCTTTCAAGTACTTGATGTTCGTGTCACCGGCAATGAACCACAACAGTTCGTATATGATGGACTTCAGATGAACCTTCTTGGTAGTCAGCAACGGAAAGCCTTCAGAGAGGTCAAACCTCATCTGGTAACCGAAAATGCTCTGTGTGCCGACACCCGTGCGGTCATGTTTGACGACTCCGTCTTCCCGTATGTGGCGAAGCAGGTCAAGATATTGTTTCATAATAAGTTACGCTCTTACAGAGAATGCGAAGATAATGGCCTGCTGGAACACTTCACCAGGACGGAGGACAGTGGTAGGGAACTCCGGCTCATTAGGTGAATCAGGATAATGCTGACACTCGATGGCCACGGCATCATAATCATGGTAGATATGGCCGTTCTTGCCCACAGGACAGCCCTCCAGCCAGTTTCCCGTATAAATCTGCACACCAGGCTGAGTAGTCAGGACCTCCAATACTCGTCCGCTTTCAGGAGAATAAAGCTCGGCTGCGGACTGAATCTGTCCAGGCTCGGCGCCGTCGATCACATAACAGTTGTCATAACCCTTGCCGTAGTTCAATGCCGGGAAATCAGCCTTGATATCACGTCCAAGAGGTTTGGCATTCACGAAATCCATCGGCGTTCCTGCCACATCAGCAGGCTCTCCGACAGGTATAAGTGTATCATCTGTCGGCAGGAACTCCGAAGCATTCAGTTTGAGAATATGATTCAGCACAGTGCCGGAACCCTCGCCGTTGAGATTGAAATAAGCATGGTTCGTAAGATTCACCACGGTAGGCGCATCGGTCTCTGCGGTAAAGGTCAATGCCAGTTCATTCTCTTCCGACCACTCATAATGTGCGACGACTTTCAGGTTTCCGGGATATCCAGCCTCACCATCTTCCGAGAAATACATAAATTCTACGGCATTCCCCTCTATTCTGCTGTCCCACACCTGATTCTGGAATCCGTCAGGACCTCCGTGAAGATGATTGCAAGCATTGTTAATCGGCAATGTATATTCTTTTCCGTCGAGAGTGAAATGTCCTTTTGCAATTCGGTTCGCATATCTTCCAGGGCATTTTCCTGCACAAGGTCCGTCTCCGAAATATGACATCGGATCATCATAACCGATTACGACATCAGCAAGTTTCCCATCCTTGTCAGGAACATTGACAGAAACTATTCCGGCACCGACGCTGGAAAGTGAAACGGATGCACCGGAGGCATTGGTCATCGTATAAAGGACAATCTCCTTTCCTTCAGGAGTCTTGCCCCAGACTTTGCTTTCAATCTTCATATTCAAACAGATTCAAAAAACCAATAAAAAAGGACGTAGTCATATATCCTACATCCTTCAAATTTATAATATTTCACGCGCTTACACAAGAGAATTAATGCAATGTCTTAAGAATTTCATGAAGTTCCTCCTCTCTGTTATAAGGGCAATCAAAAACAAAATCAAGTTCTTTCTTATCTGTTACTTTTTCATAGATATCCTGAGCCCAACAGTTATTCAACTCATAAATATATGAGAAATATCCGGCATTGAATTCTGTAACCATAAATGCATTACAGCATAATGCGGCACATTCCCCTTTACGGCTCATTTTATCCACGGACAACGTACCGGAAGCTTCTTTAGGTATCACATACTCCGGAAGTTCCGGTTTTGTATAAATATTATACCTGTAATACGCTTTACTCACAGCGTTGTCTTTCCACAGAAAATAGACAGTAACTTGCCAAGGAAGCACAGCTTCCACAGGAACATTGTCTATAATCTCACCATCGTTGTTCAGATGAAAATATTTGCAACCACCCTTTTTCCACAAGCCGTCAGGCATTGAAATCACATCCAGACTTCTGAACACCCCTGAATTTTCACCTTCCTTAACATTAAAGCCTTCTATTTTATCAACCTTTTCGCAAGAACCAAACAATATCACCGCAAGAAAAAACGGTACAACACCAAATTTTATTAATTTCATAGTACAACGGGTTTAATATTTGTAAATATCTTCACTTCGTAGTTCAATCCAAATCAACTAATTCTGATGCCATGACACAGGAATAAAAGGACGGACTGTTTTCAGAATGTCATACAATTGCCAATTTAGCAATTATTTTCTACATTACAACACCACGCCCAAGAAAAAAATAATTTTATAACTAATTGACAGACAAAGAAGTCAGCCGCTCGAAGACTTTGTCCTGAGGCGCGTCTTTCAGAAGAACACGCTTCTGGCTGTCAAGGAGATAGAGCGACGGAATCGCGCGGACATTGTAGGTGACGTCCGTGCGGATGATGTAATTGTGGTCGTAGCCGCAAATCCACTCCGACGGATAATCTGCCGCGAAAGATTTCCACTTGTCAATCTCCTGGTCGATATAGACATTGACCACGGCCAGACGGCCGGATTTTTCCAATGCCGATATTTCAGGGCTGGACTCTATCATCTCCGTGATTTCCCGACAGTTAGGACAGCCTGGATTCGAGAAGAAAAGCAATGTATAGTCTGCTTTCACTCCATAAAGAGTATGAACCTTGCCACGTAGATCCTTGAAAGAAAAATCCGCTGCCTTCGTCCCGATACGGTTCAATGCGCACATCGACGCATCGTAGGAATATGCCGGACGCATGGCCTCGGACACGCATTCCGACTTCGCAAGTCCCTCTACATAAGGAAGATAGAACTCTTCATTGCGAAGCGGGGAATTAGGGTCATAGAAATATTTTTCCGCGAACTTGGTAATCGTCTCGAAGACATTGGAAGAAGTATCGCGCTTCTCGCAAGCCTCGGCGGCAGAAAAAAGCTTGGACACGGACTTGCATGCCTCATCCAGGGGAGCACTCCACAGAATAGTGGTATACAATCCGAATTTCTGCTCCACGTCATCCTTCAAAATGCCTTTTACATGCAGAGAATCACATTTTCCTGCCAATGAAGCGGACATCATCCCATCCCAGAAATGGTCCAGTATGTATGTCATCCTCTCGGAAGGCTCCGTTATCATATTCGGAATCTTCACTTCCGGAAAAGAAACAGACTTGACCGCCTCGCCTGCCGACGAAGTGTTCTTCCGCTGTCCGCAGGCCACCATCATGGCCGCCAATACAGCCAACCCGATGATATGCAGCCTTTTAACCATTTTCAGCAATTTTAGCCTCGGAAATATTGATGATGAAATCACCTATCTTCTCAAGTTCAGCGACAATATCCATGTAGAACACGCCTACCTGATAATTGTAGTCAGGATTCTCCTCGATGTTGATGATATGCTCCTCGCGGAGAGTGTTGCGGCATTCATTGATATTGTACTCGGCATCCTGGGCATTGGTAATGTCCTTCAGGCTGGTATAGGCGACTTTCAGGTTCGCCGTCATTGCCTTGAACGCATCGTCGACGATATCGCACATGCGTCCGAGACGCTTCAGCTGCTCTTCATCGAAAGACAGGCCGTGCTCATTACGGCGTGCAAGAATACGTCCCACAGCATCGCCGGAGTCTCCGATACTTTCCAGTTCACCGATAATCTTGTACATGCCGTTGATCCGCTTGGCTGAAGATCCGGAAATTTCACCTTTCGCCACCTGATTGAGATAGTCCGCGATTTCATACTCGATACGGTCTGTAATCGCCTCATATTTGATAAGTTTCTCACGCAACTCGCTGAATTTGTCAGCAGAATTCTCGGCAATCGCCTGACGCATGTACAAGAAATCATTGTAGCAAATCTCGGAGAAATGCACGATTTCCTGCTCGGCCTCATCCAATGAAAGCTCGGCCGTGGAAAGAGGACCGCCCTGAATATACTTGAGCCTGAAGACCTCCTTCTCCGCTTTCTGCGGGATAATCCAGGAGACAATCTTCTCAATCTGCGGAATGAACCATATGAGTATCAATGTATTGGTAACATTGAACAATGTATGCATCGTGGTTACGCTGTACAGCAGCGAAGCCTTTATCGTATCAGCATTGGCAACGTCGGTCAGGTCCGCGGTGTTCGGATCAGGCAGTCCGCAGGAACCGATTATGAATCCGATGAGTTTCAGAAACCAAGGGAAGATGCAGAGCACCCAGATGACTCCGAAAACATTGAAAACGGTATGGGCCATGGCCGCCCTCTTGGACGTGGTATTTCCCACGGAAGCTGCAATGTTGGCCGCGATGGTGGTACCGATATTCTCTCCCAGAATCATTGCGGCAGCCAGTTTAAACGGTATCACGCCGGTCGTGATGAGAAGCATGATGATCGCCATCGTGGCGGCCGAGGACTGGAAACAGATGGTAAGCACCGTTCCGATAAGCAGGAAGAGCAATACCGACAGGTTCACAGGCCCGAGATGAAGGTTCGTCAATGCATGCAAACCGCTCAGGTCAATGTTGTCGAGCAATATTCCGGATGTCTCCTTCAGTTTGGCAAAGCCCACAAAGAACAATGCGAAACCGATGATGATTTCTCCCAAGTCTCTCATTTTCTTGTTCTTCTGGTTCATCATCATGATGAATCCCAGCGCTATAAGCGGGAAGGAAATCGTGGAAATGTCATACGAGAACCCGAAAATCGCCATAATCCATGACGTGACCGTAGTTCCGATATTGGCGCCCATGATGACGCCGATGGCTTGTGCCAATGTAAGAAGTCCGGCATTCACGAAACTGACGACCATGATAGTCGTCGCTGTGGAAGATTGGATGGCCGCAGTCACTCCGACACCTGTCAAAAGACGTTTGAAGCCATTGGAAGTCATGGATGCCAGGAAAGACCGGAGACCGTCTCCTGCGACTTTCTGAAGCCCGACACTAAGTAGGCTAAGTCCAAACAAAAATAGAGTTACTGCACCTACCAGGGTCAGCAATTGAAACATCATCTGCATATACGTGCGGCATTGAAGTTTATAAATCCTCGCAAAATTATAAAAAATAGTTAGATTTGCCTTTCACAAGGCGGCTTAAAATTAAAAAATACCATGAATTCATTGCGTCACATAACTTTATCTTCCCTGATTCTGCTGTTTTCAATGATTTCGAACCCGGCGAAAGCGCAGTTTTCCAGCAATGGGGACGACCCCGGAAGACTCAGATGGTTCCGCATGGACACCCCGGCCTACCGGCTAATCTACCCGGCAGGATGTGATTCTCTCGCAATGAGTTACGGCAATGAACTTGAACGCTTCCGCCTTTCCGAGAGCATCAGTTCCGGACTTGTCCCTGGAGAGGGCTACCGGAGAAAGACGCCGATAATTCTCCACACTCATCACGGAATCTCGAACGCAGCCGTGACATGGGCCCCTAAACGCATTGACATCTACACATTGCCCGACGCCTACGACCCCGAGCCCGTTCCATGGACGAAGACATTGGCCGTACACGAAAGCCGCCATCTGGCGCAGATGCAATTCGGGTACAAGGGCTGGCTTAAACCATTGACATTCATTGTCGGAGACATGGCGCCCGGCGCATATTCGGCATTGTGGCCGAACACCTGGTTTCTCGAAGGCGACGCAGTGACCGCAGAAACGGCATTGACCAGCACCGGCAGGGGCCGCACGGCAGATTTTCTGGACTATTACATGATGGCGTTCGACAACGGCGACTGGAGGAACTGGTACAGATGGAGATACGGTTCTTACAGGCACTATGCGCCGGACCACTATGCGCTTGGTTATCTGACAATTGCAGGTACGCGGTACTGCTTCGACGACCCGCTTTTCACCGAGCGCTACTTCTCCAGGCTGGCTGCCAATCCGTTCCGTTTTTCCAATGCGCAGAAGACCGTCCGCCAGGCTTCCGGAAAGAGTTTCCGCAAGTCATTCAGCGACATAATGTCCTCATTTCATGATATTTGGAAGGAAGAGGCGGAAGCAAGACGTCCATTCACCGAAGCGGAGCAGCTCCAGACCGGCGGAAAATGGTACAAGACGGTTCATGGCAATGTTTCCGCGAACGGCAAGGTTTATTCCATAGTGTCAGGTCTGGCGGAATCCGCAATGCTCACGGAGTTCGACCCCGAGACCGGCAAGCGCAGGAATCTGCGTACATTCTCCTCGAACGCAGACGGACTTTCTTACGCAGACGGCAAGCTATGGTGGAGCGAATCCGTGCCCGACGCGCGCTGGTCGCTGGAAATGACCTCCAGAATACGCAGCTACGACCTCGCCACCGGACGCACCGGCACCCTCACCCGAAAAGGACGCCTGTTCAATCCTTCGGTTTCCCCTGACGGGACAATGCTGGCCGCTGTGGAATACCCAGTCACCGGCGGTTCGGCAATAGTCATATTGAACCCGGCCACAGGAAAAGTGCTTCGCCGCAGGCAAATGCCGGACAGCCTCCAGGCCGTAGAGCCGCGCTTCATGAGCAATGCGCTCATTTTCAATGCTATATCAGAAGGCGGTTCCGCAATATATCGCATCAATGCTGGTTTGGACGGCGAGCCGGAATGTCTGCTCGGGCCCGTGAAAGTCAGCATAAGGAATCTTGTTTCCGCCAATGACAAGGTGTATTTTTCTTCTGACAGAGACGGCACACAAGAACTGTATAGTATTGATATAGAAAGCGGAAAGGTATTTCAGCACACTTCCCTCCCCTATGGCGGAGACGAATTCTGCTTCATCGGTCAGGATGTGGTTTTCTCAATGCTGACGAAGGACGGAAGGCTGCTGCACAAGGCTCCGGCGCTGGAGATGTCAGGCAAGGAAGTGGATTTCAATGACATACATCAATACCGCGTAGCCGACAAATTGACAATGCAGGAAAGGGCTTCTGCCGCACAGAAGTGTATTCCGTGGGCAGATTCGGCGAAAGATTACAAGACTACTTTCAGTAAGCCTGAACGTTATCGCAAACCTCTGAATATATTGAGGTTCCATTCATGGGCTCCGCTGTATTTCAACTATGACAGAGTCCGCAACCTGAGCGGTGACCTCACATATGAGACTGCTTCAGCCGGCGCGACGGCATTGTTCCAGAACAGTCTGGGAACAACATGGGGTTCTGTCGGATATTCTTTCCACAAGGACCCGTTTGCGGGCGTTTACAAGGACAGCAGCCACAAGTACCGCCATTCAGGCCATATCCTGTTTACATACAGCGGATTATATCCAGTATTCGAGTTTTCCGCCGATTTCAATGACAATGCCGCCATTCAGTATTCCCGGTTGCTTACCGAGACCCGCGGTCATGTCAAGGAACAAGTCGTGGGACTTCTTCTGGACAAGCCGTCGTTCCAAGGTTCCGTCAAGGTCTATATTCCTTTCAATTTCTCTTCAGGCGGCTGGTCCCGTGGCTTCATTCCGCAAATCAGCTATGCCGGAAGCAATGATTTGTTCAACAAATCCCTGTTGGACCTGAGCAAAAACGGCATTTTTGCAGTTCCGGACAAATCCGGGGAGTATCATAAGGGAAAGAATGTCTACATGCAGACGCTGCGTGCTTCCGTGAGGGGATATGCCCTGCGTCCTGTGCCGGCATCCGGTACATTTCCACGCTTCGGCATCGGTGCGGAGGCCGGTTATTCCACCAGAATAATGATGGATGACCTGTATTCCGCTTCTGCATATTGCTATGCATACGGCTATCTCCCTGGAATCACTCTTACACAGGGGCTTAAACTCACCGCAAGGTATCAGCACCAGTTCAGGGCGGAGTTAAGGCGTGAAAATGCCATTTCTGTGGCTCCACGAGGTTTCGAAAATTCCAGCGCAGAGTATATCATCAGGAATTTGTCTTACGACCATCTGAAACTCACTGCCGATTACGCGATTCCTATCTGGTTCGGCGACATTTCATTCCTCTCCCCTGTCGCATATATAAAGAACTTCGAAATAACGCCGCATTTCGACTATACCATGTTCTCCCTGGGAAAAGGGTTCACTGACGGCGGATTGTTCAGCGCAGGGGCTTCCATCGTGGCAAAACTGGCCAATCTGCTCTGGATTCCATACGATTGCAGCATCGGAATTACTGCAAGTTACAACGGCGGACCTAGTTTCAATGTTATAAAAAATAGTGGCTATCCGATGGACAACCACTATATAGGATTCGTTTTCGATATTTCGCTATAATTTTTACAATGCCGGCTTGATCATGCCGAAGATGATGTATGCGATTACTAGCGTCACGAAAATATTGAAAGTCTGAGCGGTAAGGAATACCTTGAGAGGCACTCTGTTCTCTTTTCCGAAGATATCCTTGAGTCTGGTTTCAAGTCCGATGCAGACAAAGGCGATACTGAACAATGTATTCTGGAATCCCTTGGTCACGGCACCTACGCTCTTCGCCATTTCTTCAGGAAGCGCAAAGCTGAATACGAGGGATGCCAATACCATACCTACCACGAATTTAGGGAATCTCTCCCAGATGACGCCAGCTGTCGGTCTGGTATCGCCGTTCGTGCCTTTATATGCCCACATCATTGAAATAAAGAAGGCCGCGAGGCCGAGAAGGACATTCTGCGAGGACTTCACGATGATAGCGGTCTTGCCCGCTTCTTCGCTTACCAACGTACCTGCTGCCGCAACTGCGCCGGTAGTGTCGATTGTTCCTCCGATCCATGCTCCTGCAACGTCCGGCGTGAGGTTCATGAGACCTGCAAGCCAAGGCAGAAGATACATCATAGGAATGGCAACTATAAGCACAAGTGATACCACGTATGATAGTTTCTTGTTGTCTCCCTTGATTACACCGCATGTGGCGATTGCTGCCGATACGCCGCAGATGGAAACCGCGCTGGCAAGCATTGTACCCATTTCAGGATCGACATTCATCTTCTTTCCTACCCAGAAACAGAAGTACCACACCAGGAATACGACGATGAATGACTGTGCGAGTCCGTATGCGCCGGATTTTGCAAGCTCGCCGAAAAGTATTGTGGAACCGAGGCAGATGATGCCCACCTTGATATAGAATTCGCTGTTTACGGCACGTTTGAGCCATTCAGGAAGGGTGAAGCAGTTGTTCAATACAAGTCCATAGATGACTGCGAAGAATACTGATTCGAATCCCCATGTCTTTATGATAGGAATGTTCGCCGTAAGCTGTGCCAGAAGCGTAATCACGAATATGAACAGCAGGGAGACGAATGTTCCTTTGAGCGGTTTCCTGAGGGCCGCAAGTGTAACATAGGTCAGAAGAAGGACGAACCCGAACATATAGACGGCATTGATCCAGTCTGCTGATGAAAGAAGTTTTTTAGGCATTGAAGGCATTGCAGCAGGGAAAATGCAAGCAAGGGCAAGCACTACGGCACCCACAAAGACGATAATCCAGTCTTCAGTGGTGAATTGTTTAAGCCACGATTTCATTAAAATTAGATTTAGTTTTCAGTATCTTTCGGCGGTTGGCTCCGAATGTTCGACAAATATAGTAATTTTGCATTGAATATTAAAAATCAGAACTTCTATGGCTACATCAATAACTGCGGCTGTAACGTGCTCGCAATGCGGTAAAGAGCATGACATCCAGACATATCCGAACATCAATGTAAAGGAATCGCCGGAACTGAAAGCGCGCATAAAAGACGGTACGTTGTTCCTTTGGACATGCCCGGACTGCGGCCAGGTGAACCTCGCTCCGTATCAGACATTGTACCATGACCCGGATGAGAAAGTCATGATATGGCTCACTCCCAATTCAATGTCATTTTCCGAAAGAGCATTGGTGGACAGCCATATACAGGCGATTGCCGGACAGCTTGCCGAGGACAAGAGCGGAGAGCTCCTACGCGGGTACGCATTGCGCCGCGTAAAGGAGGCGGGGGAACTTATCGAGAAGGTCAATATTTTCGATGCCGGGCTGGATGATATCGCTATGGAAATGTGCAAGTACATCACCAAGATGGAAATTGCTGAAAAAGAGACAGATAAAGAGAAAGCCAAGGAAATAATGGATGCCGTTTTCAAGTTCTACAAGATAGACGGCGCTGACAATGACATTACACTCACCTACCCTGTAAACGGACAGATGCAGGGCCTCCAAATAGGCTTCAACGTTTATGAGGATTGCCGGGGAATTATAAAAAGAAATCCCGACGTCATGCCGACACCGGGATTTTCTTATGTGAATGCTGAATGGCTGGCGACCAAAATGCGCTAGCCATCCGGTTTATTATTCAAGTTTTCTGGCACCGTCGCTGATGACTACATCGTAAATCTTAGGTGCATGGCCGAACTTCTCGCTGAATTTTTCGATAGCTGTATTAATGAAGTTATCGTAGAATTCTTCTTTCACGAGGTTGATGGTGCATCCGCCGAAGCCTCCGCCCATCACACGTGAACCGGTAACGTCGCATTTGCGTGCGAGCTGGTTCAGGAAGTCAAGTTCTGCGCAGCTTACCTCATAGAGACGGCTGAGACCGAAATGTGTCTGATACATCATTTCACCGACTGTCTCATAATCACCTCTTTCGAGAGCGTCGCAAACGTCAAGAACACGCTGCACCTCACCGATTACATATTCTGCCCTGAGGAAATCCTCCTCCGGAACGAGGTCGCGCACTTCCTCCAGCCATACACGTTTCGCATCGCTGAGGAATTCCACATCGCTATGGTTCTTTCTGATGGCAGCGCATACGTTCTCGCAAGACTGACGTCTCTTGTTGTATGCAGATGAAGCAAGTTCATGTTTTACGCAAGAGTCCACGAGCACGAGCTTATATCCGGCCTGGACAGGATCGAACGGGAAATATTTGTATTCCAATGTCTTGCAGTTAAGTCTGATGAGACTTCCCTTCTTTCCGAATACAGAAGCGAACTGGTCCATGATGCCGCAGTTTACACCGCAATAGTTATGTTCTGTAGCCTGGCCGATCTTCGCCAAATCAAACTTATCTATCATGTTGTTGAACAGATAGTTGATAGCATAAGCAAATGTACTTTCGAGTGCAGCTGAAGAAGAAAGTCCGGCTCCGAGAGGAACGTCTCCTGCAAATACAGTATCGAATCCTTCTACTTTTCCGCCTCTTTTCAATGTCTCGCGGCAGACACCGAATATATATCTTGCCCAGCTCTGCTGAGGTTTGTCTTCCTCATTCAGTCCGAACTCTACATATTCATCATAATCAAGAGAATAAGCATGAACCTTGTCAGTTCCGTTCAATTTCATTTCAGCTATGATACCTTTGTCGATAGCTCCCGGGAATACATAACCGCCATTATAGTCGGTATGCTCTCCGATAAGGTTGATACGTCCGGCAGATGCGAACATTTCGCCATCCGTTCCATACAGGGTCTTGAATTTCTCCTGAATTCTAGATTTCATTTCCATAATAAGATATGTGGTTTGTTAAATTTTACAACCATTTTCGTGAAGTACCCCATGGTTTTATGCTATAGAAAACTTCATAGCAAATTTATATATAATTATCATTTTTTCCTACAATATATTTCGAGAACTACAGGACAATGATCGCTCACTCCCCCGGCATATCTTGGCCCAAGATATGTCCGCAACGGCTTTTCGCCCGACATTTGTCTGTCCCGTACCATAAGAAACGGAATTTTGACAATATGCATCAATGTACTGTCGGCCAAATCCGCAGTCGTCCAGAACATATCTATCAGATTCCACTTCCCGTTGAAGCGTATCGTCCCCTCTCCTTTTTTGTCCAATTCTTCAGAGACATTGACAAGAAGCGGACTCAGCCGGGCGAACGCCTCCGCCGAAGGAACATCATTGAAATCTCCCATTACAATGATTCTTTTACAACCCTCATCATACACTGAATCAGCTACTTGCCTCAATCTTTCAGCAGCTTTTTCCCTCTTCCATGCCGTTTTTCCTCCTCCATATTTGGAAGGAAGATGCACGACAATGAATGCCATTTCTTCACCGTCCAGCTTGTTCCGCATCCTGGCCAGAAGAATGTCCCGCGTGGCCATTCCCTGGACATGGCAGGCTTTCGAAGACAATAATTCCAGATTCTCCCGTTTCCACAGCAGTGCCACATCTATTCCTCTCTTGTCGGGTGAATCATAATGTACAATGGAGTATTTTTCCTTCCTCAATCCGGCCGTATTTATAAGTCTCTGAAGCACTTCCCTGTTTTCCACTTCCGCCACGCCGATGACGTCCGGCATTGACCCGAACGAATCGCCTGTCCAGAACAGGGCC